>Ga0209084_1000151_pt1 | contig 67219 bp, 127 predicted proteins | sample C_130820_MF_Meta_FD_187309 | JGI IMG/M metagenome (GOLD analysis project Ga0209084, IMG submission 187309) | Freshwater microbial communities from Lake Croche, Canada to study carbon cycling - C_130820_MF_MetaG (SPAdes) (version 2) | ecosystem: Environmental > Aquatic > Freshwater > Lake...
TTTAGAATCAAAGTAAAATTAAAGAAACTTTAAATGGCAACTAAAATAAAAGTATCCGACTTAATCAAACATCCTTTTAAAGAAATTATATGTGACGGTTACTGGGATATTCATCATATATTATCCGAACTAAACATAAACGATTATAATTTAGAAGGATTTGATCCTAACTTATTTAAAATAAGGGAGATATACGATAATCCACATCAATCGGATGAATGCTCTTATCGTAGGCTTATCTTTTTTAGAGATAAATTTTGTTGCTTGTATGGTTATACTGGCGACCGTGGCATTTCAACGGTTGAATTTGCAAGCAAGGAAATTGCAGAAGAGTTACGGATGTATTTAGCTACATTAGAACAGATTTCATATTCTATTTTAGATGAAGAAGTTATTTTGTCGGATCATTATACAACATTTGTTCAAGATGATGACAATGGTGAGTTTTATTACAACATACAAAATCCGGAATGGGGTGGTAACTTTAGCAATAAAGCTGAAAATGTTTGCTATGTTGGTGATGATAATAAATTAATACATTGTATGTTTATTCGCACAAAGTTCAAACGTAGAGGTTATGAACAAATTGCCAAAGATGATAAGCGGCTCATTGTTGAGTTATTAGAAGGTGATAAAAAAGGTGAAGTAATTGAAGCTGATTATTGGCGTATAATTTTCAAAGTATGATAGCACTAACAAAAGATAATTTCCATACAGAAATATGGAATATGCCGGCTAAATTAGGTTTAAGTCGTAAGAATTTTTTACTGTTATTAGAAGCTTTCCGCAGAAAGCACATATTATCCGCTAATCCATATTTTTACGGATTAGGTATGAAGTCACATTATAAAAGTAAATTATTTGAATATTCATCTGGACCAGTTCTTGGGCGTGATTGGGTAGAATTACCAAGAGTAAATAACTGGTATAAACTGACTAAGTTAGGTGAAGAAAAATTAGCTTCACTCGAAACTATAATTTGTATAGAGAAGCAAAATAAAAATGAGGTAAATGAATTAATATTTACCTATGAATAAGCGCCTATCTTTATTAGTAATAACGTCTATAATCTATTTCTGTTTAATACAAACAGGAATAGGTTATTTTATTGTTGCACCAATAGACATATTTGTAGCATTTATGCATGAAGCGGGACATGGAACTATGTGTTTATTAACAGGTGGTAAAGTAGAATCATTAGTAGTAAATCCAGATGGCTCTGGTGTTACTCATATTTTGGGTGGTTATTATCCATTAGTATTAATGGGTGGTTACATTGGTAGTTGTGTATTTAGTAATTTATTAATGAGGTATTCTACTACAAGTGCTAGATTAATATGTAATATGATTTCTATTTCGGCTATTTTTTGTGCTACAATGTTATATGAAAATACTACCACAAGTGTTATATTAACAGGTTATGCAATAGCATTTTTCTTTATAGGTAGATTTCCCTTTTCTACACTTATATTACAATTTATAGGTGTAGCTTGTGTAGTGGACGTATTACGAGATTTTGATATAGGTCCAAGTTCCGATTTAAATGAATTTAAAAATTCGGTAGGTATATTTTCACAAAATGTGTGGATGTATATTTGGTTAGCTATATGTATAGTTGTAACTTATTTTAATATGAAACAAATTGTTAAGCGTAATTAACACATGTTTAACAGTTTAGATGTTCATTATTCAAATTATTTGCGTATATTTGTGTAAATAATTTAGTATGAATCAAAAAACTATTCAACGGAATGTAGGACATCCTGAAGTCCACCGCCTCTACAAATGCACAAGTGAGGAAGAATTAACTTCTACTATTGAGGATTACAAAAAACATTACAGAGAGTCTATAACTATTTTAGACAAAGGTAAGTTTAGTTTGCTTAATTCTAAGTTTATAAATACCATCGCCACCGAAACATGGGATGATTTGAAACTAGAAAACGGTGACTTATTTCTTTTTACCAGAGAAGATCTTGTAAAAAAAGAAAATGACCGTGTTAAAAAGCAAAAGTTCGCAAAACGCCAAACAAAGGAAAAAGTTGCAAAGGTTCAAAAAGTTCCGAAAAATCATTGGACTGATGAACAATTAGCTTTACTTTGGGATGGAACTATTGAAGAAGTTTCAAAGAAACTTAATAAGTCTTACGGCATGGTATATACTATGCGTAAAGTATATCTGTCGGAAAACAAAAGCTTTATCATCCCGGAGAACGCTAAGGCTAAGAGAAAGAAAAAAGAAGTAAAGGCAAAAGAGGTAAAACCAGCAAAAGAAAAAGTAATTCCAAATCATTTCACCGAAGATGAAATGTCAGTGCTTTGGGAATCTGACGGCAAAGCTGTTGCGGCATTAGTCAATAAGACTTATCAATCGGTTTATGCGAAGCGTTGCGAGTATTGTCGCTCTAATCCTGAGTTTACAATACCTACTATTGCTAAGTTTATTCCACCTGTTGATTGCACAAATCCTGTTGAATATGTTGCACCACAAGAGCCAAGGAAAAGAGGAAGACCTTCTACACATAAAGCAAATGTTGAACCAGCAATAATAGCTGAAGCAAAGCAAACAATCGCTGAAAAACATGTGGAGCAAGTGGTTATAAAGAAAGATAAGAAAAAGGCAAAGCAGCCGGTATCAAATACAATGACAGAAGTGTTTAAGATGCTGACAGGTGCAGGTGTAAAACCGAAGAATATAACTCTTCCTGACGGAACTAAGATAGAGTTCTAAGCTACTATAAAGCTACAAAGAAATTAATATAATAAAAAAATGCCGCTAAATATAGCGGCATTTTTTTATTATATTAATTTCTTTAACAAATTTTTAACAAAATAAACTTGTGTAGTGTTATAAATGATGTATCTTTGTTAAAAGAATAAAATTATGGCACAAAATGATTTTCTGGGTAACGACCCTACCGAACTAGATGAAGATGTCCTTGAAACCGACAACGAACTAGACATCGATACAACCACCAATGATGACATCGAAATAGACATCGATGATGAGGATACATCTTTTGCTGATGACACTGACGAGGATAGTGATGTTGATGGTGACGATGATGATGAAGACGGTGATGAGGTTAAAGTTGAGGTTAAGAAGCCAGCTTTGAAAGAAAAGACTATTAAAAACCGTAAAATTGCAGCTGATGAAGCTATGATAAGGCGTGTTCCCGTAGCTGAACAAAGGTATCGCACGAAAAACTTTACTATAAGGATCGTTTCAAATATCAAAAAAGTAGTTACCTGCGAAGTAATTGCTTCTCAACCACCATGTCGTATGGCTGTTGGTGAAAAATTTGAAGCAAAAGAAATGGTGTTTTATGGAGAACACTATTCTCTCGTATGGTATTGATTCTATTGAGTTGACAAAAAGATCGTCAACATCATGATATACTATATACTACTATAATAACATAACTGGTTTTATGACTTTTGAGTTTGAATACCTTTCCGATAAAGGTGAGATTATATCTATAACTACTGAAGAACCAAATCATTTAAAAGATGATGGTGAGAGTTTTGTTTACTTAAACAGGTTGAGAGTTTTGTTTAAGTTTAACAAGAAAACTTTTTTAATGGTTCTTAATATGTTTTGTGATATAAGATTTACAAGACATACTACTAGTAGCTGGACTACTGAAGGCACAATTACGCAATTTGCTTCACCATTTTTAGAGGCAGCGACTAATGCCCAATTGCGTCCTAGGATAAAATATATCTGGCGCTTATCGGATAAAGGTATTGAATTGTATAATACCTTAGAAGCTATTCTATTAGTCGAAGATAATAGCGAAGAATCGGTATTAGATTTTATAAAAGGCTATATAACTTTTAAAGAAGAATCATAATGGAAAAAATAATGCGAGGAGCGTGGACAACGCTTACTCCCGAAGAAAAAAAGGAAAGACAGCGAGTTAATGCTAATATCGCCGCTAAAAACCAACGTGAGTGGTTAAAGCAAAAGTCTCCAGAAGAATTGGAGGAATATAAGCGTCAAAAAGAGTATCAAAAAGAGCGTAGGTTGCGTGATAAAGAGGAGAAAGCTTATAAAAAAGCTCAAACTGCTTTAAATAAGCGTGAGATGGCTATATTGAAATTCATGCTTAAAACAGGTGTTTCGTATTATCATCATAAAACATCGGATGATTTAGTAGATAGCGTTAAAAAAGCTATTGAACATATTAAAACTGAAGGTGTCCATACGAGAAGGGATTCTTATTACTGGAATCGTAATGCTGAACAAAGTGGTATGATGCCGTTATCATTTTTGGGTAAGTTATGGAGTCATAATCAGTTTGAAACTATATATGATGTGCCGTTAGATGGTAGTTGGATATTTTATGGCTATGATTCTGGTGAAAGAGGCTTAGGCTCGTTTCATCGTATATCGGTTCATCCGGTGGATGATTGTCCATTTGTTCCAAAAGTAAATCCTGGAGCGTTTCCACAAATTATAGCTGATTAGCTTTAACAAGTAATTAACATTTATAGTTTGTCTATTTACAAATATTATAGTATCTTTGTAAAAAATATTACATGGCTGAATTAGTAAAAACAAAAGATATAGGTAAGCGTGTAAGACGAAACCCTGATATTTGCTGGGAGTGGAGTGACCAAGACCATAAAAACGGACAATCATGTGATGGAGTAATTGTTAAAGGCACTACAAGTGAAGACTGGGTATCAGTTAATTGGGACAATGGTAGTACTCAAGCTTATAGAATTGGAGGGGTTAAAGGTATATATGACCTAGTATATGCTGATGGTGAAAGCATAACAAATACCGAATATAAACTTGGTGATTGGGTAACGGTTATAAATACTATGGCTCTATCAAATAATAGAGTAGGCAATACATATAAGATACTCGAAGCTAAGCTAGATGCTCATTTAAATGGTAGAAAACAAATAGGTTATAGACTTGGAACTGGAGGCACATGGGAGTGCAATGATTCTATAAGGCGTGCAACAAAACAAGAAATATTAAAAGTTGATCCGTATTATGTAGGAACAACAGACACAAAAAAGGATTTATTAACTAACAATACAAATCAATTTGAAAATGGAAAAACAGTTATCGTACCTGCAGTTGTTGCAGAAATCAGACACGGACAAGCTCCAGGAGGACATTGCCTTCGATGTAGAACAGAAAGAACTGCAATTGTCAGCGGACATCTCCGCTACAAAGAAGTCCTTGTCGGTTAAAAACAAAGAACGTGAAACGTTCACAGCTTCAAAAAGCTTGGACTTCACAAAACTTTCTATCATGGACGATGAAATCGCTTCGCTTGAAGCTGGTGTAAAGCGTCTGGAAAGTTATAAGAAGGTTTTCTTCCCAGCGAAGTAATCTTTTTTAACAAACATTTAACAGCACACTATGTAAATAGTGTGCTTTTTTTCGTATCTTTACATAGCAAAGATGTGTATTTCGCACTATCTTTGTATAAATAAAAGTGTATGCAATTAGACGAAATCCAATCAAAAGTAGCCGAACTTCTTGATACCGAACTAGGCGATAAATTCCCACATAGCGTCCAAATATATAATGGATTTGGTGGAGCTTCCCTTCAAATATGGTTTTGCTGCTCTAATAATATATTAGATGCAGTAGGAAGTAAACCCCAACTTGTCAGCCTTTCATTAGATAAAAATCTACATTTACAACCACAGATATACGGTGGAGCTGGTGGTAGAACAATTGATAGGGATATTGATCCCATAGCTAATCCAAAAGAAAAGTATTATTGCATGGGTCATGAGGTAATACCATTTCGCAAGCCAAAGCCAGAGATGGATAAGGTATTAAAATGTTTAAAAACATTTATTGTAAACTATAAAAAGTTATTGAAAGATAATATACACAGGTTGAAATACCGTAATATTTGTGACTACGAAAAATTATTAAACTAATGCAACAATTAACTAGTTTTCCCGCTGATGCCAAGTTTTACAGAGGCACAATAATAGTTATTAAAAATATTATGATTACACCAAAAGGTGTTTTTGATGCCAGATATGGTATGATTGGAAATATTGGACCTAATTTTGAAATGCTCGATCTTCACCGTTCAATGGGGTCATGTATTCTTCATAATCTTAGTCCAAATATTGAACGTCATTTTGCTGTAGATAAAAAAGGTATTCGTGATTGGGTTGATACATATTTCAATCTATTCTATACTGAAGAAGGTTATAAAGAATGGTCAGCAAAGATAGATGATATAACTTTCATTGAAGATTTGGAAGATTATTTTACACAAACAAATAGAGATCTTTTTTTAAAATAAATAACATGAATATCAATAACTTAAGCCAATTTAAAGCAGCTTTAAAAGTAGCTTTAGCTAATAAACAGGATATACATACCATAAATGCTAATGTAGGTGATATGGGTGTTAGAAAATTATCCGTAGTTCAAACCAATTCTTTTGCATTTTTCACACCTAGAGATGGTGGGTTTGTAGATTCGTGGTGTCAATTTGAGAAAGCTCAAAACTATGAGTTTAGTAATAGTAATGTGGTAAAAGTTTATTGGGGTGAAGGAGATAGGCGTAGTTTAATTTTAACTTATACATTTTTATAATGGAATATAATATAGGTGATACTCACGGAAATTATGGCAATTGGGATAACGCAATTGAGGCAAACTGGCGACTATATTAAGTTGTTTTTAACATAACTTTAACAAAAAAAAGCTGCAATATTGCAGCTTTTTTCGTATCTTTGTATAACTAAAAGTGTGTGCAATATGAACTCAAAAAAGTGGTATTCTATTATTTTATTTCTTGATGGTAAAAAATTAGGACATATTAAATCAGCTAAAGCTTTTAATCCTTTTACACTAAAAGGTTATTATAAAGCTACTCCTGATTGGGTAGATGAAACTTGTAAAAACTTTCGTTTGGAATGTCTTAAAGAAGACTTAAAAAGTTTCAAAGGTAAAGGTGTTGTAACATACGAAATAGAAACTAAATAATATGATAGCCAGGAAAACAATAGTTTTATTGATTTTAGTATTAGCAATTATATTGATGGGCTTTGCCATTATAAAGCCTGCGGCTAAACCAATGTTAACTAAAACTTACATAGTCATCCCAATTGATGATGATAATGAAAACAATAATCAATGGTAATATGTCGAATAAGTATCAAAAATGGGTTTGATTGGAATAAAGAACATAACAAACAGGTTCCACCAATGACTAATACACAAGCTCGGTTCGCTGAGAAGATGCTCAATGATAAAGAATTAGAGGTAATGTTGGCTCAACCTGGTGACATAAATATAATTTTTAAGTCACTTCAATACTATTTGAAAAATCGAATTGAAGAAAAGAAAAACCAAATCTATGAGAAAGCTTAAATACCACATTAGACGTAAGATTGGTAATATAAGAATATACAAATGCCCTGGTAATTTTCTTATGTTTGGTGGTGAAACCTTCTTAAGAGCTGTTCATAAAAAAGAAGGTTATTATATAGCTGATGCACTTAGTGAACTCGAATTATATTTCGCTATCATAAGAGAAATAAAAGAAGGTAATTGTATTTCTGTTAAAAAACGGTTTAAAGTAAAAACATTTAAAAAGTAATGGAAGATAAGTTGAAAAAATCCTTAGCTGCTATTGATAGAATCAAAGAAGAGCATGGTGAAGAAGGTTTTCGCAAAATAGTAGATGACGCACTCACTAAGGTTAATGCTATGAATATAGGTGGACCAACCATAAAAGAATACTTTGAAATGGTTGATGAATATAATAATCAATTTAACGCAACAAAAACTCCTTACGAAAGAGGTTATCGTGATGCGCATAAAATGTTAAGTGTAACATCTAATCCATTTGAACTAAACACTGAAGACTATGAAGAATGGTTAAAAGGATATAATCAATGGAATGAAGATAATTTTGGTGATATAATAAATTAAACAATGGCAAAAATAATTGATACTGATATAATTCTACTTAATGTAGGTGACTCTATCATTGATAGTGAGGGTCAGTTATGTCACATTTTAGAAATAAACAGGCGTATAAAATGCATTCGCAATCCATATCAATTGAAATTATTTTCAATGGGGCTTGAAGAGCATAAAGATTGGTATGCTCAACAGGTAGAATATATTTCTAAAAATCTATTTTACTACCCGCAAGAGGATATGATTTTGGTTCAGCACTATCCTAATACTAAATGGTATATAGCTGATGTTAAATGTGAGAAATGTAGTGGTGAATCAAAACTTAGGTTTACTTCTACTTCGGTTGATAAGTTTGTATGCACTAATCAAATTGAAAAAAATAATAACTTATACAATTGTGGTGCTAAAAGATTTGTAGAAGTAAGTAGAAAAACTACTGGCATAGCTACTAAAAAAAATTATGCATGGAGTAACTTTGTAAAAGAATTTGAACTATGAAAAAGATAATAAGTTTAGAAGTATATTATGCGGTAATTGTAGCACTTATTATTGTTGTAATAACAAGTGCATCAGGTTGTTTTAAAGATGATGGTTACTCAATTTATAATTATGGTAATATTGTTTTTAAAACGGATACTGATGTTATTATAAAAAATGATGATAATGATACATACCGCATAAAAGATACAAGCCTTAATCAATGGAAATACTTCCTGTTTGTAACTAATTCAAGTGACACTTCTAAGTTGTTGCGTGGTGTATTTTATGTATATGAAACTACACCATGGCGCAGTAGATATAGCGAAGGATATTATATCTATGGATATTATATCTATCTAACTAATGGTATAGATAATATAATGTTTGAAACGAAAAGTAGTAAAGGCTACCCGCTTAATTATCCGACAGGCACTATATTATATGTGTTTTATAGTAAAAAATGTTTATTCAAAACGAAACAACTAAATTAATAAAATGGAAAAGATAATTGTGAAGTGGTATAATCACTCAACTAAAAAGACAGGTAAAACTGAATTAACAGCCTACGGTCTTAATGAAGCGATTGAGATGGTTAGAAGGAATAATGACTTCCAAGTTGTTTGCACCGGTGCTGAATATAAGGACCCAGAAGCTTTTATTAAATCTATTCAGGATTTAAACAAAGCTAATCCTTTAACATAATAAAATTTACAAAGTAAACAAATACAAAATGATGACATTAATATTATTCTTGGTTATTATATTTATAATATCTGGAATGGGATGTATTATATCCATATGGCTTAACCTAAGTGATAGGATATTTTATGTGTTTTTAATTGCACTGTTTATATCTACCTTAATCTGTTCGATTATAAGCATTGGATTAGTAATTAGCTGCATCATACAATAAATTAACAAAATGAAAAAATACAAAATATCCAAAGATTGGAAAGAGTGTTGGATAATTACCGGCATATGTATAGTAGTAGCTATAGTAGGTTGGTATGCTAATGACGTTCACATGGCTGCATATGGTTCTGCTGGTGCAATTTTAATTCCTGGTTATAAATGGCATTACTCATGAGAGAGAAACTAAAATTACCTACCTCTATGGAAGAGGTAAGTGAAATACTAGAAAATCGAATTAATGGAGAAACTATTGGACATCTTAGCGTTATAGAATTTTATTTATGTTCCGAAGAACAGAAGGAAAGATATGTTCGCAGAGTAATTGATATTCAAGGTAGAAATTTACCTGATTGGGCGTATGATTGGCTTTCTGATTCTTTTATAAAAGATATAACTGAGGAATACTTTTCTAATAAGAAAAGATTACCAGCACAAATGATGCAACTATTGACAGGTGACTTATTAATTGAATACTTGCAATACCGTGTAGAGAGTGGTGACAAACTAAGGGATTATGAAAAAGAATTGCTTAATGAGCAACAAAAGCAAATTTATTTACATAAAGAAGTTGAAGCTGGTGAGTGGGTTGAGGGTGATGAGTTTTTGTTGATGGATACAAAGTTTAAGCTTTTGTATATTTTTCAACAAGGATTGAATAATATATCGGACAGTATAGTTACTGACTGGTATAAAAAATATAAAATTGCAAAAAACCGAGACTTTCAAATTGATGACATTTTAAAAGACTGAATAAACTAAAATGGAAGCAAAAATAAATAAACATACTAACTCACTTACCGTAGATGAGTGGGGTTTAAAATTGGATATTAATCCATACCGTTTACTTACTAAGTTTATGGATGATGAAGCTAAGTTGATGCTACAACAGATGGTGGAATCTAAATTTAGTTCTATTGTCGGTAATCTCGTCACTGAATATACCAAGTATCAACAATTGACGGAACAAGAGCAACAAAAAATAGATGAGAAGGAAGTAGTTATTCAATCTATCTATGACTATGCTGTTTTCATAAGACAAATTTCCTGTTTATCCGAGCGGTTTGAATTGGATATGATACTAGAATCATCTGAGCCATTTATAAGAGAAGCAATTGAGTGGGCTTGTAGGATTTATCGTTATTCAACTGCTTATGGTTATAAAGATAACTAATTATGGTAATAAATTATATTAATTCAAGTTTTGAGGCTTCTAAGAAGCAAAATATACCTAATCTACTGAAGCAATATTGTGCTGAATTAGGTTTAATCATTGAAGTTACGGCAACTGATGTTGAACGTGATTGGATTGATTTTCTAATCGGTAGAAAACGTGAGTATATTCAGTTTAATGTAGAAGGCACTATAGAAAAATTAGGTTGTTTTAAAGAAAAAATTTCTAAACTTATATGAAAATTATACACAGAATTGTAGGTTTTAAAACCGATTTTTTTGATGCACATTTATCAGGTAATGGACAACGTAAAGTTTATATCGTATATAACAGACGTTGGCATATGAACGGCGATGAATATACCGCTGAAAGAATATGTGGCATCAATTATGACGGCTCTGTTAATTGGTATATGTATATACAAGAAGATTATGTAGCTTCAAAGGTTAAAGAAATGGATCATTTAATTGATGTTTGTGTAAGAGAATTAAATTACGAATAGATAATGGACAAAGAACGAATAATTCAACTATTTAAGGAAACTTTGGATAGCATTGAGGAAGTAGATAAGCTACAAATATCTTATGGAAGTTTTTGTTTAGTTGATTAAGATTTATACTAGAATTTATTTAATAGTGATTTAACAATAATTTTTAGTTTTATTTCAATAATTTTTAGTATATTTGCAGTATGCAATTAAAAGAAACAGAAGTAATGCCGCTATATCTCAAAGCTAAAATAGCTTCCGAGAAAACATATTCACCTTATTCTCAATTTGCAGTAGGATGTGCTATACTAACTCAATCAGGTAGAGTATTCAGTGGTTCTAATGTTGAGAACTCTTCTTATGGTTTAACAATCTGTGCCGAGAGAACGGTATTGTCTAATATGATTGGTAAGAATATAAGAGATATAAAAGCTATTGCGGTTTATGGTAAAGTTGATTCTTTATCTCCGTGTGGTGCCTGCAGACAATTCATCTATGAATTTGGTAAGGATATAATTATTATATTCAAGCATGAAGGTAAGTTGATACAAAAAACAATTGGTGAGCTATTGCCGTATGGTTTTACATTTTAATCCTTTAATATGACAGATAGTTTAAAAAACATTATTATTGGTTATTTAAAGCAAACAAATTCTAGTTTTGCTGACTTTTCATCTGGTGATGAAGAAATGGTGGCTGAATTAACATATATTGATATTGACATTGAAACGCAAAAAATACATGTTAGGTTTCATAATAATTGGGTTGAATCCGGACATGAAGATGTGACAATAACACCAATTGAATTGATTGGTTATATGTGTTCTAAACTGCAAGAAAAAGGTATTTTTAAATAAATAATTTATGTCAACAATAAATGCTCCATTTACGGAAGAACAAGTTAATAATCTAAATGATTATCAAAAATCAGGTATGTTTCATCCTTTCACTTGTTGTAGCCATGAAAGTAGCACTACTTGTAAAAGGCGGCTATCTAACGAAGCCCGTTATAAAAAAGAACAAGAATATCTCAAACAGGATATTGAGTGGCTTAAACAAGAAGTAGGTAAGATAAATGCTGACTATGCAATAGATGTATATGCAATAGATTGGAAAAACTGGCAATTAGCAAACATATTAGCAGCAATAGATATACCTTTCACTAACGAAAATGAAGGTTTATTAGTTGCTACAACTGAAGGTTGGGTATGTCCTTGTGGTGAATATAAACAAGATTGGGCACACGAATTTATGGCTAACCCGCCACAACATAGAAGAGATTTTACAATATGAAAAAAATAATAATAGGCTTATCCCTACTTATAGGGGTTGCATCATGTGATACTATATCATATAAAGATGTTAAAGACAAATATGGTTGTTTTGAAGCAATTAAACCCTTAGAAGAAGCTTCCTTTCTTAGTTGGATTGAAGAATATAATAATCGTATTAATGGATATAAATTCTTTATAGAAAAAATAGAATATAGCTATAAATAATTTTAGGTTTAATATATACTTTATGTTAAAAAAAATATTATTATTTATATTCATAATATTGGTATCTTGTAATAGCACCACCAAACATAAGTATTCATACACTCATCATCCATATAAAACATATTATCATGGCTATAATTTAGGTAATAAAAATTATAGGAAATATAGATAACTTTTAACAAATATTTAAGAATAATGGCAAAATTATATAATGTTATTATGCTTATGATAGTCACTCATTAATGACTGGTTATAGATTTGATGGTATTGTTGATTTTTCTTAAAAATAAAAAAAAATATAAATATGTTATACACGTTATACGGTGAGCAAACAAATGGCAAAATATGTATGCCAGCTACTAAACAGGAAATAATTGATTATTGTATCAATAATAAGGATATAGCTGAAGCTATTTTTTCCGCAATTTATAATAGCTATTTAGATAATGAATATGAAAAATGGATTGAAGATGTTTCAAAGGAACTTGAAGTAGCGCATAACATACCTTATGATAAAGCTAAAGAATTCACAATGGATGAAGGTGAGGTTTTGTATCATAGTGGTATGACAAATGTAGCTGAGGCGGCTGATGAATTGCAACTTATGTATGGTAGCTCACCACACAAAAATTAACATATTCTTAACGAAAAAAGTTGTATTATTTGCAACTTTTTTCGTATCTTTGTCTTAACAATATTTTTCTATGACTACTATTAATAAGGATATAGCTAAGGAACGCACTGAATTTTTACTTTCATCTATGCTTAAGATAGAGAAAAAGTTAGCGGAGATGACAGAACAAAAGAATAAGTTTATGTTAGGTTTGCCTTGTGATTATGATTCTCTTGAGGAGTTTCAGGTTGAGTGTGATTTCAATCTTAAAAAATTGAATAGCATAATGCTTGAAATGCGGTTCATTAACTATTCTGTTAAGTATGGTATGTCAATATCATTAAACTAATTTATGCTAAATAATATTTACTTAACAACCGTTTTTATATCTAACTTAATTGCCTCTTGGAGTCACTTCAAAAAGGAACAATACAAGCAAGGTATAATTGATAGTTTTATTTTTGTCACCGCTATCATGCTTCTTATAAACCATATTCAATCTAATCTGTTTATTTGGGTATTGAGTATCATTTATACTGTTGGTATAATACTATGGGGTGTGATGTTTAATAAGACTAAAATCACAAATTATTTAATATATTCCATATATGCTGCAATAATGGCTACCATAGGTTATATAATACTTTTTAATTAAACCTTAAAATGCGCAAATCGTTATTTAATAATATTTATGATGATTTCCTAAAAAAAGAAAATTTTACTTGTGTTTCTTTTCAGGAAAATTTCCCGGAAACAATTGGCGTAATAACACTTCCTCAGATAAGGAGTAGGAGAAATCTCTTGACAAGTGGCATTAAAAGGAAAAATCGTGTAAAAACTTACTCTAACAATGTCTCAAAAAGATTTTTGCAATTTGAAATGATGGATTTCTTTCAGGTAAGAGAAGCTGAAGTTGTTGCTTTATTGGGTCCATCGGAATCATACAAAGATTATGTTTCCATGTTAAATTGGTATATTCAACCAAAAATTATAAATAGTTGGGAAAATGATATTAAAATATTTTCAAATCAAAAGTGTGATAATGATAAAATCATTTTTAAATTTGGTGATGTTAGTAACTGTAAGCCTACCAATTACATGGATATTGATTTAAAATGTTCTTACAAGTCTTGTAAGAACATGATTATATCATTGTTTAATAAACAAGTTAGATTATCTGGTGATAAAGTTTTTCATTTTTCGTATAGTGTTAATTGGTTAGATAGCCAATCTGTTGATGATGTAATTATCAACAGCATACGAGACTTAATAGGACAAAAAGCTTCTTTAATTGATATAACAAGTCATTGTTTTACAGACAAAAAAATTTCTATAAGAGAATATTTTATTGGTAATTGTGATAAATTCATATTAAGGGCTTTCTGGTATTATGACTCTTCACCAATGGTTAGTATATCTATTTTTTCTTCGGATAAAATCATATATGAGACAAGAGAAGAAAAGATAAATTATGTAATTCATAATTTAGTCGGTAGAACTAAAAAAGTTATACCGTTAGACTATGATAGCATAGAGCTTCTAAGTGATAGTATTTTAGATGTTCACATTGCAAGAAGTGTGATAGCGGCATAAAAATAACGGTAGATAATATAGGGGCAGTTCCTGTTCAAATTATAACACAAATGAGCAAGATAAAATACCCTACATTAATTCACGAATACCAAACAAAGGAAAGCCTCGACATGCGGCATATGTATTGTATTGACGCTAGACCTTCCACAAAAGTAGATTTCTATGATGATATGATTTCTGTTAAAGTTTATAGTGGATATAATTCATTTACAACTAATACCGTAATATCTTTTGATGATACAAGGTATAAACAAATCTACGAGTCATTTAAAGAAGCTTTTAATAAAGGTTATTTAAATCACTATATGTTTAGGCGCAGTGAAGAAGTAGCTGTAATACCAGATATATTTATTAAACTACCAATAGACTTTACTAAATTATCACATGCCGAATTAGTAAAAACTATTAATAGTGGTTATAAATATGTGCCTGATACAAGACCTAGTTTTGATTCAACCTTATTTGATATACATTATACCGAAAATCAAGAGTTTTTTCATTATGACCTTGAGAACAAAAAGCTTATACAAAGATATGGTAATTGTAGATTGTATCAATATGGTGGAAAATCTTGTGTAAGTGATACTTATGAAATTAGTGATTATGGTAAAATTATTGAGAATAACCGACCTTTTATAAATGAGTTTTTAAAGGAGCATAATTATACACATTTACATAGTCTTATGGTCAGTAATGTTGAGTATACCAAAGAATTTGTAGTTCCTCTTTTAGCTATGAAAGGTAGTGAAGCTAAAGAATATAAAAGAAATAAATATGAGGAAACTAGTTATTGAAATAAATCCTAATCTAAAAGGATTAGGTATATTTTATAAAATCACATATCCTTCAGGTTCGCTTGAAGGATTAACTGTGTATGACAGCTTTCGGAGAAAGCATTATGATGACAAGGCTACTGTTGTTATGCATGAACATGATAAGACTACGCAGCAATACTTAGATTTGATTACTCTTTTAACCGAAAAGGAAATACCATATCGTCAGCGGTTTAATAAGAAAAATAACTTAGTTAGAGTAGTGATGGATATTACTAAACCAGCAAGTGATCCTGATAGATTGAATGGTGAAAATGGTGAGTTTTGTTCTTCTCATCCTGGTGGTGAAGGTAATTATTCACTTGGTTATATGTTTGAATTATGTGAGTGGTTATATTATCATAACAATATGACTTATGAGGAAAAAGAAAAGCATATACTTAATATAGAAAAGCAAGAGAGAAAAATATGTAAAGGTATGGGAATAGGTTATATACCAACTTGGTCTAAGAAATTGAAAATGCAATATGATATATAATTTATGGAAATAAATAAAATAAATTATACTAAACTACAGTTTACCGAAGCAAAATTCAAAAGATTTGAATTTTCTATTTTTAATAAAAAAGGATTTATACAAAAATTAACTTTTTTATCAGGATTAACTCCTATTTTGATACAAAAAATATTTGGTGATTCAAATTTTAAAATAAAAGGTGAATTTAATAACCATATTTGGATTGTCGAATTTAAAAATCAACAATTTGCTATCATATCTGCTGCTGGTAGAGGAACTACTCTCGAAACTATAGCCGAAGATAAAGAAATAATGTGTAAATTTGTAGATGAATTGATTAGCTTATTTTTAAATCTATCAGATCCTAAGATTGAATTACTTAAAACTTATTTGAGATGAAGCCAAAAAAACAAACATACTTATTGCTAACTTTTAATATGAAAAAATTAAGAGGTATATTTGACCAAGTTGCCATAACAACTAGACTTGATGATATTAAACAAATCAAAGAAGGTATGATTGTTGGTGATGAAATGTTTAAATGGGCAAAAGTTACTAGTGTTAATCAATATGGTGAGCCTAATGTGGCTATGTTAGATAATGAGCAATTAATTTATAATTCACCAGACGCAGATTTCCCTGGTTGGTTTTCAAGAGAAGAATTACATAAATATGGATGGATTAATTCTCTGTAAAAAAGATTTTTTAGAAGATAATAAATCCTTCTTTAATGAAGGTGAGTGGTATCCTTATAAAATAAGTAATGATACGTTTGGAGACTATTATGTTGTTTACAATAAAGAAGTTACAGATTTTGTAATATTTAATCCTACTTATGAAAAAGTTGAAGCTAATGCAGAGGAGTATTTTTGTATTCGTGAATATTTTTACTTATTAGCGGATTGGCGTGAAATGCAAATTGATAATATTTTAAGTGATTAAATAAATATTTTGTATTGTCAAATAATTGTCGTATATTTGCATTATGAATTACACAAGACGCTACATACCTATCAAATGCCTCTAGAAAGATAAGGAGTTTATTTGGTGATATACTTAAAGTAAACGATAAACAAAAAAAATAATGGAAAAAATAGTAATTAATACAGGTTTAGTTGCGTTTGATGCTCAATATAAACATAGTCTTGTTCAAAAAGATGATGTATGTTTTGAGCAAATGCAAGCTATGATGGGTGGTTATGGCATTACACGTCATCTTATAGAAAAAGATGCTATACAGCTAGTTTATTATTATACTGGTATGATTGAATCATTAGATTGGTTTGCTGGTATATTTAGAATGTATAACTTTGACGTTACAATACTTGAATGATGGCACGGACAATTGAATATAAGTTCCCGGTAAGTGTATCTCCCGCTGGTAGAGCAAGAGCTGCTGAAACACTGGAAAAATTTGATATAAAAACTACTTCTTTTATAAAAGAAGATAGGAATTATATAAAGTTTGATATACCAGAATCATATTCCGATGAGAGTGTGATGTCACTGGGTATGTTAATTGCATCAAAAATGTTATAATAATTATTATGGAAAAAGATATATGGTTAAAGTTGGTAGCTTTTGAAGTAGCTACTAGTTCTAAAAGAACCATGAGAACGGTTAATATAAATATCGAGGATTACTGCAAAGACGAAACTTATGCCTATGCCTTTGAAGGTGATAACTATAAAAACTTTGAACCAAAAGACATAGCTGTTTCTATTGAAGCTTTTGTTGAAAAGCGTGAAGAAGAAAGGAAGAAACAGGAAGAAATAGATGATGCTAATGCAAGGCAAAAGCGCCGTGAGAGATGGGCTAAAATTCAGGAAGAGTTAGAAACTACACCAGCAAAAGTTTATCCTGATAAATCACTAGAATTTCAATTAGGTATATACATAGGTGAAGATATAACTAGAAACTATATGCCTTGTTTATCTATTGATGGTGGCACTAATAATCCTATTGAAGTATCTGAAGAAGATGTGATTGCTTATAATAAGGTGGATAACGCTATAAGTTATGATGTTCCAAATGTTGGTGAAACAAAAGCTTGGAAAGATTATATTGCATTCCGTCAAATGCTATATAAAAAGTATTTACCTGAAAAAATTGATTGTTGGGTAAATCGCATTTCTTCTATTACTAATATGGAAGACTTAAAAAGAGGTATTGAAGTAGCTTTGTGGGATTCGGATGTATGCTCATATGAGAGTAATGTAATTGATATAACACATCATGATATTATGTGGCGTAGTATAATAACTCTTTATAGGGATAAAACAAAGTTATAATGAAGTATTTATTGAGATTATTTGGTGTTATATTTTTATGGCCCATTAAATTATTTTTCATGTTAGTTTTTTTTGTTATAGCTAATTTAGCTATTATCTTATGGTATCTTAACTTTAAGCATTGTTTTGGGTGTGAATTAAGAGATTTTTATTTTTATCTTATAACAAATGGTTCAGAGTTATCGGATATAGATATACAAAATGGTAAATGCTCATTTGAATCTTATGATATGTATTATAAGAATCCAATAGATATGCTTTTAGATAAGCGGACAAAAGAAATAAAAAAGTGATGTATTCAAAAAAGCCGGTAATTTCAATTGAAACTTACTATAAAGATATGCAAGATTTATGCAATCAAATTCAGCCAAATGAATTTGATTGCATAATTGCGTTGAAGAGGTCAGGGTTTATATTAGGTGCATATTTATCTAATCAATTAACTATTCCTTTATTTACTCCCTCTGAGATTAAATCAATACCGTCTAATTTTACTAAGATATTAGTGGTTGATGATAAGATATGCACGGGAAAATCTATTAATAAGGTAGTTAATAAATTGCCGCTGTTGACAGAAGTAAAAACTGCGTGTATGTATGTAGAGAGTAGTAATTTTCCTGATATTTGGTTAAAAGATGTTAAATGTATCCACGGAATGTGGTATGAAAGAAATAAAATAATTGATATGAAAAAAATATTGATACCATTATTGCTTTTATTAGCTTCGTGCGGTAATGATACCGTTTCAGTGCCAAAAGCCGAATACGAACAGATGAAAGCAATGGCGCCTAAGCCAGTTAAGCCAGAATATCCAAAAAATGTTTCGGCTCCAACTCTACCAGAATATGGGTATTCCTCTTTCCGTGAATGGATTAAATCAAGAAACTAATTTGTTTAACATATTTAAAGGAGTAGTTCGTATAGAATACTTTTATAAAGTATGTGAAGGTAAGCTACCAAAAGACTATGGAGGTAATGCTCCTGAAGCTTATAAACATCCATCAATTTCAGATACAGAAAATATCAAACATACTATTTTATGATAATAGATTTTAAAGCTTTAAACCAAGCAATAGCTTATATAGAAGATGTTAATTCTATGGAATTAACCGAAGTTGCCAAACAATATGGCGAAAGTCTTGGTATGCCAATCCCAGAATCTATGATAGAGGAATGGAAATTTTGTGGATTAAACAACGAAGACTTTATAAGGATGATTTCAATAGAACAAATTAAAGCAGGAACAATATGGGAGCGAGAAAGCCGGAAACAAAAATAGAAAAGCTTAAATTAATTGAGCAATTTGTGCCATACGAAATAGCTATAAAGCTAAAAGAGAAAGGCTTTATTGAGCCGTGTATAGGTTGGTGGTATAATCCTACGGGTAATGACCCTGACTTGTTTTTAGTTGAATATGGTGAAGCGGAAGATAATAATAGTGTTGAATTAGATCCTGAACAAGAAGATATGAAAGATGTTGCTAATTGGAAACAAATATGTGAAGAAAAAAAGCATAGTTGTTCTGGACCATTATGGCAAGAAGTAGTTGAGTGGTTTAAAGAAACGCATTCAATAAATGTTGGTGTATATTACCATAATGATTCACCGACATGTTGTGCTGTAGTTGAGAAATTTTCAAATATAGGTCTTGAATTATTTGTCAAAAAAGATGGTGAAGAAATAGAATTCCCATGTGTGGATAAAAAGTTTGCAAAAAGCGAATTAAAAAAAGCAATAAAAGCTGCAATAAAATTAATATAATTATGGCAGAACAGTTAACGGAACAAATTGTAAGTCCTGAATTGGCATTTGAATTAAAACAAAAAGGTTTTGATTCTGTGTGTATGGCATACAGGTGGGATAAAACTTGGAAGCATTTGGAAGGGGTTAAACAAAATACTGAAACATTAACATATTCACCGTTAAGCCATAGAGACCATAATGAATTACCAACCAGAGTATCTGCTCCGTTTTACTTTCAAGTAATAGATTGGTTTTGGGATAAACATAATATCTTTATAAGATTTGAAGTTGCTTCCGAATACCAAATATATTGGGAAGTAGAACAATATTCTACACAAAAGATAGATAACCCAAAGGGAGCTGAAATAAATAAATTAACGGCAAAACAAAAAGCAATTGAACACGCATTAACATTAATATAATATGGAAAAAGAATTTGTTAATTACGAAATAGCTTTAATCCTAAAAGAAAAAGGATTTATGGAAGAATGTTTTGGGTTTTATTATTATGATGGAACTTTTGAAAAATATCGGTTAGTCTATGAAGAATCTTCTAATGATTATCTTAACTCAATTAATGCACCACTTTGGCAACAAGTATTAGAGTGGTTAAATGTAGTTCATAACATTGAAGTAGATGCATTACGTTATACTTACAGTGGTGGTGTATACCAAGGTAAATGTTATATGTGGTTCGTTAACCAGTATGATCCTAAATATAACCATGAACTTGAAGAAAATGATGAGCATTGGATTCTCAATGAGAGGAAATCACAGGATTATGATTTCAAGGATAAACGTGAAGCGATAAAAGAAGGTATTATTTATGCATTGACATTAATATAATATGGTGAATAAAAAACCAAGATGTGGAAACAAATTAATATCTAATTATAGAAAAGAAGGTCGTGATGCTTGTGAAGCTAGACAACCTATTGCTCATGATGGGAAATATTTAAACAAGTTCAGTAAGTATGAAGAAAATTGAAGTAAGTAAAAAAGGTTGGTACTTTAGTTTAGATAAAATAGAGAAGAAAGAAAACTACAGCTATGTTTATGCTACTGATTTAGATAAAGGTGGACACCAACATATCTTTTATGTTCTAAACAAACAACTAGAAACTCTATTAAATGAAGACTTCTTACCACAAGGATAATCACACTACTAAATACTCCATATGATAATGGTAGTGCTGAATATAACCTAATTGAAAAAATTCGAGAATAAAATATTGTTTAACATTTTTTTAACACTTTACTCTTTGTAAAGTGTTTTTTTATGCTTATCTTTGTTTAAATAAAAATAAATCTACATTTTATGTATTTTGAATTTCAATCAAAAGGTTCACACGCACCTGTATTTAAGCTTAAGACACCTGATTTTAGCGAAACTAATCTCATGGGTCCGGATAAAAAAATGAGTATATTCGCTGACGGTGAGCGAGTTATTGCTAAGGTAATCGACAATAAAATGCTTATGAGTGAAGTATTTTACGATATTGAGGATACTGAAGGTAATACAGCTACTATATCTGGTAAGAACTTTCATAAGATAACTGATCCGAAAAACTTCTCCAAGAAGTTCAAGATGTTTAAAGTAGCTAATCATATAGTTGACTAAAAAAGGTTCCGGGAGAATAACCGGATAGTGGTACTCGTTACACGAAGATAAGCAGGTTAATCACTGCATAAGAGGATTTATAGGTAGACACAAACCTTTCGTTGATTGCGGTGGCGGGAATCACAAAAATCTATTTCTAACTTAATAGCAGTTAGTAAACTGAAGCATGTCAGGTATGTCCGTCATGGGCTGCAGGAATCAGGTTGATAAAGAATACTAATAAGTTAAGCAATTATTTAAAAGCACAAGGTATGTCTAAGAAACTCTTGATTAAGGACAACCATATAACCTGTAAGCTGAATAAAATAGGGTTATAATCGTTCAGATGGTGAAATGGCAGACGCTACTATAAGATTGAATAGAAGATATATCGATGCGTCCATACAAGGAAATCAACCGTTTTGGAAGTGAAGCAGTATATCATACAGGTTCGATTCCTGTTCTGAGCGCATGAAAGAAAGAATTAAACTCTTAGAAACGGAGATGGAATCATTATCCGAAAAGATAAGTGAAATAGAAAAAGATTGTATCTCAAAAAAGATGCCATGGGATGATTATATGGCTGTAGCTAAGCCATATAATGATGCTTATGATAAAGCTTCTATGGAACTAAGAACTTTAGTTGAACCAAAAATGAAAGCTATACCAAACTATGGTGATCATATGACTTTGGAAGAGTTCATCGAAAATGTAAATGATGGTGGTTTCATTGATTATGACGGTAGTGGACATTACGCAACCGAGACAGAAATGTCAGATATATCTATATACCCAAGTGATATTGAAGGTAATAGCTACCGTAAAGATTTTACACACATTGTCTGGTTTAATAGATAATTAGTTTAAATGCAAATAAGATGACTAATAAAGAACAAAAAAAGAAACAAAGACGGCTAAATTATCTATGCGCCAATATATCTATATTGGATCGTTCCCAGCATGGTTTCTTCAACGAAAAGAAAACCTTTTCTATAGATAAAGAATTAGATACCTATAAAGATTTTGTTCAGCATAGTTATAATCATAACTATAATAAACACCTTGCTGAAAGGGTCGAATTACTTAATCTATTTAAGGAATTAGATTATAGTGATGATGAAGCGTATCAGCTTTGGGTAAAAATTTTCTATGATAGGTGGAAATTAAGTAGGCAATATAATGCTAAGCCTATTCCCGTAAGAAAAGATAATCCAAATATCTATGGAGCCGAGTTTCATGGCTTTGGCACACCAAGACAACCAAGAAAAGTCCGTAAAACAGCTTGGAAAAGATTCAAAAAACTATTTCCAAATTTCATCGTAAAATAATAATTAAAATAATTAAAGAATCTATTATATGAAAATATATTTATCAATTTTTATATGCCATTGTATAATTGGCATAATTGTTCTTATCCTTGATAGGAAGAGGATTAAAGAAACACATAAACCTGTTAATGGTAGTCCTTTTTATCAAGGATTTATGTTTGGTTTATACCAAGCTTCAATAATTATTATGTATCCATTTCATTTGTTGATGCGTTAAATTTAATTTTTTATCTTAACATGTTTTTAACAATTTATTTTGTATTTTTGTAAAAATTAAAATTAATGGCAGGTATAGACAAAACATACGTTAATCACTCTCAGTGGATTCAAGCTAGGCAATTTGCTGACGAAACACAAGCTGAACAAATCCGTTGCTTAGGCGCACCTATCAACTTCTATTACGATCACGAAGACGCTGCACAAATGGGTGATGATTTTGTATTGTGGAATACTTCACAATTACAAGACGTTTGGCTTTATCAAAATTGTAAACTTCCTTTCATACAAGAAAGATTAGATGTGCAATATGGTAAAACTAAATCTCCTTTGTTTGAGTTAATTACTTTTGAACAAAACTGTATTAGCCTACTACAAGCAAATACAAAAGATATTAGTATAGACTTTTGGTATAAAGATGGTGAAGATTTTTTGGTGTTAGATGATACTGACGAAGTATTAGTTTATGGCACTACTTTAATGTTTAAAGTATTAGACCAAATCAAAGAAACTATTCATGGATTTACTCATGAACCATTTAAAGGTGAGTTTGCAATTGACTTCTTTGGTTGTAATATGACTTATGAAAAGGATAAGTTCTTTGCATATAAAGATAGTGTTAAAATAGAGGTTAAGCCTTTATTTTGTGATAAATCTTTTATCAAATTTCCAAAAGTAAAATACTCTTTCAAGAAATCCGACTTTAAAAAGTATCGTGGTGAATTAATTTATTTTTCCGGTGAAGAAGAATTATTCCCATTGACATATTATAAAGGATGGAAAGAACATGAGTTTAAATCTACCAACTTATGGCGATTTAATATACCACAATATATTCTTAATTTAATCAAATAGTATGCAAAAACAAATAACCATAGAAGAAGCCGAATCAAATATCGGTAAGTGTGTAGCCAAAACGGCATTTAATCGTATAAAAGGCAAAGTTATTCAACCGAAGCCGTTCAAAAGCGGATTAATAGTTAATACTATTAAAGGAGTGACGACACATCCTGATTTGAAGATACCGGCATATACATTTGTTGAGGACTCAACTTATGTTGAGTGCCGTAGGTGTGATGTAGTTGATACAGCATTTTTAGAAACAGATTATGCCAAATTAGTTGGTATTATAATGTAATTTATCTTTAATGTTTAACTTTTATTTAACAAGCACACTATTTATATAGTGTGCTTTTTTTCGTACTTTTACATAGTGAAAGTTGTGCATTTTGCACTATCTTTGTTTAAATAAAAGTGTATCTATGTCAGTTTACCAAAAAATTGAGCAAGCAATTATAAGCTGGAGCATTGACGGAACAAGAACTGCCGGTAATCTAACCAGAGAATTGTTATCTTTGATACAGCAAAAAACTGCGCCTGCTTTCAAAGAAAAGGTAATTGGTTTATTATCTCGTATCACAATGGATATGTTGGGCAATAAAACTTTCCATTTTAAAATTGAAGAGGATAAAAAAGGTGGCAATAGACTTTATATTCAACTTGAATATAATACACCTTGCACCAAAACAGGTGAGCATTTAATATGGAGAGGTAGAAAATGGTATTTGTCTGAACACATGACTGATAATGAAATTATCTTCACAGCTTATTCGGCTTATGAGATGGTGCTAAAGCATGAGATGATGGAGACATTTAAGATGGATGGTATTATTTTAGTAAATCCGCATGTTGATTATAATGAATTGTTAAAAATATCCAATAACGAAGTAATAAGAAAATAATATGACAGACTTACAAAGGTATATTGCAAATAATACCGACCTCGAAATACTTCCTGATAATCTTCAGTGGAAAAATCGCTTTGAGATAAAATCAGAAAGTTCTAACCGAATTTATACCGTTGCCCAACGCAAATCAGATAATTCTTGGGGTTGCTCATGTCCCGGTTTTAAGAATGCCAGAAATGGACATTTAAACAGAACTTGTAAACATCTTAAAACAATTACTCCGCTAATTAGCTCGGCTGAGGCTTTCATCAAACAAAAACAAATTGCATAATGGAACAAAAAGTTATAATTACAGATAACGCAAAAGATGTAAATAGTTATTTAGAGTATGGTTTATGGAAAATAGTTAGCGTAACCGCACAACATGTATCCAATGCAACTGAAGCTACTATTGTTCAAACTGACGCTAGAAAACCACTTTTTGGTAATTTTTGTTTCGTCTTAGAAAAACAAGCATAATGGCAATAAAAGAAAAAAAGCCAAAAAAAGGCTTCATGGAAGGTTATAAAACTTATGATACTTCGAACGGTTTCGGCTCAGTAGATGATTGGAAAAAAGCTTTTGAAAAAAGGTTTAATTTCGTATCAATTACTGTAGAACAAAAAGCCGAGAAAGAAGATATACTTAAGCCTTTATATGATGCCAAAGACTTCTTTGAATTAAGAAAAGCTTACCGTGAACTAATGATGACGCATCATCCAGATAAAGCCGGTGATACTGAGGAAAATAATATAATTGCTCAGTTATTAAACGATACCTATTTTGAACTAAAAGAAAAGTTTTAATGCCTAAAGAAGCTATTGACGAAATAGAAAGTAGAGCGAAAGATCCAAACTGGCAAAGATTAATAAATCTTTATAGTTTTGTGCTTAATATGCGTAATGACGTTGACCGCAATTCACCTGATTATCTCATAGAAAAATGGAATCATTGGATAGGAGAAGATGTTAAGTTAGAACCAGCAGTTATTCCAGCTCATTTTCTAGTTAATTTTGCTGATTATAAAAAAACATGGCAATTAAAAGAGGACGAAAATATTAAACTTATTTACTATTATCTTAAAGAACTAGAATCAGGAGAAGAATTACTTGATATAAGAGTTATAGTAAATGAATTTAGACATTTTAACGGCAACTTATTACATATTTGCTCCAAAAATAAAAAAGGATTACACTTTATTTTATATGCTAAAATGTGTAATTATTTTGTAAAAAACGAAAACTTATTTATGGCATTTATCCGTGATATGCGAATAGATGAACTAGAATTAGAACTTGAATAATATGGCTTGCATTAAAGTAAAATGTTGTAAAAATTGTCCATTTTTAGCCAAAGATTATATCTTTGGCTTAATCGAATCATGTAAACATCCATTTGTTAAATGGACAATTCATATAGACAAACCTTCTTCAACAAGAACTGATATACCCGAACATTGCCCCTTAAAAAAAGAAAACCTTACAATCGAACTTGAATAATATGTATGATATTACCTTAATTGGCGCCGGTATAATGAGTGCCACCTTAGCTAAATTACTTAAAGAATTAAATCCTTCTATAAAAATACTCATTTTAGAATCTCTACCCGAAACAGGTTTAGAATCATCTGGTGCATGGAATAATGCCGGCACCGGGCACTCAGCTTTATGCGAACTTAACTATACACCTGAAGTAAATGGTGATATTGATATATCAAAAGCTTTACATATTACCGAATCATTTGAAATGTCCAGACAATTCTGGTCATATTTCATTTCCAAAGAAAATATAGATCCAAAAGAGTTTATACACTCTACACCACATATAAGTATTGTCGAAGGTAATGATATACCATTTTTAGAGAAACGCCATAAAAAAATGACTAACCACCATTTTTATACCAAAATGCAATATTGCGCTGATAGCGAGTGTCTAAAAAATTGGTTTCCACTTATAATGGATGGTAGAACTAATAGTGTAGCTGCTACTTATATGGAAAGTGGCACTGATGTTGACTACGGTAAATTGACTAAACTATTAATTGATAGTTTAGTTAAAGAAGGTGTTGATGTTAAATATAACCGTAAAGTAACTAACATTGTTAAAGATAAGTATAGCTGGCGTGTAGATTATACAGACACCGATAGAAAATGGCATCGCAATGCTTTATCTAAACATATATTCATTGGTGCCGGTGGAGCTTCGCTACTTTTATTAGAAAAGACAGGTATACCAGAATCAAAAGGCTATGGTGGTTTCCCTATCAGTGGGCAATGGCTTATCTGTAAAAATAAAGATGTAATTAATAAGCATCATGCAAAAGTATATGGTAAAGCTTCGGTAGGTGCTCCACCAATGTCGGTGCCACATTTAGATACAAGAATAATAAATGGAGAAAAGCAGTTATTATTTGGACCTTATGCTGGATTTTCGACTAAGTTTTTGAAGCATGGATCTTATTTAGATTTGTTTAAGTCTATTAAGATAAGTAATTTTTGGGCGATGATTAAAGCGGGTATAACTAATATACCGTTGACTAAATACTTAATAAAAGAGGTGTCGGCTAATTTTGATAAAAAGTTTGCTGAACTATTAAAGTATTATCCAACAGCTAATCCTAATGATTGGGAATTGAAAGTAGCTGGACAAAGAGTTCAAGTAATTAAAAAAGATAAGAATAAAGGTGGTATACTTGAATTCGGAACAGAAGTAATTTGCTCAAAAGATGGTTCGGTGTCTGCCTTGTTGGGAGCTTCGCCGGGTGCATCAACATCAGTGCATATAATGACTGACCTGATAGAAAAATGTTTTCCTGAAATGGCAACAAAAGAGTGGAATATTAAAATGCAACAAATGATACCTTCATATGGTAAGTCTTTAATAGATGATAAGGTATTATATGATAAGGTGCATAATCAAACAACAAAAACATTAAACTTATAATATGGACGCAAATACAGCAAAAACTTTATCCAAAAAAGCATTTTTGGATTTACTTGGTGAAAAAGTGATTGAAAGCCTTATTGATAATAATTGGGTTAAATTCGATTGTGCGTGGCATTATGTTGATGAGCAAAATTTTGGTAAGGTTGATTTCGAGTTCGAGATGAACTTTATGAGGAAAGATAGTCATGATGATACGGTGATTTTTTGTAGTATTCATTATAATGCTATTGATAAAAAATGGTGGTCGGAAAACTGCATTGATTATCCTTATGTTATGTTTGATTCATTTGAGGAAATGAAAGCGCATCTAATATCTATTGAGGATAGAATTATTAGGAATAATTTCCCAACAATTGAGTTTTAAAAATATATTGTTTATTCGATTTTTATTCGTATCTTTGTATATATGAAACTTTTATCTTTACTTCGGAAGTATTATACCATAACTTATATGGAGAACACATATGGTGTCTGGCAGGCAACTTCTAATCTTGAGCCAAACGATATTAGAGCTGAAGGTATATTAGAAAACTTACTTACTACATTAGTTGCTAGAATTGCTTGTGACTGGTATCCGAATCATAAGGTAAATATACTTACCCGTAATTCATTAAGAAATCTTTTAGATAAACGGCGTAAACGAAAATACAACATAATTAAAACAGATAAAGGTATTGTTTATGAGACAAAATATGTGTTGGCAACAGAGTGTATTAATAATAATTACCAACACTTTTACGATAAACGAGTTTATAAAAATAAAATAAATGATAAAAGTAACTAAAAATACCATACTTAAACTAATTGAAAACATTTGGTTTAAGCTATATGAATACGATACAAAGGACGCTAATTATATTAAATTAATTGATGCTATATTGACTCTTAAAGATAATTTAATTGAGCATACGGTTTATTATAATTTTGGTTATTTACATACATTATTGCAATGTATTAAATATTCAATAAACCCAAAAAGTTCGATGCATTATAAATTACCGTCTTATATCCAAGAATTAGATAGGATGGATAAGAAAACTTTTAATAACTGGCTAAAAACATTTCAAAAATGAAATATAAAATGACTAACTTTCCTGAACATTTATTTAAAGGAACTAGTTTTATCTATAAAGATATTCGAGGTGATAAAGTAACTTTGCAATTTCAAGAACCATTTCATGGCAAACCAATTGTTATAACATTTAATGGTGTTGTTTCAATTAAAGGTGATCCAATGGATAAAGAAACGCAGAGTGTGGGTATAACAAATACCGTTGGATTTCATGTTATGACTGAACTACAGAATCTATACCAAAATTACAATGAGTATGCACAACTTTTTATATCATTTAAAGATGGTTCCGAACTTATTTGTGGTGTTAAAAACTTAGTAATAGAGGAATTAGAACCAGATAATATGGTATTTCGCACCAGAAAAATAGTTATGCCGGCTGATTTAAATGGAGCAGATACACTATTTGGTGGTAAAGCATTTAGCCTAATTGATGAGGAGGCATATGTATATTGCGCTTGCCAACTTGATTATACTAAATTAGTCACAGTTGGAGTATCAGCAATGAACTTTACATCCCCAGCAAAAGAAAGTGATATTATTGAAATAGGTTGCGATGTGGTTAGATTTGGTAAATCTTCTATAACGGTTAAAGCTGTAATTAGAAATAAAACTACCAAAAAAGATATATGCGTAGTTGATGAGATAACATTTGTAGCATTGGATGAAGCTGGTAACCCAAAATTACATGGTAAAACAACTAAAAAGGAATACTAATGAGTTTATTTGATAAATTAAAAAAGTTTATGGCAAAAATAACAATAAGAACTGAAACTAGTAATATAGTTTATAGTGGGCACAGCATAACTATAAATAACGGCAAAGTCATTATAGATGGTAATGATGTAACACCACAAATGAAAAACATATCTATTTCAGTTGAAGGTAATATTGATACCTTAAAAGTAGATGCATGTAATTTTATTACTGCCGGTAGTGTAAATAAAATGGAAGTAACTTCAGCTGAAATAAAATGTGGTGAAGTTAGAGGTGATATTAAAACAACATCGGGTGATATAACTTGCTTAAATATAGGTGGTTCAGTTCAAACTACATCAGGTGATGTAGGAGCTAAATCAATTTCAGGTAAAGTATCAACTATATCAGGTTATATATATCGTTAAAATAGCTTTTAACATAAGTTTAACACACTACTTTTTGTAGTGTGTTTTTTTATGCGTATATTTGTATAAATAATTATACAATGGACAAATTAAAAGAATATATTGAAAAGCTAAAAACATCTTCATTTGAAGGATGGTCAGAGGACTCAATAAATGGATATATTACCGCACTAATTAGTATTGAAGAATTTTGTATGAAAGTTGGTAACATATCCAACATTCAATGGCAAGATGCTGTTAAAACCAAACCTGAGCCTTATGTTAAAGTATATGCAAAGGGTGGATTTAAAATGGAACCATTAGCTGATATGGTTACATGGACTGGTGATAAATGGATTTATGTTGAATCGGCTGAGGAATTAAATTGGAGTGTAACTCATTTTGTTATACCTGGTTAGTTAAAGCTTTAACAAAGCTTTAACAATATAAATGTTGTAGTTTCAAATTATTATAGTATCTTTGTAATCTAATAAATAATAGCTGTTATGCAAAACAAACAGAATATCGAGGCACCCGTTCTTTCGGGCCCAACAATAGTAGGTAAGATCGACCTTGAAGGTATTCAACCTGCTAAAAAATCTTTCAGTGTTCATGGAAGCTCTACTGATTCTAAGATTGACACTGAAGGTATTCAACCTGCTAAAAAATCTTTCAGTGTTTACGGAAACTTTCCGATTGAACATTACGAAAAGATTAACCAGCTTATAAAGAAAGTCAACAAAGACTTAGGCAAGGACGCTGTTACTATGTCGAAAGTCGCTAAGATTGACGGTAAAGTTTCAGAGAAACACGGTTCAATCTGGTTCTCTTGTGAGAAACAGAAGTTCTACTCCGAGTTCCAAAAGCCATTTGAACTGATGATGGTTGAACTTACCAGCAATTGCCACCGTATTAACAAAGCTGATATGCTTAATATGCCTTACGGACAAAGTTTTTGCGTGGCTTATATGTTTAAGCATAATGCCGTTAAGGTTTCTCCTTGTGTGAAAATTTTCACAACTGCCAAGCAAGCTAAAGTAGGCATTTACTACACAAAGGTGAAAGACCACACACAGACACCAAATGTTATGCCTTTTGAAAGCATTAACGAAGATGGCACGTTCAAGGCAGATAATGCAACAGGCTACCTGTTCGTAAGCAATGAAACCTTCAAAGCCGACCTCTAATATACTTTATCATTATGTTAAAAAAGTTTAACAAACATTTATTTGTTTGTTAAACTTTTTTTTTGTATCTTTGCTTTATGAATATTAATGAATTAAATGATAAAACTTTATTAGATTATCTTAGTTCTATCTTAGATAGGATTTTTGATTCTCATAAATTATTGTCACCAAAAGCTTATGAAGAAGTAGCGGAAGAAGTAAAAAACTTTGATTATGCGGATAAAGTTACTCTGTATGATGATAAGGATGATTCGGCTACAAGAGCCGATGTTTATCGTTTAAATGCTTTGAAAACATTTTTAGTTGGCAATTATCCAGGTGAAAAGCAACAAGCCATAAGGAAAGATATTAAAGAGAATTATTACAACCCATTAGCTACTAAATTAGGAATTAACATATAATGGATAAGTTTACAAAAGGAGATAAAGTTATTATTACCAATAACGATTGGTTACAACATAATTTTGAAATAGGACAGGAATGCACTTATATTCAAGACTATGGTGGTAACATACATGAACTTAAAGGTAAAAATCAAGTTAATCCTTTTGCAGATGACGAGCCAATTAAACAATCAGTATCAGGCACTTGTTTTAAAAAAGCATAACAATGGATCTATTAATAGCAAGACGTTTAGCGGGACAATTGATGCAACAATATGGATTAGTTGCTGAAGGCTGGCGTATGGCTTTTAATGATAGCACACGCTGTTTTGGTGTTTGTGAGTATAGGCGCAAAGTTATTTTCTTATCTAAGCCACTTACTTTAGTTGTTAGAGATGAAAAGGTAAAAGATACAATTCTACACGAGATAGCTCACGGTTTGGTCGGACCTGGTTACGCACATGGGCCAGTATGGAAAGAAAAAGCAATTGCAATTGGATGCCGTGGTGAAAGATGTGGTGATGTCACAAAAGAAGCTATTGATGATTTTAAACTGGATAAGTTTAGGAAGGTATGCTTTGATTATCAATATACATGTCCTACATGTAGTCATGTAACCTACTCTAATCATATTAACCGGACAGCTTTATGTCCAAAATGTAATATAAAAGGAATTAATATTTATTATAAAATAAAAAAATTATGAATACAGAAACAATACAACCAGAAGTAATAGCTTCAGAACAAACAATACCTTCAAAGAAAGAAAAGGTACACAGACATTGGTGTAAAACTTGTAATGAGTGGGAATCTTTTGAGGTAAAAGAAGAAGAACTTACTTGCCAAAAATGTTCTAGCCTTTTTGAAGAAGTTGATTTAACAACTATACCTGAAGAAAAGATCGAAGAACAACGCAATCGTTTCCGTAATATGAGGCGCACTGACTTTCAACAGATGATGTCTATATACCAATTCATGGCTACCAACCCAGATTCAGATGTTCCAATGTTAGAAAGTACTACTTCGGTAGTAGAAGATGATGCTGGTTTGCTTGCTCTTGAAAAGTTGGAACGTGAGCGTAAAGAAGCTGAATATCAAGCTAAATTGGTTGATATTGCCGCACATAAACACTTGGGTCGCAATGATAAATGCACATGTAATTCGGGTAAGAAATACAAGCAATGTTGCCTTATTCGTATTAAGAGCTATAACATCTAATTTATGGAGATACTAATAATTATAATTGTAGTATTACTTATTGCTATTGGAGTTATAATAAGTTATTTTACTGATAGGAAATATGTGCTTGGTAAGATTATACAAAAAGTAGACGGGCATAATGAGTTTAAAGATCATTTGTATTTTTTTGATGTAGAGTATAAAGTATGGTCAAGCGTAATTGGCTCTTACAAAATAAAAGTGAAAAGGATAGAAATTGATTATCTTATTTATAATACTTATAAAGTAGCTGATAATATCACAATTTTAATTTAATATGACACCAATTCAAGTTATTACCAAATATAAATTAGAACACTATTTCAAAATTATTTGGAATAGTCCTACAGCTGATTTGCCATATCATAACACCGAACATTTATTCGGTGTTATGATGTCGGTATATGACGCTTGTTGTTTCTACTTTTTTGATACTACCGAAACTAGAGTAATGCTAATAGCGGCATTATTTCATGACTATTTACACACTGGCGGTGGTATGGGTTATGATTCGATTAACATCAGACTAGCTATACAAGGCATTAATGAACATATATTAGAGGAAGATAGAAAATATCTACCTGATATAGAATCATATATACAAGCTACCGAGTTTCCGCACTCTCATATAGATGATACCGAAGATAATCTGCCATTACATATTATGCGTGATGCCGATTTATCGTATGGTTTATCCGAAAGATGGATAAGCTCTATTATCTTTGGTATAGGCAAAGAGTTTATGAAAGATAGTGATAGTATGCTAAAGGAGCAAATAGTTTTTCTGGAAAACTTAAAGTTTATGACTGATTGGGCTAGAAAAAAATTCGCTGATAAAAAGAGCGAAAGACTTGAAGAGGTAAAACAAATGGTTAAAACATTATATTAAATGGAAATACTAATAATAGTAGCGTTAATTGTATTTAACGGTTTATGCTCAATGGGTGAGATAGCACTGGTTTCATCTAAAAAATTCAAATTAGAAAGTCTTTCTAAGAAAGGTAGTAAAAATGCAGCCTTGGCATTAGAACTGTCTAATAATCCGAATAAGTTTTTATCAACAGTGCAAATGTGTATTACTTTAATAGGTATACTTACAGGTATATTTAGTGGTAAAGGAATTACTGATGCGATTGCAACATCTCTACTTAAAATAGTTATACTGGCACCGTATGCCAATACGATTGCAACAATTATTGTAATTGCCTTAGTTACATTCTTTTCTATTGTATTTGGTGAATTGATACCTAAGCGAATAGGTTTGCTATTTCCAGAAACAATAGCAGTTAAGTTAGCACGACCTATGAATATAGTTTCTGCTATGTGTAAACCATTTATATGGTTACTAACTACTACTAATGATTTTATAATGAAAATATTTGGTATAAAAGAAGATGCTGAAAGAGTAACAGAAGAAGAAATTAAAGCCATGGTGCAAAATGGAGCTGATGATGGTGAGATACAAGAGATAGAACACACTATTGTTGAGCGTGCTTTTGATTTAGGTGATAGAAAGGTTTATGAGATAATGACACATAGGACAGATATAAAATATATTGATATAACTGATACTATTGATACTATTCGTAAAATGGCGAGTGAGGAATTACACTCTGTATATCCTGTTGTTGATGGAGAACTTGATAGTATCAAGGGTATGATTTCTATAAAAGAATTGTTCACATCTGATAGTCCTGATATAAATAAGTTTATTACTAAGCCTATTTATGTGCCTGAAAATACGGCTGTATATCATCTCTTAGAAAAATTCCGTGAAAGTAAAGTGCATTTAGCAATTATTGTAGATGAATACGGTGGTGTGCAAGGTATTGCTACTATGGATGATGTATTAGATGCTTTAGTAGGTGATATGTCTAAAAAACATCACCAAGAATATAAAATTGATGTTCGTGATGAAAAAAGTTGGTTTGCGGATGCACAATATCCTTTCTATGAAATGTTAAGGTATTTTGATATACCAGAAGAAGATTCGGAAGGTGAATATAATACTATTGCTGGACTTATACTAAATACTTTAGGTAAAATACCTATTATTGGTGATAAGATAGAATGGGCTAATTTTACTATTGAGGTAATTGATATGGACGAAATGCGAATTGATAAACTATTAATAACAAGAAAATAATATGTCAGCGATAAAAAGGCACATAGAAGAATTAGCAGAAAAACTAGGCAAATCATTTAACGAAATTACAGAGGAAGATATAAAGCTTAGTATGCAACCGATGGTATTTGAATTATCAGCGGAACAAACAATTGAGTATAAAGAGTGGCGTAAAACAAAACCCGCTAATAAAGCGGCAATTGGTGGTGCATTCACATTTTGCTTCACTCCAACAAGCATTGGTGTAATGGTTGAGGTTCAACATGCGGATGGTTCTAAATTAGATTTAACAGAAAATTTGTAATATGTATATAGTAGAATATAAAGGCGGCACTACAGAAAGATGGACAAAAAATGGATTGGGTCCTTCGGATAGTCTATACAAAGATATTTTGTGTTTGGAAGCTTATAGCGAAGAATTGGAATATATTCAAAAGCAATACCGATTTGTAGCTAATAATACATACGGCTATTCCATTCCTATGCCAGAAAATAAAGATAAAGTTATTTGGTATGGTGATATCGCAAAAACTATTGTCGCTAATCTATAAATAATAGCGTTTTAACGCATTTTAAGTGCTATTTTAGACATTAAAAACAACTTTTAGACAATAGAGTAATATAAAACTTATGAAAACAATAGTAACAATTTTAGTAGCAGCCGTATTATTCACCGCTTGCTCAAACGGAACAAGCTCGACTACAGCTTCAAAGGTAGATTCAACAAAGACAACAGTTAGTGATACAACTGCAAAAACAACTTCAACAGTTACCGCAACTGATACAACAAAGAAGAACTAATTTATTAGCCTTCAATGTAAAACCTCATTAGTATCTAATGAGGTTTTTTGTATGTGGATATATGTGAAAAAATGTAATATTAAAATTTAAAAAAATTATTGCTGAAAATGCTAAGTGATTAACAATTATTATTTTTTAATATATAATTAATGTTATATTTGAAACATTTTGAATCTTTCTTAATTGAATCTACCAATAGAGCACCATTGTATCATTTTACTTATCAAAATAAATTGAATAGGATATTTATTGATGATTTATTAAAAACAAATAGACCATATCTTACGCGTCCAAATATGCCACAAGAATCTATTTCTGTAACCAGAAATAAATATTATAGTGAAAAAAGATTTTATAAATTCAGAATAAAATTAGATACCAATAAATTATTAGCAGCAGGATTTAAACCTATTCCAATAAATGAATTTAATCTAAGTGCTTTAAAAGATGATGGTCCTGATTATAATATACCAACTCAACAAGAAGAAGAAAGAATTTATAAATCTATTCCTAATATAGGAAAATATATTACTGATATAGATATTAGTGATTTATTTAGTGGATTTAAAGTTGAAGATATAATTAATAACATTCCTCAATTTATATCCAATCTTGAAGATACACCATTACTTACTGAAGATATAAAATTACTTATTAACTATCTTTTAAAATATCCACATATTAATTTTAATCAAACATGGAACTGGAAACCAGATAAAAATTCCCGCACACTAAACGCACAATTAATTACAAGCATTTCGGAAAAAAAATAAAGCAACCAAAATTGGTTGCTTTATTTTTTATATGTAGATACAAAATCCAGTATAAATGTTTCTAGGTAATCAAATAACATATCTTTAGTTTTGAAAGATATATTTTTTGGTATTATATTAACAGGTGTCATAGTATTCCAATTGATAATTTTTCTAAACTTTTCTATTACTGGTAATAATTCTGGTTTCAATTCCATTAATTCATAAACATATTTAAAAAAATCATTGATAAAAGTAGTATAACTAATACCATAATCATTTGTATTAAAATCCTCAAAAAGTTGTAAATATCTCATTATGTATATATCTGTATAATAAAGATAAAAACTGCACTCTTTAACATTATTTTAACTTTTATTAGTTTGTTTAAACTAATAAACTTTTGTATCTTTGTATCAACAAAACAATCAAAGTTATGCAATACAAAGTAGCCAAGAGGCAAAAAATTACCACAATCGCACCAAGAGGTGCCGAAGGAAAAGCTCTCATTAACGGTGACCAAAACGGTTTACAGAGAGATGATGTTTATCCTGAATTGAAAGTTATTTCAGGAGATGAATTTAGTGAAAAATTTGGACCTACTAAAAAAGGATGGAAAAAAGCTATATATAGCAACAATACACTTGTTAATATGGTTGGGAAAGATTATGGCGTTTTGTCTAATATTGATTTCTTTGGAGAGATCGAGAATAAATTATTGGAGAAAGACATAAATGTTATGACCCGTGCTATTAACCGTGAAGACAGAGCATTTGCGGTTGATCATATATTAGCAGATGATAGGTATGTATTAACCATAAAAAATGGAATGGATTCATTACGTCCAATGTTATCTTTTACTACCAGTTATGATGGTTCGACTAAAACACAAGGATTTTGGGGCTTCTTCAGAACCGTGTGCCAGAATGGATTACACGTTTCGCAATCCGAGATAGGATTTAGTCTAAAACACACTGGTAATATAGTTAATTTGGTTATGCCAGGTATTGATTCGCTCATTGTAAAATTCATGGATAATGAATTTTACTCACTCAAAAGAAAATTTGAAGTGTTGGCAGAATCACCTATTAAAGATTTGGCTGAGTATGTTAAGATGGTTTGTGATGAAACTGGAATTTTTCAGTTTGAAAAATCCGAAGAAAATGATGCAGCCTCTAAACATGCGGAAAATGTTATAAACACAATTCGCCGTGAAGCAAAATTATTAAATGTGGAGCCAAATGCTTGGCTTTCGTATAATAGCTTTAATGCTTACATACACTCTTCCAAAAAAGCTTTCCAAACAGCATATAATCTTGATGCTAAGTTATTTGATTATCACATGGAATTAGCATCTAACTAAAAGTTACCAATAAATGTAACAAAAACCTGCTAACTTAGCAGGTTTTTTGTATTTCATAAATATCTCTTTTTATATCTCTATTATATTTAGAACATAATGGTTGTAAATTAGTATAATGGTTTAATCTAATTAATTCTTCTTCTGTTTCGGCAGAACATAATGGTATGATGTGATCTATATCCCATCCATGATTAAAATTACCATTATATAATCCTTTATTTTCCCATGACATCCAAGATTCAAATTGTTTTTCAATATAAGTTTTAAACTCTTCATACGAACATCCTAAAATTTCATAAGTTCTACTTTTTTTAGTAAATCCATTTCTCTTAAAAGAAATTGATATTATATTTCTTATTTTTTTAGTTAAATTGTATAGTATATCTGTTTTCATTTTTTGTTTATGCCATTCATAGTTATTTTTTTGCAACCATTCTTTATTATTCAAATAATATATCTTTTCTTTTTCTTTCCGTTCTTCTGGTGTTTGTTTTGGTGGTTTTATTTTTGGATTTATTAGTTTCTTATTTTCGTAGTATTTTTTATCAGATAATTTCTTTTTTTCTGTTTTGCCATATTCTTTATGATAAGAAATATATTTTTCATAATTATTATTTTTCCATTCTTTTAAATGTAAAGATTTACAATCTTTACATTTATTTCTATATTTACCATTATCTTTACGAATCTCAAAATCAAAAATATCTTTTTCTATATTGCATTTATTACATACTTTATGTGTTATATTGTAACCGATAAAACAATCATTACATTTGTAACTAAAAGTTTTTTTTCTTTTAAAATCTGTAAAATCTTTTTCTTTGTGGCAGGTGTTACATTTTCTTTTATCACCAATTACAACTTTTTGATTAACACATAATCTACATTGTGAATTATAACCATCTTTTTTTGATACTTTTTTGTTAAACTCACTTAATTCTTTTTCTATTCCACACCTACTACATATTTTCTTCTCAACCATTATTTTCTTCTATTATATAGATATATCTACCTGATGTTGTTTTCTTAGTTTTAATTAAACCTTTTTTAACCCAGTTTGAAAGGGTTTGTTTTAAAAAAATTGACTTGTTTATACTTTTTTTAACATTTTTTTAACCTTTATAACTTTTTTATACTAATTATCTTTCGTATTTTTGTGAAAACTAAACAAAGTTTGCTTTTTTTTGTATCTTTGTGTAAAATATTACAATATGGCATATAACCAAGAACTATTTGAAAAGTTTACCAAATATATTAAACATTGTGATTTTTTAGAAACACATATTAATAGTTTTAATTTTATATTTGAAACATTAAGCGGTGAACGAATATTCCTATTTGACCCACATGATGACGTTCATGTCACCAATTTCAATCTATATGATGAACTTATGTTAAGTGTAGATGATAATGAGGAATTATTTGATTTCTACATGGAACTATGTGATGCAATCGAAGATGAAAGGTATGAAGAAGCTATTGTTATTAAGGAAGCAATTGCTAATTTTATATAACTTCATTTTTATGCGTCAATAGCTTTAAAGCTGATGGTGGTATAGGTTCAAACGTCATTATTCTCCATTTTGATTGTATATTTAAGTCTTTAAACCACTTATTATCTATTTTAGTTGTATCTATTTGCCATATATCACCATCTAACCAAGTGCTATCATCATTAGTAGCAAATATAGCTGGTGGGTAATATAAGTCGGTATGACTTATCCATTGTTTTGATTCAGAGTGTGATTTAGGTATTAATCCATTTTCTAATATACTATCTCTATTTAAGTAGCCTGTTGTATGATATAAAAACCTTCTAGGTTTAACTCTACCAACATATAAATCTTTATATACTATTTCTAAACTACCTGAACTAAATCTATAGTTTAATAAAATATATTGTCTAAACAATTTTTGTTTCCAATTATTTAAGATTTGTTCAACAGCTTTTTTACCATCTTTTACACCTAGTTTAGATTTATACCCATTTATGCTATAATCAAATATATACATATCTTTATAACGCCTTTTTTTATAATCAAAATGTTCCATATCATTTTGACTTTCAAGATCGAGTAATTGGTTTAGCTCCAATAGTAAATTACTATGAGCCCATTTTATGGTTGATAGGTTTACTTCCTCAAATAATTTTAAATATTTCATTATTGTATATATTATTTATTAACATTATTTTAACAGCATACTTTTTTCAATGTGTGCTTTTTTTTGTATCTTTGTGTATAAAGCATATTTATGATGCAATCAATAATACACTTAATCGGTTTTTGTCCTGATCATTTTAATCACATTAATTTGATTGATGCACCATGGCAAGAAGTATTAAATTTTTTTAATCTAATAAAGTCAATTTTCCGCAAATGAGTTGTGAATATTGTGGTGGTGAAGTTCACCCAAAAAGAATAGAAATACTACAAAGTAGAAGTCAAACTATTTCTTGCATCGGTTGCGCTGAAGGTAAAGTGCAAAAAGTTGTTGGATTTCAAGTAAACGATGGTAAAACAGATCGTTCTATACAAGTATGCACTCCCGAAGAAGGCGCCCGCTTAAAAAGCTTAGAACGTAAAACTGGACAAGCTACAGGTGGACCTGGTATGGGTAGAAATGCAGGTAAAGTAGTTTATCGAGGATAATATTTAATAAACATAATATGAAATTAATTTACAGCAAGGACATTAACCTTTTAAATGCTCCTGAAAACTCAATTCTCTATCCTGAAACAGGTAGAACCCTTCGTGAAATCGTTAGAATGATTGAAACCTTCAATGATGATATGACTGTAATTACATTATCAGAAACCGTAATTAAGCAAATCGGAAAAATGATGAAAGAGGGTAAACTGAATAGTGAGCTAATGCAGTTTGAATCAAACCTGCCTGAATATAAAGAATATGAATTCAGTTGCGCCAGATTTATTGAAACCTATGTTACTTATACTAAACATATATTCAAGTAATGGACGCAACTAGATATATACTCTCACTTCCAAATAACGAGTATCTTCACGAAGATGTAATAAGGCTTTTAAAAGAAGCTTTTGTAGCTGGTAAGCTAAGTAGCTGGGTAAAAGAAAGTGATAGAAAGCCAGATGATGATGAACTAAAATTAGTTTGGTTTGCAAAAGCTACGCATTTTCCTGATCTTAGTTATGGTGGATGTGAATTAGCTTGGTGGGATGGTAAACACTGGGGTGATACTAAACACGATAATATAGAAAATAATGCTGACTATATGTTAGTTACGCATTGGACTAATTTACCTGAACAACCAAAAAATAATGAACGGTAGAACTCTTAAACGGCACCGAGAACGGCTACATACTAAATCAAAGCACTGCAGAAATTGCGGTGTAGAAATGGTATTACCCGCTGCTCAACCAAGGATGGCAAATGTTGTAAGTTTACCAAATATATGCACAATACAACATATTCTCCCAAAGTCGCATAAAGATTATAATGATAATTTTACTCTTTGGTGTTATAAATGTAATGAAGAAGATTCCATTTATAAACAAAAAAATAAAATCTATTCCAGAGAAGAATTCATATATGAATTAATATGTGAACAAACCAAAAAATATGTTCCATTAGACGGCTACTATGTAATAGACGGTATGATTTATGGATATACTAATCATAAGATGGTTGAATACTATTCTTATTTTGAGTTTAAGCTTTTAATGCTAAAAGATTACATGGGTTATTTCATTGATTCTTTTGAGAAGAAAGATAAAAGGGCAGCTTTTGATGATGTATTTAAAAATTGTATTAAAGGTGCTTTTGAAATCGAACAGTATAAAATCGGCAATGGCTGGTATCAAAAACCCATATTATAAATAAATCTATTTGTTAATTTCGTTTCATTTTCTTATCTTTGTAAAATATGATTAGTTTACCAATTGTTTTATCTTTAATTACCCTTACATTCCTTGAAATAGTATTGGGTATTGATAACATTATATTCCTGTCAATTTTAACAGGCAAATTACCCAAACCAAAACAAAAGAAAGCTAGAATGATTGGCTTATCATTAGCCATGATTACTCGATGCCTTCTTTTACTTTCTATCAATTGGCTCACACAATTAACATTTACCTTATTTAATCCGTCAGTATTTCTACATATTACCGATCCACTATGGATTGAACGACTGAATATATCAGGTAAAGATTTAGTATTAATGTCTGGTGGGTGCTTTCTTTTATATAAAAGTGTAAAAGAAATACATGAGAAGTTTCAAAATGATGAAAAGCATCACGGACACGGAAACCCTTCATCATTTTTCTATACTATTATACAGATACTTATATTAGACGTAGTTTTTTCCTTAGATTCGGTTATTACAGCGGTAGGTATGTCCAATAACGTAGGTGTTATGATAACAGCAGTTATAATAGGCATTGCTATAATGTTAATGGCTTCGGGTGCAATTAGTGAGTTTATTAATAAACACCCATCATTAAAAGTAATGGCATTAGCATTTCTAATGTTAATAGGTATATCGCTAATCGGACAAGGCTTTGAGCAAGAAATACCCAAAGGGTATATCTATTTTGGTATGGCATTCTCAGTATTAGTTGAAATGATAAATATAAAAAGTAAAAAATAAAATGGAAGTAAAATTTGATAATAGCCATTTAGCGGCTTACGGTAAAAAGTATGATAGATTTAAAAGTCCATATGCATACTACCACAGAAATGCAACACTAAGTCAAATCCAAGTATGTATAACAGGCAAACCCGAATACATATTAGAGAAATTGAAAAAAATGGTAAACGAAATGGAGGCGGATCTTAAACGTCCAGCACAAGGAACAACCGTAGGTCAAAATGGTGACATTACAGAAGTATTAGTTCCAGTGTGGGATGGTAAGCTTATGGATGGATATGAGTTGCCTGAAATGCCTGCAGTTGATGAAGCGGAAATTGAAAATGAATTACAAGCTGGGTAATGATAATTAGGTATCACAGAGAATCGGCAAATAATGAAAATGGTAAGTTCACACACTTAATAAAGTGTGAGCGAGAAAGGTAATATGAGTTATAGTGAGTGGAAAAGCTATTTAACAAAGTTTTAACAAAAACTTCTTTGTAGAAACGTTTTATTTTTGTATATTTGTATATAAATTGATAATTATGCAAGATTTAAAGCAATTGGCTACAATTTTAGCCGACAGGAAGAAAATATCCGTTGAGGATGCAACTACTAAGATAAATGAGTTGATAAGCGGCAAGTCGAAGTATGCGGCTAACTTAGCGATTCAAAACTATCTTGAAGAAGGTAAAGTATCAAATACTACTTTACCCGGCATCGAAGATATTGACCCTACTGAACATCACAAAGAGTAATGAGTCACAAAGATAAGTGGGATATAATTGGATTTATGTCAGGAATTATATTCTTGATAATGGTGTCTTATGGCGTATACCATCATTGGTGGTTTATACCTAACCCTGTAATATATTCAATTGTATTCCTCTCATCTTTGTGTTTATTTGTAATATCCGATAAAAAAAGTAAATGAAACCATCCGAAATTTTATTAGAATTTCTTAGAAATAGCAAAAGTGAAATTAGTAATATCTACTACCGACTTTTTTCTTTAAAAGAGCCGGATAAACTTGATGAAGAATTAGAATACCTTCTATTATTATCCGAAGGTAAAGATGATTACTTTAAAGAATATGGTAAAACTGATTGGTTTGCTATATGGCATAAATCAATTAGGCAAACTGATTACTTTGAAGATTGTTACATCAACAGAAGAAAACCTTTATTGACACCTGACGAAGAAAAGCAATTTAAGTTCTTAAATCATAAAGTTAAGAAACAAGGTTATAATAAGTATGACGAAGCTGGTAAGATATTTAATGATGAATATCGTTATTATCTTGACTTGTGGGAGAAAAGAAGGCGTGAGAATATACAAGATTCTATATGCGGAGTATTAGATTCTGTATTATGGAATACAATTCATATAGATAAAGAAAATATCTTATATAATATATTTAAGCGGACTTTTGATGATATGAATTATTACAAAGAGCAAAAGGACAAAGTATTACAACAATCATTGGATAATATGCGAGGTGGCTGTGCGCATAATTTTGATGGCACCGACAGAAAGCCAGGTGACTATACAGATATTGAAGCAAATATTCAACACTGGGTTGAAAGATATGGTGAGCAACCACCACAAGATGTAATAAATCATTGGAAAAATTTAAAATAATATGGCAACTTTACTTTGGCTTGACGATATGCGTAATCCAGCTTATAATGCACCTCAATTTGATGGTAAAATTGAGTGGGTCAAATCTTATGCTGAGTTTCAGGCATTTATTTATGAAAATGGATTGCCTGAAAAAATATCATTTGACTATTCATTAGGTGATATGAGTTATGACGGCATATCATGTGTAAAATGTGTATTGAGATATTGTGAACAAAATAATTTGCCTTTCCCACGTTATGCAATTCATAGTGAGCATCCGTATGTTTACAAATTGCGTGAATATATTGAGTATAATATTTACTTTAATGAATTAGGTGAAGCTGTTGAAGAAGATAGGAAGCCTGATACTGAAGACCAGAAAGAAGTAAATAAAAGGCGTGAAGAAGAAAAATTAAAACCAAAAGGCATCCTAGAAGGTCTTCGGTATAAAGCTCCAACAAATGTATATATACATAAGCCAGTTGAAAAGAAACCAACTATTGCGCAAGTAATAAGAAGTTCACCAAAGGTAGGACGTAATGAACCGTGTAATTGTGGTTCTAATAAGAAATACAAACATTGTCACGGTAAGTAACAATAAAAAGTAACAAAATTAAAAATTACAAACCTATGAATTACAAATTACTTAAGCGCATAATGGATAATTTTTTTGAAAAAACAACTACCGAAGAACTTAAACAGAAGCTAGATGAAGCTGCGATGGAAAGAAAGCAAAAAAATTGTGTAGCGTGTGATATGTTGGCTAGAGGAGTTAAGTTTCGCAAGTCGCCTACACATACATGTGGAAAATAAACTATGGAATATAATATAATAATACAACTATCACTATTAAGCTTAACAATATTAGGCTTTATCACCTATTACTTTTTACAGTCTAAAGATTATCTAAATGAATATAGATGGGTTAACAGGCTATCTTATTTTTTCTTAATTTTATATTTATTATCATTAATATGATATCACACCAAGATTGGTCAGTCCAATCAGAGATAAAAGACGAACAAACCTGTATTCACGCTCATATAAATGACAAATTGGATATAGACAAATTAGAGTTTACCTTGTTAGATGAAGAGAGGAAACTTATAATGCGGATGAAAGTAAATACAAGAGAGATTTATTTTTGCACCGCAATAGGAAAACCTGTGTTTGCACAATTGGGAGATTGTGTAAAATTTGTTGATGGCACTGGTGCCGAAATTTATACAAAATGATAGTTTACAATACTGGTTATCTCAATAAAGAAGGTTTAATAAAACTTAAGGATTCTAGAATTCCATTTGGAATCTATGAAACTAATCGTAATACACAAGTTCTAGTTATTAATCCACATCATAGAACTCCGTTTGCACCTTTTACTTTATATACTCATGATGAGAGTAGGAAGCATTATAAAATTGTAGAGGATAAGAGGATACTTGATTGTGTTAAATTAATTTTTACTAATCTATGTAATATAGAAGATTTGGATACTACAAAGTGGAATAATGGTAATCAAATTATTACATATAAGTTCCCTGAATACTTATTAGATTATTGGTTTAAATAATTACAAAATGAAAATTAACATAATTTTATTTTCCGAAAAAGTGGGTGGTAGAAAAACTCCTTATGATGGTATCACATATAATATATGTAGTAAGTTTGATATTACTAAACAAAGAATCTTAGTTCGTAATACCAATTCTCTAATAGAATTAAATACTCTTACCGAATTAGAAGTTACATCTCTTACAAATGAACCGATTGCATATGACACTTTTATAATTATGGAAGGTCTTAAAATTGTTGGTGTAGGTAGTTTTGCTGAAACAGTAGAAGCTAAAATACCACCACCTCCGACTCCACCTGAAGATAGAATTTTAATTGAAGGACAAAAACCTGAACCACCAACGCACTGGCTTACCTCTCTAATGAAATAGTTTATGGCGAAGTATTCTATTGATAATGGCAAAGTAAAGTTTGCTTCGTTCCTAGCTAAGGAAGCTTGGATACTTAAGATGAATATATCGGATATGTATTATCTTTATTACCAAAATAAAAGTAATATGACTCCTGGTGATAAGGCATTGATGTTATGTTCTATTAAAAGTATGATTTCATCACATAAAAGGATGTTAAAAGAACTAACTAAGACAGGAGAGTTTATTGGAGATATTAAAAGTATTAAATATAAACCTTAAAAAATTACAAAATTTGATTTTGCAAAATCAAATAGTTTTCGTATATTTGTAATAAATAATAAAGATTATGAACCCAAAACATATAATAAATAATGAAATGCTCGAAAGAGCAATTATATTTGCTACTAAGGCACACAGCGGCATGGTTCGCAAAGGCGACGGTCGTCCATATATAATGCATCCTTTAGCTGTAGCTCAAAGGGTGTTTGAATTTGTTCCTACAAAAACTTTACTCAAGGCGATTGTATCAGTTTTACATGACGTTCCAGAAGATTGTTATGAATATAACATTGAATTAGGCATTTCAATAATTCGTGCCGAGTTTGGTGATGAAGTAGCTGACTTAGTAGCTGAACTTACTTTGGACAAAGAAAAGTATAAAACTATCGGTAAGAAAGAATACTTACTTATAGAAGTTAATACTATGACAGATGATGCCTTAGATGTTAAGTTATGTGATAGATGGGAAAATGTGTATGATATGAAGACAATGGATGATGATTTTAAATTATACTATTGTGAACAAACAAGGTATATTTTTTCTAAATTAACAAGAGAATTTACCGATACACACAAAAAGTTAATTAGAAAGATTGAAGCTGAATGTGCTATTTATGACAAAGCGGATAATAATAATTATGCAATTTTTAAAAAAATAATTGAAGGATAATATGGGACTATTTTCATTTCTATTTAAGAAGTCGGTTGTAGAGCCAATTAAAAATAAAAATAATTTCTCTATTGTTAAAATAGAAGATATGGCTGATGCCGATAAGGCAATATTGCGTGAACAATATCAATCTTTGAAAAAAGATTTAGACGATATGTGCAATCAGTTTTATGAACGTAGTAAAAAAAAGGCGGAAGAAACCAACTCAAAATGTCCTAAATGTAAATCACTTAATGTAAATAATCGCATTAAACAAATACAAGGTGATATTCATGGTTCATCTACTGGCTTCGGTTCATCATATTTATTTGGTGGGTCATCCCACTCATCATCTAGTATTAGTGGTAAAATTGATACTAATCCAGTAAATAAGTGTAATGATTGCCAGCATGAGTGGGAAATAGAGAAGGCACAATATTACTCATATTCATTAGAAGATATTGCGCATAATGCTTGTAGATTTTTGCGCAGTTGTTATGAAGCTTATGAAGAAGAGGTTACATTTAATCCGAATGATTTAAGTGAGAAATATTCTTCTTTGGAAGAGAAAAAACAAGGTTTGATTTCTGATTTAAAAAATATTTGGACTGCAAATAGTGTTAAGCTATATTTCTCTAAATATTCAATTGAACTAATACAATATGTAGTAGATTCGGAAGTAGGTGATTCTAAGTTTAGAACTTGGTATTATGAAGATTGGTTAAAAGGCGATAAGTTGTTGCTAACATCAATTTTAAATATACCTTCTATTTATAAATTATAAATTATAAAAATGGACGAAATAAAAGTTAAAAAAATATTGCTACGTTTAGCAAATATGGTAGCCGCTGAGATAGGTGGTAGCTCAGTGCATCCTTGTGAAGATTTTAGTGCACCTGAAATATATGAGATGGTTATTGGTGATAATTTAGAACCATTAATAGTCGCTGGTATTAAAAAGTGGTTTAAAAATCGTGAAGAAGGGATGGACATTTATGGTGCTAAAGGATTTAATATAAACATAAACACTCTTGAAATAGAAGAAGGCTACGCTGATTTTATTAAAACAATAAGTTTTTGGCAAATTGGCACTTTACTTCTATATGGTGATTTTGATAAATCTATTAAGAAACCAGAGACACAAGAAATGGTGACTAATTATAGGACTGCATTTAGAAAAAAAGATTAAGATGATACTACCAATAGTTACATTAGGTGATGCTATCCTTTTTAAAAAATGCGAAGCTATAACCAAAGATTATCCTGATTTAGAGAAATTAATTTTTGATATGATTGAAACTATGCTTAAAGCAAATGGCATAGGTTTAGCTGCACCTCAAATTGATAAATCAATCAGGCTATTTATTATTGGCTTCCCAAATCATGAAGAAATACCTTTAAAAGTATTTATTAATGCACAAATTATATCTACTGAAGGTAGTTGTGTAATGGGTGAAGGATGCTTAAGTATACCTGGTGTAAGTGGTGATGTAGAACGTCCTGAAAAAATAACTATAAACTATTTCGATCAAAACTTTACCGAGCATACTAATACTTTTGATGGACTAACAGCTAGAGTAATACAGCATGAATATGATCACATTGAAGGTATATTATATGTTAATCATCTAACAGATGAAGCAAAGGAAAGCATTAAAGATGGTATAGATGCAATAGTTAATAAAGAAGTAAAAACAAAATATTTAATAAAAAGATAGCAATTATCTTAAAGATGCTATAGCTTTATTTGAAGATATTACTATTAGTGATAAGAAAATATCTTACCGCTATAATGGTAATAGTGACCAGGCAGAAATGGTTAATGGCTCTGGATTTGATTTAGGATACTTTGATGAGAAGTGGATAAATAATTTTAAATCTTCTTCTTATGAAGATAAGTTTGACGTCCATTGTCATGGAGATAAAATTAAATGGTAATAAAAATTAAATTAAATTAATTATGGGATGTCATACTTGGTATAGAGTGCCTTCTACTATTGGAAAAGAAGCAGTTAGAGATAAAATGTTAGCTACTATTGATAAGTGGAGAAATTCTGCTCCTTGGTGGAGTGATGAAGCTGAACTACAAGCTAAAAATGATACTCAAGATTTAATGGATTTTAATTTTGAATCTGAAGCTTGGTATAATTGGAATGAAAATGAAAGTTTCCGTATAGTTAATGGCATTCCTGCATTATATAAAAACTATGAAGGTGATTCCGATGAACCTAGAATAGGTGGATATCCAGAAACTATCATAACATCAGCGGAACAAATGTTTGAGTTTATGAAAACTGGCTATTATAGAGAGGATGATTCCCGTCATTTTAATTTTCATATACCAGAAGATAGGAAAGATAGGATTTATAATTTGATTACTACATTTTTTGAAAAACACCCAGATGGTATAATAACATTTGGATAATTAATATATGAACATATTTAGATACGAAACACCGAATGATATAGTTACCAATATAGAAGGACCAGTTATATTTTTAGCTGGTCCTACAGTAAGAGGAAATCAACCATTGTTGGTGAGTTGGAGATTTGAAGCTATTGAGATATTCAAGAAGTTGGAGTTTAACGGCACTCTGGTTATACCTGAGTTTACTGATAAAACAGAATCAGATAAAGGTAGAGTTGAACTTCCTATATGGGAGCATAACGGCTTAACAAGAGCTGATTGTATTCTATTTTGGATATGTCGCACAAGGGAATTATATGGTTTGAATACTAATTCAGAGCATGGTTATTGGTTGGCAAAAAACCCTCTTAAATTAACCTACGGAAGACCTGATGATGCGTTTAGGATTCAATATAACGATATAATGCATAATAGAATTTATGCTGAATTAGGCACAACTCGTCCTATATTTAATACTTTAGAGGATACTATCAAGGCATCTATTGAATTAGCTTCTGTTAAGAAGGTAATCGTTTAATAGTTTAAACAAATCATCATATTTTAGTTCCCTTTTAATACCTACTGCAAGTTGTAGTTTATTAACTGCAATTAGAAGGTCTTTTGAGGTATATTGTAAAATTGATTGATTAGTTTTTAATTTATTAAGTAAATCGGTTATATCTTCATCGGTCATTTGTCCTTCGATTTTAGCTGTTGGGTAATATTTTTTAATAAACCCTTCGCCTTCTTTTGTAGGTTTTGAAAACTTTAATATAGCATTTGGATATTGTTCTGTTAAAAATTGAATCATAAAATTATTGATTCCGTTTTTCATATAACCAGGACGAACAGACATCATATCTATATAAACTAAACTATCATCGGTATAAGCTCTAATGCATCCAATTATAGATTTTTGTAAAGGATTATTCTTTTTCCAAATATCTTCAATTGGCGCATTGCGTCCAAACCCAATTGAAACTGGAAAGAATACAAGGTTTTGACCATCTTTTAATAATTCTCTTGAAGCATCGTCTTTAATAAACCAAACAAAAGTGTCGCCTTCGTCATACATAAATGTAGGTTTATCGCAACGCCAATATAACATATTATCTTGAACTTCTTTAACATTAAAAGATTTTAATGGTTTGTTATTGATAGATAATTTTTGACCTTTTTTGATTATATCAGCCATTTCGGTAATATATTTAAGATATTTCATAAACTATATATTAAAAAGAAAAAAATCTAAATAATTTTTGTTTGCTCAAAACTTTTACTTATCTTTGCATTATAATACTCTCTTAACAATAATTAACAACAAATTAACAATATAAATTAACAATAAGATGTTTAATCAAAAGAAACAAAATCTAGGAAAAACTCCTACAGCATCTGCGGCAACAGCTAAAAATGTTTTGCCAAACGCATTTGTAAATGCTGGACTTAAGAAGTCAGCAGAAACACTATCAGGCAATGGTGCATTAAAATTTTCGACTTCAGGTAACGCTTTTGTAGATCAGTTCTCATTTTTGGGTTCTTACAAGAAGCCAAGGACGTTTGCTGAGGTTGAAAAAGATTGCGAAGCGTTGTGGGCGATTGATAAAAGAAAAGCAGTAATGTTTGCCTTTTATATCCGTCTTATCACACGTCAGGTATCTTTATTTGACGGCACAAAGACACAAGTTCCACAGAGAGGTGCTGAGTTAAAAAACGAAGGCATCATGCGTATGATGTGGTTGCACCAGAAAGATCAGAACGCATTCTGGAATAACATTGGACTTTTCGTATCTGCTGGTTCATGGCAAGACGTAATTAAAATGTTACAAACTGACCTTGTATATCATGGTTGGGAAGGTAAAGTATTAAATTGGGATAAGTTTGGTAAGTTAATCTTATCTGCTTTGAACAACACAAATACCTCTGAACTTTTAAAGAAGTTCTTACCACAAATCAAGGCAAACTCCGCATGTAAAACAGTTGAAGCACAAGCTGATACTATGATTGCAAAGTGGATATGTTCTTTATTGTTTGGTAACAAGGGTGAAGCTGACAATGGTAAGACTTACAAGAAATACCGTCAGATGAAGTCATCTGGTACTGCACATGAATGGCAAAAACTTATCTCTCAAGGTAAGCATGAATTGATTGACTTCAATACAGTTCATGGTAGAGCGTTAAACCTTATGGTTCGTTCTAAGTATCTTGACAACCAGAAGCAGAAGGCACGTTATGAGGCTTGGATTACTAAGCCAGAAACTAAAGAAGTAAAATTCACTGGTTTCGTTCATGAGCTGTTCCAGAAGTTACCAGGACAATTAAGCGGACTTTCAGTAGCGGAGCGTGAAACTATTAACAAGCAGTTCCAAACTTTGGTAACAAAGGGTGGTGAGTCAGAAATGACTGAATTGATTGTTGTTCGTGACACATCAGGTTCAATGAGTTCTACCGCAAATGGCACTAACATGTCATGTTATAATATTGCTAAGGCACTTGCTCTTTACTTCTCTGAGTTCTTAAGTGGTAAGTTTGCAGGTAGCTGGATTGAGTTTAACTCTTCCGCTAAAATGCATAACTGGATTGGTAATAGCCCACTTGAAAAGTGGTATAATGACCGTTCAAACTTTATTGGTAGCACAGATTTTCAGTCTGTAATCAAATTGTTCTGCACTATCAAGGCTCAGGGCGTAGAGGAAAAAGATTTCCCGAAGGGTATTCTTTGTATCTCCGACAGTGAGTTTAACCCAACGCAAGTTGGTAAGACAAATGTTGACAAAGCATTAGAAACATTGAGAGCGGGTGGTTTCTCTGAAGAATACGTTAGAAATTTCCTAATTATTCTTTGGAACTTGCAGTCGAATGCTTATGGCAGTAATACTGGTAAGAAGTTTGAAACATTTGGAGATGTAAAGAATGTCTTTTATTTTTCCGGATATTCAGCTGCAACAGTAGGTTTCTTAACTACAGAAATTGAAACAGCTTCTGAGTTGTTTAATGCGGCAATGAATCAAGAGATATTGAATATGATAGAAATTTAGAAAAATCTAATAAATAAAAATGCCGGCAAATTTGCCGGCATTTTTATTTATTAGATTTTTCTAAATTTTTCCTACTACATAAAGGTTGAAAATTAGTATAATGATTTAATTTGATTATTTCTTCTTCAGTTGTTCCGATGGAAGATGGTGAGATATGATCTAATTGCCAATTTTCATTGTAATTACCAGTATAAATTCCCCAATTATTCCAGTTCATCCAAGATTCAAATTGTTTTTCGATGTTTTAATAACTTATAATGATATAAAAAATGAAATAGGACTAATCCAGCTAAGGAAATTAAAAAGTTTAATGTTAATGAATGTTTAAAACATCCGACACAAAAGCCTTATAAATTAACTGAAAAATTAATTTTAGCGGCTAAACCAGAAAAAGATTGTTTTGTAGTAATTCCGTTTGGTGGTTCTGGTGCAGAGGGTGTAGCGTGTAAGAGATTAGGAGTAGATTTTATTGGGTTTGATATAAATGAAGATTATATAAAGTTGGCTAATGGAGCTGTAGAGAAATATATAGATATATTTTAATATATACATTGGAGGTAAAGTAGGTAGAACAGATGGATTTAGAAAAGACGATAATAAAATTTTAGAAGATTATAAGGATGTCTCTCAACTCATAAAGCAAGGTTACTCAGTGAGAAAAATTATGTCTCTAACTAACAGATCAAGTGGTACAGTACAAAAAGTTAAAAAACTATTAAAATTAAAAAACCAGTAAGAAATCTTACTGGTTTTTTTATTTATTTTTTCTTTTAAGTGGTTCAAAGTCATTAAGTTCGTTATCGGAATGTTTGAAAAAATCTTCAACACTTTTCAATTGTGTTTCCTTTGCTTGTTCGTTGTCTATGAAAGTTTTAATAAAAACGTCTCTACCAGATATATAACCAAGTCCAAATCCGTCTTTATATGGTAATAAAACTTGATTATCTTTAGTTATATTACCACCAACTACTTTAGTTAAATGTTGTATCATAATGGTTTTTATAAAACTAATAATAGCTTTTTCTCTTAATTTATCTGATGGTATTTTAGAACTTTTATCAATTACTCTTTGATAATATCTATCAAAAAAATGTTGAGTGTAAATTGAGAAATCTCCTTCAGCTCCTTTTACCATGTATAAAGCGCCTTTTTTACTTTTCATCTTATATACACTATAACCACTTTCGGCTATACCGTTAGATTGATAGCGTAATAAAAATCCAACATAACCATCATATTCTTTTTCATACCTCACAAAAGGTTTCATGTCTAATAATAATCTTGCTCTTGGTTCTGTTAATTTTTTAAACTTATTTATTTCTTTAATTCTATCTAACCTTTCGCTTATATATAATCTATAATTTACTTGTTTTATATTTGAAAAGTAATAACTTTTAACCGAGTCAATTAATTCTTGTATTTCTTCCGGTGTAGGTTCTTTATATTTATCAAATCCTAAATAATCTTTACCTTCAAATAAATTAAATTTTTTTATCCATTTCATGTTTTATATATTAAAAATAAAATAATAAGAATAATATTTTGTAGTCTAAAAAAACTTTCGTATCTTTGTGTTATACAAATGAGATATAAGATTGGTATCAGCAAATAACAAACTACATAATCAGGAAGGCTCGCTTGAACTTGGTAACAACTTCGAGCACTTAACGGTAAAGGAGCGGGGTTGCTCACGGGTAGCAACCATGAAAATAAACAAATAAAAGTCCGTCAGTTAATCTATACTGTTAAATAAGTAGGGAGTTTCTAGAAGCTACATAAATCTAAACCACCAATCTGTTACCTTGAGTAAAGTAGTGTAATAGCTACTTTATTTACTAAAATATTATGGCAAAGCAACAATCAATAAAACAAGACGGAGAAATAACAGAAGTATTACCAAATGCTATGTTCCGTGTTAAATTAGAAAACGACCATGAAATATTGGCAACAATATCTGGTAAAATGCGTATGCACTTCATTCGTATTCTTAACGGTGATAAAGTAGGCATTGAAATGTCTCCTTATGATTTAAGCCGTGGACGTATTTACGTTAGATATAAATAAAAAAAAATAAACCTATCAAAATGAAAAAATTATTATTAATGTCGGTAAGTATAAGTTTAATATTCTTATGCTCTTTTACAAATAAATCTTACCCATGTCATCCTAACGGTGATTTGTATCCATGTACACATGCTATGCATCCAAATGGTGATATCGGACCATGTCAACACTACGATTCATGGGGCAATAGAATACATACCGCTGACTTATATCCTTGTACGCATCCAATGCATTCTATGGGTGATTTGGGTCCATGTCAGCATATATGTTTCTAAAAATATTTAAGAAATATTTTGCACTTTCAAAACTTTATCGTATCTTTGTTATACAATAACACAATACAAATATTTTCTAAAATTTTCTATTAAAAATCTTTGGAAAATATATTATGAACATAATTCAAACAAAACTGTATGATAGAAGCAATTATTTTAAACCTTGAACAAAAAGCAAAATTGCTTGCAATGGCTAAAGCATTGTTTTTTGAATATGATATTATATGGTATAATGATTATGAATCAGGGCAAGAAACAAATGTTTTACAATTAATATTTGAAAATAATTACGAACATTTAGATTGGTTAGAATTTTGTTTACTACATATTGCTCCAAAAATAGAGCAGTTAGATACAAAAAATCGAGCAGAAACTAATAAATTACGAGTTTTTGCAAAATTAGTTGAAGAAAATATCAATCCTATAGATTATTTATATTCTCAATTTCTTAAATTACAATTCAAATGATAAAGAAAGAATACAAATTACCTAAAGAATTTGCAGAAAAATAACTAACAAAACGCTACCCATGGCGTTCCTGAAAGGGTTAGTATCTACAGATACTTGAAATGTTTGGTAGCAGGGCAAGCTACTAGTAAAGGAAACATAAAAAAGCAGATGTCACTGGTGTTCGGTTAAATGACGGACTAGCGAAACGAGAGGTAGCGAAAGAATCCTCTCAAATAGTTGGGTGGCGAAACGGTAAACGCAGTAGATTAATTATCTGTCCATCACTTTCCTTAGTGCATAAATAGTAAGTTGTACATTAACTATTTAAAGCTAAACGAATAGGCAACTAATTTATAATAAGTGTGTAGCTACAACAAGTTATAATTAAAGTACCGAAAGAGCGCAGGTTCGACTCCTGCCCCGACTGCAATTTCAAGCTTGTATAACCGAAAGGTGAACGGTGTGTACAGCCTAGGTGTAGAATTCCTACAAGCCGCTGAATTTAAACGCTACCCATGGCGTTCCTGAAAAGGTTGATACTACAGTATCTAAAATGTTTTGATAAGGCTTCCTACCTTATTAGTAGAAGAAACATGAAAAAACAGAGGTAACTGGTGCTCATGTAAATGGTGAGATAGCGAACAGAAGGGTAGCGATTAAATCCCTTCAAAAAAGTGCCTAACAGCAACCTTTTAATCAGCAAACTTCTAATTTGACAACGATAAAAAAGGCACTTGTACAAGTTCACTTACAGCAAATTCAAAACTCTTTTTTGAACAAAGCCTCGCCCAGGTGGGAAGGACGTAAAGAGGTTCGAGTCCTCAACGTGAACTGAAAAGATGCTATACCGCAAATTAACTCGCACTTTTAATTGGTAAAAACAGCAAACAAATGGCATCTGTTTTTTTAATAAAATTTACTATGGAAAAAAACTTTAATAAGAATCGTGAAATATTCATTGGATTATCTCGTAATGATGATAAAATTACAATAAATATTGTAGGTGAATATTCAAGAAGTCAACACAAAGGACAATTGTATATTAATAGTGATAAGTTTGGCGATGAAGTTTTAACCCTATGGAAATCAATAGGCACTAAAAAGCTTTTATCTGTTAAAGTTAATTTTGAACATATTGATTGGTATGATTCCGATATAGATATGTATGAAGTTCCTTCTTTTCATATTGAAAGAGGTTTAAGAAAAACAAGAGTATCTACAAGAGAACATGGTTCAATACCCAAAGATTGGGAGATTAGTTTATCATTTCTTTTAGAAGATACTAAAACAATTACACCAATTATTGAAGTAATAGGTGAAACACTTGGTTCTCTTTTAACAGAAAAGCACAATATAGCTTTAACAAAAGAAATACGCCTTTTTATGAAAGGTGAAACAAATACCAGTTATACTATAGAAAAATAAATTTTGTTAGTTTCAAAAATAATTTGTATCTTTGTGAAACAAAACATCAAATAATAGATACAATGAAAAACAAGATTGGTATTATCATAGGGTTGCAATATTATATATTAATATGATGATTGATAATATAGGATAATACTAAAATAATTAATTACAAGTTGACATACAGCAAAATCAAAAACCTTTTCTGTAAAAAAAGCCGGCGGGTGGTTCCCAGGAAGCCTATAGGGTTCGATTCCCTCACTGTCAACTGAAAAAGTGCCATACAGCAAATTAACAGCATTTGGATTTAAACGCAAAACAACGGCACTTGCACAAGAAGATTAACAGCAACTAAACTGTTTAATATTACACAGAGGTCACAGGTTCGAGTCCTGTATTGAGGTGGGAACATAAGAAACGCCACTTTTAGCTCAGTTGGTAGAGCATCCGTCAAACAAACAAAAATCTTCTGTAAAAGAATACATACGGCAAATTAACTCAAACATCAAACTTTAATTTTGAAAACGTTGAAACCTGTATTCTGTAAAAAGTTAGTTTCAGCAACCATCAAACTATGCGTGGTAACTGCTTATGGGGTAAACTCCATGTAGGCGAACTAAAACACAATTTGTAAGAAAACGAAAAACTTACTTGAATAGCGGTACTTCAATAGTCGGTTTGTAGCCGGGTAGAAAGTGTTAAACACAAGGTTAATGGGTTAGCAATCCAACTGCGGAAATCGGTAAATGGGGAGTATGTTTAGAATTGTGTAATGTCGTGCAAAGATTTAATGAAATCGGAAGGTAGACTACAAAAAACTCTCCGTACTAACTTGTTGCCGAAAGGCGTTTAGTTCTATAGTGTAACGGTAGCACATCAGTTTTTGGTACTGAGCGTCTTGGTCCGAATCCAGGTAGAACTACAAAAGAAATAAACTATAATATAGGGGTGCATATTTGGCGTGCGCTGGTTCCTTACATAATCACTGAACCTATACTGACAGAAACCCGAACCATGCCGAAAGCCGAAAGGTTGATAAAGGGTATCGTTGTTTATTTCTTTCTTATTTTAAATGGGGCATATGGTGGTAACGGTATTTGCCATAGGCGACTGAGAAGTGAGTAATCATGGAGTTGCACGGTAAGGGTTCGAATCCCTATTGCTCCACCAAAAGAATTAATTTATGGCAAACGAAGGAAGAATTAAGCAATTACAAATTGAAATTGAGTTAAAAAGATCTGAAATTGAAAAGTTAAAGAAACAACCAGCAGCTATAATCAATTTAGAAGATTATACTACTGAGGAAAAAGTTGCTTTCTTTGATCAATTGTATAAAAGTTCTTTGAGACATCTGATGGAAGCAGAAGAAAATAGTTATGTTTCCGATGATTCGGAACATTATATGTATGAAGAAATGTTTACTATTCTTAACATTAAGGATAAAGACGCTTTGTGGGAATACTATAATACTATAATAGTTTAATATAAAATAAAATGGCTGGGTGGCGAAAATGGTAGACGCATGGATAACCGTTATTTGAGAAATATGCATGAGTATCGAATAACCTGCCCTGAACATCGAGGGAGCGCAACAGCAAGTTATCATGGAGGTTCGAATCCTCCCCTAGCTACACATATTAAAGAAAATGGAAATGAATAAATATATTGACCATACTTGCTTAAAGCAAGGTGCTACCAATAGTGATATTGAAAAATTATGTAAAGAAGCAGCAGAATATAATTTTGCTGCCGTTTGCGTTTCACCTGCCTATGTAAAATTAGCATATAAATTGCTCAAAGATACTGACGTAAAAATATGTACAGTCATAGGTTTTCCGTTTGGATATTCAACTACTGAAGTTAAATTAACTGAAATACAAAATGCTATTGGAAATGGAGCTGATGAAATTGATATAGTTCAAAATGTATCTTACGTTAAAAACAGAGAGTGGGAAGAGCTATATAACGAAATGGAAATGTGTTTATCATTTTATAAAAATGTCACTGTAAAAGTTATCTTAGAAAGTGGTATTCTTACTGACGAAGAAATAATTAAATGCTGCGAAGTATATTCTAAGTTTGAAGGCAAAATAGATTTTATGAAAACTTCTACTGGATTTGCTGAAAAGGGAGCTTCTATCCATCATGTTAATTTAATTAAACAAAATATACCAACTACAATGCAAATTAAAGCTTCTGGTGGTATTCGTGATTTCTCTTTCGCAAAAGAATTAATTGACGCTGGAGCTACACGAATAGGATGTTCTGCTGGTATAGCTATTATGCAAGGTAAAGTAATCTACAGAAGCACATACGAAAAAATAATATTTGAAGCCGAAGCCGCTGGTAAAATAACTGTAGTTGACTTACCATTAAGTGGTGGTGATAGCGAATATGGTTTAAATGGTATAATAGATGGATATTAATATGAAACAAGAAACAATAGTTGGATTTGATATCCCAAAAAGGGAATTAACCGAAGAAGAAAAAAATAGAGAAATAACATTAGATAGGTTTAATGAGTTTCACAATAAAGCTGGTGAAGATTTTTGTGATATCTGAATATTACAAAGACTAAGCTCAGGTATAATAGTTTATTTTAAATAAAAATGGTGCTATAGTATAATGGTATGCGCTTAAAATATATAGTATAATCGTAGTAACGATAGATTCCCGGTTCAACTCCGGGATGGCACCGCAAATATAAGTGGAAGTGATCTGGGTTCGAGACCCAGCTTCTCCACAAAACAACCAGTTTAACTGGTTGTTTTTTATTTTAACATAGTATTAACTTTTAATTTTGTCTATTTCAATTTTTATTCGTATCTTTGTTCAAATAAAATTGTAAAATCATGTATTCAAATCAAAAGACACACAGGATGAAGCCTGTTGTAAAGAAGATTATTAACCGAACATTAATACTGCTGGGTATAGCTATATTAATACCTCTCGCTATTTACTTTGATAAGTGGCAGAAAAGTAAATCTAATAACACAAGCGGAACAACAACCAATACTGAAGTTGTTTCAGTTGAGAAAATCCCTGAAAGTAATGTAATACTTAAAATGGGTGGCTCTTCTACCGTTGGTGATATATTAGCTCCCGCTTTAGTTAAAGCATTTATGGAGAAAAATGGCTATACTGACGTTCAAATACTTTCTACTGCTAAAGACGAAAAATCAGTAGTAGGAAATAAAGACGGTAAAAAAGATAGAATTGAAATATTCGCAAAAGGCACCGGAAAAGGCTTCAAAGCTTTAACATCAAATGAAATTGACATTTGCATGGCATCTTCTCAACCACCAATTGGCTCAACATATGAAGAGCATCCCATAGGTTTAGATGGTATAGCTATTGTAGTCAATAAAAATTCCAGCATTGAATCAATTAATTATTCCGAAATAAGCTCTATATTCAGCGGGAACTCAATGCTTATATATCGTATGGATGAAAATGCTGGTATAAGTAAAGTATTTAAAGAATCTGTTATGTCTGGTAAAGATATAAATAGTTCAGCTAAAAAGTTTGCTAAATCCGCTGAATTAGTATCCTCTCTAAGTAATGACCCGTCCGGCATAGGGTTTGTAAGTTATACACTTATCAATAGTGGTAATATAAAAGCTCTACCTATAACTATTGAGAAAGGTATGCCTGGTATAGTGCCAAACACACTTACAATACAATCGGAAAAATATCCATTGTGTCGAAGATTGTATCTTTACACTAATAAATCTAATAATCAATTAACATCTAAAATTGTGGATTTTGCAGAGTCAAAAGAAGGACAACAAATTGTAAGTCAAAGTGGATTTGTTAATCTCACAATTAATGTGAATAACAACGAAATTAATCCTATTGCAATGCCTAATGACCCACCTGAATATACTACGCTTATTAGTAATGGTAAGAAGATAACTTCCGAGCTACGCTTTGAACTTGGTAAACAATCATTAGATAGTCGTGGTGTAGCCGATATATTACGCTTAGTTAAGTTTATGCTTGAGCCAGAAAATAAAGGTAAAAGAGTAATCTTAGTTGGGTTCACTGATAATACTGGTGATAACAAAAAGAACTTAGCATTATCCATACAACGTGCCAATGTGGTTAAAACTATATTGGAAGCAAGTGGTATACCTGTTAAGAAAACAATGGGCTTTGGTTCAGCAAGACCAGTAAGAGGTAATGCAACCGAAGAAGATAGAGCAAACAATAGGCGTGTAGAACTTTGGTTAGTAGATTAATAATCTTAACACAATTTTAACGAAAAGCATTTGCTAATAGCAAATGCTTTTCGTATTTTTGTATAAATTAAATCAATTTAAAGCAATGAAAAAACTCTTAGTAGTAGTATTCGCAATGGTTCTATCCAGTTCTGTTTTCGCACAGAAAACTCTGCAACGTCCTAAAGTAGTAATCGGTATCGCAGTTGACCAGATGCGATGGGATTATATCTACAAATTCTACAATCTTTATAGTGACAACGGCTTTAAGCGACTACTTACTTCTGGTTATGTTTGTCAAAACGCAATGGTTAACTACTTACCATCACATACAGCACCCGGTCATACAGCAATTTACACCGGCTCAGTTCCTTCAATAGCTGGTATTGCTGGTAATGCTTTCATCGAAAATACAGATGGTAAGCTACATGATGCATGTGAAGATAAATCAGTCAACACTATCGGTAGCGAAAAGAAAGGTTCTTCTTCACCAAATAATATGTTAGTCACAACTGTTGGTGATGAATTGCGTATAGCTACTAATATGAAATCAAGGACATTTAGTGTCGCAATCAAAAATCGTGGTAGTATATTACCCGGTGGACACTTATGTAATGGTGCATATTGGTTTGATGACGAACTAGGTTATTTTACAACTTCTACTTATTACATGCAAAAGTTGCCTGATTGGCTTGTAAAGTTTAATAGTAATACATATAAAACACAAGTGATGGATAAAGGTTGGTATTTATCTTTTAAAGATTATTCACTATCAACTGAAGATAATGCCCGATATGAAGAAAACTTCCCAAAGGAAACTTCACCTACTTTCCCACACTTATTCAAAAATCAAAATGAAAAAGAGCGCAACACCTCATTTGATATGACACCATATGGTAATCAATATACTATTATGATGGCAGAAGCTATGATAGCGGGTGAGCATATTGGTAAAGGTAATAATACAGACTTCTTATCTATAAGTTTTTCATCACCTGATGAATTAGCACACCAATTTGGTTGTAATTCGATTGAAATGCAAGATATGATGTTGCTACTGGACAAACAATTGTCTGATTTTTTTACTTATCTTGATGCAACTTATATACCAGGCAACTACCTTTTATTCTTAACTGCAGACCATGGTGGTTCTCATAATGAGGAATATCTTAAAGATAATAGAATACCTTCTGGTGTATTTGAAAAACAAAGTGTAGCTAATGTTAATCTTTATTTAAAGAATAAGTTTGGCGTAGATTCATTGGTAATCGGATTTACTAACTATTATCAATTCTTCTTGAATAATACTTTACTTGCTAAATCAACTATATCAAGAGCTACCGTAAGGCAAGCTATAATTGATTGGGCATTGGAAAAGCCAGAAGTTCTATACGCTGTTGATTTATCTAATATAAGTGGTTCTAATCTACCTACTCGTATTAAAGAAATGGTTATAAATGGCTATAATAGGCGTAGAGGTGGTGATGTTCAGCTAATACTTAACCCAGCTAATTATGAATATGCGGGTAAAACTAAGGGTAATACACATGGAACATGGAGCCCGGCTGATGCACATATACCTTTGATATTTTATGGCTGGGGTGTAAAGAAGGGTGAATCAACCGTAGAGGTTTATACTACTGATATTGCACCCACTATATCAGCACTACTACACATACAGATGCCCAATGGGTGTATAGGCAAACCGATACAACTAAAATAGTTATTAACATAATTTTAACGAAAAGTATTTGCTTAAAGCAAATACTTTTCGTATTTTTGTAAAAATAATAATCATGGGTTTAGATATTAGTGTAGTAAAGCCAATTCGTGCTTCACAAGATTTAATCGAAAAATGTAGAATAGATGAAGAAGATATGCCGTGTATGTATATACCAATTAGCATTACAAAAAATTCTTCTCTAAAAAGATTTATAAACTTTGCGTTCAAAAAAGAAGTAGAATATATTGATTTCGAGGAAACTTTTAAATCACTTGGTTTAAACTTCTCAGATTATAGATGGGGTATGACTGCTGAAAAAGGTTATTACTTTATGTTAAATAGCAAAGAAGCTCCATCTATGGATATTACTGATGATGAAGATTATGCTGGCTGGGATTTAGTAATAGGATTTGAAATGTTGAAAACTTTTAAAGAGCAAGAAGATTGGATTATAGGCGAATCTATTGGGTGGCAAAGAAAAGGAGCTAATTCATTATTTTATACTGATGATGAAAATGGTGATTCTATGTGGAGTTCACCACCAGTAGTAGAAAAATCTGTATTATTGGAACATTGGAAAAAGTATTTCTCTTGTAGCACACCAACTGCACCCGGTGGCTTTGGTAGTGGTGTGGAGTTCGAGCAATCTGATTCGGAAATGCGGGAAAACTTCAAAAAAAACATCGTTGATAAGTTTATCGAAGGTGAAACATACGTTATTTACCACTAAAAATAGAATATGAAAAGAAACATACTAACCGTAGTCGCTATTGTAGCACTATTTCTCTTATCATTTGATAAGGCTACTTCATTACTCACTAACCGTAGTAAGTCACAAGTTGTATTACATGGTAAAAACATGGACATTCTTACTAATCAAATTAATCAGATGTTACACAAGGATATCGTATTATGTCGATAGTAGGACAACCTATTGCTACAGTTGCGACTGGTGATAATCGTGGTTATCCTTATAAAGAACAACACCAAAATGAATTGGGTGAAGTTATTGTAATAATGGAAAAATAATATGAAAATACAAATAGAAAAAGCAGGAAATAACAATCACTATACTGTTAGTGTAATAGTTAAAAGCGGTAAAATAGCAAAGCACACTATAATAGGTAAAATCTATGCGGTTGATAACTATTTTGTTTTGATGTCGGAAAATAAGCCTGAGCATGTATTAACTAATATATCCGATATGGATAATATTATGTTAAAAAGATTTAAGGTAAGACCTACTTATGTAAATATTTTATTCTAATGTCTAAAAAGAAAAAGAAACCTCCAATAATACAAGAGCCGGAAGAAAAAGAAGGTATGCATTGCTCAACTTGCGAAACCTATACAATGTATGAGGTAGGTAATGTATTTTTGTGTGATAAATGTGGCAATTGGTGTTATAGTTCTTCATAATTAAATAAAGATTAAAATGGTAAGATACAGCTTATATAAAAATTGGCTCGATAAATGCAACATTTCTTTTTATAAAGAGATGGAAAGCATTTTTCAACAAGAACCTATCAAAGATAAACGAGCTAACCGTATTTATCTAAAAACTAATATACGTCCTGAATACACTCTAAATAAGATTATAAAGGACTTTTTAGAAGAAAAAGGTTATGAAGTTATTGATGAAATAAAAGGCACTTGTTCTTTAAAAACTACTTTACCAAAAAAGCAAACACTAAAAATAGGCAAAGTTCTAACTAAGCTTAAAAATGATAGTTTGTTAAAACTATATACTAATGAAAGATCTTTTTTAATAAAAAATACTGAAAATCTATGTATAGTCATATCAAGACATCCATACGATTTAATAGGTATGTCTACAGATAGAAACTGGACTACTTGCCATGATTTATATGATAAAACATATAACGGTAAATATCTGTATCAATTAGGCGATATGTTAAAAGGCGGTGTATTAATAGCATACTTAATAAGAGATACGGATAAAAATATAACAAATCCGCTATCAAGGACAATTATTTATAAAAACTTAAAACCACATAATTTACTTTACTCCGAGACGGCGTATGGTATGCAGTCTAAATCATTTTTATTAGAAGTAAATAAATGGTTGGATAAAATTTGTCTTAATAAAATTAACTAATTTTTAACAAAAAAGTCTTGCAATACTGCAAGACTTTTTTTATCTTTGTGTATGCTTGAAAATATAAACATACCTGAATCTGCTGGTTGCTACTTATTTAAAGATAGTAAAGGACAGATTATCTATGTAGGTAAATCAAAGTTTCTTCCAAAGAGGGTTAAGTCTTATTTTCAAAAAAACCATGATAATCCTAAAACTAAAGCTTTAGTTGAATCAATTAAAAGTGTTGATTTCGTTACTACTCATTCCGAATCAGAAGCGTTAATAGTTGAAGAAAATCTAATCAAACTATACAATCCTAAGTTTAACATTAAAGGCAAAGACGATAAAACAATTCGTTTATACTTAGTCATTGTAAATGAAACTTTTCCAAAAATTGAACTGGTTCGCAATACAGACGAAATGGAAGGTGAAATAATAGCTCAATTTACATCAGGCACATCAGCTAGAGAAGTGCATAAACTATTACACCAAGCTTTTCCGCTCCGTAGTTGTTCTTATGATTTAAGTCCTGAAAATATTACTAATAAAAAGTTTAATTCTTGTTTAGAGTTTCAAATTGGTAATTGTAATGCACCTTGTTTAGGTGAGTATTCGGAAATTTTCTATAAAAGAATGATTTCCGATATAAAAGAACTATTTAATTTTAAACCTGAGTTTGCTATTAATTCAACTACTAAACAAATGAATTGGTATGCTTCTAAGTTAGAGTTTGAAAAAGCCAATACATGTAAACACCGTTTAGAATCCATACAAGCTTTGCTTAAAGCTATGGAACCTCTAAAAATTGAAAAAGTAAAAAAGCAATTAAACTTAATTAAAGAAAAACTTAAATTAAGTAAAACGCCAGCTATTATAGATTCATTTGATAATTCACATACTACCGGTCAAGATGGTGTAGCTTGTTGTATTCGGTTTGTTATTGGAAAACCAGAAAAATCTTCTTATCGTAAGTTTATTATCAAAGAAGCTAAAGTAGGTGATGATTGTGGATCATTTGAAGAAGTATTAACAAGACGTTTTACCAGATTAATTAGAGAGAAGGGACAACTACCACATTTAATTGTGATGGATGGCGGCAAAGGTCAATTAACAGCTGCTAAGAAAGTATTGGTTGAATTAGGTTTAGCTATTGATGTAATAGGTATATCAAAAGATAAAAATCATAAAGCTAAAACTATTCATCTAACAGATTGTAGTGAGATTGATATAATGACGGTTGAAGGTAGAGAAATACTGGTATCTGTATCGGATGAAGTGCATAGATTTACGATTAACTTTCATAAGGAGCGGAGAGATAAGATTAGATAAAAATATATTTGTTATTATAATAAAATTGTATTACTTTTGTAAAAAGTTATCATAAATGATAGAAACTAGATTTGATGCCTTAATAGAGGCTGATGTTTACCATAATACTTTTGCAATTAAAAATAAACAGATTGGTGGAATCCAATTATGGGCATGGGCTAATTGTTATAGATTCCTTAATTATGAAACAGCAAAAGTTTCTATAATTGGTTTAGATAAAATATCTAAATTGGAAATTATTTCTAGTGAAAAGTTCTGGGAATTATACAAAGAAAGAAATATGCCACAACACTTATTCAAGCATGGTATTTTCATAGAAAATGGTGTTGAATATAACTGGAATAATTTTACCGGCTCAGCAAGATTTTATGGCGATGAAACTGCTTTTACCGAAAGGCAAATTAATTATGGTTTGATACATGATAATTTGCTTCACATGTTTGATGATGCTACTAATAAAATCTGGACTAAAGGTTTTTGTAGAGCGGCTGCGAGTATAATTTCTAACTATCATTTTTACGTTGAGGTAATTAAAATCTATGGTAGTATAGAAAAAGCAAGAGAGGATAAAAATGGTATGGATAGACTTGTGAAGAAATATATGATTTCTGTGGATGATTCTAATATGTATGTTCAAAAATTGAATGCATTAGGATTTAACGGAACAGAAATCACTATAACTGAAGAAGATTTAGCCAAAGCTATAAAAAAAGTAAAAAACTTACCGGAGAAATATATAAAAGCTATTATGAAATCTCCTTGTGTAACACCATATAAAAAAGAAGTTAACTATTATTATAATGATTAAAATATATTTAGCCGGTCCGGACGTTTTCCGTGAAAATGCAGTTGAACATCTCAATTCATTAAAGGAATTATGTTCTAAATATGAGTTTGAAGGTTTAGCTCCACTTGACAATATTATAATTGTTCCAGAAGCCGAACAAGGAACACCTATACACTCCAATCTTATATTTAAGGCAAATCTTGAAATGATTAAGCAATGCGATGTAATAGTTGCTAATATAGAACCTTTCCGTGGCGCATGTATTGATGACGGCACAGCTTGGGAAATTGGTTGTGGATTTGCTTTGGGTAAAAAGATATGGGGTTATTCTGGTAGGTATGCTGATATGTCTTTAAAAGATATAACTGAAGGATATCAGTGGAGTTCAGCTATAGATACTTCGGAATATACTATTGTTGAAGACTTTGGTAATTCGGTTAATTTAATGATTGCTGACTCTATTAGAGATAGCGGTGGTGAAATACTAAATACATTTGAATCGTGTTTAGA
>Ga0209084_1000153_pt1 | contig 66372 bp, 78 predicted proteins | sample C_130820_MF_Meta_FD_187309 | JGI IMG/M metagenome (GOLD analysis project Ga0209084, IMG submission 187309) | Freshwater microbial communities from Lake Croche, Canada to study carbon cycling - C_130820_MF_MetaG (SPAdes) (version 2) | ecosystem: Environmental > Aquatic > Freshwater > Lake...
ATAGGAGCACCATCACAGTTGTATTCAATGGTGATCTTGTAGTACTGCCCGTTGGGCATCTTGATACGTTTGACCACTGAACCGACAGGCCTGTTGAGACGAGCCTGCTCAAGGCAAAGTTGCTCAGCCTTGTCATCAAGCTCTTTCTGATGCTCAATGTACTTATGCATGTATTCCATGATCTTTGAATCCAACAGAGCAATTGTTGTTGTTCCTCCAATGAACGCATCTTTAATGGCAAATACAATACGAAAGCTATTGTCTGAGTGTAAGTGTATGAGAACGTAGTCGCTACGACGACCTTGTATCATCTTGTTGTAACGCCAACGTGAACAGCTGGTGGGAAAGACGTAGCGTAACTTAACTTTGTACGAGGTCGTATTATCGCGATAGAATTTGCCAGCACTGATGATCTTGAGCTGGGTGCGCACGGGCTCGTTGCCGTTTTTCTTGACTTCCCAGAGAGTCTTCTCTGTGATGTAGTCAATTACAGAACCGGGCTTGAGTTTGTCATTTGAGTCGTGATAAAACCCTTCACCAGCTCGGTGAATAAAGTTAACTGCAACTGCAGCTGCACGCCGCTTGGATATGGTATCCATTGTCTACCTCCTAGTAGATTGTTGTGAGTGGGCCCGTTATTGTTCGGTGGAGCCCATACCGTTTTTGTTGGGAAACCTATCCCAGGTGCCACTTGTTGCAGATGCTGCACTTGTATGCAGAGTCTGGGTTGTGGTTGCCGTGATGGGATGCAACGATCAAGGCTTCCTTGGCACTGTTGAATGCTGCCTTGGGTTGCCCTGCTCGTGATCCTGTCTTGGCAATGTGTTCGTTGGCTGGTCCTACAGCTCCGGTGTACTCACGGTCTGTCTTGACCTCAACAACACGTCCGTTGATAGTTACACCATCAATGGTACGCATCTGACGAACACTGTCACCAGTGGAGCGGACGCTGTCGAGAATCCGATCAAGGTCAAGCTCCCGTGGTGATTGACGACGACGGGTCTTACTCATAATTCACCTCCTTCTCCAACCCTGGCCTCGACCGACCAGTGATTGGGAGTATCTAGAGGGGTGGATGGAAACATCAGGGGTACTACAATGTCAGCATGGCTTCGCGCTCAACTTCAGCAGCGAATACAATGTAACGGTATCCAAGGTCACGCAGGTTAAGGCGGTAAGCTTGGTTCTCAGCAGCAGCCAGTGTCGGTCGCTCATCGAATGCAAACCCGTCTTCGAGAACAACGTAAGTTGTCTTCCAAGACTTGACAGCGTATCGAGGTGCGAACTGTACCTTGACCAGTTGCTTCTTCTTCTTCTTGCTCTTTTTCATTTCACCTCCTTTGACTCACCTATCATCGAAGTGATAGCATGAGGTTTCCTAGTAATGAATAGAGCACAGCACTATGAACTAAATACCACAGTCCATTTCAACAGTCAATGCATCAAAATCGCGCACTTGCTTGACTTCAAAAGCACTCTGAGTAACTTGTACGAGTGCATCACGCATTGCTTGTCGCTCACGTTCAAGCCGAGCAAGACGCTTGTCACGACGCTCTTGAGCAATCTCTGCAAGCATCGAAGCATTAACCCAACGCCAGACGAGATTGCGTTGCTCGTATGAGTGCATCAAGCAGTACTTGTTGTCACCAACTGTGTGCTCAGCTTCGCTGAGACACTTGGCAGATTGCCATGCGCACAATGTTGTTGTCTTTATCATATTCACCTCCCTTCTCTAACTATCCAGTTTTTCAACCGTTGAGGATGTTTTGAACTACTCTGTAGCTACGTACTCGAGCTCAGCATCTCTGTACTCAGCACGAGCAGCTATGCACTTAGCCTCAGCAGCATCGAGCTTATCCTCAGCAGATTTGAACTTAGCCTTAGCATCTAAGTACTCATCCCAAGCAACTCTGTACTCAGCATGAGCAGCTATGCACTTAGCCTCAGTAGCATCGTACTTAGCCTCAACAGACTTAGCCTTAGCAGCTTTGAGTTTGTCTTTAACTCGTTTAATCATATTCACCTCCTCTCTTTGTTTGGTACGTCTTATGACGTAGCTCCCCAGGGTGGAATCAAACCACCTCAACTACTTCCCCTGATGAAGGGGGGACCACATTATAGCTGCGTACTCGTACTCAGCCTTAGCAGCTTCGCACTTAGCCCAAGCATCATTGCGCTTAGCCACAGCAGCTAAGACCTCAGCATCAGTATCGTCGTACTCAGCCCAAGCATCGAGCTCATCACAAGCAGCTTCGAGCTCATCACAAGCAGCAAAGTACTTAACCCGAGCAGCATCGATCTTGTCTTCATCTAGCGTATCCATATTCACCTCCTCTCCTTGTTAGTAGGAACAAATCAACAGCTAGGACCAGGCGCGGGCTCCGAGCTCAGCTCGAATAGCTTTGAGCTCAGCCCAAGCAGCATCGCACTCATCACAAGCAGCTTCGTACTTAGCCTTAGCAGCTAGGTACTTATCCTCAGCAGCATCGACCTCAGCATAATCAGCATCGAACTTAGCCCAAGTAGCTGAGAACTTAGCATCAGCAGCTTTGTACTCAGCCCAAGCAGCTGAGCACTTAGCATCAGCAGCTTTGAACTTAACCCAAGCAGCATCGAGCCTATCTTTATCTAGTGTATTCATGATCACCTCCTCTCTCTTGCCCGCTGTCGAAGCAACGGCACAAGGTTCTCTTGCATGTCAAGCACACATTCCCCTACAAGTTCATAATCTTTTTTGTAGTGAAGCGCTCGACCATACCTAAGGCTTAAAACCGCAAGACCCCCTCGAGCACTTCCAGAAACATTGATCTTTTAAGAGGGGGGGGGCAATCAGCAGAAACTCTATTTCTAGCAAGGAAGGTCGCTTTAAAAAAAACGGCGGGGGCCCTGGGGCACTTTCCAGAACTACTGGGTTTTAACGGTGTATCTGGATTGCAGTAGTATATAGAACTTTATAAAAGGAATACAATGAAAAATTGGATCCCAGACATGTGGCAGCGTAAGGTTGCACACTCTGATGAATATAAAACATTCTCGGAATTTGCAAAGCACGTCAGAGATCACCATTCTGAATTCCTCAACGGTGATGCGAAACATGTCCTCAACGGTGCTGAGTACGATCCCGATTCATTTTTCCCAGAAGTCGCAGCTCACATAGACGAGATATACAGACCAGAGTACATTCAAAATATGATCCGTAGTTATACGAGGCAAATTCACCCGGAAGCTTATAGGGAAAGTCCCCAGGTCACAAACATATCAAATGAAATTTGCGGATGTGGTAATCCTGCTTATGCAACTGGAGCAGATGGCCATCCCATTTGTAAGGAACATTTATTCAAAGAGCTGGGTGGCGCGGGACACTTGGGGGTTGGCGTCGAACCGTTTGACTCAGACTCAGCTCGTCAAGAGATAGATAGTATCCCATCATTTACAGATGAAGAATGGAAAGACATGAAAATTACGTTTAATGGCGAACCTCATACTGGCAGTAGAATAAACTGGCAACTTCCAGGAGCTGTTAAATACGCTCATGATGACCTACACCCATGGCCGATGACTGAGCAGGAAGCAGCGACTCACGTTTTAAGCAGCGGGCACCATGAAGAAATAATAAGAGAAATGATGTCCCAGTCCGGTTTGAGTCGTGAAGAATCAATTCAGGGTATATTAAAATATATCAAAAGCCCTTTGAGAACCCACACAATGCTTCATAAAAACCAGCCATTTGGCAAGTCTTCTCATGAGCACGATGAAGAACCATTAGAAGTAGATGTTCCTGAAACTATTGAAACAATTATACCAACTACTATCGGTGTTGGTGCTAATGCACGTCGTGCTGATAAAACTGACAAACTAAATTCAGGAAAAGATCACTGGCAACAAAGATATGCAATGGACGAAGGCGAATTTGGTGAAGCAACGAATCCCGAACAACACATAATGACCATTCCATGCAGAACGTGTAACGTAGACCAAAACATTTCCGTTAGCCCAGAACAACAACGACAATTACAATTGCCCAGAGCGCAACGCCCCCTCATTCAGGATATCCTTCCTCACCATCCTGTAGGTGTACGTGAGCTATTCATCTCAGGAACTTGTGATCCTTGTTGGAAAAAAATGTTCAGATAAAAGGAATACAATGAAAGATTGGAATCTACGTTATGCCAGTGAAATGGATGAACAAACACTAAATCGTCTTATCCCAACTACTAGCAGTGAAATTAGAATGAATCCATATAGTCGTAGTGTTCAAAAGCATGTACTGCACAAACCAGTTGGTAATCTTGATCATATTATTACAGTTGTAGGTAAGTACCCAAAACTTATACACCACCGTGCCTACATGTATGAAAACGAATCCACAGAACCAACTGGATGGGGCGAACACGCTACTGAAGCATTATACCAGCACTTTTTGGAAGAACCAATAGTTTTGCCCAATCAAGATGATAGGCACCATCCTGATAATCACCAACACATACTTCATAGAGTTAAAAGTTGGATAGCCAAACAAGTATAAGCTAGTTTGAAGAAGACGGATCACTTCTACACATTTAAGGAATACAATCATGAAAAATTGGAATCTACGTTATGCTGCTGAAATGGACGAACAAACACTAAATCGTATTGTTCCCACTACTAGCAGTGAAATTAAAATGAATCCAGTTAGCATGTTTAATAATTATAGTGGTCAAAATAATTATAGTGCTCAAATGCATTTATTGAACAGGCCAATTGGTAATCTTGGTCAAATTATGACACTTATAGGTAATAATTCAAGATTTATACCCAACAATGCCTACATGTTTGAAAACGAATCCACAAGAACTGAATGGGAAAGCCAGGCTAATGAAGCATTACAACAGCACTTTGAGGAAGAACCAATAGTTTTTCCCAATCAAGATGATTTGCACCATCCCGACAACCACCGATACGTACTTAATAGAGTTAAAAGTTATGTGGCCAATCAAGTATAAGCTAGTTTGACCTTGCAAAAAATTCGGGCCAAGTGTCTGGTCTGGCGCGGCACTGTAATTTACACTGTAAAGCACCATAGTATATACAATCCAAAAGAAGGAACGCAGTTATGAGCGACTATATCACTAGCAGGCGACAACTCAAAATAGCCAGTGAACTGTTGGAACAACAAATTCTAATGGAAATCACAGAGCTAAAGGATATGGCCTCTCGACTGCTGGGCACCGGTGAAAGTCTACCAACCATCTTGCGCCATGACCGTGGCCACGATGATTGGCATCGCAGCATGGGCCAGGAGCCCTGCACCAGCGAAAGCGATTGCGCCAGCAAGGCACAGGTGCACAAGAGCATGGAACACCGTGCCAGTGCACCGCAGCCCAGCATTAACGACACATTAGAAGCTCTTGAAAGAGTAGAATTCAACTATCGCACTCTGTCCAAACAGCTTGCAGCACAAGGCCTGCACACCGAGGCCGCAACGCATGCTGAGCATGCACAAAGTGCACGAATGGGCCTGGATGCCTTGAAAAGGCTAATAGAACAGCAATGAGTTGGAATGTGCACACTAACAGTTTGAGTGCTCGGTATTCCAATGGCAGGATCTATGACTTTAATTCGGGTCGCGATATAACACCACTGCCACCAGTGAGCAGAGCGCAAGAGCATCCCGATGAAATCTTTGAAGAGCTTCCTGATATCAATGCGCTTCTAGATCAGCACAGTGAACTCTTTGACATTCACAATGCTGAACTGCAAAGGCCAAAGCTTGACCAGCAGTTGCGTGATATGCACGCTATGGCCATGAAGTATCATGCGTATGCCTGGCATGCACTGCGCAACTACCCAGATCATCCAATTAGCATGATGCTCAGTGGAATGGCCAAGGGACTGGGCTACAACACAATGATGAAAAATCAATAGCAAAGGCTTGCAATCATTGTAGATTGTAAAATTTTTTCAAGGCCTGGCTGCATGGGGGCGCGTGGCTCGCTAACTTATACGCAAATGGCAAGTAAACAAACGCTTTTATTGTAGGAGTATATATGGAATACTATAATTTTTTAAAGGTTGCTTACAGTGAAGGCAATCACAATCACACTCCCGGTCAAAGCTGCATGCACTGCGATACAATCGGTCACTTGATCAGTGAACTCTACATGCGAATTCGTCATCCTGGTGCTGCCACTGGCAAGAATCCACTGGATAGATTGCGCAGAGCCATTCCAACCACTCGAGCTGACAACAATCTGACTTCAGATAGAAGCATAGGCAATGATTTTACCGGGCCAATCAATCTTGATCTTGGTATTATAAGACAGCTGGATGAAAATCGTTTGAGTCTATTGCCTGATGAAACTCCAGAAGAGGAAACCACCTGGATGATTGATGAGCCCAAAGATTAGAATGCTATTATGAATAAATTTAATAGCAAGACTCATAAACTATCAGCAGCGGATGACTCTACTGACCCTGTTCTTAAGAGTGTAATAGGGCAACCTATTGATAGTATAAGAACTATACACAATGGCAGTAGTATGGGTATTGCTGGCTCAGCAATACATCCTGATACAGTTTCAGACAGAGTTGCTGGTCATATAGCTAGACTTTACCTTGGTGCAATTGACAATGATCCCAGCAAGGTTAGTCCTATTGCACAAGAGCTTGCTGGTATTAAAATTGAACCGATAAGAGAAGGCAACAGAGCAACAGAGGACAGCACTATAACAATAGATCCTAGGGCTAGTCGTCTTGTACGATCACGATCATTGCATGAATTTTCTCAAATACCATTAGAATACACATCAGAGGAAGAATCTGGAATTGGCGAAGGCCTTTATACCGGCATTAATCTTACAATGGACCATTTTTTTAGAGATCCTGAACTGCCAACTCATATTGAAAATGGAAAGACCTTTGCCGCTGGTCACATGGACTACCCAGGCTTTGGCGAAATGATTGTGTGGCCGCACACACAGCTTGGCCAGGTGCATAGTTGGGTGCATGATCTATTGCATAGACACATAAGCAGTGGTCAATGCGATGAAGAACACATGCAAAGTTTGATAGCTGGACTTGGTGTTGTCAGCCAAGCAGCTGAACCCAAAGAAGAACTTGGCAAGGGCGGAAAGGCCCTTGGTTGGGAACCCTTTGATTTCGATTCACCAATACAACAATTAAAATACCCAGTGCCCCTTCATCATGCAGTTGAACAGGTGCTTGGCAATGTGCGTCGTTCACCTGGTATCAGATTGCGAAAAACTGGCAATCCCGATAGAGATGCGTACTACCAACATCTTTGGGATAGCATTCCAGATGTTCGCTTTGGCCTTGACCTTTCACCAATGACATTAAACGCTGCCAGCCAAACAAGTCGTAGTCTGTTGTTTGACCAACAGCACAAGATGCGAGTGATGGATAGTAGACGTGATGATCACGATCCATTGCTTGCTAACATTGTTGGAGGTGTTTTGTTAAGAAAAAAGAGCATCACTGGCCTTGATCTTAGTGCTCTTGCTCCACGAACCGGCATAGCCGCTGGGAATCTTGATTGGGACACAGGTGGAGCTCAGGCAACTATGAAAGCGCTTGGAATTGCGCAACAAAGAAGGACACAGGGTGCAACCTATCCAGATGCGTTGGCTATTAGTGGTATGGAAAAAGCCACACCTGAGTTTTTAGCTCAGGTCAATCTGCTGAGTAATATTGGTCCTGGACAAGATATTTCTGGAATTCAATCGGATATAGATGAACTTAGAAAACGATACCGTGGTAATTATACACCAAAAGGTAAATAATAATAAGAATGTAACATTAAAGCACTTGACACAGAAAAAAATCTCCTATATATTTAATATTTAAGGAATCCAATGAAAAAAGGTTGTTCTTGTTTGGGTTGTATTGTTAAAAAACACTATCAATCAGTCAAAAAACAAGATTATTCTACACAACAAAATGCATTTAAGGCAAATACTGACCAAAATGCTCTTGTTTGTTCACTAATTATTAGTGATACCAGTAAAGATGCTGGCGATAATACTGTATTTTCTCAGCAAATTACAATTTTTGAGTGCCATGATCTTGTAAAATTGCTCCTTGGCTCCTCAGCAACACTAAGTTACAATGAAAATCACGATTTAACACTGAAAGTAAATAAAATACATGAATAATATGCTTGATTTAACAAAAGCACATCTAACAAAGCCAAAATTTCGTTTAAAAGCAAGAAAAAAACGCAATCATGGAGATGATTACCTAAATTTAGAGTATAGAAACACAATTCCACACCCGAGCAAGCGATCTGATCGTTAATATGTGGATTTGGAGCTGGGTTCTTGCATTTATAGGTGCTGGTGGAATCTATGTTGTAGGAAAAAAGAAAACATATGGCTGGTATGTGCTAATGATCAGCGAAATGTTGTGGACCATTTACGCAGTGACAACACATCAGTACGGATTCTTGCTTGCAGTCACACTTTACAGCGCAGCATACATAAAATCTTACTTGCGATGGAAAGAAGATGACGATGACTGATCGCATTGTAGGTAAATTAGGTAAGCTAGCACCAAAGAGGCCAGAGGGCTTGCGCATGCTTGCTTTCTATCAGAGCAACCCACTGCCAGTTGCTCCTGACAAAGTAAATGTACCAAGCGTTAGTGATTGGGGAATGTTAGCCAATGACAAATATGGTGATTGTACCTTTGCTGGTATTGTTCACGCTCGCATGGCCAATGCAGCTGCGCTTGAACTTACAGAGACCTTTCCCACTGATGAAGAAGTGGTTGCTGCCTATTTGGCATATACCAATGGTCAAGATTGTGGAGCAGTAGAAGCCGAACTTTTAAAGTACTGGCAAAACAATGATCTCTTTGGCAGCAAGCTGGCAGCATTTGCTCCAACTGATCATGCTGATTTTGATGAATTAAAAAGTGTTATAGCAAGCTATGGATTGATCTATATTGGTGTAAGGCTTCCTGTAACCTTTCAACAACAATTTGTTTCAGGTCAACCTTGGGATCTTACTGGGACCCCAGCCGATCAACAGATTGAAGGTGGTCACTGCGTGATACTCGTTGGATACGATGCAGATCATGCATATTGCATTACATGGGGACGTGTTCAAGCTGTTACCTGGCAATGGTTGCGCAGTTATATGGAAGAAAGCTGGGCTCTTATAACCCCAGAGATTGTAACGCATGGTGAGTACGGGAAGATGCGTTTTGCTGAACTAATGACAGACTTGGAGAAATTATAATGAGTTTACCAGATCGCAGTGAAGCATGGGAAGAAAGTTTAGATCCACGCTTGGGCAGTTGGTACAATCCAGCAAGCTGGGGAATTACAAAGGACATTGGCAAAGACTTTAAGGACGTAGCCACTGGAAACTTTGGCCAACTTGGCAAGGATGTTGGAAAAACTATTAGCGAAGGTGTTAAAGATATAAAAGGAATCAACAAGACTGTTGACAATGCTGCTAAATCAACATGGAATTTTGCTAAAGATCACGCAGGAGAAATTGCTTTGGGCGTTGGTATGGGTGCGCTAGCATTGACTGGTGTTGGTTTGATTGCTGATGCTGGTATTGGTGCAGGGCTTGCCGCTGATGTTGCAGCTACAACAGTGGCCGAAACAGCAGGTGCAGGTGCAGCAGCAGCAGAAACAGCAGGCGCTGCAGCAGCAGCCGACACAGCAGGTGCAGCAGCAGCCGACACAGCAGCCACAGCAGCAGAAGATACAGCAGCCAGTTCTAGTGGTAGAATACAACTATTAAAAGATAAAATAACAAACAGCGCTCCTGCGCAAAAAGTTAAAGATATATATGATACCAAAGCTGTGCAAACAGTTAAAAACGTAGCAACAAACCCAGCAGTAGATATTGCTGCAAGCACAGCGTATACGCAAAATAATATGCCAACCATGCCAGAAATTCCAACTCCACCCGCTCCACCACCCGCTCCAACATCGTATGCAGCTGCCCCAGTTGATACGTCAAATAGTGCTACGGGACAAGCAGTAACTGGCCCGGCTTACACTGGTACTGGTGCTGCTCTTAACATTTCACAAGGTACAACTGGAGCAAAACAAGACAAGATTTTGGATCTTGTAGAACAATTTGGTTTGCATCCAAATGATATTAAAGCTAGTTTAACCAGTTGGCAATAACTAAAAGTGTTCGTAGAACGCTCTAGTAAATGATGAAACGCACAGCTGATACACCAAATGGAAATCATGGGATGGATGCCGACCTTGATACCATTGAAGAAGAAAACACGTTTGGCATACCAGGAACTAGTCGCATACCATCAAAACAATTGTTAGCTAGTATACGTAGACTTGCTGACATGGGCAATCAAGATGAAAACGCAACAGAAATAACAGCACCAACTGGAACTGGTAAGATCGATTTAAAAAAAGAACCACCTGCTGTTAAAAATGAAGGGCTTGCTAGTGTTAGTCCAGGTTCATTATCAACACTGATTGGAGCAAGTAAAATGAGTTTACAACAAAGAATAGCATATATAATGGAAAATGGTCAACCATTTTGCAATCACTGCGAAAGCCACTACTTTCCTAAGTCTTTGGGCATTACTGCATGTACCGATTGTGGTTGCAAACGCCCTAATGTTGATCATGGCAGTCAAGATGGTAACTTTTCTCGTGTAGAAGGCGGAACAGTTGCTGATGAAGTTGGTGGAAAAGAAATTATCAAAGTGCAATCTGTTAGATTGGCAAGCACCGATGACTATGTTAAATTGTTTAACAGCAAGATCGCTACTGACAGCGATAACTACAATCGTGGCTACAATGATGCTATGAATGGTCAGGAACTGGATGAGGACCTTGCTCTGCTCAGTGATGACTATTACAATGGCTATGAACAATATAAGTTTTTTAATAAAACGCCACAACAGAGTGTAAGACAAAATTTGTACGATATCAAGCCAAATAGCAATGGTATTCCACGCAGTTATGATCATCACCTAACTCCTGGTGAATTTGATCGTGGACCCATTCAATTGACAGATGGTCAAGGACGGGCTGCTGTAGCAAACAAATTGCCATTTCCAATTGACGTAATAGAAAAGTTCTTTGAGGTATAATACAATGAATAATTGCCCAGTTTGTGATAGCGGTCGTTTGCTTACTAAAATTGGTAGTGCTGGTGAAGAAACCTTTTGTTTAAACTGTCGACGCATTGTTGTTAGTGCTTCACTGGGCTTTGTATTTACAGCTGCTGGCGATGATGGTGTCAAAGAGTGCAGTGGACCATCAGAAGACCCAAGGCCAGGATTCAAGGGCCCAGGGCCAAAGTCCAAGTGCCATTTGTATGAACCAGGCAATGAAGAGACCAAAAAAAGAGCTTATGAAAAGGCTAAGAATGCTGCTTGGGTCTCACAACACAAGAAAAAAGCATCTACCATTGTAAATGCCACAATATTTAGCCTTGATCCTGCTGGTTCCAACCTTGTAGGGATTGATACTGCTACAGAAGCAAAGGCCGCTCCTGTCACATTGCGCAGCGTTGGAAGCAACCCAGTTGATACCGCTAGAAAGGGATTGCCACGTGCCGATAGCCCCGTTGCTGTAACAGCACCAAGTGGCATACAAAACTCAGGGCTTAGTGGCACAAGCCAGCTTGCTAGCAAAAGATTAGCAACATTAATACAAGAAGATATGACTAGAAACAATAAAGATATTTCACCAATTATGGGAAAACCAATGTGTACAAGTTGTGGAACAATACATGAAGGTGAATGTAAAACAGATCGTTAGTTGTATTAGTAACTAGGAAATAGAAAGATTTCATTATGTCATACGAAAACTTTGAAAACGAAATCAAGACTGCGGCAAATGACAGCACTTGGTTCAATGGTACGTCAGAAAGCATCCTTTTACGCCTTGACAGGCTTCAAGACCTTTTGGGCCGTGCACGGATGGCTGCTAGCACTCCTAACTTAAGCGATCGTGAACTAGAGCGCTACTCCAACACAATCACTCAGCTGTCAACTGAAAAAGAACAATTGGAAAAGCTTGCAAGTGAATACGTTGACTTTGACGTTGAAGATTACCTTAATAGCCTTCCTGGCGGAACAATTGCTAGAGAATACCGTGTTAGCAGCGCTGGAACCAGTGATTTGGGTGAAGATGATGGTAGTTTTCTGTATAGAACAGCTTCCAAGATTCAAGAAGAATACGAAGACAATGACTGGATTAGTTTTGTAACTGCTGGTGCTGAGGTTTGGGTTGAAGACCAAAACCATCATTTGCTCAAGAGTCAACTTAATACTCGTGAAGCTGCTGTCTACTACGTAGAACAAAAGACACTACCAATCCTTGATGTTATCAAGCGTGCTGCTATCATTGATAACTTTGTAGATAATGCAGAAATATGCCGTCGTGCTAAAAACGATATTTCTAGCTTTCGCACTATGAAGAGTGCTAGTGCCAAGAAGCTGTCCAGCAACTTTGTTAAAGAAGCCCTGGACGACTCCTTTGGAGATAATATAAACTGGCTGTAATATGAAAGACAGTTTGTTTGGTTTCCGACTTGTTGGAGCCGTAGAAGATGACACCAAGCAAGAGGTATCTGCTGATACCAGTCTTGTTGGTGTACTCAAAAAAATGCTTGCTGAAGCATATGTTCTTTACCACACTATCCATGGATTTCATTGGAATGTAACTGGTAGCGACTTCTATGAATATCACAAATTTTTTGATGAAATAGTAGATGATATTTATGAGCATATTGATCCTATTGCAGAAAATATACGCAAACTTGGTAGCAATACACCATTTGTTATGAGCCAATTGGCTGATCTAAGTAGCATTGATGAAACTGATCTTGTCAGTAAGAACGCTTTAGAACTAACAAAAAAGTTTTATGATATGAATGAACAATATATTGATCATATCAAGGATGCATTCAAAGTAGCTAACGATGCTAACGAACAAGGTGTTGCTAATTTTATTGCTGAGCGCATTGACATGCACCAAAAATGGTCATGGTTCTTAAAAGCATCTCTGGAAAAGTAATGGACTCCACTTCAGATAACATTGCTAAAGTAGTAGCATTGCTTACCGCTATCACCACTGAACAAGAAGATATTGCTTATCAAATGGTGTTAGAAATGGATCCTATTGAGTTGTTTAGTGCCCTTACTGGTGTACTATTGAGTGTTTTAAATAAATTATCTGAAGCTAGTGGTCAAACAGTAGAATATTATTTGCAAGAATTAGGAAAACTCGCTGTACACATGAAACGCAATGACTACTAGAATTAAAATAGATGAATTGCCAGATGGTATTACTGTAAATGCTTATAGTAATAAAACAGTAAAGCTAGAATTCCAATCTGAGACTATAAACTCGAGTAAGTGCTCTAAATGTGATATAATATTTGAAAGCATTCTTGTCACTAATAATGGTAGGCATGATGGCATTATAACAACAGCAAATAATAATACAGCTGTTTGGAAAAATTCTATGCCAAAGGATCGCACTCGTTGCATAAAGATGTTAGATGAAATTTTAATGACAAAGCTTGACAAACACAATGAAAGGCATAATAATGATTAAGTATAGTACAACACCAGGCAAAGATGCCAAGGCAATCACAAATAGCCCAACTGCCCCCATCAAAACAAAGGGTGGAGGAGCTGAAGCAGCAGATGCCTTGGACGTTGATTCAGATGGTGAAAACGCAACAGATTAAGGATAAAAGTGTCAGAAGACCAGCCAGTAGTACACATTGTAATTCCTGATACTCAGGCTAAAGATGGTGTGCCAACCGAGCACCTAACTTGGATCGGTCAATACATTGTTGATGAGTACCACAACAAGAACATCAAGATAATTCACCTTGGTGACCATGCAGACATGCCATCATTGTCAATGTATGACAAGGGCAAGAAAAGTATGGAAGGTCGTCGTGTTAAAGCAGACATTGAAGCTGCTAACGAGGCGTGGCGAATTCTTAACCAGCCTATATATGATTACAATGACAATCGTCGTAAAACAAAGCACAGTATTTGGAATCCAGAACGTCATATTCTCATTGGCAATCATGAAGACCGTATCAACCGTGCTACAGAAAATGATGCGCAGATTGATGGTTTGTTCTCTATAGAAGATCTTGATTACGAACGTACTGGTTGGAAAGTATCTGATTTTAAGCAAGTTTTGTGGCTTGATGGCGTGGCTTATAGTCATTACTTCTATAACCCAATGAGTGGCGTGCCATATGGTGGCAATGCCGATAATAGACTCAAGACCATCGGCCACTCTTTTACAATGGGCCATCAACAAACATTGATGTATGGTCTGCGTTTTGTTGCTGGTAAAAGCCAACATGGTTTGATAGCTGGTGCATGCTATTTGCATGATGAAGAATACAAAGGCCCACAAGGCAATGCTCACTGGCGCGGCATCATTGTCAAGCATCAAGTGCATGATGGTAGTTATGATCCAATGTTTGTTAGTCTTGATTATTTGTGTCGACGCTATGAGAATATGAGTTTGGAGCGGTTTAAAAAGCTTAAGTATCCGCATATGTAGTATATGGACGCTGCAAAAAACACTGGTCGCAAGAACTTTAAATGTATCTTTAATGACTACATTACAAAGGACAACCGTGATGCTGTTATTCAGTCTATCATATCTCAATTTCAAGGGTACTTTGCCGATCCAGAAGTGACTGTTGTTGACAATGGGTTTATTCTGTCACTAACTACCACTGATGAGCTCAACCCAACATCCATACGTGACAAGATCCTTTGGAACCGTTTTATTGAACGCGTAACCACTCAAGACAGCATCCGTAAGATTCAAATTCTTCGTTTACCACAGTCGTCCAATGGTTCAGTTGGTGGATTTGGTCCGCATGGAAGCGATAGCGGTGTTGATGAAATTATGATTTTAGATGGCAAGCCAATTCCTCATATGGAATATAAAATAGACAATGCTGACCGTCCTGATGGACCCGCATTCATTGCCAGTGTAAAGTACGCTGACCCCACAAGCAATTTACTTCCTGTTATCTTTGGTCCTGGTGCAGAGTCTGGCAAGCCAGTTGACGAAGATCTTAAAAGTGATATTACTGAAGTGGACAATGGTCCAAAGCGTGTTCTTGGCTTTCGAGTAATTGCTTTTGATAGTGATACTGGTGGATCTTTTACCATGACAAAAGGCAATCAATATGGTGTTAGTATAGATGACACTCATGGATTAACAAGCACTAACGAAAGTCTTGCCATGTTGCCAAGGGGTACTTTTTTCAATACAGACATTGAAAATGAACGGGGTTCTAGAACTGGTGTAGAAATAATGAAACGTAAAGATGAAACAACATCTGCACCATTGATTTTTGATGCTAGCAAAACTCTTACTAAAGAAGAAGAAGCTGAGACTGCTAGAAGTGCTGTTGAAATATCGCAATCAAAGGGTGGTGGCCAATCTGTGCCGGATGGTGGGCAAATAGAAGGTTGGTATGCTAGCAGTTTCTTTGGTCTGAATGAAACATACGATTATGTAGGGGATATAGACGATGATTACTTCATATAAAGTATGCCCAGCTGGCAAAGAGGCTGATACCTACGCTCCTGGTGATTTTATTCTTGTATCAACAAAGGGTATTCTATCTAATATTATTAGGTTTGGTCAATTTATTAGATATCATGGTAAAATGAAAGCATACAGTCACTGGAACCATGCTGCAATGATTATTGATAAAGATGGTACAATTGTAGAAGCAGTTGGTCGTGGTGTTGTAACCAGTAATATCAATGAGTACAAGCACGTAGAATATTATTATGTCAGCAGCAAATTAAATGCTCAAAGTCGTAACCAAGCAGTTGCTGCCTGCAAGAGTTTTTTAAAAGATAAGTATGGATTTTTAACCATTGCCAGTATTACTTTAGAATTACTAACTGGTATTAAATTACAATTTACCAATAGCAATACCATGATTTGTAGTGCTGTAGTAGGGCAATCTCTTTGGGCAGGTGGTGTAATCTTTGATACTAACCCATACCAGATGATGCCAGCTGATCTTGCTGCTGCGTTCAAAATTGAATGTTTAGAAAGTATTGCATAAATTCACTAAAGACTTGACTTTCTGTTATATTACGTATAATGTAAGTTTATGAAGAAAACAACCATTACCATCAGTTATGATGCCCGTGATATCCAGAGCGATGAGCTCGCAAGCAGTGAGATCAATGAAACAATTGCTGGTCTTTTAAATAGTTTGCGTACTCAAGTCAATGGTGTCCAGGTAACCGTAAAATTCCAGAATACAAAGGATAATTAATCATGTCATTAAACATTAACAAGCTATTTGAAACTACTGCTGTACGCAATGTAGTTCGTAGTGCCGTTGCTAGCGCTGTAGGAGCTGCTGTTGCATACGGTACTACCAAGTGGGCTAGTCTACAAACAAGCAACATTGCTTACTTGGCACCCACGTTTTCTACCGCATACTTTGCATTGGTTCACTTGCTTGAGAAGAAGTACCCTAAGCTTGGTTGGCTACTTGTCCTTCTGCCAAAGTCAACACCAATCAACTTTGCTCCAAAGGTAGTTCCTGTTGCGCCAGTTGTACCTACACCAGCTCCTGCTGCTAAGCCCATTGTTAAAACTGATGCGCCCAAGGCTCCTGTTGCTAAGAAGGCTCCCGCTGCTAAGAAGGCTGCTCCAAAGAAGACTGGTAAGTAGCCAAGGTCTTGCTCGGTAACTCAGAGGCAGAGTACTCGCCTGTTAAGCGAAGTGTCGTAGGTTCGATCCCTACCCGAGCAGCTAATGGGAGATCGTCCAATGGCAGGACAACAGACTTTGATGAGGGGTAGTTCAATTGGCAGAACGGCGGACTTTGAATCCGTAGGTTGAAGGTTCGAGTCCTTCCTCCTCAGCAAATTGTAAAAGATGTAAAATAGTCGTTGGAATAATATAGTCTTTGAATACAATAAAAAATTCAAAGGATCAATATGTCTAAACAAGCATGGCGTGATAACAATAAAGATGCTGTTAATGAATACCAGCGTAAATTTTATGCTGAAAACAAAGAAAAACAACTTAAAAAAATATATGCGAATAGAGCTAAGCGTCGAGCAAGACTAAAAGAAACTATCAATAACATCAAGAATACACCATGTAAAGATTGTGGCAATATTTATCACCCTGAAGCAATGGATTTTGATCACCTTGGTAATAAAGAATTCAATATTGCAAATGCTATGAGAGATGTTAAGAATCTTGATAGAGTATTAAAAGAAGTAGAGAAATGTGATATTGTATGTTCCAACTGTCATAGGGTTAGAACAGCAAAAAGAGCTGGTAGATCCTAGTCTCCCAGCCAACCGTCAGTAGCCAAGCTGGTGAAGGCCCTGAGCTTATATCTCAGAGATACGTAGGTTCGAACCCTACCTGACGGACCATTTAAAATACACTGCAACTCACCTAGTAGATATAGGATCTTTCCTATATTGTCCAGCGCCCACAAGGCAGAATACGGAGAACACTATGGCATCGATGTTTGACTACGATGATTCAGTTAACTTAGCTTACAATGCTAAGATTGCAGGCAAAAATTTGATTGCAGCAAAGCATGAGCTGCTTAATAAAACAGGTGAATTTTTGTTTCTTGCTCACAGTGACCGTGAGTTTGCTCTGCGCTGTCAAATGATTGAGCAGGACATTGAGGGTGTGGCTTACCGCCGATTGGCCAGCCTCAGCGACAGCAAGGCCAAGTTGGTCCGTGCTGCCTTTGATGAGTGGCAGCTCCGTCACGCTTCTTGTGGTATGTGCAAGACAGCCAGCGACAGAATATCCCCTGAATGTAATGTCCCTGGTTGCAATAAATCTTCATTTGATGGCTATGTTTGCCCTACACATGGTGGTAAACCTCCAACTGATGAGCAACTCGCCGCTACAAGAAAAGTAATGCGAGACCGGGGCCTCCTTGGGGATAGCAAGACTACAATGGCTTCCAAGACAGCTGCTGGTCCTAAAGTGGTTGAAGTGCCTGCTCCTAATCGCCCAGTGGTTGAAGTGCCTGCTCCTAATCGCCCAGTGGTTGAAGTGCCTGCTCCTAATCGCCCAGTAGTTCAAGTACAACCTGTTAATCGCCAAGTGGTTGAAGTGCCTGGTCGCACACAAAAATTAGTTCCTGTTGTTCGGGGACAAAGCACACAAGTTCCTTCTCTAGACATGCACCATGATGCTTGTTCTCCTACCGGATGCCACCCTGAATGCCGCATAAAGCTCCCACCAACGGGTGTTCAAAGTCAGATTCATCTTTAATAACCTAACCATAGTTAAAGAATAAACATGGCCAGGGTCTTTAATAGTAAAGGCATTGTCAAGAGTGCCACTTCGCATGAAGGCGAATCAGATCCAATCATCACGCCCCAAATGAATTCATTGTTTAGAAATGTTCATCCAGAGATACTAAAAGCTTCTATGCAACTTGTTATAGAAAACAGCCTTGAATCCAGCGAACAATCTCTAACAGAAGAACAAAAGAAATTGCTTGCAGAAGAACAAAAGAAATTGCTTGAAGGTTCTTCTAATATTGCTAATGAACGCAAGATTATTAAAGAACAAAAGAAAAGAAGAAAATTTTCTGCTGGCAAAATACAATATAATGCAGATGGTAGCTTCAACTTTGAGAATTCTTCGTACGATTCAGAAGATCCAGAAGAAGATATAGGAGATATAGAAAATCCTGGAAGCGACTTTGAAAGCCAAGGTCACACTATTTGGGATGATTGGGATGATAACCAAACAACCGATCTGCCTCCAACAAACACAATTTTTGTTGATCCAACATATGTACCTGATACTGTTTCAACCAACAAAGCATATCAAGTTAAAGAAGTTAAAGATTGTGATCAATGCAGGGGTGTGATTGATTCAACGCTGAATAAAATACAAAAAGAAAAATATAAAAAATTATTTGGAATAACAGGCAAATGCAGGTGCAATGATACTGGAGAAGTTTGCAATCAATGTAGTAACAACCTTGTAATAGGCCAGGTATGTCCAAGCTGCCGCGTTGTTGGCACAGCACTACCCGGCACCGACACCCCGCTTGGTTTTATAGGAACACAACCACTTCCAAATGTATCTTGGAATACAACAGATTTTGCTTATACCGATGAAATGCTTACAAGGCAGGCCCCAACTTCAAATATCTCCGCAGCAGATACTAGAGTATCTGATAATAGTGCTAGAGCACAAGCAGCCTTTGGCAATCTTTTGTGGGATGACCCAACTTATGAACAAAACGAAACAGAACAAGATTTTCCTAGTGAATCACCAGAAGAAAAACCAAATCCAAATGTAAAAGAACACGATAGCCCAATGGGTAGAGCTGATTTAGGTTGGACAGATACAGCTTCGCCAGGCAATCCTATGATGGAAAAAATACAAACTATTACACGACCAGCAAAAGAAAAGCATAAAGAAACATGTATTTGTGGTGGCACTGGTAGAATCGATAGAGTTGATAGCAATCAAGCAAGAGCATTGATAAAAGATATAAAACTAAAAAATGCAAAGAAATTAGTTGAAATAAATTCTGAAGAAAATAGCATCGAAAGATCCCGCAAATTAGAAGAACTATATGCTAATATATATGCATGCCCACACAACGAACCAAATAATTCTGTACAAAAAGATATAGTACCACCTAAACTTGAATACACTCCCGACGACGATGACGACGACGATGAAGACGACGATGAAGACATGGATGAAGAATAAACATGAGTGGTTATAACGTAGATAGTAGGGACCCTATAAATACAACTTGCTTTATGGGAGTTCTTAATGCTATAATTGCTAGCGGCAGTGTTGGTGGTGGATCTGATGCCGCATCACTAGCCTTTCATAAGAAACCTTTGAATCAAGTGGAACAATGCGGAAATGTATTTTCTGTAAATGATGATGATGATGATCCTGATCTCATGAAAGAGATTCTTGGTCAGTCTACTCTTACAAAGCAACAAGGTCAAAAACTTTTAGATAACCAAAGCAAAGAAAACATAGCAGCATACGGTGGTTTACCACGCCCTACCGATGGTGCATTGGATATTGAAAATGAATATCGTAGGTTGACTGGCCGCACTCATCTCATTCAAATGTTTAACAATGTACCATTTATGTGTTGTAGAGCACATGCTATTCCATATATTGTTGCTTCAAGAACGCACCATGCTACAAGAAACGTTATTAATCCATGGCCTCCAAGTTCGCCAATACCTTACGATTATGTTATGAGCGATAAACGCAGAGAATTAGAAAAAATTCAACGAATAGAAAATAAAGCAAGATCGCGATGGATTTTAGATAAATTCAATGATGATGATAATGATGATCAAACAACAATAAAGATTATTCAAGGAGACAAGCTTATTGTTCCTCCCACTATTGACACGTCAGGTTTATAAGTTATGCATAAATTTTCTTTTAAAAATAATAAAATAATTGTTGCTAATAGCCAGTTCGATCTTTCTTATGGTGAAGGAACTGCACGCGTTGACAATGCTATCATAACAAATTCTAATGAATCTACTCAACAACAACAAAGCGAATACTATAAGACAATAAGTCAACCATTTGCTTTATTCAATGGTGCAATTCGACCAGCTGATATCGGTCCCGGCAAAACAGTTGAAGGTAGTTATGATATCTGGCACAATGACATGGATGGAGATGGTGTAGAAGACAGAGATAAAAACAATAATTCTATAGCCAAGAATATGCACGACCGTTTACTCACACAAAGCTCTGACACATACACCCCGCGTACAACTGCTAAGTATATAAGAACAAGAATGAGTCTATCTTCGTTTCCTGCTGAGAGCAGAATACATAGGTTTATGAAAAATCTTAAAGATGGTGAAGCTCAAGATTTTATTTATGCATATACCCCTACTGAAGTTTACGAACAAATTCTTGCTAACAACCGAGGTGCTTTGCGTGATATAACCACACAAGATCGTGTTGCTGCTGTTGCCACTGCCCGCACACAAAACAATTTATCAACCGATATAACTGATATTGAAGATCCAGTTAGCTTGGTGCTGACGCACCAGAATCCTTTTAAAGCACTGTATGAAGGTTTGATGTACCCGGACGCTGCACTTGGAATCTCTACTGAGCCTGAGCACATGCAAGGCCTTTGTGATTGTGGAAATAAAAAAGAAAATCACACAAAAGAAAATCATCCATTTTTTCCAAGAACAATAAGTGATAATGGTCAATTGGTTGATGGCAGAAACTATCGCAGTATTAATTCTCCTACTAGAAGTGGTATTTTCAGTAGAATTGTAAATGGTGTACAAAGTCGTTGGTCAAAAGGCCAGCCGGATGATCTTGAACCACAACTTATAAGAGCACATGAACATTTAAAAGAACAAGGAATAGAAGTCAGTCCAGAAGATGCTCAGATGGTAGTGCGCATTGGCGTGGGTCCGGAAGTAGTTAGATCTATTTATCATTTAAGTACGAGTGCTAGGGGTAGAAAACCACAAAGCGGTTCGCTACCAGCAAGAAAATCCATAATAAAACCATGTACAGCTTGCGGAAGTACACGTAAACAAAATAGACATCAGCGCGACGGCACGTACTGGGATCAAGATATTATAGACCCAGATGTTACAAATCTCAAAGTAACAATCAATGCTGAGACCGGCAACCTAATGCTTATACCTGATACTAGACCACCTGGTGCTTTAAATGGTGAAGCCAATCGTACTAAAGCTCTTTTTAGAACAACACCAGATAATGTTTGTAAAGTTTGTGACGGTACTGGCGAGATAGAGCAAGAAGGAAAACCAAGAAGAAGAAAGTCTGCATTTTCTATAAAACCAACAGTACTTGATAAAATTGGCAATATAATAACTGCAGCAAAAATGAAATCAAATGATAGCATTGGTTGGCTTCCGAATGCCAATATTAGTTGTGCTACTTGTGGTGGTGACAATGATTATCGTGACAATGATATGCCATGCAGATCTTGTAGAATTGGCGACTTAAAGAGCGATGATACCGATAGTCCAGTGGCGCCAACTGGCAGCCGATACATAAACAAGAACGGTATCCTAATACCGATGACTCATCTTGTTAGCATTGCCAACAAAGTATATGGTCCTGATTCAAACCCGCACAGGATTATTAATGATAGCGATGGATCGCTTGGAGAAAGAATCATGCCTGGCGATACAGAACATACTTTTACAATGAAAAAAGATAAAAGAACTGGTAAAACAATTTTTAGAGGACAAAGAGGCCACTGGTATCAAGTAATTGATCGTGCAGGCAGCCCTGTATTTAAAGATGAAGATAGTGCCCGAGCATGGGTAGGCAGATTTACTCCCGGTATAACCATTCCTCAATCTCACCTTGATGAATTAAATAAAATGGCTGCAAAAATTCGTAAGGGCCCTAATGCCAAACAAACAAGCGGCTCTGAAGAATTGGATCTGGTGTGTAAATACCTTAAGGAAAATTTGCTTTCGTTGCCAGAACAAAGTTTTACTGCGATGCGAACACCTGCAGCTAAAGTAAGGACCATTATTCCTGACAGCATAAAACCCGATGACATTGCATATCTTGGTCTTGAACAGCCTGGCAGAGACATCACCCATAAAAGTATTTGGCCTGGCATTGTAGAAATAAATAAAAAACGATCTGAACTTTTAGATGGAGACGATTCTGAAATCGATAATAAAGTAAATGTTTTTTATGATGCCTTATCACAAGCTGCTGCATCACAAGAAATCTTTAGCGATACACCAGAGCATATATCTAATAATTTGAATGCTTCTTACCAATCAATTGTTGATCATTTGCAAGAAAGATATCCAGAAACAACTAGAATCTCATTGCAAGATAGTTTTAGCAAAATGATTTTTCCTTTTATGAAGAAGCAATCAAAAGCTGGTGATATCTGATGTCAAATAAAAAAACATTTAATTCTAAGTATGCAACTCCATCAGGCTGGGTATCTAGTCATGATGATGATAATGATGATAATAATGATATTCCTGGTGGTTATGATATTGATGATTATGGTAATGATAAAGACAAATGGGACCCTAACCCCATCCTTGGCGTAACTCCCGTATCGACAAACAACCCTGATGATCTGAGACATAATACTTCTCCGTTTGTTTTGAAGAGTGACAGCGAAGTAGAATCACAGCAAAGGGGTGTTGGAAGAGGTTCTGTTAAAGATTCAATAATGCCATTTGTACTAATGACAGACAAACAAGCTGAAGAACGCGGCTTTAAAATTCTACCAAAACTAACAGAAGAAGAACGGGATGCAAAAAGACAAAGCACAATAGATCAAGGCATACCATTAACTCAAAAAGAAGCTTTACTTCATGCTGGCCCGGTAGCAATGAATATCATTGCTTCGCAACACATTGACCATCAATGCTCAAAATGCGATGGCACTGGGCAACTTCTAGAAGTTCGTAGTGGCTTTGGAACAAGACCAGTTCCATGCAGCAAATGCCATGGCTACGGGCACACAGACTTTGAACCGAGTGCTCTTGGCGGAGTAATGGATGTTAAAACTTCAATTGGCACAATTGAACAACACCGGCAAATGCACGATAAGTTTTGTCATCGTTTAAGTTGTTTGCCGCATTGTTGTTACAAACCGGTTATTGATCCTATTCGTGAAAGTATGCAAAAACGAGGGATGCTTATTCAGGATAAAGATGTTAAAGTTAGAACCGGTTCAACTCCAGAATTAAGACAGCTATTAGCTCAACCAGTGGTAAGTGATCAATGGCAGCGAACTGCAGCCGGACTAATTGTTTATGGTGGTAGAAATCGTTTAGCTGGGGCAAGCAGCGATGTTCTAAGCATAGGCCCCGGTTCCATCGTTGGAATTGCAAATCATTCATTAGAAAACCCATATGGTGTACCGAGACCATCGACTTCGCACCCTGTACCATTAGACAAAGCATTTGATGCTGATAGTCCAATAGAAATGTTTCCCAGCAGGGATCGTTCAATGATGGCATTGGTAGATAGTGTTGCTAAAGATGGTAGATCATGGGACGGATGGGTTGATGCTCGTTCAAGTGGAGCAATTGCGGCTCACAACAAAATGTGGAAAGAAATTCAAAAGGCTAGTGGCAGATATCCTTATGAACTAGACCAACAGCATACATTAAATATGTTTAATAGACACATTTTAGATAGCGATGCAAATCAAGTTTTCACTGATATTTATCTTAAGAGCTTGCAAGGCATTACAAGTGAATGGACACAATTGTTTGGAAAGAAATCAACTGCACCTTACGCTGTAACTCTAAGTGCACAGCCAAGAGTTAGCGGTGGAGAATCAACTGGCAGTAATCTTGTTTACCGTAAGAACATCCCAATGAGATTCACATTTTTGCACGGTCCGCACAGCGCCATTGCCAGCCGTTCATATGGAACCAGAATTGGTAAAAGAATTCAAACTTTGTATGGCGATGCTCAAGAAACACCTGATGTTGTTGCACAATACCTTAGAGGTCCCAACTCATTTTCACTTGCTTCACTGCTTCGTCACATACAATTTGGTGATCCCGATGGTAGATTATTAAACGCACTTCAATCAATAGATATAAGTCGTGGTGGTACTCCAGGAGATGAAGATGACCCATTTAATCTTACTCCTAAAGCTGCTTTGCTAGGCAAGCGTGTTGAAATTGATCCTGAGACTATTACTAGCATGAATAGCGAAAGTTATGATGCACTGGGTAGTACATCTGGTCAATATGGAACAACACCATTGCGCACACCAGATCTTGAAATTAATGATGATACGTACCATACACCTGCATTCAAAGATTTCTTAAAAACAGCTATAGAAGCAGACTTGCCACATCTTTTGAAAGATGGTGTTTTAACTGATGAACAAATAGATACGGGTATTAAAGCTATGAAAAATAACCGCAGCATGGATATTGAGCATGCTAAAAGAGCTATATTCCCCGGACATTTATAATAAAGAAGAAACATGCCAATACAACCAGAAGAATATCCAAATCCATCAGATGTTGCCAATGATGACCGTACTTGCTTGGTCTGTGAATTTGGCGACAACAATCCAGCTATGGGCAAACTTGAACCAATTGGAAAACGTCCTGACAACAACCACACGCTATGGTGTCATGATGGGCGTTGTATGAGTTGGCTTACTACAAAGTACGGCCCTAGTTTTGATAACTTATTTAGTGGCACACCAAAAAGCACCCTAACAATAGGAAACAGGCCACAGCTTGGACTTGCTGCCAGCAAAGAAACAATGGAAAACATCTGGGCCTTTGCTGGCAAATTCAAATACTTTACTGCTGCCAGTGGAACAGATTCTTTTCCAATTTCCAATGAAGGCGATGAAATGCACAGTGATGCTACAGCTCCTGTAGCTCCAGCAATGACCAGTGAAATAAAAGTAAAGACCAATAGCGATGGATCTTATAAACCACCAAGCACTTTCTAAAGTGCGTAACAATGTAATAACCCAATTTATGTACCATAGTGTATGTAACTTCTTATAGGAGAAATAATGGAACCTCGTCTTAATATCAAGATTGCTCAAATCTTTGAAGCTGCTGAAATGCCCGTTGACCCTAACTTTATTGGTCCAGATGACCAATGGGTTGGCGATTGGATTGACAGAACTGAAGATTATCCAGAAAATATGCAAGCTTACATGGAACAACGTGAAGGCATTGGTGAACACCTTGACCGCAACGTTCAAAATGAAGGTTTTAGCGCCACACCAAACCCTGCTCAAGACTATGCATTGATGGTTCTGGAGCCTGAAGTTGCTGGAACCCCAGACCTTGCAGAGATTCCTGGCGGAGCGGGCGCTTCTGGCACAACATTGCCTCGTGCTGCTAGCAAGCTGCGCAAACAGGCCAATGGTTTTAACAACACACAATCTCGTGTTGACTTTACCATGGGTGTAGTTGCCAATGCTTCATCTGGTTCATTGACCAATGCTAGAGTTGTTGTTGAAACTCCCAGTACAAAGATTGCCGGTACAGTAATTGCTGTTGGCGAACAAGAATTTGCTGTTGTTTGGGATGACCGGACTGCAAGCGTTGAACGCAAGGGCGACTACGAGCTAGTATTCTCTGAATAATTAATATGTTTAAAACACGTAAAACTAAGATCGTTTCGGTTCCTGCTGAAGAGATCCTTGAAGTTGTAGCGCCAGATCTTGAATCCGTAGTAACCACAGTATACAACATAGAACAATTGACTATAAGCTATCAAGACGAGGTGGTAGCCACTGGTGAATTGATCGATAGTGCTGGCGGTATCTATGAATATAATTGGGACAAAAAGTTAAAGAGAATAAGCTCTTTGAGTGGCAAAAGCATCAATAGTCTTGTTTGGATGCTGTGCGACACCGTTTTGCAAAAGTATTATGTAAGGCCAGAATCAATAGCAGTTGAAACACCAGTCGAATTAAAGATTGCTGAAGCTTTAAAAGTTGCTATAACGCCCGTTTTAAATTCTATAAAAATGCTAGAAAACAAAGTTGTAACAGCCAGGCCAGCGCCTGCCCCAGTACAACAAATAGCTCAAAGGCCACAGATGATTCAATCTGCACCATCAATGCCAACTGATACACCAGCTATCAATGTGGCTGATAGTGACATTAGTGCCAATGCTATGCGGTACTTACAACAATCCAGTGAACCAGATCTGGATATAGATTATATGAGTCTCTAGGAGAGAATATGCAATCAGCAGAAGGCAAGGGCCCAAAGCAAGTAAAAAAACCATACGTGCTCGGTAATTTTGTTACTAACTATGGTAATGATGGTGCACCAACTGGTACTCCAAACCCACCCAGCTCTCCATACACTGCTGTTGTTGGCGCTACCACTATCAGTGGAACCACATGGGCAGGCGGAATTGTCGGCAGTGCTGTGCCAGGTCTTAATGTTAATATAAATGGCAATGGTGCCACTGATGTAAGTTATGTATGTGCAGCAGATCCATTGCTCACACTATCCGATATAGAAACTACTTATGTTGACCTATGGGTAAATGCAACATTCTCTGGTGCATGCACTCTTCGTTTGCAAGGTAGTAACAATAGGTTCCAAGGAAATACAGACTACAACTCCTCAGCCTGGACGACATTGCTTACAACAACAATTACTGGCAATGGTGTTACTGGTCAATCGATTACAATGAACAACACTGCATCCGGTGTAGAAAACCCCAAGATGGCATACCGCGTTACTGCTAGTGGTCCTACTGCCAGCGGTATTATTGACTGGGCAATTCCAGGTTTCTTTGTTGATTACAGTGCAATGGGCATTGGCAACAACGCTGGAGATGCCAATGGCAGCATTGGTCAGCTGAACATTCAAAGCCCTAGCTACCTTACAATTTCTGGTGGAAGCATTACAAATACAGTTAATGGCACACCTCCATACAGTGCAACTAGCAATAACATTGACTACTACGGTTAAAGGATAATATAATGGATCGTAAGCAAAACATTAGAACAGCTAGCATTCGTCGTGTTGGAGCTAACTTTGATTTTAATGGCAACCCTATTGACCAAAATGATGGTGGCGGTGTTATCCATTTTAGTGGCTCCATGGCCTTTTATCCATGTGGTTGCCAAAAGGTTGGAAACATAGGCACTTGCAGTTGTTTGACCTTCTAAGGAATATTACATGTCATCTCAAGACTGGAGTGCATCTGCGGAATTAAACCGTATGCGCACAGCTGGTATTACCGGATCAAGTAACCCTATTCGCAATCGCATTGAAACTCGCGAACTGTTGAACAGAGTTAAAAATGGTTCGCTAGCAGATGACGTTATGCGAATGCCCACTGAAGGCAGGTCACGACTCAACAATCTTGGCAACGGCGTTAACATGGAAGGCATGGCCAAGACCATTGGTCGTACTGCTGCTGCCACTGGTAGCGATGCACAATGGGCATGGCCAAAGTTGCATGACCCCTTTGAATACTGGCGTGAACGCACCTGGTGGTTCAACATGGAAGACCCTGATGAGCAGACACGTAAAATTCGTGACTGGGCTCGTTTACTCTACACAACTCACCACCTTGTCCCCGGCCTAATTGATATTTACACTCGTTTTCCCTTGTTGGACATTGAGTTTGTTCACCACGATAAAAGAATCAGTGATTTTTACAATGAATTGTTCTTTGATGGTTTGAACTATCAAGAATTCCTTTATGACCTTGGCCGTGAACACTGGACTGTTGGTGAAGTGTTTGCCATGGGCAGCTGGCACGATGGTATTGGTGCATGGGAAGATGATGAAATCATCAATCCTAACGACGTTATTGTTGCTAAGAATCGTGCTCTTCGCACCTATCAATTCCACGTAAAAGTACCAGATGAAATTAAAAAGCTTATTGAACGACGTGACCCTTCTCAGGAATACCAGATGCTTATGCAGATGTATCCTGATGTTGTTGCCTGGGCTCGTCAAGACAAGGAAATTCCAGTTTCTGATGTGATCATGCAACAGATCAAATTCAAAACCAATCCTTGGTCTGAACATGGTACTCCAATCCTACTTAGAGCATTCCGTATGCTTATGCTTGAAGAGAGTCTTAACGCAGCCCAGGATGCCATTGCTGACCGTTTGTACTCACCATTGATCCTAGCCACCCTAGGACTCCCTGACGTTGACCAAGATGGTCCATGGATTCCTGATGCTACTGAATTGCAATCATTGCGCAACGACCTCTCAATGGCCATTAACAGTGACTTCCGTTTGATGACATACCACCACGGTTTAACCATTCAGAATGCTTTTGGTCGTGAAAGCATGCCACGTTTGGATGCAGACTTTATGCGAGTACAGACCAACGTCATGGGTGTATTTGGTATTGGTGCAGACTTGATCCAGGGCGGCCAAGGCGGTACTTATGCAAGCGGTGCGCTCAACCGTGAGCTAATCACCCAAATGCTTAGCACCTACCAGCACAAAATTGAAAAATTTATTCGTAAGCGTATGGAACCAGTGGCTGAACGTCAAGGACATTATGAAATGCGCAATATTGGCGGTCAAATGATTCCAATCATGGAAACAGTATTGATGGTTGATGAAGAAACAGGTGCTGAATACATTGAAAAGCGTCCTAAATTAGCTATTCCTGAAGTGCGCTTTCGCAGCATGAACTTGCGTGATGAAACAGTTGAACGTGGTTTCTTACAAAACTTAATGGCTGCAGGCTTTCCAATTTCATTGGGCACACTGGCTGTTAATATTCCAATTGATTTTGATGACGAAATTGAAACTCGTCGCGAAGAAAAAGTCAAAACAGTAATTGCTGAACAAGAGTTCAAACGTGAATTGTTTCAACAGCTATTGGTGCAACAATTGCCAATCCCACCTGAATACATTCAAGAATACCAGGCCTACCTTGCAATGCTAGAAAACCCTGCACTGGCTGCACAGCTGGCTCCAGGGGCTATTTCTGGCCTTGTTACGCCGCCATCTGCTCCCAATATGACTGGAGTGCCCACACAACATAGTGATGCTGCTATTGGAGCGCAGATCTCACCACTTGTCAATCAAATGGCTGCACAACAACAAACACAACGTGGAACAGAAAGGCAACGTCCTTCTGAATCTTACGAACAAAAGAAAGATCAACCTAAGCCTAGCAAAAAAGGTCCAAAGAATGGTCCTCAAAAGAACAAGAAAAAGGCTAGTGCTGATGATGAAGACCTGACAACTAGTTTTGGTGAGGGTTTTAATCCATTGCAAGAACGTGTTGAATACGGTGGTCGTATGAAATTTGCTACACCAATGGAAAGTCGTAAGCGTCGTCGTATGAAATTGGCTACAGGCATGAAAGTAAATATAGACAATGATTATGAAAAGTTTGACGAAGAAGAATTTAAATTACACCTTGCAGCGCTTATAGAAGCAAGTGATGAATCTTTTATTCCAACACCAACTAACTTAGACGAACATAGCAGCGGTGAAGGTGGAATGGATCAACCAGCACGCATACAAACTAACCCAGAAGAAAAGGGCGTAGGACATGAGCCAATTGTTTAATGATAGCAACCCAAATATTTTACCCAAGGTGTCTTTTAATAAGCACAGCTTTTTAGACATTGTAAGCCCACTTGTTAAAATTGATATTATCAAGGAAGGCGAAGGTAAAATTGCTCGTAATGCTGGCAAACTAGACCTTAGCAATAGCATTTATGAAAAATTGGATGAGGATGACTAATGCTAGCTTCCACTTTCTTTGATTCTAGCAATGCATGGTTTGGATATGTAGCCAATTTTTTCTTTGCTGCCACTGCATTTGGTGCAATTGGTAGAATGCTTTACAAAATTATTACAAAGCACTATGACAATAGGGTTAATGAAGTACGCGATGAAATGAATGTCCATTTCAAAGAAATCCTCGGTCAATACAAGCCCAATGGTGGTAGTAGCGGTAAAGACCAGTGGAATCGTATGGAATCCAAAGTGGATCACCTTATGGGACTTGAACATCAAGTCGATAAATTGAGTAAATCCATAGACCGTCATCTTGGTTATCACGAAGGATTGCGTGCCGCACACGACGAAGAAGAATAATATATGCGTACAATTAAAAAGGTAAGTCATTGGGATTTTCACCCACACGTACGCAGTGGTGATCAACGAACACTTGGAGAAAAATGTGCTGACATTATGCGTCGTTCTATGGGTAGTTGGCCTTTTGTCTTTAGCTTCTGTGCCGTTATGGCGTGGTGGATGTGGTATAACAATACAACGCATCGTTCTTTTGATGCTTATCCTTTCATCCTGCTCAATCTCTGTTTGTCTACTCTCGCTGGTCTTCAAGGCGCTATTCTGCTTATAGCTGCCAAACGAGCAGATCGTATTCAAGCAGAACTTGCTGCTTACCACTTAAAGGTAAGCGAAGATCACCAGATAATGTTAGAACAATTAAAAGAAATGTTGTCCAAATAAAAATTCATTGTTAAGAAACATTACAACGATGTAAAACTTAATCTATTATAGCAAAGGTTACGAATATGATTAAATTTGGCGCTCCCACTGTAACTTTAATGGGTAGAAGCGCACTGTCTAATATTAATTCTAATGTACAACCTATTGAATTGCATCATGTTAAACTAGAAGATTTTTCTAATTTTAAACCTGAAAAGGGTTTTGTTTATGTTGCTAGCCGTGCAATCAGTTCTCGTGTAAATGCCAACTATGATGGATGGCCTGTAGACCAAATTAAAAAAAGTTACAAATCATTTGTTGGTCGTCCAATCTATGTAGAACACAACAATAGCGATCCAGATCGTGCGCGTGGAGTTATCCTAGATGCCATCTACAAAGAATCAAAGTTATCCAGTGGTATTGTTGATGCCAGCGTTTATTGTTTGATGGAAGTCGATGCTCAAACCTTTCCCAAATTGGCCAGTGCCATTATGGAAGGCAAACTAAAGGCTGTGAGCATGGGTGCTGATGTAGAAGGCACTCAGTGCAGCGCTTGCGGCAAGTATGCAAGCAAACCAAGCGAATACTGTGTGCATATCCCCAGACTAAAGGGGCGTACAGTAACAGTATACAAAGAAGGCAGCCGTTCAGAAAGCTTGGTATTTGAAAGTTGCATCAAGCCTAACTTTTTTGAATTGAGCTTTGTATTTGATCCAGCTGATGAAAGCGCCTGGGTTACAGACAAGAGGCGTTACTAATGGAATTGGTAGTGCACGATAACTTAAAGATAGCATTAGAATTGTTGCGGTTGCCAAGCTTTTCACAACCAGTTGACAATTGCCCAAAGTGTGGTGTGTCTAGTTTTTCAATAAAAAATGATGGTATATGTCAGAACCGTACAACTTGTGGTTATATTGATCCTCAAGTTGAAGCTGATATGGCTGCCTGGCAACAGGCTACAATGCTCCAACAACAAATTAACGAAGAAAAGAACCAAGACCTTGGCAAATCAAAACCAAAGGCAAAGAATAAAAAGAAGGCTATCAGAGAGGCTGCTCAACAGAGCCCATCTGTACCCATTAAAAATTATAATAATTCTTTAGAAATTTCTGAAGCAAAAAGATGTAAAATGTGTGGTGAAAAGAGTATAGTAGATGGTAACTGTACTACAAGAATGCCAGACGGTGGCCTTTGTGCAGGAACAAAAGCTATATTTGATATAGAATCAAAAGAGTTTACTGGTATTGATGAAAAAGCTTTAGACATTAGAGGCCCCAAAATCAGGCCAACTTTTACTGTTTGGAACAGTCCAGCAAAGAAAAAAATAAAAGCTTCAAAGAATATCTTAGATTTAAAAATCTCACTAACAATAGATCCCAGGGCTGTACCGCCAGGAACTATGTTAGACAACAGCATTGTTGTAGCAGATGAACCTGCTACAAGAGCGCAAGAAATGTTAGAGATCGATGCACAGATGCAAGCAAGGCAAAAGCTTGATGCATCAATGCAACAAGGTCAATCTGACACTGATACAGAAACAACCAATAGCTAGGAGCTACCATGAGTCGTTTTGATGACGAATTAATCAAGCAAGCTGAAAACGCCTACGAACTTCGTGTTGGTCCAGGTGCTGTTCAAACACCCCGCCAGATTCCCCACATTCAAAATATTCAACCCTATGCTGATGCTTTGGTCCCAGCAGAAACTGGCATTAGCAACCAAATGAATTTGACCAGTGCTGATCGCCCTGTTACCAGAATGCTTGATGTTCGTGACCTTGACGCCGCTGACCCAGCTGGTGGAAAACCTGGTGAAATTGTTGGTATGCCTGGCATGAGCAATGTATACGCTTTGGGCGGACCAGACCCAGTTATCCAACCGGGCGCTCTTGTTCCCAGCACTGGCTTTGGTGGTGACATTGCTGGCCTGCCACAAGGCAGTCTTGGCGTTCTTCCAAAGGCTGCTAGCATAAACCCAATTGATGAAAGTTTGTATCAAGTTTACAAGGCTAGCCGCGAAGTGCGTGATGCAATTGCTAGTGAAATTGATTTTGATTTTGGTAATTTGATCACTGCTAGCAATGAAGCATCTACAGTAATGCGTTTTGCTAGTGCTGACAATGAAATCAATCAAATTATTGGCACCGTTGCCAACATTGTACTTGACATTGAAAATGACCTTATTGAAACTGGTGATTTTAAGCAGGCTAGTGCTGACCTTGAATCATTGGAAGGTTTATTGGATGATGTTAACAAGTACGCTAAAAAGAAGAACTGCACCAGTTGCAAGGGTGAAGGTTGCGATGAATGCAAAGACGAAGAGGGTACCACAGCTGCCAAGAAGAAAAAGAAGGGCATGCCACCTTGGCTAAAGAAAAAAGGTGACGACGACGAAGACGACGACGACGAAGACGAAGATGATGAATGCAGCAATTGTCATGGTAAAGGTTGTGACAAGTGCAAGAAATCCAAGTCAAAGAAGAAAAAGAAGGCTTCTGCTTATTATGCCACCAACGGTAACCAGGAGACTGGTGTCACCATTGACGTTCGTGATCTTGATGATCAAGCCGGGTTGTTTAGCCGTTTGAAAGTTATGACTCCTGACTTTACCACCAATCCTCTTGACGCTGAAGAAATCAATGCTGAAGATGCTGGTTACGTTAAATTTTACAATGATGGTTCTTCGACCGGTATCATACCTGGACAAGAGCCTCACAAGACGGAGGTATTCCCAATGGATGGCACTAACCCTGCTTATGTTCCTTACCAGAATGCTCTCGGTGCCGTACAGGCTAGCCGTGAACGTATCTTTGATTCTCTGCAAGTTGTAGAGCGTCTCGAGAAGCTTGGAATGGTCAGTAGTGATGACCGTGCCAAGCACCTCGCTAAATTTGAGCAGATGTCCGATTCTAAGCTTGCTGGTTTTAAAGCTAGTTTGGACATGCTTGAAGAGTCTGGGGCTCGTCAACCCCGGAGCCAGAAATTGGCAAGTGGTTCTAGCCGCCTGCCAGAAATGGGTCGGTTGACAACGGCCTCAACAGTTAATCGTCAGCAGCTTTCCGCTGATGACTGGCTGATGACACTTTAACCCCTACCTAAGGAGAAAGAAACATGCTGCAACTTAATAGCGTAGCCAACGTTGGGGTACACCGTACGTGCACCCCATTGTACGAAAAGTACGAGGCTACACCATACAACACATTCCTGGACCCCAGTGACACGACCAATATCTATTCAGGTATGGTCATGTACCGCACTGGTCCTGACACTGTTGCCAATGCTGGTACAGCTGCGTCTGGAGTCGGTGCAAAGCCTTTTGGCCTCAGCTGCTTGGACCGCAATCCCAACATTGACGATGTAACCCAGGTTGGTATCAACTCTTGGGCTGTTTGGCTTGGAGGAAGCAACGCTTTCTTTACACTGACTGCTCCTGCCTTTGACACCACTCAGGCTTACAACGTTTTGACTACTGGTGCTCGTACGCTTCTGTACACCGCTTCCGGTACTGGTCAGGTAACTGCGGTTTCTGGTGCTGCCACCACACTTGCTTCAGTTCCTGTCGCTGAGCTGATCGATGTTATCAGCCCAACACAAATTGTTGTCCGCCTTGTTCCATTCGGCGCTACAGCCTAACCCTGAAAGGTAAATAAACATGAGTAACATTTTCCCTAATGGCGCTGTAGCCGATCACCTGGCTCCACGCGTTGCAAAGAAGTCTGATGACTACGTTGCTGGAATCGTAGAGGCTCAAGAGCGTCTCGCTTCGGCTACTGGTCGTAAGACTGCTTCCCGTGATGAGAAGCAACGCCGCCTCGCCGGTATCCTTGCTGACAAGGACAACTACATGGTCCGTTTGGGCCAGGGTATGATTGGTCCAATCCAGTTGAAGCTTCGTTACCAGGGTATGACCCGTAACGTGCTGCTGGAAGACCCATTGACTCCTGGTGTACCAGTCATGTACGACGTACTTGACGAATACGGTCAGGCCTATATTCTTTCTGGTAACGAAGGTGAAGTCCGTGTGACACCCTTCGAAGGCAAGAAGGTTCCAGTACGTTTGTTCCGTATTGCTACCTTCCCCCAGATCAAGAAGGAAGACCTCTGGTACCTGCGTGTTAACATCGTTGAGTATGCTCAGGACATGAGCAAGCAAGCTATCATGATGCAGGAAGACGCTCGTCTTATCACTGTGCTTGAGGCTGCTATCAACAACTACGCTGTTGACCCCAACCACGTTGTTAGCCCCAACCACATCGTCAACGAACTGTCGGGTTACATTACCCCAGACTCGATGTACGACCTGGTTGCCCTGATTGAAGTCCACCAGTTGGAGGCCAGTCGTCTTTTGTTCAACCCAATCGACTACCGTGACCTCTACAAGTGGGACATCAACCAGACCGGTTGGGCCTTCAAGGACCGCGTTGTTGCCGGTGAGCGTATCGTTCAATTTGGTGGCTTCCAAGTTCAGCGTTCGATTGAAGTACCTCAGGGTACTGTTTACATGACCCCAAGCCCCGAGTTCCTCGGTGTCTTCCCAGTCATGTACTCGCTCGACGTCGAAGAGAACCACACCCCTGAGAAGTTCCACAAGGGTTGGGTCATGGACGAGCTCGTTAGTGAGATTGTTCTTAACCCCCGTGGTTTGGGCAAGATCGTTAAGGCCTAGTCTTAACCCTCGCAATGGGTGGGGTCTAGGTGCTTTCCTAGGCCCCACCCAGCTGTAAAAAATGTATTAAAAGCAATTCTAGAATTCCTAGATTTGTTAGGGCAAATAGCCCCTTGAAACAAGGAGAATTAAAATGGCAAGAACAGTATCTCGTAGTGGTGATAACGGAGAATCAACTCCAGTCCCAGTGGTTGCTCTAGATGGTTTCATCGAAGAGCACAAGGCTGACCCTGCAGACCTGAGTGCAGCAAGGATCCCAACGGCTCCAGCAGCATTCACAGGAATGAAGGAAGTTCAGACTGCTGACTGGATTGAGAATCTTATGACCAGTGCAACAGTATTCTCAAGCCCCAAAGGTAGCTTCAAGCTAGCTTCCGCAGGTATCCACGGTAGCATCCAGCCAATTGCGGCTGAGATCCGACAGGATCCATATGTACTAAGAGCAGTACAACGTGGTCGAATTGCCTTCATCACTGAAGAAAAGGCCATGGAAAAGATCGCTACTCTTGCAGATGAAAGCAGTACAAGTGAAACCCACATGGATCGCCTTCGTGAGAGTCTTAATGCTGGTGCCAGCGAAAACAATGGGATGTACAAAATTCCATTGCCAGATGAAGCAGAGCCAAAGGGCAAGTCACAAAGCTTTGAAGAGGTCTGGGCAACAAGCACTAGCATGCCAACAAATTTAAATAAATAACCCGGTGGGGCTAGCGTTCCACCTTGTATAAGGAGCTTAAATGAGCGACACTAGCAATAAAACAGCTGCTGAAGAAGCAATTGCTTTTACAGTGGTAAACGCCGAAAGTGCTGGACCGCTGGGTGCTGTTATTCCTAGCGGTACTGTTTTGAGTGGAACAACTGTTTTTAACCAACCATGGTTTACCCCCTGGGTTCCACAAACATTTCCTGGGACTGTAAGTGGTGGTTATGCACAGCCCATGCTGAGTGGTACAGGATACGCCGGTCAGAACCTTGCTGGCTTTGTTTTTCAAAATGACCAGTACAACACAACCGTGAGAGGATTCTAATTATGGCTATTACACCTAATGTACCAGCAGAGCAGGGCAACAAGACTGTTCTTCGTGCTAACACTCGTGGTGGTAACAATGTTATTACCGTGTTTGACCCAGTTGATCCAGCATTAATGGTCAATGCTTTCACACAGGCTAGTGGTGTTCTTCGCTTGACTGGTGTTAGCAGTGCCGTTACATTTTCAATCAGCGGTAGTGCTGGTGGTAACAGCGCCACAATCACCGGTTCAACCGGTAAGGTAAGCGACCTTGTAACAGCGCTTGGCAATGGCCCACTGGCTAGCATTCAATTCTTTGTTAACGCTGGACCCTCTCAGTTCCTCAAGGGCAACACTGGGACCAACACAAGCACCGGTGGTGCTGTTGTTGACATCATTGTTCCCAGCGGTGTTGTTCTAACAGTTATCAGTGGAACTGGTGGCGTACCACCCACCATTACAGCTGTTACTCTTACAGGCACACTTGGATCAACTTACCCTAGCTACGCTGGTATTCCCAATGCAACACCAACATGGATTGATGACGTTACTGTACACAGCTACAGCGTTGGTTATGCTGGTATCATTAACAATGCGATTACCCTCAGTGGCCAGACTGGTGTTAACACTGCCAACACTGTTCAAAGCCAAGTTCGTCAGATCAGCACTGGTGTTAGCGAAACTCAAGAGTACGATGGTTACTTTGCCACCTACAGTGGGAACCTTTTCCAGACTGCCCAGAAGCGGACATACCGTCAGCAGAGCTAATGAAAAGCATTGCGAACACAACGCAATTATCAATAGAAATAATACGAAACGACGGTACTCGGGAAATCCTGGGTACCGTTGTTTTATCAAAGGCTGACAATGACAACGACAGTATTGACCAGTTCAGTAAGGAATAATTTAGTATCTACTGTGTTGGGTAGTGGATACAATTCTGCTTACCCAAATTACATACAGTGGGGAACTGGTAGTTCATCTGCTCTTGCTACCGATCAAACCGTTAGCAATCCTTTGGATAGTAGGATAGCGCTGTCAAAGACAGTTACTACAACTACTACCAGCGGAGATACTCTATTGCTTACTGCTAAGCTTACTAGCAGTGGTACTAATAATATTACTAACCTTGGTGTTTTTACAGTTCAGTCTAGCACAGCTGATGGTACACTTGCAACTCAGCTCAATCCTGTGGTAACAACGGTAAATGTCAGTGGTTACAATAATTTTCCAAGCATTTTTCCATTTGATGTACAAGTGCTCAATGAAGTAATGACTGTTGTCACTGGAAATGGATCTTCTCAATGGACAGTTATTCGTGCAACCAATGGCAGCCCCATCAGTAGCAGTGTAATACCCTCTACAACTCGCATAGTAGGTGGGAATAATACTGCAAATGGTACCATGTTTTTAAAGTCTAGTTTTGACGGTGGTGTCTTATTAAATGCTGGTGATGCTTTACAATTCAAAATTAGCCTACAGTTTATATAGGAGCAATAATGGCAGCTTTCAACTCTAACTATCTTTTCCCCAATGAAGGTCTAGACTACATTCTTAATATTTTCCCACGTGGCACCAACCCGTTGCCCAGTGGTACATACATGGGATTGTTCTCTACTCCATGGAGCACTATTCAAGCTAGTGGTACTCCCAACGTAACACTCAATGGTGTTGCCAATAGCAGTGCGTATTTCATCCAAGAAGCTAACTTTACTGGGTATTCACGTCAATTCATCCCATCTGGTGCAACCTATTGGACAGCGCCAATCGGTGCTAGCTTTACTGTAAGTGGTACTGTAAGCGGTCAAACTACCACTACCAATAGTGGTTATACCTTTAGCGCAACAGCTACTGGTACAGCATATGGTATCTTTATATCCAACAGCGGTACTGCAGCTGTGACATCCAGTGGTACAGGAAATAGTACTAACCCAACTGTAATTTGGTACGCTCCATTTAGCGATCTTAATGCTGTAACGGTTGCTAGCGGTGACAGTATCACTGTAACTCCAACTTGGCAATTTGCTCCTAACGCAGGATAATAGGTACGCCATATGGCGATAACCATAATACAATCTGCATCATTTACTGGTACCGCACGTGCGTATGCATCATCTTATAATACTCAATGGGTAGAAACATTTACTTTTACTTCTGCTCCTGCAGCAAATAGCTATTTAGCATTTGCTTTTAATTCAAATTGGGGAGGAGTGTTTGCCAACTCAGTAACTCTTGGAACCACTCAAACTACCACTGCAACAAGTGGTACAAGTGGTAGTTCGCTATTAAAAATAGGAACTGGTCTAACCGTTCCAAGTGGAACTTGGATTGGTGGACCAAGTATTAAAAGTGGTGCTGTAGTCAATGCATACAATAGTGGAACTGGAGTTGCTACTCTTTCTTTAAGTTTAGGTGCTAACTTTTCAGCCACTGCCAATGCCTATACTCTAGTAAATAACACTGGAACACCGATACCTTTATATTTACTAGATGATGGTAATACTGGTGCCGGTACTAATACACTACCTATTTATGCTAGTTATATATCATCAAATTCAAGCAATTTAAACAAATTAATTTTTGTATGGGGAAATGGAAGTGGTTTTACTTCATCCATTTTAGCAACTGCAATGGAAATAAAAGGTACTGCTGCGCCAAGCACAGCCGCCAATTCAGTTAAATCACGCTATACAACCGCTGGTGGTATTATTGATTCCACATCAGCTGGCTGGGTTGGCCAATGGACTGGTGCTTACCAAAATGCAACCTGGTCGGGGAATGGTACAACACTAACGCTTGGCGGCAATGCATTTTCTGCAAACATTGTACAACCAGGAACATATGTTGTAGCATCGCTCTCCTCAATAATTCCTAACAATGTTCCAATGTTTGCTTATAGCCCCACTACATTTGCTAGTACGTTTAGTGGTACTGGTTCGGATGGTACTCTTGTATTAGAAGGTCAAGTTATTGAACAGAGTGCATCTTCCTACGGTGGCGCACAACAAGCCGGTGCCCTTGGATTAAACAACTGGGCAGCTTGTCCAATAATGACATCTTATCCAGCATCTCAACAACCATGGATTGGTGTATTCCAAGCTGCAAGCGGTCAAGGAGGGTCTTTTACGCAAGTAGCAGCCACTGGTGTAAATATACCAACAAGTAATACTAATACGTTTGTAATACCCACAACTTCAACAGTTACAGGAGCCTTAGCTTCTGGATATGCAGTTGTTTATACTCAAAGTGGTGGGATCGCTTTTAACTATACCAGCAGAGGGTCAACGGGATTTTCTGGATGCACCCTAGCAAATTATCCATCTACTAGTTTTGCTGTTAATGGATACAGTTTTATTAATTATTCTCCAAATACTTTGACATCTGGAATAACGGGTTTATTCCCATCGGGTAGTCCCACCAGTAGCAACTTTGGCGGTTTAACACTGGGTGACTCAACTCCATCAGGAACTAGCGTTTCTCCCATAACAGTTGTATCAGGGGGATTTGGTGGATCAATGTATATGATGATGGCCGGTTACGCTACTAGCGGTTCCTATACACCTATTAATTTATATGGTACTATAAATAACTCTAGTGGCGGTTCACCAAATGGTGGTATATGGACTTTGGTACCATCTAATCGCAATGTACCAAAAATTTCTACTACTACTGCTGAAAACCTTTCAAAAGATACTAAAACTGTACAAAGAAATCGAATAGCTCAATTTATTCAAACATCTGTTGCTATTGCTATTAAAGTCGTGGCGTGGGTTCGATTTGCTCAGGCTGTCCAGGTGCTCGCTTCAAGTGCTCTCAAAACGGTGGCTTGCTCGAGGTTCGCTTCGGCGGTTCAAGTTCTGACTTCAAGCGCTCTCAAAACGGTGGGTCACTCCAGGGTCGCTCAGGCTGTCCAAATTGGCGCTTTGAGGGCTGTCAGAATCGCCAGTCATTCCAGATTTGCTCAGGTTGTCCAAATTGGCGCTTCAAGGGCTGTCAGAATCGTCAGACGTTCAAGGGCCGCTAAAGCCGTATCGACGGGAAGGTCGCTGGGTCGGCGCGGGGGAAGTCAAATACTTTTGCTGGCTAAAATCGTCCAAATAGGGGGCTCTCGGGTCACTCGGGCGGTATCCCGTAAAAGATCAGCACAATCTATTCAAAACACAAATGTATTTATTAATCGTGTTAAAACTATAATAAAATTAGCCAGGACTTTATTGGTAGAATCATTATCTATAAACCGTAGGGTAAACCGTGGTCGTAAAGCAATCGTAACACAACCGGTTCAAGCAGTTGTAACCCGTAAAGTTAATCGTGGTCGACGCGGTATTGTAACTGTAAACTATAGTATATCTACTAGCAGGCGTAGAACGTCATTCAGACGTGCCATAGCTACCATGGTTGCAGTAGGAAAAAACATAGCTACTAGACCATTTTATATCCTTACTACTGAAAGAGCCACAGAAACCCATACACTGGTTAGCGTCAGTGAAACAATCACAAACAACGTTGATATTACGGGTGAGTTTACTAATGAAAATGATCTACCACCAAGTGACTATAACGAACCTGGCATAACTACCCCTAATGATTTTAATGAACCTAGCATTACAACCCCAGTCGACTTTACCGAGCCAGACTGGCCAACGGGCGAAGATGTAGTACCCACTTGATTTTACCCTAGTTAATAAGGAGATTTATTATGTCACAAGATGCACGCGCCGCCATTGTTGCCTGGGCCAAATGGGGAGTAGCCAATAAGCCACAGATCCATTACAAGGAAGTTCGCCCTTTTCCATTGACTAGTGTTTTGCCATTTACCACAGATTGTTCGGGGTTTGCCACTCTTTGCTATTTTTTGGCTGGAGCACCTGACCCAAATTCGAGCAACTATAACCACTACGGCTACACTGGCACTCTGCTAGCTCACGGTACAAAGATCACCCTAGCAGAAGCCCAGCCAGGAGACCTAATTGTTTATGGTCCTGGAACTGGTGAGCATGTTGCTATCATTGTGGAGAATGACGGTAAAGATCCACTTACCGTAAGTCATGGCCAAGAAAGTGATCCCAGCTACGTTCGTGTAAGCCAAGATGGTCGCAAGCCACAAACTTATCTGCGTTTTAACACAGCCACAAATAATCCAAAGCTTCCCGGTGCAGTGCCTAACAACAGTGTTCCTAAGCCAAGTGTTGTTGTCGCTCACACCACTATCCAACAGGGTTCAACCGGTAGTGCTGTAGTTCTATTGCAACAAACCCTAAAAATCTACGTTGACGGAATCTTTGGACCAGCTACCGATGCTGCAGTTCGCAACTTTCAAAAGCAAGCAAAAATTACTGTTGACGGAATCGTTGGACCAGAAACATGGAAGGCTCTAGGAGTCTAATGTCAACTCGCACCAGATATAATTTTACTTACGGCACGCTTAGTGGCTACAACAACTCTCAGACCACATTTACTGGCATTGGGTTTCCAAACAATATTCCTAACGGTACATATTGGCCAATTGTATTGAATCCGGGATACAACGGAGCTACTGCTAGCGGTGAAATTGTTTATGTGACTGGTATTACTGCTGGTGTTATAACGGTTAGTGGTCGTGGCAGCGAAGGAACAGTGGCCAGCAGTGGTGCTCCAAATACTCCATGGGTAGCTGGTCCATTGATCAGTGACTTTGGTCTTTCTAACATGATTACCAATGGAGACTTTTCAGTGCCAGCATCCGGTGGTCAATTGTTTGTAAGTACCAGTACTACTAGTGGACAATTTACAAGTACTTTTCCCACTGGTGTTAACATTAGCGGTTCACAAGTTGTAGGTAGTGGATCAATACCTGCAAGCATTGTAGCCTATCCGCCAATCAACGTTATTACTGCTTCTAGTTATACAACAGTTGCTGCTGATGCAAACCAAATTGTTACCATATCGGGTACCGGCACTACAACATTAACTATTGCAAAAGATCTTTATTCAGTTGGTACTCAAATTACCTTTTTAGAAATTGTTGTGCCAGCATCAACTTGTGTTATTAGTGGCGCTGCCGGTGTAACAATAGTATCTAAAGGCAGTACGGCTGCTGTTCCAATATTGAATGGACAATATTCTGTAGCTACAGCCATTCAAACAAGTCTTAATAATTGGGTGGTCTTTGGAGACATTTACTAATGGCAATTGCTGGTGTTGTTGCTAAAACCATTAGGCCAGTGGTAAGTGGCGCTGTTACAACTATTACTAGTGACAGTACATACTATTATCGTGCTTATACAGCTGTACAAACCAATCAATTTGCTCTAAACATTACTGGCGGTGAACTTATCGCTGATATTTTATTGGTAGCAGGTGGTGGTGGTGGCGGTGGTTCTAACGCTCACACAGGTTTTGGAGGTGGTGGAGGCGGTGCTGGTCAAGTTTCTTTTCAAAGCTCTGTAATACTATCCCCTGGCAACTATAAAGTATCAGTTGGCGCTGGAGGAACAGCAAACACTACAACAACAAATTCTGGTAATCCCAGTCAATTTTTTCAAGATCCATTTTCCGGTGTTATTGTTTCATATCTTGCAGCCGGTGGTGGCCATGGTGGAAATGATGGTACTAATAGTTTAGGGCCTGCTGGTGGAAGTGGTGGCAATGGTGGCGGAGGTGCATCGTACACCACTAATGGTGCTGGCGGCACTGGCAGTGCAGGTTACAACGGTGGTGCTGGAATTAAAACAACTAACAACACTGGTGGAGGTGGTGGAGGCGCTGGAGCGGTAGGGTCAAACGGTGGTGGTACTAATGGTGGTAACGGTGGTGCTGGCACTAGTGCTTATGCAGCATGGCTTAAATCTACTGGCACAGCAATAGGTAATATTGGTGGAGGTGGTGGAGGCGGATCCAACAATGGCACTGGCGGCACTGGCGGGACTGGCGGTGGAGGTAGCGGAAACCCAGGTGCTGGAACTGGCAACGCAACAAGTGGAACAGCAAATACAGGTGGTGGAGGTGGAGGTTCTACTGGTTGGTCAACGCCTTCAACAACTCTTCCCGGCAATGGTGGTAGTGGCATTGTAATCATTCGTTATTTAAAAAATCAAAGACCTAGGAATGTAAATTAAATTATATGAGAGTGCGTCCTTTCCCACAATATGCTGTAGAACCCATTGGTATCATGACATATTCATTGGGTTCACTTGCCAACCCTGATTATATAATGGTTAGTGGTTCTAGCATTCCAAACGTAACTCTTTCAGTTGTTAATACAGATAACAATACTATTATTTTACCAAGCGGAACTTATGCAACTCCTGAAGGTACCGGAACCTTTCAATACACATTTAACTCAAGTCAAACTGCTGTAACAGGCAACTACTCAGCCACTTGGAATTACACAATCAGCGGAAGCCCACGAATCTATACTGATAGTTTTGTTGTAACTGACCAGATGCCATATTGGAGTGCATTAAGTTATGAAGAGCGTCAACTTGTAACAGGAATTGTTCACCGTATTGACAAAAGTTTTGATAGTACAGCTGGAGGCCCGTACCTCCAGGAACTCAATCAAAGTGGTTTTATTTTGTACGAAGAAGTTGCTATGATCATGAGCACAGAAGCCATTGATTATATTAATTATGAATTTCAACCGGTATTCAATCCAGCTTATGAAGTTGGAGTCAATGCCACCGTTCAATTTCCTACCAATTGGACGGGAATTTTAGTTAGCCAAACTTACGCTAATTTTCTCAAGCACATAGCGCGTAACTACATTGAACAACCAATGCCTCAGGGTATGAATGCTGCTTGGATGGACCGTCGCGATTATTATAATCGTTGGTGGAATCTATATTTGTTTGAAAAGGAAATAGCTGACAAACAACTGCGTCAAATGAAACGTTGGTTTATGGTTGGATCCAAACGAAGCATGTTGGTTGCTGGTGGCCTTATCCCACGTATGTTCGTTAACCCTGCTCGACCGCACTTTCAATATGCAGCAGTCAATATGGGAGGCGCATAGTGTGGATTGGAAATTACGCTATGCAATGGGCCGCCCTCAAAAACCTCGTAGTAACCCAACGGTAATTCGTCTTCAGTGCAATACTAAAAATGGTTACGACATTCATCTAAAAAATGGTGAGGCCGCTTGCGCTTTATGTCTAGATGCCGTTAATACGTATCAGACTCAAAGAAATAGATCTCGAGGAGTACAGCCATTTCAACAAGCAGCTCACGGTACCAATGCTGGTTATCAAAGGCATTTAAAGAATAATGAATCTGCTTGTAACGATTGTTTAGCAGCACACAGAGCACATGTTGTTTTTTACAATCTTAATGCTGCAGAAAGAGCTAGACTCCAAGGTGAAGGTGAAGAATGAGCGGAATCAACCCAAACCCAGAAACACCAGTATCAGAAGGAGATCTTTCTTATCAAAATAGCAGTCCATTGCTTGTAGTAAAACAACGTGAAATCTGGGCTGAAATTGATCAACAACGTTTTCATAGTGAAGCATTGCAATGGTTTGGTGAAGAAGTTATTGTACGACAGATCTGGCGTGCAGAAGATGCAGCACTTGGGCTAGTAACTTATTGTCAACAATGCCAGGACAGTCCTAACCCAAAAAGCCCAGATAGCAACATTCAAAATCGTGTTAGCAAGGTATACCGACAATCGGGTAACAGTTTTTGCACCAACTGCTATGGTACAACTTTTACTGGTGGTTTTAAACCAACTTGTTACCACTTGTACATGTTAGCTGCTGACACGCCGCAAGTTCGTTCGAACCTTAGCACCGGTCAGTTTTGGCGTGACAATCCAACAGTACAATTTATGTGGTATCCAGAAATTCGTGTTAATGACCTGGTTGTAAGAGTTAATTCATGGAGTGGTGACAACCCAATTGCTACCGGCGATCGCTTTGAAGTGTCCACTGTTAATGTAAGTACGATTAGAACTGGCCCTGGCATCAGTTATAACACTACAAAGATCATTAATCAATATACAACAATTGAAAATTTACCAACTAGTCACCCCTATTATAATGTGCCGATAATATGATTCCAATGCCAGCTATAGTAACACAACAGATTTCACGCCGTGCTGTTGAAATGATTAAATTAACAGCACCAAAGAGAACGGGCAAAGCAGTAAACTCTATAATCCCAGCAGGACAAACGGGGATGATTGCAGTTGAAATACCAGATAATGTAGCATACTTGATAAATCTTGATGAGGGCAGCGGCGCCAAACCAATGATTAACTTGACTGGCAAAGTCATTCCAATTCGCGAACCGGATGGGACCATTGCCTTTAGAAAGGTTGCAACAAATTCAATTGGAAAAATTCCTATTGTTTCAAGAGCATCTGATAACGGTCAAATTTATGATGGTAAACCCATGTGGGTTAAAGCAGCTATACCTGCACAATCATTTATTTATAGTTCAATTGATCGTAGCATTAGTGAATGGGAAAAAACATTAAAACCCGACGATTTAATAAAGATCCTACAGCAGACTAGTTTAAAGGATAGTATAAATATTATTCTTGCAGGGAACACAGGCGGATTGATTAACTAATGTTTATTACCGCTGTAAAGACTGCCATTGTAGAAGCGCTGGATGCTGGGTTTGCACAACTATCATCTTATCCGTCTGATAGCAGCCTGGACCTTACTCCAAATAGTATTACTATTGAATACCCACTAGAATTAATCCAATGGCCAGTTATATTAGTACAATTTAGACCCAGCAAGGTACAATGGAGTGGCCTGCAACCAGATAATTTCACTTCATACTCTGGTGGCATTACAATTAGTGGTGTAAACTATCCTGCGCATACAAGCGATCGGACAGGCTACTTTGAAGGAAGCATTGACCTCCAGATCATGGCCATGCACAGTGAAGAACGTGATCGTCTTTGGGATAGTTTAACTAACTTACTGCTTATGGGTGCTGGCAGCCCAGCTAGCGCTGCATTTTATAACAGCATTCTTAATAACAGCCTGGTAGGGTTGACTATCTTACCAGATACATATATTACATTGGGAGACAGCATCACTTCAGGTACTCCTTGGAGTCCTGATGATATTACTTATGAAGCTAGTGTTCGTATCAATTGTATTGGTGATTTTTACACTACAAAATACGATTACCAAGTGCCAAATATTACTACTATTACTACCAGCGGTACTACTTATATTCCGGCCAAGATCCCGGCGCAATAAGGTTAATCAAATATCTATCAAAAGAACACTGTAAAACACACGCTTTGTTGTACAAAGCAGTGAAGGAGAACATATGGCTACTTCTAATTATCAAGTGCCGGGCGTATACGTAACTCAGAGCACATCGGCTCTGACCACTGTAAGCCCGACAGATCTAAGAATTGCAATCGTGGCTGACCAGCCAACGCTTGGCATACAAACAGACACCTTTACAGTGCCAGTTGCTACCAGTGGTATTACTTTGGGTCAATTGACCGTTCCAATGGTTAACCTTAGCAGCACAGGTGCTTACACTTCCTACAGTGGTTTTTCTGTAACTTGGGTTAGTGGGACAACCTCAGTAACTGGTACTTATGGTGTTAACTTTAACATCAGCACTGCTAGCGGTATAAGCTATCTTACTACCAGCGGCGTTAGTGCCAGTGTATCTGCATTGCCAAGTGGTAACGTCAACATCCAATATGGTCACTATTGGGGCGCTTATGGCACCTACTACAATCAAAATTCAGTTGTTAGTGCTATTGGTACTGCTGTAAGTGGCACTTCTATTCTTAATCCTGCTGTGCTTGCTTCACAACTTGCATTCCAAAATGGTGCTAGTACAGTTACAATCGTTCCTGTTGCTAGATTGGCAACTTCAAACTCTGGAGTTGCCACAACATCTGACTGGGTCAATACTTTTAATGTTTCTACTAGTGGTAGCAGCCAAATCTTTTTGTCAAATACTTCAACGAATGTTGTTGTTCCATTGAATGGTTTGAACAACTCAGCAACTGGACAGCTTACAACAGCATCTGCTAGTGGTACTGTTGCTAGCGGTATTGCCAACTACTTTACAGTTCAACAGAATGCTGGCAATTACCAACGTGGTTTCCTTGGCGTTGATGGTACAAGTACATTCATCACTGTTACTGGCATTCAAACATTGGCCAGCGGATTTAATAGCTCACGCATTAGCCTTGCATTCCCAGCAGTTCTTAATTACAACCCAGGTTTGAATACTTCTACTGGTTTGAGCAATGTTACATTTAATATTCCTGGCTATTACCTTGCTGCTGCTGTTGCTGGAACTTTTGTTGGTCAACAACCTGATGTAAGCACCCCGATTACCAACAAGCAAGTTTACGGTTTCAATGATATTCCCAATCAAATCAGTCTCAATGATGCTGCAACAAGCTATTTGCCATATGGCATTATGGTTGTACGTAAAAAATCTGATGGTTATTTCTGGGTACTACAAGGTCTTACCACCAACACAAGTACTTGGCTAACTCAAGAGATTTCAATCAATGCAATTGGTGACCGACTTGCTCAGTTGGTTCGTAGTGATCTTGTTAACAGTTACCTTGTTGGTGGACCTTTGACAAAGAATACATCTGCTGCTGTAATCGCAACAGTTCAAGCTACTCTTACCAACGCATTGAGCAAGGGTCTAATCCAGAGTTACCAAAATCTGAATCTTACACTCAACCCAGCTACGCCAACAACCGTTAGCATCACATTCCAATATGCACCGACTTACCCGATTAACTACATCCAGGCTTCTCTGAGTCTTAACACCCAGACTGGTCAAGTCGTTTACGGTAATGCTCAGAGCAACTTTGTAGTCTACTAGGAGAACAAATGGCAACCTCAACTTTTCGTGTAGGTGGTGGGTACACCGCATTTATTTACAATGGTCAACCTTTAATTTATGCTCAGATCATTACTGAACGCGCTCCTTCACCAGTTGCTAACCCTACACCAATTCAACCTCTAGATGCACCATATCCTATTGAGATTGCTTTGCCAATCGCTTTGAGCAATGGTTACCTAGAAATTCAGTTCTTGGAACAATGGGATGCAGAAGTCTGGGCTCAATTGGGTGGAAACTTTGCTACTGCCAGTGACTTGCTTGATGTTTTTAAAGCACAGCTGGCACAAGGTGAAGTTACTTGTGTAAAGGTCATCAATAAACCAGATGGTACACAGCGTAAGATTGTTTACCAGGGCTGTGTAGTAACCAATGTAACTATTGATGAAAGCATTCAAATCAATACAATGACAATTCCCAAAGCGGTCACACTAATGTACCGCTCTAGAAAAGAACTCCTCTAAGGAAAGGTATAAAAAAATGGCTGCTCGCTCATTTATCATTCAGCTTCAACCCGGAGTTGGTCAGGCTATTCTTCCTGATCACCGCAAGATGCTCCCTGGCCTTCAATACGTTGTTGATGCCGAAACATTTGGAAAGATCTCGCTAGGCGCCCGCCAAAACATCGTTAAAGTTGTTAGCGTTAACCTGGACAACACTGGCAATGCTTCATTGACTACCAGCAGTGGTACCTTTGTTCCTGCACAGGTTTCTAGTGGTCTTAACACACAAGCTGTTGCCAGTGGAGTCAGCTGGTTTAATTTGCTCACCACAGTTGGAACTAGCCTGTCATCCTTTAGCCTTGCTGGATTTGGTGCACAAGGTTACGATGCCGGTGGTACCCAAGGTACCGGTACCGGCATTGGTACACCCAATTCTACTTTGAGTGGAACTGCTAGCAATCAAACATTGGTTGGCCCAGAGGGTAACCGCTACTCACTGGTCTACAACGGAACCAACGTAGCTATTTCCGGTGGTTGGTCAACAGTATGGCTTGATGAAAACAATCGTTACGTTACCCCAAGCGGTGCCACATCATATCAAGTTAACGCAGATGGCCTTGGAACTTCATATGCAATTAGTTCTAACACCAGCTTGCCCAGCACACTTGGCACCAACGTAACAACGGTTGGAACCAAGCAGGGTGCCTTTGCCGGTATTTCGCTTGTAAACATTCCAGCTGGTAACTTTGGTTGGGTTATGATTGAAGGCACTCACCCTAACGTTGCCGTTCCTAGCGGTACTGCTGTTGGATCTACCGTAGCAGTTGGTAGTGGTACTGGTGCCAACCTTGGCGTTGCCCGTACAGTCAACCCAACAGCTACAAGCGTCAGTGCTGCTGGCGTTGTAACTGGTAGCGCTCTTGCTAACAACGTATTTGGTACTGTATTGACAGCTGCTGCTAGTGGAACAAGCACCAACCAGTGGTTTGCTGCTGTTGAAGTGCGCAGCCGTCGTGTCAAGAAGCCATACGTCAGAGTTTTGAACAAGAACTAGCATCAAAGAGGTAGGTGCTGTATAATGGGTATACAGCACCCTAGACCAGAGGTAATATGAGCAAGAAAATTATAAACTTTGAACCTGAAGAGGTTACCCAGAACGTTGACACCTTTCCAGAAGAGTGGAAAGATGAGTTCGAAGGTCTATTGTTTCTAGGTTATCTTCAAAGAGAAGTAACTCAGATTCCATTTCACAAGTTTGTAATCAGGACCTTGACCATCAATGAAAAGATTGATGTTAGTCTTATTACCAAGCCATATGTTGATAGCGTAGGCTTCAACCGTGCTTGGAAGTCAGCCGTCGTTGCAGCCGGTCTAGTCAGTGTTGATGGTAGAGAATTGGTATCATCCAACAAGAGTATCAATTCATTGCAGCAAAAGTATGATTATGTTACCAGCAACTGGTATGACATCGTCGTAGAACTGCTGTATGAAGAAATTCAAAAGCTTGAAGATACAGTTGTCATCGTGCTTGGAGAATTGGGGATTATACCAAGAGTAGCCCCAACTAGTGTGTTTGAAGACGAGCAGGAATCCGATATCCCAAAAGATGGGAAGTAGATCCCTACATAGTTGGCAAAACTGAAATTGCGTTTGCACGCGGAATATTAAGCCAACTTGATCTTAATTCAGTACAAGAACAAATGCTTCTTGCAGTTATGTATCGCAAACAAAAGAAAGAAATTGAAGCTGAAGAATCTGCTTTTGAACGCGATCTTTTTATTAACAATCCTTCTATGTATCAAGAATACTTAAAACAAAAAGAAGAAGATGTCTCCAGTGGCAACAATGGCATAACGTGGGTTGCTCCTGAAAGCGTTGAAGAAGCTCGTGAGCTTATGAACATCTTTGCTGATGTTGAAAAACAATTAAACCAAGAGAAGAACGGTTATCAAAATGAAGAAAGCTCAGAACAATCAATGAGTTTTATAAATTTGTTTAACGGTATCAATATCGATGAGATTGGTGAATAACAATGGCAGAGGTACCATTTAATATTACAGGTGATAATAGCAACTTTGAAAGTTCACTTAACAATAGTGCACGCATTGTAAAAGAAATGGTTCAAGACTTTCAAACTCTTAATGATGCTATGGATAGCACCGTTACTAGAGCAAGCAAAATAAAAACATTCTTTGAAGACAATGTTGAGCTTGTTGGAGACATGAAAAAAATGCTTGAACTCATTGCAAGTATCAATGAAAGCAACCAAGCTGCTCTAACAAACAACCTGCAAGCCATTCGTGAAATGCTTACCAGCGTTAGCAGGATGGGTGGAAACATTCAAGATGCTGCAAGATTAATTAATACAGCAAGCATTGCTGGTGGAGGCGGCTTTGGCGGTGGCGGTGGAAATGCTGCAGATCAAATTCAACAATATCAACAGCAGCTAGCTGCCAACCAACCAAAACAATCTGCTCAACAAGAAGAAAAAGATTTTATTATTGGTGCAACTGACCGAATTGCTGCCAAAGCAGTTGCTGAAGGTGAAACTGCAAATAGGTTTAAATCAATTTTTGGTGGTAAAAAAGAAATAGAAGACAAAGAAGAAAAAGAAAAGAGTAAGCTAGAAAAACTAGCACAAGAAGTGACTGAAAATAATATCCGTGCGTTTGGAGGCGCCCCAGGCGCCCCAGGCGGCAGGCGTAGAACGTCAGACGAAGACGACGAAGAACCAAGCTTACCGCCTGTAATTAGAGCGAGTAAACCCCCAGAAAAAACAGAAGAAAAAGCTAAACCCGCCCCAGTTGATGCATATTATGAAGCAATAATTAAAAAATTCCCAAATTTAGATGGCAAACTTGAACGAGAGACACCAACTGAAAATCCACGAATAGCAGCAAATTTTGCTAAAGACTCAATAAGTAGGTGGGGAAACGCAACACTCCTCAAGCCATTTGCTAGCTTTTTAAATAGAAAGATTCCAAGGCTATCAAGCGTTGCTACCGCTATTGACACAATGAAAGCTAAAGTAGCAGAAAACGAGTACATGGCAGACATGGGAGAAGGTGCTCCTATAGCTACAGAAGAAATCTGGAAAAAGCATCTAGAAGATCCAAATAATGACCTTACCAAGGCATACAGCGCAATGAATCGAGCTTTATCGAAACCCTTTCAAAGACTTGCTAATTTTCGTAATACCCCTGCTGCTCAAGCATTTGCTGGCTATCAAGGAGCCACTCAATTGGCAGCTCTTGCCAGACAATACACTGGCATTGGCCAACAGTATGGTGGCGCAATGGGCACTGTTGACTATGGACAATCTGCAGGCTTGGCCTTGCAAGCCAACACAAAGTCATTATTTGGTCTTAACCCATTTTATAGTACACAGAATGCTATGCAAGCCCAGATGCAAGGCATTGGAATTGGTTATCGCGGCGCTGGATTAAATCAATATCAAAGTATTGCCCAGAACATGCAAACCACTCTTGGCCTTAGTCAAGGGCAAATTGGTAGCATAATTGGTGCCACAACAGGTGCTGGTGTTTCGCAACAGGCCGCTGCAAATACCATTTCCGCAGTTAGACAAGCTGGCAATGGATCTAGCTTTTACAATGCTAGCTATGCTACTCAAGTGGCTACCAGCAACATGGTAACTGGCGGTAGCATTGGTCTGAGCAGCAGTGCTGCTGCATATCTCGGCACAACAGCCAGCGGTTTAGCCAAGGATGCAATTGCTGGTCGCGAGCAATTTACTGGCATTGAAGCTATGAACAGCCCATTTGGCCTTAGCATTGTTGCTACTGCGCTTGGTGTTCAAATGACTGATTTGTATAGCATCACAGGCAAAATGGGTGGCAAGCAATACCTTAACCTGTACACTGGCCTTTTACTTGACAGGATTTCACAGACTGTAGGCATTGATTTTCGTACTATAAAAAGTATAGATCAACTTAAACAAAAGGCCTATATCTTGATGCAAGTTCTACCAGGCTTTGGCATTACTCAAGTAACTGATCAACAGGGTGCTGTTGACTATGTATGGCTTTTGATTCAACAGTATAAAAATAGTGGTGGCGATAGTAAACGCGCAGACACAATTAGAATCTTTCATGCAGGCGGCCCACAACACAATCCTACCCATAGCGGTAGTGGCGGACACAGTAGTGGCGGCCTCGTCCCCACTGGTCGGGCCGCAGTAATGAACAACTTTAGCGAAAGTGGTAGTGGCGGTAGCGGTAGTGGCGGACACAGTAGTGGCGGACACAATGGTGGTAGCGGTAGTCCTGTTAGCGCTGGTGCCACTGGTCGGGCCGCAGTAATGAACAACTTTAGCGAAAGTGGTAGTGGCGGTAGCGGTAGTACTGTTAGCGCTGCAATACAAAATTTAAATTCTAGAATCTATAATGGTACTGGCCACACTGGCAGTGGAGGGTCTAGTAATAGCGGTGGTGGTGGTAACAATAGTACAACCACTACAATAAGTTTTGCAAACGTCAACTCACACAGATTAGCACAGTTAGTCGGTCTGGCACTCACAACCAATACCAATGGGCAAACTCCGGTCACTCATAACATTCCTAGAGGTGTTACTCCATGACCAATCAAATGAATAAACCATTAACAACAGTTGCTTCGTTTATTGATAAAACTTCCAGCCCAGAAAAAGTTTATAATTTTCCATTTAATATTGATAGTTTGAATTGGTCCTATCAAGTTAACACGCAAAGCTATGACACTATTGGTGGTCGTGTCACTCAAATGTTGTCTGCTCGAGCCACCATGATGTCATTGCAAGGCCAAGCTGGCAACCGTGAAAACGTTGTTAATTTGTATGAAACTTTTAAAAAGCTACAAGACACTCAGAATACAACCAAATCCAGCATGACACTAAGCGTTCCCAGCCAAAATTTATTGTTTAATGTTTGGCTAGAACAGATGCAAATTGGTTGGGACATCACAACAATTACATATCCTTATTCAATGTCATTTGAATTGGATCAGGACCTTTCAAATGCATCGGTAAGCGCATTAACATCAGCCGCTATGAGCACAGCACTAAATAAAATTGCAGGTGGCATTGGTTTTAATCCAGTTTGGCTTGGATTGTCTACCCTTGATCTTAACTTACAATTTAGTGATATTAAAACTTTTATAAATCAATTTCAAACACAACAATAATAAGGGTAGATAGATATGGATAACAAACAACAACTATACACTGCTAATTGCAAAGTGTCTGGCCCCATTCTTTACGCTGGCAAACAAGATGTTGTATTTAATGGCTTTGCATTCAGTGGAAGTATGGGAATGATTCATCAAATAAATACGGATAACAATCCAGATTGGCAATCATGGCTGGGAACGCAGCAATAACTCTTTACAATGGCAGCAAGCCTGTTACTTATGATCTGTGGATACAGAGCATTCGCACAGCTTCTAACAATCAATTTAGTGCACAGCAAACGCATGCTGGTATGAATTGGATACCAATTCGTCGTGCTGAAATGTTTATAGACTTTGTAGCACTATGGCCAATTGTGGGCACTGGGGATTATGATAATTCGAATACATTAAAACAAGGGTATGAAGACCTTGATCCAAGCGACGGCTTTGGTAAAATGAATAGATTGCAAGATGCTATCAAGAATCACCACCATTCTACTATTAATTCTGCTGGCATACCAACTCCAATGCAATTAATTTATTATAACAATGATAGCAACTCTCCCATATACAATCCAATGATTAGTCCGTTAAACAGTAGCAAGAATACTCTATCAACACTACAATATAGTGGATGGATACAGAGCGCAGAAAAACAATATGTTAAATTTAAAAACGTTTTTTATACCAATTACCATATGAACATCTTGACAAAGAACAATAGCAACACTCCATCAACTGTTATGCAACAAAATTATACCTATGCACCAACTGCAGCCACTCAACAAGCATATGGTGACAGTTGGATCAGGCTCGGCCCATTGGTTGCAAGCATTCCTCAAATTAACGGTATTACACGATGAGTTTTAATCAATCAGGAACCTTTGCATATTCACCCGATGTTGCTTGCAGCATCTATACTAGAAATGGCATAGTTGATGTATCTCAAGATATCATTGATTTTACCATTACAAGGCAGATGAATGCTGTTAGCCAAATGAACATGGTGTTGGCCAATCCTGGTCGTAAATACAATCGTAAAATTAATACTATGGATCGCGTTACGGTCTTTTTAAAAAGAACAAGTTGGATTCAAGTGTTTACTGGATATATTACCTTTGCTCCTATTGAAACGCTTGTACCAACGCCTATTAATATTGCTGCTGACTGTACACTGCGCATATTGCAAACTACCTATTGGGATGACCAGTTGAGTGCATTTCAACAGCTGTTGATGAACAACTCAGACACTGTTGCTCAGAGCTCTGATGCCACTCTTAACGATGGTGGTGTTGCTCAGATGATAATAAATTTGTTAGTTGATGTTTGTGGATGGAATCAAAACAATATTCACATCCAATCGATACCTTTTAAATTTATAGAGTATGCAAGTCAAGCTTATACATCACAAATATCAGCATCAACAGGTAGATTAGATCAAAATGTTATTAACAACCTTATATCAGCCATTGGTGCCAACTCATACATCAATGGCAAAAGCAACGTAACAGGTGGTCTTAACTCTACCAATACACACAGCGTAACTCAAAGTGGCGCTCCAGCCGGTACAAAGTTTACAGTATTAAATGCTCAAGCGTTTTATACAACACCGTTGACTAAACACACATACTCATATGCAGATTACAATCGAACAAATTCCGCTAGTAATGGCATAAGTTTTAACACTTGGCAGGCCAATCAAAACCAAAGAGATTTTAATACACCTGGGGATAACCCAATGAATCCTATTAATGGCGATGCTGTTACCAAGGATATTTATTGGTGCAATTTGCCATTTGTATATTCTACATATACTGATCAAAAAAAAATTGATTATGCTAAAAATTGGATTAAACATAATTATGTAAACAATGATAATACTGGTCGTTTTTTAACACTAACAAATTACAGTACAAATAAAAGCATTGCTCTTAGAGCAACTGGTGTACTACAAAAACCCAATGTAACTGTTAAAAATAAAGCTGTAATCATTACAGACATTGCCAATGCTAATTATATTCAAGTGCATCCTGCCGTGGTAGCCTATTTAAATGGCAAAGCAACTGATGATGATCCAACAAAAGTTGTTGTTGGTAATGCGCCATCATTTATTCCAACTGCTCCAATCTTTATAAGTTGGTCTAGCACCGAGGTAAAAAATGCTGGTCCAATAAACATTACATCCAATCAAACTACAGATCAAATTAAAAGCGCTCTTGGTGTAACAACTACTAATAATAATGCTATATTAACCAGCGCAAAAGATAGATTGCTTACTGCAGCACAAGCTCAAGTCGGTGCTATATACAGCCAAGACAGCAGTGGCCCCCACTATCGTGAAACACCAGGTAACGGTAGCAAAAAAGGTTCATTTGACTGTAGTGGCTTTACACAATGGTGTTATAAACAAATTGGTATTAGTATTGGTGGTGTTACCACCACTCAGTGGGGTGCAGGAAAGTCTAGTGACAATGCTACGCACGGAGCATTCTTAGGCAACAACACACCTCCACAAGCTGGTGATTTGATCTTTTGGAATACTTATAATAATTCAGAAAAGCAACCAGGGCACGTTTCAATGTGCCTTGAAAGTTTTGATGCTAAAACGGGTAAAGGTGCAATCATATCAGCCAATGGTACAGGCATGCCTCTTAGCATTGATCGTTCAATTAATTGGAAGACTCTCAAAGGTGGTGGTATACTTAATAACAACACTAAATATAAAATGCAATACATGGGTGCACGCCGCCCACTAACACTACATCCTGGTTGGGGTGTATCGTCTTCAAACAACTCTAGCAGCGTTGATCCAAACAACCCTAGCAGTGCTCTTTTAAATATTAATAGTAGTTTTAACAACTTGTTGGGCCCTCCTGTAATAAATCCAATAGCAAGCGCTCTTGTAGGAACTCCAAGAGCCTTTTTGCTTGACAACAACGTCATGGCTGATTTCCAGCAGATTATGGGTGCTGGTCTAAGAAATTATATGAGTGCTCCCAATGGTGATTTTGTAGGTTGGTTCTCTGATTTTTATGGAATATTTGGCACTGATCCATGTCTTGAAATTAGCCCAGTAGAAATTGTTGACTTTCAAATTTACCATGATGACAATCAATTGGTTACTCACTATGGCGTTGTTGGAGATACTAGTTTGAATAATTCTACTGGCGCCATATCAAACTATTTGACAAGCAACGGCATTATCAGTATAGAAGACGGCTCTACTATGAACATAATGTTTGGCGGATTGAGCAATTCAACCAATACTACAGTTAATGCTTTAAGTTTTCTTCAAAGGTATGGTTTGCGTCCAATGGTGCAATCACAAAATATGATTAAAAGCCATAGCATGGAATATATGTATGGTTTGTATGGTTTTATGAATCAATGGGCCAATCAATTTGCCAGCACTATTAACCTTACATTTATGCCAGAATTATATCCAGGAATGAGGGTATCAATGCATATTGACAATGAAGCAGGCAGCACAGATCATTATCAATTCTACTGCACAGCAGTAACGCACCAGGGCAGTCGTTCAGGCGGTTTTACCACGCAAGCAGTATTTACTGCACCAAAAAAGAATGGTAATATTTTAGATTATGGATACGATTACGTATGGCGTTAAACAACAGTTCATTCAATCCCAATGATGGGGTGCGCAGAGTAATTATTATTACTGAACCTGTTCTTTATCCACAGAGCGCAGCTGCTAATGCCAGTAAAGATTATTTTTGCAAGGCTATAGACATGAAAGGCTTTCAAATTGAAATTGATTTGCAAGCTTTACCACCCGGCGTAGCATACAATCAAATAAAAATCAATCAAGTTTGGTGGGTAGAAAAACGCACCACAAGATATAGGTTATATTTATATGGTGGTACTTACGATCCAGAATACCAAACTATTGATAGTACAGGCTTAATCCAACCCAATTGGGGTAGTTGGTATGATACAACTAATCAAATTGCTGTTGCATCTGGAACACCATACGTTGTAACATTCAATACAACTGTAGGAGAAAATAATTTTACATTAGTTTCAGGATCGCAAATTACTGCCGCAGCACAGGGTATATATAACTTTCAGTTTACTGCTCAGCTTGCAATTATTAATATAGGTGGTACTGCAACCTATAATGCCAACATTTGGGTAAGACAAAATGGTATTGATGTGCCATATACTGGTGGAGAAATAAGCATTTATGCTAAATCACCATATTCACTGCCCAGCTGGAACTTTGTTCAACAAATGAATGCAGGGGATTACATACAATTAATGTGGGCCGTGGATACTCCAAACAACATTTACGTAGCCGCACAACCTGCGGCAGCCAATGGTTACGCGCCAGCCTCTTCTATGCCACCATATGGTCCAGAAATTCCATCTTGGACTATGACTGTAGCCCAGGTATAGTGTACTATGGCCTTTATTTTGCCTAAGATACTATGAAGACTATATCAGTAAGCAATAGAGATATACAGCTGAATGGCGGTAAAATTCAATTTGCTACGGGGAATGCCAAGCTTGTACAAGACCTTCAGAGGTGGCTAGAAGAGCCTATAGGGACCGGTTGGACCAGCCCTGGGTTCGGTAGTCTTTTAAACAGCTATATAGGCCAGACACAAAATGTTGTTGGCACTGGAACGGTAGAAAATGAAGTGTTTAGAGTGCTTCAATTGTACCAGGGGCAACAGATCTTATCCTTGAAAAATGCCCAAACTTCTGCTACACTAGGCAACTGGAACAAGAGTGAACTTATACAAAGCATTATATCAATTAAAACTGATGTACAAGCTACATCTATAATTTGTAATATTGCATTGACTACTCTTGACAATAGCACTATCAATTTAACATTATCTATTAATAATAACGGAGTTAGCGTACAACATGGCTGATACATCAGGAGTACTAGCTAGGCTGCAAGCAGCACTGTCAGTTTACGATCCAACTTGGGACGTAACAGTTGGCAGTGCTACTTATAAAATCCTAGAATCAGTAGCAACAGAGATTGCTAACGCAAGCAATAATACCGTTTTGCAAACATACAGCTATGATGTTAATACACAGTATGGTCAAGACCTAGATACTTTTTGTAATTTATTTGGTGTTTATCGACAGCTTGGTAAAAGAGCTTCTGGCACCGTTACCTTTTATACAAGTGGTTCTTCTTCTGTTATTTCTTTGATACCGATTGGTACTCAAGTTGCTGTACCAATCAATACAAGTAACAACATCACCACTGCTGTTTACTTTTCTACGCTTGAAGCAGCAATCATTCAACCTGGTGGTTTATCTGTTGATGTGCCAGTGGTTGCCACACTACCAGGAACTGTTGGTAACGTTGCTGCAGGCGCAATTACTACCATGGTAAATTCAATTGTTGGTGTTAATAGAGTAATTAATGCCGCTGCCTTTACTGGTGGTGCAGATCCAGAAAGCGATGCTGCTTTTAGAAACCGTTGGACCAACACAGCATTTAACAATACTACTGGTACATTTGGCAAGTATGTTGTTACTGCATTGCAAGATAATAATGTTGGCAGAGCAAATGCCATTGGTCAACAAAATTATTGGGATGAACAATCACAAGTGCAAGCAACGATTAGTGGTGGAAGCGGTAACTTTTATTTTAATCTTGTTGCATACAGTGGTATGACCAACTTAATAACAAATAGTGGTTACACAACTTCAACAGTTGTTGCTAGCAGTGGGTTCTCATATACATCAACTGGCAGTGCTGTAACCAGTGGCCTCAATACATTGATCTCCGGTCAAGCCCCAGGATATAATATTGTTGTTAGCTCTATAACAACTACAGGAACAGTATCTGCTGGATTTAATATTAGTTTTAGTAACCCAAGTCCATACCGTTTGATGATTGGTAGCGGCACAACATTTAGTTCTATTCCAACAGTTACTGTTACTGGCCAAACTGTTAGTGGCGTTAACTACTATGAATGGGTCCAAAGCAACAACCCAGATCTTGGTATTAGTGGGACCCTGTCTTATATTAATAACAATGTACAAACCAGTGGTTTTTTATTTCCACAAGGCAATGAACTAATAGGATCTAATCTTAATACCAGCAGCCAAATTACCTATTCAAATAATATTGATTATTATTACCCAAGCAATTTAACACCGCAATTAAAATTAAATATAGCAAATGGAACAAATAATCCTAGTTTGTTCATCGGTAATAACATCGAAATGATCTCAGAATATTGCCCAGCTGCTAGTAGGTCTACAACTATTGCAAGCGGTAATTACGTTGATGTATTTATTGATGGAACCTCATCAGTAATTGTGCAAGAACAAAGTGTATACAACCCATTATTTACATTGAGCGGCGGAGCAAACGCTCCCTCCTATCTTAATTTGTCTAATTATATTGTTGCCAGTGGTGTTAGCGCAGCATTGATAACATCTATTTCCGGCGATGTTTATATACCATTTGATCAACAACCACTTAATAATTTTCCTTCTCAACTTAATGCATCAAACAGTGGTGTAGCTGATACAATTTACGTTTATAACAATACCACTGGTAGCGGTTACTATTATCCTATTGCCCTCAATCCATATTTGAGTCCAAGCGGCACTGCATATACTACATTTACCGGTGCAATTGTTTCAGGTATGACAAACGTTTCTACCACTTTTATTCCAGTTATTGGTGCCAGTGGGCTTTTATATCCAGGAATGGCGTTAGCAAATAGTGTTGCTACAAGCGGTTCGCCGTTTTATATTAAATCAGTATCATCTAGTGGCATCACTCTTAATAACAACGTTACTGGAACTTATACTGCTGCAACTGGGGTTGTAATCAGTGGTAAAACATTGGCATATCCTTTGTATGATGTTACTGACTCTAGTAATAGCATTCTTTCAATGAACGGCATTGCATTCGATAATGCCGCAACTCCATCGGGCTGGCCTGCATTCCCAACTGCTTTGTCATGGGTAACATACAATCATGGTTATAACAGCGATGTTGTTCAAGTCGATAGTTTAACACAACAGAGCAGGCCAATCGGTGTTAACGCCCTTGTACACCAAGCTACATTTGTTCCAATGATAATTAACTTAACACTTGTTCTTTCACAAGGCACAAGCATAGCCACTGCTCAATCTGATATTAGCAACCAAATAACTCAATACTTTTCAAATGTTGGGTACAATTCAATGATTTCATTTTCTAATGTTGCAACGCAAGTTCTTTCAGCAGGTGGTGTTTCAAATGTAAGAGTAAATAGCATTAATACAACTGCTATTGATGGAACCATTCTTACAACACAAACAAAAGATTTTAATCTTGCAAGCAATCAATTGCCTGTATTGTATAATATTGTTTACACTTACAAGGGATCTAGTAACTTCTAATGGCTGGAAATATTGCTCCCATTAATTTGCACTCTACTTTTGCTCAAAAAGTAAGCAACTTTCCTGATAATGTCTATGAGTTTAATGAAAATACCAACATTAATACTTTAATGAAAATCCTGTTAGGAAATAGTGGAACTGGACAATTGTATAATATACAAACAGCCGCACGGCTAGGCCAAGAACGTATAGAGTACAGCAACCTAGATAACATACTTGGTATGATTCTTAATATTAAAAGAACATCTCCTGAAATTTATAGTTTTTCTACTAACCCATTTATTGATCAATTGAGTATGACTCAATGGGAAGAAATAATTCATAAAGATTCTACCTATCGCGAACGTTTGTTGAGTGCAGCTGAGTCATTTCAAAATGGTGCAAACTTATGGTCAATAACCATGTTGTGCCAGGCAATGACACAAATAAAATTTTATGTAACAGAAAGTTGGAGAACACCCAACCTGGGTCGTGCAACGGTGCCTTCAGACTTAGAAGTGGTTCTCATACCTATTTTAGACAACCCTTCATCTGCTTTTTTCAAATGGGATCAAAGTAAAGCTATGAATATTCTTTCTTCAATAAACAAAATGGTACCAGAGCACATGATCATTAGCTTTGGAAAACCTGTGTATAATCTTACAAATGTCCCAGTAACATATGCTGTATCATCGGGAGTTTCACAATATTTTTATATGCAACCAACAGTTACGCCAACACAAATTAGCTCACCAACAATAGTACAACCAGGTTCAAGCACACGATATTGGCTGCAAAGCAATCAAAAGAACGTTGCTCCTTATTTTTCTCACTTGCAAACACAAGAAATATCTATTGATGTTACTGGCAACATTATCAATGTTAATAGCTCTGATAACACTGGTGTACCGTATAATAGCATTGCTAACCCATCTATTCAAGTAACTTCTACATTGTATGGTGCACAATAATGTCTATTCTTCCAAGGAATACTGATCCATCTAAAGACTACGTAACACAAGGGTATAATCCACCATTGACACAAAATGGATTGGTATACAATCAAATTTATGCTCACACAGGTGTAGTAGACACTCTTAATAATATCAATCAAAATGCTTATGCTGATCCAAATTTATCTATTATTAATAATTCTAATAATACATTATCACTTACACAACAGCAACAAACACAATGGATTTCCTCTGCTGATTATGGCAATAATGTTAATGGTTCATCTGTTACATTAAAGTATTATGTTGCAAATACAACGTACTTTAATACAATTAATTTTAACATTTTAAATGTACCTTGTTATGTTCAATTGTTAGATTATGATGGCAACATATTAGATCCAAATGCAACATTTAGCATTGCTGGTGGAAATGATATTTATACTACAACTGACTGGGTTAATATCAAATATGTTTCTGATCAAACATTAACCATTCAATCAGATACTGAAAAAAACTTTATACAAGTTGTTATTAGTAGAAATAAATTAGTACAGCAACCAAGTTCATTAAGCAACACCTTACAGAGCATTCCTTACAGCGTTGGCATTAGAAATCTTAGTTTAAAACTAAATATACAATCATCAAATGATGTGCCAATTAGTGGTACTGCAACACCATTTATTGTGCAAAACAAATTTGGTTTTATTGAACAATACAATCAAGTTGTTTTTTCCGGAACCAATGCATTTACAACCAGTGGTAATAACTACTGGAAGTCTGCACCACAACCAGTTGGTGATGCCGTTGTAAGCTTTTATATTCAAACAGGTGTATCAGGTTCTAACACTATGAATGCATCTGTTATTAATAAACTTTATTTAGATCCTATTTATAGTGGATGCAAATTCAATATGTATTACACTACTTATACTGGTTTTGCCAATAATAATGACCCATCTGGTTATACTTGGACTCCAATACAACGTGATTTCACTATGCACAAGGGCCTATACACTTTACCAAATATAACATCTACTTATATCAAGCTTGAATTTACTCAACTTGCTTCTGAACCATATGATATGCAATATGATTACATCAATAGAGATATTAATGTATTTCCATACTATGTAGAACAATACTATGCTGATCTTGAAAATAATATTATTGATGGCGCTAGCGATAATTATTATTATTTAACATCTAATAACAATCAAGCACCTAATTACCAAACCAGTGCATCAACGTTATTTGGTGTTGCAAGCAACAGCAGCAATTTAAATTCATCATGGCCATCTATTGGCACCAGCACAACATCATCACCATCAGTATCTAGTGCCTCATACATTATTGATCCAAGCATGAGCTATAAATTAATTGATAGTAACGGTCAATATAACGGTCAAAGTTACACGCAATTTTTGCAACGACGTTTCCCCAATGTTGGTACTCACAATTATTCTCAGATTACTGTAAAGCACAATTGGCATCAAGCTTACTATGCTGGTTTATACAATGTTTCTGCTTTTTATGAAAAAAATACATACGATGATTTAAAACCAATCATTAGCAATTTAATTTCTAGCAATAATAACAACCAATTCTCTGCAGGTGGAGACGGTTACAATTATATTCTTTTAAATCCAGATGAAACTGCTACTACTCCATGGTTTTCGACCATTGATACATTCAAAAGTTTTAACATTGGGGCGCTTACAACAGACTGGCAAAGTTTTTTAACAGATAGCCAAGTGCTGATGAATGACACCACAAATCTTGTAACTAAAAATGTTACAGTTACAGGATCAATTGGGTCCCCAACATCACTACCGACCATTTCTAAGCTTGGAAGTAGCACAGTATCTTCGGTAATTCCTGGTTCTGGCACATCATACATTCAAACAGGTAAGTATGCAGCTAGCAATAATGTAATCAACTATCTTGATGCCAACTATTTGAATGGCACAACAACCTGGTCCGGTCTTGGGGGCACAACTCTATCAGGAACTTTAGTAAATTGGACTGCTAGTGGTAATAGCGGTATGGCCAGTGGCATAAATGTTAGTGGTGGCAGCATATCCGCCGCTTATAATTTTACTATCCCTGGAATTTATAGCGCTAGCGGTACTCAAAATTGGACGGTACAATTTGGTAGTGCTCCATATGGTGTGGTTGGGTTTGCAAATTATAATGCAGTTAAACAAAGCGTTAGTTATTATTTTCTTACTAATGCACAAGTATCTGGCAACTCATCTGGCATATCAACTGTTAGCGGTAGTGTTACTTTGTACACACAGTTTGTCAACCCAATTACTGGAGTTGCTATTCCAAACACTGTTGTCAGTGGAAACACCACTGTGTTTAACAACTCTGGATCAAGTTCAAACATCACCACTCTTAGTGGAACTAATTATACAGCCAGTGGAATACCAACAAATACAATTCAATTAGTTATTAGCGGTACAACACCATTTAATTTATATCAATTGGGCGCATTTAATTCGCCAACGTCAACATGGACTAGCCCATCAGATCGTAGTAACATGCGAATCAGTGCAGTATCCAGAGTGTTGTTTCCCAATACCAGTAATGGAACCTATCGGTTTAGTTTGCTGGGTACAGATGCCAATGGCACCACTACGGAGCTAGCAAACAAACAGTTCAATGGTGGAACTTTACCTATTAACACATGGATTAACGTAGAAGTTCCTGGATTTTCTAATGGCAATTATGTTAATTTTTCTGCTAAAATTGCTCAAACAAACTCAAATATCAGTGGCGAAAATTATTATGTAAGCATGTTGTCTCCATTCTATCACCCAATACGTTACGAATTTACCAACGTAAGTGGTACCAGCATCACTGATACCAGTGGTTGGTACCCTATTACCACTGGCATTAACGATCCAAATGGTTTGATTAGTACGGTTCCAGCATCAGGTTTATCAGCTAGTGGAATACAAGTGCGCATGACTTCTCTTGATCCAAATGTATTTGTTTGTGGTTTAAGCATTGTTCCTCATTACAAACAGAATGCTTATTATGCAAATCTTGATATTAATTATATTGGCAATAGCAAAACCAATGAATCTTCTGCACGCACTCCTATCGAGCGCAAACCAATGTTTATGCTAAACCATGAATTGTATCCAGCAAGATTCAGTGTTTATCAAGTAGCATCAGGTATACCAGTTTCTTACATAACAATTTGATTTCTTTGTAAACACCTGCTAGGCTTAGTGCCATGAGTAAGAATATGGTGTTTGTTCAAAGGAGCGTGCAACTCAATGGAGTGCTACGCTACAGCACTCTCAACAATGACATCAAAAAACTATTTGATTGGGACCCGCTGGGCACTTTACGCAATCGTGACTACATTGCAAAATTCGATGCAACCATTAAAGAACACGGCATAAGCCTTGAGTTTGAAGACGATGAAACACAAAATCGCTACAACGCATTGCTGGCTTGTGCTAATAATCCTTATGAAGTAAGAAGCCCATTCTTAAAAGATAATCAGCTGTTTCCCTTCCAACATGTTGGGTTAAATTACGTATGGGAACAGATGCATTCTGTTAGTCCAAGAGTATTGGTTCAATGGGATACCGGAGCTGGTAAAACGTTGCTTAGTTGTTTAACTAGCCAAAAATTATTTGATGCCGGTGATATTGATCTTGTACTGGTGTTCTGTAAAAAAATAAAACAGCATGACTGGGAACAAGAATTCCGCAGGATGACATATCTGTCAGTAACTAGGGTTACTGACAAATTAACAAGACGTAATCGTCATATACTTTATGAGCAAGATGACAGCCAAGTAATGGTATTGAACTATGAAAAAATTCGTGAAGGAAACTACACCAAAGTAAAAGGTCAGCGCAAAAAAGTATTGTCTTATGATAGAACAGATCTTTTACAAATCTTAGAAAAAATTAAAGACAAACGCGTGTTGATTATTATTGATGAAGCACAAAGAGTA
>Ga0209084_1000156_pt1 | contig 65993 bp, 66 predicted proteins | sample C_130820_MF_Meta_FD_187309 | JGI IMG/M metagenome (GOLD analysis project Ga0209084, IMG submission 187309) | Freshwater microbial communities from Lake Croche, Canada to study carbon cycling - C_130820_MF_MetaG (SPAdes) (version 2) | ecosystem: Environmental > Aquatic > Freshwater > Lake...
GAGATGAAACTCATCCTCGATCCTGAGGCGCGTACCGGGCTTGAACCGATCGGATCGATGGGAACCGACACTCCAATTGCGGTGCTGTCCGAACGACCTCGCCTCCTGTTCGACTACTTCGCTCAGTTGTTCGCTCAGGTTACGAACCCGCCGCTCGATGCAATCCGTGAGGAACTGGTGACGGCGATCGGCGGATCACTCGGCCCGGAGGGCAATCTGCTTGCCCCGCAGCCTGACTCTTGTCGTCAGATCGCCATCGCTCAACCGATCATCGATAACGATGAGCTGCAGAAACTGATCCAGATCAACACCTATGCGGGTCTTGCGGATCACCGCACGGTTGTCATCCCCTGCGTTTATCCGGTGACCCAGGGTGGTCATGGCATTCGTAAGGCGCTGGAACACGTCTGTCACCTCGCGTCAACGGCGATCGCTGATGGAGCAACGATTCTGGTTCTCTCCGACCGCGACACTGACGCTGACATGGCACCAATTCCGTCGTTGCTCTTCACCGCTGCCGTGCATCATCACCTCATCCGGGAGAAGAGCCGCACCCGAGTGGGTCTGGTTGTCGAGACGGGCGAGGCCCGGGAGGTGCACCACATGTGCCTTCTCATCGGGTTCGGAGCTCGGGCCGTCAATCCGTATCTGGCTTTCGAGACCATCGAAGATCGCATCGCCGAAGGACTCTCGGAGATCCATGATCCGACAAAGGCCGTCAAGAACTACATCAAGGCCTCCAGTAAGGGGGTCCTGAAGGTGATGTCCAAGATGGGTATCTCCACGGTGGCTTCGTACACCGGAGCCCAGATCTTCGAAGCGATCGGTCTGTCACGTGAACTCGTTGATGAATACTTCGTCGGCACGGTGAGTCGACTCGGTGGGATCGGCCTTGACGAGATTGCTGAGGAAGTGGCTCGTCGTCATCGGCTCGCGTACCCGGACAATCCGACGGAGCGAGCGCATCGCACGCTGGAAGTCGGCGGCGAATACCAGTGGCGTCGCGAAGGGGAGTATCACCTCTTCAACCCTGAAACCGTCTACAAACTCCAACACTCGACCCGCACCGGGCGCTACGACGTGTTCAAGGAATATACGTCGCGTGTCGACGATCAGGCCCGGAACCTGGCAACGCTTCGAGGGCTCTTCCGTTTCCGCAACGATGACCGAGCTCCGATACCGATCGATGAGGTCGAGCCGATCACCTCGATCGTCAAGCGGTTCTCAACCGGAGCAATGTCCTACGGATCGATCTCGGCAGAAGCTCATGAGACACTCGCCATAGCGATGAATCGCCTCGGCGGGAAGTCGAACACCGGTGAGGGTGGAGAGGATGCCGAGCGGTTCGTCCCGATGCCCAATGGTGACTCCAAGAGGTCGGCCATCAAGCAGGTTGCCTCTGGACGATTCGGAGTCACCAGCCATTACCTCGTGAACGCGGATGATCTCCAGATCAAGATGGCCCAGGGAGCCAAGCCCGGAGAAGGTGGGCAACTTCCCGGACACAAGGTGTATCCGTGGATCGCCAAGACCCGTCACTCCACACCGGGCGTGGGTCTCATCTCACCGCCCCCGCATCACGACATCTACTCCATCGAGGATCTCGCACAGTTGATCCATGATCTCAAGAACGCCAACAATCGGGCGAGAGTGCATGTGAAGCTTGTCGCCGAGGTTGGCGTCGGTACTGTCGCTGCTGGTGTCTCAAAGGCACATGCCGATGTGGTGCTCATATCCGGGCATGACGGTGGTACGGGTGCTTCGCCGCTCACCTCACTCAAACATGCCGGAGCGCCATGGGAACTCGGCCTCGCCGAGACGCAACAGACGCTTCTGCTGAACAATCTGCGCGATCGTATCGTCGTGCAGGTCGATGGGCAGCTCAAGACCGGACGCGACGTCGTTATTGCTGCGCTGCTTGGTGCGGAGGAGTTCGGTTTCGCCACGGCCCCTCTGGTGGTGTCCGGCTGCGTGATGATGCGCGTGTGTCACCTTGATACCTGCCCCGTCGGCGTGGCGACACAGAATCCTGTGCTGCGCGAACGGTTCTCCGGTAAGCCCGAGTTCGTCGTCAACTTCTTCGAGTTCATTGCTGAAGAGGTCAGGGAACTGCTTGCCGAACTCGGTTTCCGCACCATCGAGGAAGCCATCGGACATGCCGAGGTTCTCGACACCCGTGATGCGATCGATCACTGGAAGGCAGTTGGACTCGACCTGTCGCCGATCCTGCACGTTCCCGAACTCGCCGAAGGCGCAAGTCGACATTCCACGACAACACAGGACCACGGTCTCGATGCGGCGCTCGATAACGAACTGATCCGGCTGGCAGCGCCAGCTCTTGATAGGGCCGAAGCTGTGCGAATCGACTCACCGATTCGCAATGTGAACCGAACAGTCGGAACGATGCTCGGCGCCGAAGTCACTCGTCGCTACGGAGCCGAGGGCCTCCCGGACAGCACCATTCTCGCGAACTTCACCGGCTCAGCAGGTCAGAGCTTCGGTGCGTTCGTGCCGAAGGGAATCACGCTTCGGCTCGAGGGCGATGCCAACGACTACGCGGGCAAGGGTCTCTCCGGCGGACGGGTCATCATCCGGCCCTCGCTCGAATCAACGTTCGCTGCCGAGGCCAACATCATTGCCGGCAATGTCATCCTCTACGGAGCGACCTCCGGTGAGATGTACATCCGAGGTGTCGTCGGGGAGCGGTTCTGTGTCCGCAACAGCGGCGCCACTGCAGTCGTGGAGGGTGTGGGCGACCATGCCTGCGAATACATGACCGGCGGGCGTGTCGTGATTCTCGGTTCAACAGGTCGTAATTTCGGAGCCGGCATGTCTGGCGGAGTCGCCTTCGTTCTCGACAGAGACGGTACATTCCCGTCCCGCTCGAACCCGGAGATGATCGACCTTGAATCTCCGAACGAGGACGACAGCGAGTGGCTACGGAGCACTCTTGAGGTCCACCTCGCCGAGACAGGATCGGCCGTTGCTGCGTCCCTGCTCGCGGACTGGCAAACATCTCTGGGATCCATCGTGAAGGTGATGCCCAAGGAGTACAAGCGAGTGCTTTTGGCAGAGCAGAATGCACTTGCCGCAGGTACCGATCCCGTTGAGGCCGTGATGGCCTCCACCAAGGCCTAGGAGAGATCATGGGTGACAGCAGCGGTTTCCTGAAGCACGGCCGTGAACTCCCGACCCGCCGTGAGGTGCCTGTGCGTCTCATGGATTGGAAGGAGGTGTATTCCGAGTTCCCGATCGCCAAGGTTCGCGAACAGGCAAGTCGCTGTATGGACTGCGGAATCCCCTTCTGCAACAACGGTTGTCCGCTCGGCAATCTCATTCCAGACTGGAATGACCTCGTGTATCGAGATCACTGGCACGAGGCCATCGATCGGCTGCATGCCACCAACAACTTCCCGGAGTTCACCGGTCGACTCTGCCCGGCACCCTGTGAGGCTGCCTGCGTCCTTGGCATCAACGCCGACCCGGTCACGATCAAGCAGGTTGAGGTTGAAATCATCGATCGTGCGTGGTCAGAGGGATGGGTCACCCCTGAGATGCCGGCAGTGCGCACCGGTCGCAAGATAGCGGTTATCGGCTCCGGCCCTGCCGGGCTCGCCGCGGCACAGCAACTCACCCGGGCTGGTCACGAGGTGGTTGTTTTCGAACGCGCTGATCGGCCCGGCGGCCTGCTTCGCTACGGGATCCCCGAGTTCAAGATGGAGAAGCGTCATCTTGATCGACGACTCGACCAGATGCGTGCAGAGGGCACTGAGTTCCGATGCAACGTGAACGTTGGCGTCGATATCTCGGTGGAGGAGATCCGCTCCGCGTTCGACGCAGTGGTGCTCGCCGGTGGAGCCACCGCGTGGCGCGACCTCGCCATCCCGGGTCGGGAGTTCAAGGGAATCCACCAAGCGATGGAGTTCCTTCCGTATGCCAACCGTGTTGTCGAGGGGGATCTCGATCGCAGCCCGATCCACGCCGGCGGCAAGCGGGTCATCATCATCGGCGGTGGAGACACCGGCGCCGATTGTCTCGGCACCTCTCATCGACAGGGCGCGCTCTCTGTGCACCAGTTCGAGATCATGGAGCGTCCGTCGGACTCACGGCCACCCGAGAACCCCTGGCCGACCTGGCCGATGATGTATCGCACCTCTTCGGCACATGAGGAGGGCGGTGAGCGGGTGTACGCGGTCAACACCCTCGAATTCCTGGGTGACGAGCACGGCAACCTTCGAGCGCTGAAAGCGATCGAGGTTCGTTCGGAGATCGTCGACGGTCGTCCATCCTTCGTGCCGGTCGAAGGTTCGGAGTTCGAACTTCCGTGCGATCTCGTCTTCCTCGCTATGGGCTTCGTCGGACCAGATCAGGGCGGAATGCTTGATCAGTTCGGTGTTGCACTTGACGGGCGTGGGAATGTCGCGAGAGATCAGGATTGGTCCACCGATGTCGACGGCGTGTTTGTTGCCGGTGACATGGGTCGGGGTCAGAGTCTCATCGTCTGGGCCATCGCAGAAGGGCGCGCCGCAGCGGCTGCTGTGGACACCTACCTCATGGGCGACACTCTTCTGCCTTCCCCGATTTCTCCGGAAGCAGTGCCGCTGCGCTGATTCCGGAGAGACCTTCGACCATCAGAGGACTGGGTCCCCGTTCAGTTGACGGTACGCGTACCCGACAGAAATTTCGGTGACTCCGATGGCCAGTCCGCAGGTGAGCAGGTTGACCACCGTGATGACGATGGCGAACAGCACCACACTGCCAGCATTTCCGCTCACCAGATCGAATGACTTCTTGATGGAATCTGCCGGCTCCAGTTGTCGCTTCGGATCGAGCACGTAGAACCCGTAGAACAGTACGAAGATCCTGACGACGACGAACCCGATGCAGCAGGCCAGCAGTCCCACGAAGCTCAGCAGTGCAACGATGAGCGACGCAATGATGTAGGGGGCGATCCGTTCGGTGGAGAACATCATCGCGGGTTCTGGAGGCGCACCAGCGGTGACAGCAAGTGATGCCCTGATCAATCCAGCCTCGACGACCATCGATACGAACATGCCGATCGCCACCAACGCGAATGAGAAGAGGATCGCGGAGATCCCGCCGCCGATGCGCATGAAATTGCCGACAAAATTGAACACGAGCGTGACGGCGAAATAAATCGCCACAATGGCGATCATCGATCCCAGATTCTCGGTGAACTTGGCCCAGCCGTACCCGAGCGCCAGACCTACATCAAGTTGGGGAACGCTCACGGGGCTGGCGCCACCAGCCGGTGGTGTACCTGGTTTCTGCTCCGGCGGGTACCACTTTCCATCGCTGGCCTGCCACCAACCGTCGCCCTGTGAAGTGTCGCTCATGCATGCTCCATTCGGTCGGCCCGTGACGCTCGACGTCGCGAGATCTCGGCGTCACGTTAGTCGGGAGATTCCTTATCGAGGCCAAGTTCACCCAGGTGGGTGACAGTGGACGCAAGCCGCGTACGAGGGTTTGTCGCAAGGTTCAACGAGGGCTCCACGGTGCGGCCTGTGCGGCTGATTTCGTCGAGAACCCATTGCTCGGCATCCGCCCAACCCTCGGCTCGACCGCCCTCCACCTCGCGGTTGTAGGGCTGCGAGAACGTCAGGACCGAGGCGCCGACGGCTCGCAGAGCAATCACGTTGTGCGGAGCGTCATCGATGTACGCATCGGCCGCGACGTCAGTCTTTTCGCCCATGAAGCAGAGATCGCGGTAGGGGATTGAGTTCGTATCGAGCCAGTCGACAGTGTCGGTGACTGCCACCGAATGCCCCCAGTTCGTGTAGAGGCGATGGGTGATGATCCTGATGGAGACGCCTGCATCCGAGAGTCGCCAGAGCGACTCAGCGCACCCCGTGATCACCGGCATCGTTCGGAACATCCGATGCTCGAGAACGGCACGCCTGTGGAGCGCTTCGAACTCAGCACGGTCGAGCCCCCACTCGGTGAAATTCCATGTTTGCTGGTCGGGGAGCGCAGCGGGCTCGATGCCTCGCTCACTGGCCACCACATATTTGAAGGCCGTTGCATGGTCACCGCAGACCCCGTCGAGATCGACGCCGAGAATGAAGCCGGAGCTCACGACCGTCGTCGGATGGCGTCGTGGGCAAGCGGAGCGAAGGTCCCGAACGCTGTCGCCGACCACCGAAGTGTCGCTGCATGAGCCAGCGCGCCTGCTGAGAGTCGGGCCCTCAGATCCTCGTCGGTGAGCACCGCCTCGATCTGCTCACGAAGTTGGCGCAGGTCGGTGCCGAGCAGTCCGGAATGACCGACGTCGATCGAGTCCCGATGCCCAGCGATGTCGGTGGCGACCGAGGGGGTGCCACATGCTGCCGCCTCAGTAAGGGTCATTCCCCAACCCTCGGCCAATGAAGCGCTCGTCACCACCCAGGCCCTTCGATAGAGGGTTCGGAGTTCATCATCCGAAACCCGACCGGCGAGTCGTATCCAGCCACTTGCATCAAGCTGTGCGATCTGCGCTTCAAGGAACGGCTTCTGGTAGCCCTCGCCAGCAATGACCAACTGCAGGGTCGGTAGCTGCTCCTTCAGGTCGTTCGCGATGCGGATGAGTTGATCGAAGCCTTTGGAGGGCATGAGGCGACCGACAGCGAGCATCAGCGGGAACGATGAGCGTTCCTCCCCCTCAGAAAAGAATTCGTCGATTCCGGGGTGGACCACGGAGATCTGATCAGAGGGAATTCCGAGATAGTCGACGATCTCCGACTGCGAGGAGTTGGAGAGCGTCACGATCGGAGTGCGGTGGTAGAACGGAGGCGCTATGCGCTGCTCAAATATGCGCCCAGCCCGTGCCAGAGTGGGCTTGAGCACCATTCCCCACATGTCGCGATGCACATGGTGGATCCATGTGATCCGTGGACCTCGTGCCCAGATAGGGGTGAGGAATGGAACCCCGTTCCAGATCTCGACCAGACCGTCTCGGCGACCATGTCGGCCGGACATCTCCCTGAGAACCGCATTTGGGAAGACCCCGAAGCGACCACTGCGCCGAATCACCCGATAACCGTTGCGACTCGCTCGTTCAGGGTGGCCCTGTGCATATGAGGTTCGCATCGTGACATCGAGGCCTGCTTCGGACCAGAGTTGAAGGATCCGGTCGGCATGAAGCTCGGATCCTCCAGCCTCGATATCAACAAGATCACGCCAGGCCAGTACGTGAATTCGCTTGAGACCCGCTTCTGAAGCGAGCGCAGCTATGTCTGAGACTCCGGGACTCGAGGAGGTCACGCGCTCTACTCAGCTGGTCTGCCTGTTGATCGGATGATCCGCACCGAACTTCTCGCGTGGAATCACCGGAGCATCGCGGCCGGTGCCTTTCGTCGAGGAGTTCTGCGCTGGAGCGGATTCCTCGTGGTACTCCTCCTCGACGTTGACCTCCCAGACGTCGTAGCTGCTTCCCTTTGCGATGTTCTCAACCGTGAGCATTGCGGTGTACATCGAGTGGTCTTGGTTGTTGTAGCGATGCATGCCGTTACGTCCGACCGGGTGGACATTCGGGGTGTGCTGCTCGAGCCACGCACGCATGCACTCGACGTTGGCCTTATAGCGCTCATCGTAGAAGGGATAGGCCTTGGGGACGCGCACGACATAGCCGGCTTCGATCTCAGAGACTTTGGAGAGCCCGATCTTCACCAGTTCACGCTTGGCCAGTTCGACTAGGTCCTCATCAGATGAGTTCCACACCTGATCTCCCTCGAAGACGAAATATTCGAGTCCCAAACAGGTGAGACCTGGCTTCACCATGAACGGCGACCACGATCCGAAGTTCTGGATCCGGCCAACCTTCACCTCAGGCGAGTGGATGTAGATCCAGTTGTCGGGGAATCCGTCACGCTCCGGAACCACGAGGGCCACGGTGAGAAAATCGCGATATCTGAGGTCGCCGGCAGCGTGAAGGACATCGGCGGGCGGCGGCGGATCCATGGCCTGGAGAAGCCGGGACATCGGCATCGAAGAGATGACATCCGTGCACGGAAGGGTGAGTTGTTCACCGTTGCGCTCAGCAACCACTGAAATAGCGGCGCCGTTTGCATGGTTGATTCGTTTGACCTTTGTCTCCATCTCGACGGTGGATCCAGCGGCGCGCACCTTGTCGGTGCAGACCTCCCACATCATTCCCGGACCGTACTTGGGATACTCGAATTCCTCGATCAGCGATGTGACATCAGTGGCCTTGGCCTTCTTGAGGAAGGAGAGGCTCTTGGGAAGCGAATCAAGGACCGCATTGATGCCGGCATTCCAGAGCGACATGTTCTTGATGCGCTGCGCGGCCCAGTCAGCTTGGATCTCACTTGCTGGAACCCCCCAGACCTTCTCGTTGTAGGTCTTGAAGAAGTGCATGTAGAGGCGTTTGCCGAATCTCGCGGTGATCCAGTCCTCAAGACTGTCGTCGGTTTTCGGTCGGCCGAGAAGCTTCCGGATCGCCCCATCCGCCTGCGCGTAGAAATACGAGAGCACACATCGGAGGGCCTCGATGATTCCGAGATTGCCGAGAGCGTTCGATGCTTTGAGCGGATAGTCGAAGTACTTGCCGTTGTAATAGATGCGGCTCATCCGGGGCCGGAGGAGAAAGTCCTCGAGGGGAAGGATCTCGTGCCAGAGATCTGTCACCGGTTGGACTTTGGTGAAGAAACGATGACCACCAAGGTCAAAGCGCCATCCGTCGCGTTCAACCGTGCGGGAGATACCACCGACCATGTCAGTTGCTTCGAGGACAGTTGCGGTGCGGCCGAGCTTGGAGAGCTCATAGGCCGCGGTGAGGCCAGCAGGGCCCGCTCCGATGACCACGATCCCTGCGGATTCGGAGCCGTCTTCGGCTCTGAGATCAGGGGAAGTTTCGATCGGTTGTTCGGGTGAGGACGACATGGATCTGCTTTCTGCTGAGAACCTTATGAGTGTAGTGATCAGACCTCGTCGCTCCGGCGATGTGGCTCCACAGTCGTGCGGGAAGTGCCGATTAGTGTTTCTCGCAATGGCCGGCTTCGAAGAATCGCCTGAACGAATCGACGACGTATCGAGCGCCCCGAGATCCATACGGGCAGTAGCACTCGGAGCGGTGGTGCTCGGAGTCCTTCTCAGATTCGCTTCCCGCTCACCGATGTGGCTCGACGAAGCGCTCACCGTGAACATCTCCCGACTCCCGATCACCGGTGGCGCTCTCGTTGATGGTCACTACGGCGCCAGCTCCAACATCCTCGAAGCGCTCCGCCACGATGGACATCCTCCCCTGTACTACGTGCTTCTGCACGGCTGGATGGAAGTGTTCGGGACATCAAACCTCGCCGTCCGGTCTCTGTCGGGTCTCTTCGGGGACATGTGCCTTCCGCTCGCGTTCATCATCGGACGTCGACGCGGCGGCTCACTGCTGGGCTGGATCGCCGTCGCCGTCGTTGCGCTGTCGCCTTTCGCCGTTCGCTATTCCGACGAGGCGAGGATGTACTCGCTTGTCATGCTTCTCGTGTTCGTGGGCTGGCTACTGCTCGACGACCTGTTCCGCTCGAGGCGCGCAGGCATTGGTTGGTACGCAGCTCTGGCAGTGATCACGGCTTCGCTGCTTTACACCCAGTACTGGTCGCTCTGGCTCGGAGCGGCGCTCGGTCTGGTGATGTTGTGGCTGGCGTTCCGGTCGTCCGATCCGGTAATCAGGGGCACCGCCCGACGGGTCATCGGCAGTCTGTTGGTCGGCATTGTGCTTTTTGTTCCGTGGTTGCCCACGATGCTCTATCAATCTGCTCATACAGGCACGCCGTGGGCGACACCAATGCGACCGACGGCAATGGTCGCCTGGAACCTGTGTGTCTTCGCCTTCGGGGACTATCCCGATGCGGCCTTGTTCGCCGGAGTCATGCTCATAATGATCCTGCTTGCCCTCTTCGGGTACGGCCGCACACGCTCTTCGCTCGAGGTGCAGTTCCGTCCCCGGAGGCAATTCGCCGCCGAAGGTCTCGTCGTCATCCTGGTTCTTGGGATTTCTTCGGTCATGTCCTTCATCGCTGGCGCCGGTTATGCCCCGAGGTATGCGTCGGTCTATTTCCCCTTGGTGGCTGTCATCGTTGCTGCCGGGATCACCCGGTTCATCGCTCCGAGGATCCGTCTCGCCGTCATGCTCATCGTTCTCCTGCCGATGCTCGGCGGAAGCGTCCTTTCTGCCCGGGACACTCGTTCACAGGCGAGAGAGATCGTCGATGCGATCGGCGACTCCGTCGGCCAGACCGGAGACATCTTGGTGGTGTGTCCCGATCAGCTCGGACCATCCATCAGCCGTGAGCTCGATCTCCGGTCCTCGGGTTCGCTCGGGCTGACATCATTCTCGTATCCGGACAGCGGTGACATCCATTTCGTCGATTGGGTCGACTACAAGCAGCGAAATGATGCCGCTGATCCAACAGCGTTCGCGAAGGACGTTGTGTCGCGCGCTGGAGCCTCACCCGGTCGTTCTGTTTTCTTCGTCTGGAATGGCGGGTATCGGACCTTCGACGGTGATTGTGAGGCGATCGCTGCTGTCCTTGGCTCCGAGATGAGCGGCGTCGAGATTCTGGAGTCGGACTCGTCGGCGTTTGAGCACGCAAGCCTCATCCAGTATCAGTCCCGATGAAGCGGGCTTCGGCGGCTCTACGGGCCGACGTTCGAGCCGTCGCAGTGCCGTTCATCTCGGCCCGTGTTCTCCTCGTGACGGCGTACGTCGCTGCGCTCGCAATCGCAGACCGGCTCCTCCCCGGAGCGCGACCCACAGCACTCACTGAGGGTCTTGTCGCATGGGATGGCACGTGGTACCGCGATATCGCAGCCCATGGCTACAGCGCTCTTCCGCTCGAAGGACTCCGCTTCTTTCCGCTGTTCCCGATGATCGGCAGGGGATTAGGCATCCTGTTTCTGGGGCGCGTCGACCTGGCACTGGTTGTCGTGGCCAACCTGTGTTCATTCGCTGTGCTGGTCGTACTTCGCAGACTCCTGCGACGAGAGAGCGTTGACGATCAGACGGTCGATAGAACCATTTGGTTCTTCGTACTCTTCCCGGGAGCATTCGTACTCGCCTGGGCCTATGCAGAGGCGATCTGGCTCCTTGCCGCGATCACACTCTTTCTCGCTATCCGAACTCGTCGATGGCTTCTGGCTTCGTTGATGGGATTCATCGCCGGCGTGAGCCGTCCGCTCGGCGTGGTGCTCGCGCTACCGGTGCTCATTGAACTCATGCGGAACTGGGGGAGTGTCTCGCGAAGGGAGCGAGCATTCGGCCTCCTGTCGGTAGCCTCGCCGCTGCTCGGAACCGGGACTTACATGCTTTGGGTCCGTGGCCAGTTCGGCGACGCTTGGCTTCCATTCTCGGTGCAGTCGGACCTTCGGGGAACAAGCACGAACCCGCTGTTGCGTTTGTGGGAGGGGATTTCGCAGATGCTCGGGCCAGAGCGGCTCGGCGACGGCCTCCATATCCCATTCGCTGTCGGGTTCCTCGTGCTGCTCGTCGTGGTGCTTCGCCGACTTCCGATCTCCTACGGGGCGTTCACGGCGTGTGTCCTTCTCACGTCACTGGCCACCGAGAACCTGAATTCGCTCGAGCGTTATGGACTCAATGCGTTTCCGATTGTCATCGCCCTTGCGCTCGTGTGCCATCGGAGCGAGATCGACAACGGCGTTCGAGTAGCACTGTCCGGCGGCTTCGTGGCTCTCGCCTCGATGGCCTGGCTGGGCGCGTATGTCCCCTGAGACAGAGATGAGATTCCATGGATGAACTGCTTTCGTTCACCTGCCCACGTTGTGACGCTGAAGCGGAAGCGCGCTTCTACGGCCCGTGTCCGAACTGTCACGATGAACTGCGCCGCACACTCGGATCAGCCGCCCGCGAGGTCGATGTTGCTGACTACGAACCCAAGATGAATGTGACGCCGAACGCAGTTGCGACGAAAGACTGATCAGGCGTCGATCGGGCGCTCAGCCACAGTGACCGTGTTCATGACATCACCAACGCCGATCTTGGCCACAACATCGAGGCCGGCGACGGTATGGCCGAAGAGGTTGTACTGCTTCGGAAGACCCATCTGGTCGCCGAGGCAGATGAAGAACTGCGAACCATTCGTGTCGGGGCCTGAGTTCGCCATGGCCACCGCACCGTCGCGGTAGTTGCCCTGAACCGGTTCGTCCTCGAACTTGTAGCCCGGGCCACCTGTGCCTGTACCCGTGGGGCAACCGCCTTGGATCACGAAGTTGGGCACAACCCGGTGAAACGTGAGACCGTCGTAGAAACCCTGTCGGGCGAGGATCACGAAGTTGTTGACCGTCTTCGGAGCCAACCTCGGATCGAGGTCCATGACGATGTCGCCCTTGTCGGTGTTGATCGTGACGGTGTAAACGGTCGAGAGATCAATTTCCATTGCATGAGGAGAGGCCATTGCACGATTTTGGCACACGAGCCGGCATACGCTGACACCGATGAGTCGTGCACATCTGAGCGCCAGTGCTTCGCTGGCGGAACTCTCACCGGTCACTGCGTCAATGTTCCACCGATATGGACCGATGCGAATACGACGGGCTGTTCCGGTTGCAGAACGCTTCGAGGCGCTCGCGCAGACAATTGTGTATCAGCAACTCGCAGGGCGTGCTGCGGCCACGATCTGGGAACGTGTGACAGCGATCGTGCCCGGTCCATTGACTGCCGAGACTGTTCTCGAGGTTGACCCATCAGAGCTGCGTGGGGCCGGACTCTCCGGAGCCAAGACTGCATCGGTGCTCGATCTGGCTGCCCATGTCGTCGATGGCCGATTGCAACTTCACCGGCTTGGTCGAATGATCGATGAGGAGGTCATCGACCATCTCGTTGCAGTTCGAGGCATCGGTCCCTGGACTGCCCAGATGTTTCTCATGCACGAGCTCGGCCGACTCGATGTCTGGCCTACAGGAGACCTCGGCGTGCGAACGGGATTCTCGCTCGCCTTCGATCTCGGCGAGCTTCCCTCAGTCGGAGACATGCAGAGAATGGGAGAGATGTACCGCCCATTTCGCAGCGTTCTGGCCTGGTACTGCTGGAGGGTTGCCGACGACCCTGAGCGTGGACGCCTCTGACCCAGCGATGGGGGGAAGGTGTGAGACTTTCGGTCGCCTCGATGAGCCCTTCAGGCCGGCGAATCGACCGGGGTGCCTGCTTGCTCATCGTGAAGCGGGAAATGACAAGCCACGTATTGATTCGCAGATACCTCACGCATGACCGGCTCGACCTGGGAGCACAACTCCTGCGCCGACGGGCATCTGGTCCGGAACCGACAACCACTCGGAGGAGCAACCGGGGAGGGGATCTCACCTGTGAGTCGCTGTCCGTCATGCGAGTTGGTCTCGCTGTCGGCGGAAGGGATCGAGTCAATGAGGGCCCGCGTATAGGGATGCGCCGGACGGGCATAGATGTCGTCCGGGGATCCGACTTCACAGAGCTTTCCGAGGTACATGACAGCCACGCGGTCGCTCACGTTCTTGACCACTGCAAGATCGTGGGCGATGAACAGCATCGTGAGGCCGTATCGCTCCTTCATGTCCTGCAGCAGGTTGAGGATCTGGGCCTGCACGGATACATCGAGGGCTGAAACAGGTTCGTCACAGATGATGATTTTCGGATCCAGCATCAATGCTCGTGCGACACAGATTCGCTGGCACTGTCCGCCGGAGAATTCGTGGGGCCTGCGGCCGCGAGCAGCGGCGGGATCGATACCCACTGCTTCAAGTGTGGCGTCGATGAGCGCATCCTGCTCTGCAGCGCTGCCTCGTTTCCAGATCTTCAGCGGTTCGCCGACGATCTCCCCGACACGCCGGCGCGGATTGAGCGAGGAGATCGGATCCTGGAAGATCATCTGCATCTGCGGCCGCAGTTCGCGCAAGTCATTGGACTTCAGCCCGGTGAGTTCGCGGCCATCGAGCGTGACGCTGCCTGAGCGAGGGCTTGGCATCTGCATGAGTGCACGGCCGGTCGTGGACTTACCCGAGCCAGATTCTCCGACGAGACCAAGGGTCTCACCCGGGAGGATGTCGAGCGAAACATCGGAGACTGCATGGACCTTGAGCCCGGTGTTTCCAACGGGGAACTCCACAACAAGATGTTCGGCGCGAAGGAGTGTGAACTCGGGGTCTCGCAGGTGAGCGGTGCCGCTGCCGGCCATCAGGACTCCTCGGTCGTGGTCGAGCTTCGGGGTGCAGGAGCGGCGACTGCCGTGCCGGAGGCGAGATTGGCCTGGAGTGCCGCTTCGCCTTCGGGCGTACCGACCGGGAAGAAGCATCGGTAGAAGTGACCCGGGTCTGCAGCGGCAACAAGAGGTGGGCGTTCCTCGAGACAACGAGGCTGCACATAGCGACAGCGAGAGGCGAAGTTGCATCCCGTGGGCGGTGCTATGAGATTCGGTGGTCGGCCCGGAATTGCGTCGAGCCGGGTGTGGCTCGGCATGTCGAGGCGCGGGATGGATCGAAGGAGCGCCTCCGTATACGGCATCTTCATCGACGCGAAAAGGGTGCTCGTCGGCGCCTGCTCAACGACCTTCCCGCCATACATCACGATGATTTCGTCAGCCCGGGTTCGTACGACACCGAGGTCATGAGTGACGAGAATCATCGCCATGTGCCGCTCGCGCTGCTGATCATCAAGGAGATCGAGGATCTGCGCCTGCACTGTGACATCGAGAGCGGTCGTGGGTTCATCGGCGAAAAGGATCTTCGGACCACAGGCGAGTGCAATGGCGATTGTGACGCGTTGACGCATGCCACCTGAGAGTTGGTGCGGATACTCGCCGAGCCGCTGCTCGGGCGCCGGAATACCGACCGACTTCAGTAGGGCGATGGCAGTCTGCTCCGCTTCGTCCTTATCGACTCCGAGGTGACGGCGCAGCGACTCGGTGATCTGTTTTCCGATCTTCATGACCGGGTTCAGCGATGTCATCGGGTCCTGGAAAACCATGCTCATCTCAGCGCCCCAGACGTTGCTCATCTGTTTGGCCGAGTACCCGATGATCTCCGTGCCCTCGTACTTCACGCTGCCGGCACGCACGACGTTCTTGCCGCCGAGGAGTCCCATGATCGATCGTGAGAGCACGGTCTTGCCCGAACCTGACTCGCCTACAACACCGAGCGTCCGCCCGCGGTCGAGCGTGAAGGTGACCCCGTCGACGGCATGGACCACGCCGCGCTCAGTGCGGAACGAGGTCGAAAGGTCGGTGACCTCGAGCAGCGTCGCCCGTTGGCCGACTGGAGAAGAGGTGTCGGTCTCGGTGGCGGTCATCAGTCATTGTCCTTGATGTCGAAGTACTCCCGAATCCGATCGCCGGCCAGATTCAGCGCGAGCACGGTGAGGAACAGGATCAGACAGGGCATCAGACTGATCCACGGGGCGTTTGAGAGATAGTTCCGACCATCGGAGATCATGCCGCCCCAGGTCGGGGTCGGGGGCTGAACGGATTGGCCGAGGAACGCAAGTCCACCTTCGGCGACGATCGCCAGACCGATCGCGATGATCGAGAACGAAAGGACCGGGAAGATCACATTGGGGAGGATCTCCTTGACGATGATCCGGCCCCGTCGAGCCCCGAGAGATCGCGCCGCAGTCACGAACTCACGCTGCGAGTAGACAAGGGTGTTGGCTCGCACAAGGCGCGCTACGGGCGCGATTGACACCACACCGATGGCCAATGAGATCGTCAGGAGATCGCGTTGATCTCCGCGGAAGGCAACGATCGAGAGCGCAAGTAGCAATGCGGGAAACGAAAGCAGCACGTCGCAGAATCCCATCAGCAGGGTTTCGATACGTCCGCGGAAGTATCCCGAGACGATGCCGATGGTTCCGCCGACGATCACGCCGAAGGTGATTGATGCAAACGCCACGGCGAGCGAGACTCGACCTCCCCACACGACTCGGCTGAAGATGTCTCGCCCGATGGTGTCGGTACCGAACCAGAACTGGGCACTCGGTGGCTTCCGGATGAACGCCGACGGCGCGGTGTACGACTTGAGAGGCAGGACCGGCGCGAGCAGAGCGGCGAGAGCCACAAGGATGAACCAACCAGCAGCAACCCAGAACACCGGGCCGAGCCGCTTCTTCGCGCTTCGACCATCCTCGTCAGAATCGAGGGCACCGAGGTTGTTGAGTTCGTGAGCGCTTCCGTCGGACATCCGGCCGATCTCGGTGGCGAGATCGCCACTTCCGGCGAAGATCGAAGATTTGGAGGGCACGACGCCGGGAGAATCAGACGAGGGCACGGGCATGACGGATCCTTGGATCGAGAGCGGCATAGATCATGTCGACTGCGAAGTTCACCAGGACGTATCCGAGTGCGATGACGACGATTGCCCCCTGAACGGGGATGTAGTCACGTCCGAGGATTCCGTCGACGGTGTACTTGCCGAGTCCGTTGATACTGAAGATGACCTCGACGAGAAGTGTTCCGCCGATGAGGCGACCGAAGTTGAGCCCGATGACGGTGATGAGCGAGAAACTTGAAGGCTTGAATGCATGGCGAAGGAGGATGTGTCGGGGAGACATTCCCTTTGCCTTTGCCATCGTGATGTAGTCCTCCTGCATCGTGGCGATCAGATCGGTCCGCAGGAGACGCATGTAGGTGGCCATTTCGGCCGCCGCGAGCGTGATCGCTGGCAGCAGGAGACTGCCCAGACTCTTGAACGGGTTCTCGGTGAACGGCGTGTAGCCGACGGCATTCAACAATTTGAGCCTCACAGGGAAAATGAGGATGAGGACCAGTGCGAGCATGAAGTTGGGAATTGCCAGGAAGAGGAACAGCACGCCGGTGGATCCTCGATCGAAGAGACTTCCTGATCTCTGGGCGGCGATGAGGCCCACGGGTACGGCAATGATCAGCGCAAGGAACTGGGAGTAGAGAAGCAGTTCGATAGTGACGGGGAGACGCTGCTTCAGAGCCTCTGAAACCGGCTGGGCGTTGCGGGCCGAGCTTCCGAAGTCGCCGGTTACGACGCCCCCGAGCCAACGGACATATCTCACCGGCATTGGATCGTTGAGATGGAACTCTGCGGTCTTCTGCTCGATGCATTCGGTCCCGCCGGCGCCAGCGCAGAGCGTCGTCGCGGTATCTCCCGGCAACAGCTCGAGGAGCAGGAACGAGAAGAACGTGACGCACAGCATCACGACGAGCAACTGCACAAGTTTCTTTCGTACGAATCTCATGCGTTTTCCCTTGAAGAATGCTCTGGTCGGCGAGGTGTCGGATGCGGAACCGTGAATTCCGGAGTTGTGAAGTCCGGAACTGTGAAGTCCGGAGTGGTGTCGACCGCCCCCCGACGGACGACACCACTCCAGTGCAGGCGCTTGCAGGTCACTCCCCCCAAGGACTGTGTGACCGGCGCCACAGCGAGGCGAAACCTAGGCAATGCCGGACTCACTGTCAACAACTGATGGGGGATAGCGAGCGACTGGTTCCGGGGGGCTCTGACTGCGCTGTTGATCATGTCCAGGACCCGCGCTCGATCATGACGTCGCGCAGTACTGCTGGCAGGTCTGTCATAATCCCGTCGACGCCGAGATCGAGCAGTCGATGCATCTCCTGCGGATCGTCGATCGTCCAAACATGGACGTCGAGTGAGCAGGAATGTGCTCGGTCGATGAACCGGCGATCGACGAGTGTCACGCCGGCCGTGGCGACAGGAACCTGGACGCATCTGCCACCGGGATGTCGACGACCGATCCCGAAACTCGAGGCTCGTAGTTTTGCAACACCCTTCGGTCCAAGAGACGTGCAGAGGTCGGGGCCGAGCAGCGAAGCGATGCGTTCAATCCTCCGGTCGGAGAACGACCCTATGCACACCCGTTCGACCGCATCCATCTCCGTGAGAAGCGCCGCGAGGGGTTCCACAACAGCGTCATGCTTTGGATCGATGTTCACCCGGAGCTCCGGCCAGGTGGTGAGCAACTCCGACAGCAATGGGATCGGTTCTCTTCCGTCAACGAGAGCGGTGCGAACCTCTGCCCACGTGAGTTCTTCGATCACTCCAACACTGTTGGTCACACGGTCGAGACGGTCATCGTGGAACGCCAGCACATAACCGTCGCTCGTCACGTGGGCGTCGGTCTCGACATAGCGGTAGCCCAATTCGACTGCTCGGGCGAACGCCGGGATGGTGTTCTCCGGTTCGTCGCCCGCACCACCTCGATGAGCGAAGGCGATCGGTCCGTCATTGTCGAGAAAGGGATGCTCCACCGTGCCCACGGAAGAATGCTAGACGCCGTAAATGTGGTCATTGAACCGGCGGCGCTGTTCGGTACCCTGCAAGGCGTGAGCGTGACCGACCGATTCATCGAGTGTGTCAATGGTCCGGCGCAAACATTCGTTCTTGAGGAGGCAGCTTTGCTCATCGCAGCACATGCCCATCAGGACCTGGATGTGGATTGCGAACTTTCGTTGATCGAGGAAATCGCTCAAGACGTGGTGGCTGGGGAGCTTTCCTCACTTCGGGCGGTTTTGTTCGAGCGATTCGGTCTTGGTGGTGACCGACTCAGTTATTACGACCCCGAAAATTCCTACCTCGACAGTGTTCTCCGACGGCGGACAGGGATCCCGATCACTCTGAGCATCCTGACCATGGCTGTCGGCCGGCGAGCATCAATCTCCTTGTTCGGTGCAGGTATGCCCGGACATTTTCTTGTCGGTGTCCGGGATCAGCCAGGAATTTTCCTTGACCCGTTCGCAGCGGGGACTGTTCTGACCACCGAAGGCTGCATCGAGCTGTTCCACCAACTACACGGCTCAGGTTCTGTTTTCGACGCTTCAATGCTCGCGCCTGTTGACGGACCGGCGATCATCGAACGCGTGCTGAACAATCTCCTGGCGATATTTCGCTCGGAAGGAAACATCCGCTCCCAGTTGTGGGTGGCGCGACTCCGCGCGCATCTGCCCCGAGCAACTGTCACCCAGCGGGCCGACGTTGCCTTGGTGCTTGCGAACGGAGGTCAGTTCGACGCCGCCGCAGAGATCTTCGAAGCCCTCGCTCGTTCATGTGATGGTGAGACCGAAGCTGCACTTCTCGGCGCTCGAGACCGGATGCGCTCCCGGATGAACTGACACTGACCGGTAGATTGGTGAGTCATGCCCCGCAGAACGAAGATCATCGCAACAATCGGTCCGGCCTCCGAAAGCGAAGCGGCTCTGGCATCGCTCATCGATGCAGGCATGGACATCGCTCGAATCAATCTGTCCCACGGCACGCTTGAGCAAGGGCTTGAGCGTTTTCATCGTGTTCGGAAGGTATCCGCCCTCCGAGGTCGTTCGGTGGGAATCCTCGTCGATCTGCCGGGTCCAAAGATCCGTGTAGGACAGATCCCCGAAGAGGGAATTGCTTTGATCGAGGGAACCCGCCTGAGCCTTGTTCCGGGCAACGATCCCAGTTCGGCAGGAGTGATCCAGGTCGATCACGCAACCCTTCTCGATGACGTCCGCGAAGGGGACCTTCTTACATTCGGTGATGGTGCTGTCCAGGTTCGTTCGCTGGGTGTGAGGGGTGACCAAGTTGAAGTTGAGGTTGTACACGGGGGTCGGCTCACCGGTCGCCCGGGAATTCACATTCCCTCGGACCGAACGCGACTTCTCACGCCCACGACGGAAGATCTGCGGATCCTCGCTGCCTTCGTGGAAGTCGGCGTCGACATGGTGGCTCTGTCATTCGTCCGCTCGGCCGACGATCTTCGGCGGCTCGAGCTCGAGCCATCACTCGGAGGAGCGATCACGCTGGAACCGAACCCTTCGGGGCCACAGATCGTCGCCAAGATCGAGACTCGAGCAGCGGTCGAAAACCTCGACGAGATCGTCAAAGCCTCCGGAGCAGTGATGGTGGCACGAGGCGATCTCGGCGCCGAGTTCCCCATATCGGAACTCCCGCACCTGCAGAAGCAGATCATCCGACGATGTATCGCTGTCGGACGTCCGGTCATCACGGCGACGCAGATGCTCGAGTCAATGATCAATGCACCCTCGCCAACGCGCGCCGAGGCTTCAGATGTTGCAAATGCTGTCTTCGACGGGACCTCAGCGGTCATGCTGTCAGGCGAAACTGCCGTTGGACGTGATCCGGCGAACGTCGTGTCTGTCATGTCCGATATCGCCGAACGAGCCGACGCCGCCTTCGATTACGACGCGTGGCCGAAATGGCTGACTGCAATGAATCAGCAGCCGAACATCACGCAGGAGGCTTCAATCACCAACGCGATCACCTCGGCGGCGCAACGCGCAGCCAACGAGATCGGGGCAGCAGCAATTCTGTGCATCTCCTCAAGCGGATTCAGCGTCCGCTCGATCGCTCGTTTCCGTCCCCGAGCGAAGATCATCGGCTTCTCAGCGAACCAACGGACCATCAATCAACTCACCATGAGTTGGGGAACGACTCCCTATCTTCTTGACACCGTCGGTGGAGATGAGGCCGATAACGCACGGAGAGCCATCGAAAGCGCCAAGGCGCACGGTGAGATCGCGAGTGGCGACCTTGTGGTGTTCGCAGGTGGTTCAAGCCTCTACGACGGCCGAGTCACAGACAACGTCCGGATCATCCGGGTTCCCTGACGTTGGTGAGCGTGCCAATCCATAGGAGTTCACTGCCGGGATCCGATCTCTGCTCACCGCAGCCGGCCCTCGGACTGCGTGACCTAACCTGACCCCGTGACTGACTCCCGGCCTGTGAATCTGACCCCCAGTGGTCCTCCCTCAACCGTCCTCCCCGATGAGCCGGCGCCGGCGCGACAAGCGCTCGAACACGCAAAGACGCTCAGTGGCGAGGATCGGGCCGTCGCACTTCGACTCGTCGTTGCTGCCCAGCCCCGTTGGTGCGGTGCATGGGCCGCTCTAGGGGATCACACCGAAGAGCCCGTAGAGGCATACGCGTACTACCGAGTCGGCTACCACCGGGGTCTCGATTCGCTGCGGGCCAACGGTTGGCGCGGATCGGGATACGTCCGTTGGGCCGACGTGGGCAACCGTGGTTTCCTCAGTGCGCTCGCTGGACTTGCTCGGCAAGCGGCCGCTATTGGCGAACACGATGAAGCCGAACGCTGCGGACTCTTCCTGAGGCAGTGTGATCCGAGTTGGCCACCGCCGGAACTGCGCCCCCTCTCGTGATCGAGTCGTTCGCCGGAGCGGTACTCGCCGGCGGCCGATCCACGCGGATGGGATGCGACAAGGCAACGCTGAATCCATTCGGTCGAGGTGAACTCCTCGAAATCGCTGTTCAGTCGCTCCGTGCGAGCGGAGCGATCGCTGTTGGTGCCGTCGGCTGCGAAAGCTCCCGCTCTGCATCCGATGATCATGTAACAGTGCCAGATTCGTATCCGGGGGAGGGACCCTTGGGTGGAATCATCACGGCGCTGCGGTGGTCCCCGGTCGACCTCGTGGTCGTCATCGCCTGCGATATGCCGTTTCTCACCGAAGGGCCAATCGCTCAGCTTGTTTCTCACGCGAGAGAACAGCCCTCTCTGGCCGGAGTGTTCGCTGAACTCGATGGCAGGGTTCAGCCGCTCACAGCGATCTGGCGAAGGTCGCTCACTCTCGAACGACTCGAAGCAGGATTCAAGTCCGGCGAACGCGCCCCACGCCGTCTCCTTGATCTGCTCCCGATAGACACCATCAAATGCGCCGATCCAGATGCGCTCGTCGATCTCGACAGTCCCGCAGACGTCGAACGCTACGCTGCACTCGCCCGAGAGCGAACGACAGGGGACAGCTGATGTCGCAGGTACCAGAGATCGATGTGGTTGAGCTTGGCTCGATGATCGACGATGTGCATCTCATCGATGTACGCGAGCTCGACGAGTACATCGAGGCCCATGTGCGTGGCGCTGTGCTGATCCCGCTCGCCACAATTCCCGATTCGCTCGATCTCATTCCGGCGGACCGCACAGTGCATGTGATCTGTGCGGCTGGAGCAAGGAGCGCTCGGGCTGTGGAGTTCCTGCTCGCCCAGGGGATCGATGCCGTCAACATCGCCGGCGGCACATCGGCCTGGGTCAGCTCCGGGGCGGAGTTCGTCACCGGACCCGACCCGGTCTGATCGCCGTTGACCTCCACCGCCTTCAGGTACGTCAGCACTGAGTCACAGCTCGATGATGTGATCGCTGCGATTGTCGACCAATCGGCATATGCACTTGATACTGAATTCCATCGGGAGAAGACCTACTTCCCCAAGCTCGCTCTCGTGCAGCTGGCGTGGGGGAACGACCTCGTGCTCGTCGATCCTCTGGCTGTCGATCTCTCCCCGTTCAAATCTGTGCTCGAGAGCGCGTCGACAGCGGTGATCCACGCTGCAGACCAGGACCTCGAGGTGCTGTTGCTTGCATGCGGGGCCCTCCCGGCAGTCCTCTTCGACACTCAGATCGCCGCTGGGTTCGTCGGAATGAGCACCCCATCGCTTGCCACGCTCTATGAGCGCTTCCTCGGAGTTCGTGTCGGCAAGGGAGATCGTCTGACTGACTGGCTCCAGCGACCGCTCACAGACGATCAACTGAACTATGCGGCAACCGACGTGGTGCACCTGCTCGAGATCCACGCAATGCTCTCGGAGGATCTTCTCAGTAGGGGGAGACTGCAATGGGCGCTCGATGAATGCGAGAACCAACGCCTGCGAAGCCGTGGTCAGCGGGATCCGCAGGAGGCTTTTCGGCGGATCAAAGAGGCTCGTCAGCTCCGCGGGAAGGCTCGCTCAGTTGTGCAAGCGGTTGCAGGCTGGCGGGAGCGGCGTGCCGCAGAACTCGATATCCCGGTCCGATATGTCATCTCAGATATCGCTGTGCTTGGAATCGCCCAGCGTCCACCCAGAAACCGACGCGACCTCGAGAAGATTCGAGGGTTCGACCGTGGTCTTCGTGACGACGTGGTCGTCCAACTGCTTGACGTGGTGGGACGCGCCCTTGACGCTCCGGACCCTGCGCCGGCGGAGGTCGTGATGAGCGTTCCCCTCGATCGCGACCTCCGCCCGGCCGTTGCACTCATCTCAGCGTGGGTGAGCCAGATGGCACGGGACCTCGAGATTGATTCCACACTTCTAGCGACCCGCGGCGACCTCGAGGCGCTTCTCGGCGAAGCCCCTGATGCCCGACTACGAGAGGGCTGGAGAGCCCTGCTCGTCGGTGATCCGATCCAGCGTCTCGTCAGCGGCGAAGTGGCAGTCGCTTTCGCCGGGGATGGAGAGTTGGTCATCGAGGAGCGCAGTCACCGTCCTGTCGGCTGACCGGCTCGAACCCGTCCGTTGCACCCTGACGCATCCACTTCAGTGGCTGACCGGCCACTGCTGATCGCCGTCCTGATCCATCGGAGGCGGAGAACTACGATCCAACCCGTCGGGGCTGCTAACTTCCCTGCTCGGGCGCGGATGGCTTCACCGCCGGACCTGCCCGGTACACTCTGACGAAAATCTCACCGACGGGAGCTAACCCGTGAAAAAGGGGCGACATCGGCGCTTCGAAGAAGCCCGAGCACTCAAGCGCACCAACGACAATCTTGATGCCATCCTCGATGCGAAGGATGCCGAGCCCTGTCCCGAGTGTGGAGCCGATCCCGGCCACGACCACTCAACATGGTGCATGTATGACAAAGAGGCGGACGAGTCCGCCTGGAGCAGTTAGACCCCTCCCGATCCGACGGTCGGGTGGAAACCCACCGAGAGGATCAGACAATCGTGCCCCCCGCCGATTCAGTAGAAAAAAACCTTCGTAGCGTTGCCCTTGTGGCCCACGTCGATCACGGTAAGACCACACTCGTCGATGCGCTTCTGCGCGCCACCGGTACTTTCAGCGATCATCAGGCAGTGGTTGACAGGGTCATGGATTCCAATGACCAGGAGCGCGAGCGGGGAATCACCATTCTCGCAAAGGCTGCTTCGGTCACTTGGAGAGGCATCAGGATCAACCTGGTGGACACCCCGGGTCACTCTGACTTCGGAGGCGAGGTGGAACGTGCTCTCACCATGGTCGACGGTGTGGTTCTCCTTGTCGATGCTGCCGAAGGTCCGCTTCCCCAGACGCGTTACGTGCTGTCGAAGGCGCTCGCTGCTGATCTCCCCGCAGTTGTGGTGCTCAACAAGGTTGATCGCGCCGACGCACGGCCTGAGGAAGTTCTCGACGAGATCTACCAACTCTTCATGGATCTCGATGCCGACGAATCCAAGATCGACTTCCCAGTGATCTCGGCAATCGCCCGCGACGGTAAGGCAGTCAACGGAATCGGTATGCCGGGAGCCGACGATGACCTCACGCCGTTGTTCGAGGCGATTGTCTCAGCGGTACCGTCACCCCAAGGAGACCCGAGCGCTCCGGTTCAGGCGATCGTGACAAATCTTGACGCCTCCGATTACCTCGGACGGCTTGCCATTGGTCGCGTGATGCAGGGAACGCTTCGCCGCAACGAGCAGATCGCTCTCCTCGAGGAGGATGAGGGTCAGGCACCTTTGAAGCGCAAGCTCAGCCAGCTCATGACGTTCTCCGGCATCACCCGCCTCGAGGCCGACACGATCGAAGCCGGTGACCTTTTCGTGGTGGCCGGCTTCCCCGAGGTGGAGATCGGCGACACCTTGGCCGATCCGGCACATCCTGTCGCTCTTCCCCGTCTCACCGTCGACGAACCGGTCCTTCGGATGACCTTCGGCGTGAACACTTCACCGATCGCTGGCAAGGAAGGTTCTTTCCTGACGTCACGTCACCTCCGTGAGCGTCTCGATCGCGAGATCCTCGGCAACGTCTCGATCCGTGTGGAACCAACCTCGTCCCCCGACATCATCGAGGTCGCTGGGCGCGGAGAACTCCAGCTTGCTGTGCTTATCGAGACCATGCGCCGGGAGGGCTACGAGCTGCAGGTCTCACGTCCCGAGGTGATTGTGCGTGATATCGATGGCAAACGCCATGAACCTCTCGAGCGAGCCGTGATCGACGTGCCCGACGACCATGTTGGAACTGTCACGCAAGCACTTGCCCCTCGAAAAGGGAAGGTCACCGATCTTCGTCCCGGGGACATCGGCCGCACCGTCGTCACGATTGAGGCCCCGGCTCGAGGACTCATCGGCTTCCGCTCGCAACTCCTCACCGCCACCAGGGGCACCGCTCTGATGCATCAGCATCACGCTGGCTGGACTCCATGGGTCGGCGAACTACCCACTCGCAAGGGCGGAGCCATGATCTCCGATCGCGAGGGAGTCACGACCGGCTATGCGCTCGACAACCTCCAGCAACGCGGGGAACTGTTCGTGGGGCCCGGCGAGAAGGTCTACGAGGGAATGGTTGTGGGCGAGAACGCGCGCGCCGATGACATGCATGTCAACGTCGTCCGCGAGAAGCAGAAGACCAACATCCGCACGCATTCCGCCGACGAGGCAATCAAGTTGGTGCCCCCGCGAGACATCACCCTTGAAACTGCGATCGAGTTCATCGCTGATGATGAACTCGTTGAGGTGACCCCTGCATCGCTCCGTTTGCGCAAGCGGATCCTCAAGGAATCCGATCGGCGCCGGGCCAGCAAGAACTGAGTCAATCGCTCGCTGCGGGCCTCCGGAGTGACGGATGTGGCAACAGCACCTCGGTGGGACGGGACTCGATGAGTTCAACCATCCGTTCATAGGGTCCCTCACCGATCAGAGCGATGATCTCACTCCGTGAGCCGACATACACCGGCTTCTGGGCGGTGAAGGCTCGGGGGTCCTCCGTGCACCACCAGTGGAAATCCTCGCCGCCCTCACCCCAATCGCGGCGCTTCCATTCGCGAAGGATGTTGGTCATGTGGTCGTTGTCGTCCGAATGGAAATCAAGCCGGATCGGGACCTGCCAGCACACTGAAGGTTTCCAGTCGAGGTAGGACTCGCCGCGCTCGATCGCCGCGGTATGAAACGCGCAGCCAGCTCCCGCAGGATGATCAGGTCGGTTCAGGAAGATGCATGCCCCATCGTGTACCCGGGTCATCCAGTCGCCGTCGACCTTATGGATCGGACCGCCCAGATCCTCGGCAACATCCTTGAACTGCCATTCGTCGGCTCTGAGTCGGGCGGCGGCGGCACGAACCTTCACCCGGTCAGGCTTGTCGACGAAGTGCGCTCCGAACGAGCAGCATCCGAGTTGTTCCTCGGGAGCGGGTGATGGGCCAATCCCGAGACACCCATTGCCATAGATGCAGTTCCACGAACTCAGCAGCCAGGTCAGGTCGAACGTGTAGGTCTCGCCGCTGTAATCGAAGGAGATCCACTCGTGGACATCGTCGTCGGGCATCTGGGATGGAACTGGACGGGACATCGGTACCTTCGGTTAGCGGGACCTTGGCACCTTACCGTTCGTCGCTGTCACACCCCGTGCGTCATCATTGCCACATGGCAGGTGAGTTCGACGACATACGCACACGACTCGAGGCGATCGCCGAGGAACTCACTGACCTCTCGATCTCTCGTCTCCTGGACTCAATCGATGCTGGCGGCACGGAGTTCCCAGTTGATGAAAAGCGGCTCACCCGTGCTCGTCGCTCGGTGGAGAAAGCCATCAGCATCCTTCGCGAGCCCGACGACATCGACAACTCCTGATCCGAGTTCGTTCTTCGGTCGTCATCCTCGCAATCCTCGTCACGTCCAACGGATGGAGGACGACGAATCGCTTGGCTCAGGCCGGTGTGAGCCGCCCGTAGAGCGTTGTGCGCTGCTCCAGGGTTCTGCCGAGCGGAGCCACAAGCTCGGCGAAATCATGCGGCTCCATGCCCTGACCGTGATCAGCGCCAGCGGCCCGGCTGATGTTCTCGTCCATGAGCGTTCCACCGAGATCATTCGCACCGGCCTGGAGCATCTGTCGGGCACCCTCGGTGCCGAGCTTCACCCAGGACGCCTGAATGTTGTCGATGAGGCCGTGATACGCGATTCGAGGAACTGCGTGCATCAACACCGCTTCACGGAATGTCGGCCCCCGTCGTGCCCGGCGCTGCAGGTACAACGGTGTGGCCATGTGGACGAACGGCAGCGGAACGAATTCAGTGAATCCGCCCGTCTCAGCCTGCAGATCACGGGTGCGCACGATGTGACGGGCCCAATGAATCGGCTGCTCGACTGACCCGAACATGATGGTGATGTTCGATCTGAGACCGACCGAATGAGCGGTTCGATGGGCGTCGAGCCATTCATCGGTATTGATCTTGTCGGGGCAGATGATGGATCGGATCTCGTCATCGAGAATCTCGGCTGCGGTACCGGGTAGGGTGCGCAGACCGGCCTCCATGAGGCGGACGAGATACTCCGAAAGCGGCTCACCGAGACGCTTCGCTCCCTCGGTCACCTCGAGCGCCGTGAATCCGTGCACGTGGATCTCAGGTACCGCGGCCTTCACTGCACGAGTGACATCGATGTAATAGTCCCCGTCGAAGTCCGGGTGGATTCCACCCTGCAGGCAGACCTCGGTGGCACCCAACGCCGCTGCCTCAGCAGTTCGTTGTGCGAGATCCTCAAGAGTCAGCAGGTAGGGCGTGCCGCGGAGGTTCAGCGACAGAGGCCCCTTGCTGAATCCGCAGAAGCGACATTTGAACGTGCAGACGTTGGTGTAGTTGATGTTCCGGTTGTGGACCCACGTGACGACGTCGCCCACGACTGACTGGCGCAGTTCGTCGGCATATGCCGCAACTGCTTCGAGTTCTGGTCCACGAGCACCGAACAGGACGACGATCTCGTCAACTCCGAGGGATTGTCCGAGCCGGCTTCCTTCAATCACCTCTGCGACTCTGCCGCCAGCAGAACCTGCACCGGGAACGAGAGTCGCAGGAGCGACGTTGGCTCCCGAGTACCACGCTGTCGAACGTGGGCCGACTTGCAGGATTTCGATCCCGCCATCGACCTGCTCGGGTGTCGGAGGCGTGAGTTTCTGCGGCAGGACTGCACCGGGATCGTCGCGTCCGAGACCCTCCGCATCGCTCCGGTCAAGAACCGGGAAACGCATTGCCTCATCGAGCCAACGCTCGGGGTCCAGAGCGAACTCGGGGTGAATCGTCAATCGTGGCGCGAGCACGAATCCCCGCGCCTCGCTCACAGATCGAAGAAGGTCGAGGTCTGGCCACGGACGTTCTGGGTTCACATGATCTGCCGTTACCGGCGAGACACCGCCCCAGTCATCGATTCCAGCATCGAGTAGTACACCGAAGTCATCTGAGAGATTCGGCGGTGCTTGGAGATGCACGTCGGGAGGAAGGATGAGGCGGGCGAGCGCGATCGCCTCCAGATACGTGTCTGGCGGGCAGGCAGGCTCAGCGTGCATCGCCGTGCCTTCCTTCGGCAGGAAGTTCTGGACGATCACCTCTTGGACATGCCCGTGACGACGATGTGAAGCGGCGATCGCTTCGAGCGCATCAATCCGATCGTCACGATCCTCGCCGATGCCCACAAGGATTCCCGTCGTGAACGGGATCTGGAGTTCACCTGCCCATTCGAGTGTCGCAAGGCGACGTTCGGGTGTCTTGTCGGGCGCTCCGCGATGGCAGGGAAGATCGGCTCGCAGGGACTCGATCATCATTCCCTGGGAAGGGGAGACGGTTCGAAGTCGAGCAAGGTCGTCGCGCGAAAGCGCTCCGGCATTCGCGTGCGGTAGGAGTCCAGTTTCGTCGATGACGAGTCGACTCATCGCAAGGAGGTAGTCAATGGTCGTCTCAAACCCGTGTTCTTCGAGCCACTCGCCTGCAACCGGGTACCGATCCTCGGGAGCCTCGCCAAGCGTGAAGAGTGCCTCATGGCAGCCAAACCGCGCTCCGGATCGGGCGAGAGCACGTACCTGCGCTGGCGTGAGGTAAGGGGACTCCAACCGGGCGGGAGGCTGCGCGAAGGTGCAGTAACCACAACGGTCCCGGCACAGCATCGTGAGCGGAACGAACACCTTGGGGGAGTACGTGACCCTCGTGCCGAAACGGGAATCGCGGACCGCACGTGCTTCGGCCATGAGGTTCTCGAGCGGGACGTCGAAACGCGACATGTCTGAACCCTATCGGGGTAGGGGAGAGCCGAGCGCAAGGCCATCGACAAGCCAGATGACGCGCTTGCCCGAGACCCGTGCGGCAGGAGCTGTGAGATCGCCGTCAATCACCCTTCGGAGTGCTTCGCGTTTCGACGATCCCTCAACGGTGATGATCACGAGTTCAGCCTTCGCGATCGCCGGGTAGGTGAGGGTCATCCTCGAGTGTGCGTTGTGGCCGAGGGGGTCGGAGTTCAACGCGACATCGCTGGTTGAAGTGAGAGCATCTGAGCCGGGAAAAAGTGACGCCGTATGGCCGTCCGGCCCGAGTCCGAGATGGACCACCCCGAGTCCGCCGAGGGATGCGAGAGTGGCGCTGTAGGAGTCCGCGCCGTCGTCGCAACACATGGGATGCACGGAGCGAGCCGATTCGAGAAGATTCCCGAACGCCGATACGGCGAGCGCAAAATTTGAGTCCGCATCGTCGAGAGGCACGCATCGCTCGTCTCCCCACACAACATCCAGCGCAGACCAGAAATCGGAATCTGTGCAGGAAGCGAGTCGTTCGAAGCACCGCTGAGCAGTCGCTCCTCCCGAGAGAGCGAGGACACGCGGTCCTTTGCTCGTCGCGAAATGATCGAGAACCGCGGTGGTGAACGCAGCGGCGACATCCTCAACCAGAACGAGATCACCGTTCACGGGGACCATGTCATGTCAGTGATGACGCCTTGTCAGCAAGGGTCGCTAGCAGATCATCGAATGAAGCAGAGAACGATGCCACTCCTTCGACCTCGAGTTTGTGTGTGATCGAAGCGAGGTCCACGCCGACATTGGCAAGCGCGTTGATCACGGCATGGGACTCGGCGAGTTCGGCATCGATGGTGCGGGCGAGGGTGCCGTGATCATCGAAATCCCCGAGAGTTGCATCGGGAATGGTGTTGACGGTCTTCGGACCGATGAGCGCATCGACGTAGAGCGTGTCGGGATACGTTGGATTCTTCGTGGACGTCGAGGCCCACAGCGGACGCTGAACCCTGGCTCCACGAGCGGCGAGAGCTTCCCACCGAGGTCCGGTGAAGGTCTCGAGGAAGGCCTCATAGGCGAGTTTTGCGTTTGCAATTGCGACCCGGCCGCGAAGCGCCAACGCCTCCGGCGAGCCAACTTGCTCGAGCCGGGCATCAGCCTCCGAATCGACACGACTGATGAAGAACGAGGCCACAGAGGAAATACCGGAGAGGTCGCCGTCGTGACGTTCCAACCCGCGTATGTATGCCTCCATGACCTCCCTGTACCTCTCGAGAGAGAACAGCAAGGTGACATTGACACTGCGCCCCTCGGCGATCACCTGCTCGATTGCAGGGAGTCCCTCCTCGGTGCCGGGGATCTTGATGTAGAGATTCGGTTCGTCGATGAGTTCGTCGAGTTGGCGGGCAGCGGCGATCGTGCCGTCAGTGTCGCGAGCAAGGAGCGGGGAAACTTCCACTGATACGAACCCGTCGACCCCGTTGCTCTCATCGAAGACCGGACGGAAGATCGCGAGCGTGTCGCGGATATCGGCAACAACCATCTCCCAGTAACACTCGACGACTGAGTTTCCCGATGCGAGCAATGCGGAGAACTGCTCGTCGTAGTCAGCACCACCGGAGATCGCCTTCTGAAAGATCGTGGGATTCGAGGTGACCCCACGAACCCCGCGCTCACGCCATCTCAGCATCTCTCCGTTGCGGATCCAGTCGCGTCTGACGTTGTCGAGCCATGGGCTCTGGTCGTAGCTGCTGTGCAGATCAGTGAGTCGGGTCATGTGAAGCTCCGGATTCCTGGGTTTTCAGTCGGCGAGTACAGCACGGACGTGTTCTATGACGTTGGCGACGTTCATGCCGAACTTCTCCATGAGTTCAGCTCCCGGCGCACTCGCCCCGAAGTGATCGATACCGACATTGGCTTCAGCCCAGAGCGACCATCCGAACGTAGATCCGGCTTCGACGGAAACTCGGGGAATCTCCTCACCGAGCACCGATAGCTGGTAGTCATCATCCTGTTCGAGAAACAGTTCCCAACTCGGCATGGAAACGACCCTGGCGTCAACGCCACTATCGGCGAGCTCAATTGCTGCCTGAACGCACAGTTGTACCTCGGAGCCAGTTCCGATGATCACGACATCAGGATCACTTGGTGAGTCACGGAGCACGTATGCGCCTCGCTCGACGCCACCGATCTCTGCAGTGCCCTCCAGTACCGGGAGGTTCTGACGGCTGAGGATCAATGCTGTTGGTCCTCCTCGCTCGATGGCGATTCGCCATGCCTGAACCGTTTCGTTGGCGTCGGCGGGGCGTATCACGCGCAACTTCGGCATGGCGCGCAGCGAAGCGAGGTGTTCGATCGGCTGGTGCGTCGGGCCATCCTCTCCAACGCCTACCGAATCATGGGTCCAGGAGTAGATCACATGGAGGTCGCTGAGTGCGGCGAGCCTGACAGCAGGGCGCATGTAGTCGGAGAAGATGAAAAAGGTCCCTCCGAAGGGAAGGAGACCCCCATGGGCCGCCATTCCGTTCATGATCGAGCCCATGGCGTGCTCTCGAATGCCGTAATGAATCTGACGGGAAGACCGATCCGTCAGCGAGAAGGGACTGCTTCCGTCGATCTCGACGCCAGTGTTGCCGGTGAGATCAGCACCGCCTCCTATGAGAGAAGGCACGAATGGGAGCAATGCGTTGAGGATCTTCTTTCCAGCGTTTCGAGTGGCGATGCTCTCGCCGACTTCGAAACGCGGAAGCGCATCCTTCCAACCGGGGAGGCCTGTTCCTGAGAGAGCGGCGTCGAGTGCAGCACGATTCTCGGTCCAGTTGGCGCGCACCGATTCCCACCGCTCGCGCTCCGGTGCACTGCGCACACCAGCGTCTCGCATGTGATCAACGACATCAGCTGGCTCCCAGAACGGCTCATCCGGCATTCCGAGAAGCGACTTCGTCGCGCTGATCTCATCGGCGCCGAGCGGATTTCCGTGGGCGTGAGCAGTATCGGTGAACTTCGGCGACGGAAAGCCGATATGGCTGCGAAGAATCAGGAGCGAAGGACGATCCTCGACCACCATCACGGAACGAATCGCCGCCTCGAGCGCATCGACGTCCTCGGCGATTTCGCCAGCGTCGACGACGTTCCAGCCACACGCTGCGAATCGAGCGGCAGCGTCGTCGGAAAGTGCCAGTTCGGTCGGGCCGTCGATCGAGATGTGGTTGTCGTCATAGATGGCGATGAGCTTGCCGAGTCCGAGGTGACCAGCGAGCGACGCTGCCTCGTGACTGAGACCCTCTTCGAGGTCCCCGTCACCGCAGATCACAAAGGTGTGATGATCGAAGAGTTCACTGCCGAACGTGGCCCGGAGCGAATGTTCAGCAAGGGCCATCCCGACTGCGTTCGCGAATCCCTGCCCGAGGGGACCAGTGGTCACCTCGATTCCCGGGGTGTGGTGGAGTTCGGGGTGACCCGGGGTGCGAGATCCCCACTGCCGGAAGTCTTCGAGGTCGGAAAGTTCAAGCCCGAAGCCAGTCAGGTGAAGCATGGCGTACTGCAGGATCGAGGCATGGCCTCCGCTCAGGACGAACCGGTCTCGATTCGGCCACGATGGCGCTGACGCGTCGTATTTCATGATGCGGGTGAACAGCGTGTAGGCCAACGGTGCCAGAGCCATCGCCGTCCCCGGATGTCCCGAGTTCGCCCGCTGAGGGGCATCCATCGAGAATCCTCGGATGACGTTGATGGTTCGAACTTGGAGATCGGTGTCGGTCACGGGCGGAACCTTAGCGGTGGGGGCAGACGCACCCGCGCTGCTCGGATGGGTTGCCGAGACCGGGGAATCGGCTCCGAGGGAGCTTCAACTCACCGGCGGTAGCAATGTGAACGGGACAACTGTGACCGGGCCGAGATCAATCCGACAATGGGCCTCGATGGTTCCGTAATCCTCAAACGTGAGATCTGCCCGCACCAGCCGGTAGTTGAACTTGCCGGGCTCGACCTGTAGCGGCTGCACATTGCGGGCGATCTGCTCCTCACCGCGGAAGTACACGACTTCGAGGGCGCCAGCACCCTTTCCATCGAGTGGGCAGCGGACAATGACACACAGATGTGGCTCGATGGTGTGTGGAACAGGTTGCGGCGATGCCATCGAGAACTGGACTCCTGTCAGATCAATTCGCGTGGATGGGCCTTCGACCTGACGGAGTTCGATGTTCTCGATGAAGAGCGCGGAGATGATGTCCATACCGGCAACGTAGCGGGAGTCCACTGTTCGGTCACGCTCTGACCGGTACCCTTGAAGCATGGCTGTGAGCGAAGCGGGGACGCCTACACGTGAAGCCATCCTCAACGAGGCCGAGCGTTGTTTTGCCGCAAGCGGGTTCGATGGCACCTCGCTCAACGACATCGCTGAGGCAGTCGGCATTCGCCGCTCCAGCGTCCTCCACCATTTCCCGAGTAAGGACGCCATCTACCGGGAGGTCTTCGAACGGGCGCTCGTTCGTTGGATCGAACGTGTCGATGCGGCGACATTCGACCCGATGGAGGGCTGGGGCAAGGTGGACCATGTCCTCACTGCAGGATTCGATTTCTTCAAGGAGAACCCTGAGTTCGTTCGGATCGTTCGGCGAGAGGCCCTAGACGGTGGGGAGCGACTCGGGATCGATCTCGGCGTCTCGTTGAGCCCACTGTTCCGCCGGGCAGTGACGTATTTCGAGTCAGAGATGGATGCCGGCCACTTCCGGCGATTCGATGCGGAACAGTTGCTCCTCACTGGGTACGGTGCCCTCCTCAGCTACTTCTCCGATCTTCCGTTCATCGAGGGTCTTCTCGATCGGGACCCGCTCACCGACCGGGCGCTCGACGATCGACTTGAACACCTTCGATCATTCTTCAGGGCGGCACTCCAACCATGACCACAACGCTTTCCGAGGCGCAGTCGAAACTGCTGCTCCAGCCCTACGAACTGCCATTCCTCCAGGAGCGACTCGTGGACACAGCGCAACAGGCTGTCGCCGCTGCTGAGGAGTTGGGCTACCCGGTTGTTGCGAAACTCTGCGGGGACTCAATCGCCCACAAGACCGAGCGGGGCCTTGTCAAACTCGGACTTCGAAACGCCGATGACGTCACCAGGGCCAGCGAAGAGCTTTTCGCCGCAGCAACGGATGCTGACGGGCCGGTTCAGGTACTCATCGCCCCGATGGTGTCTGCGTCCCGTGAACTCATCGCTGGTGCTGTTCGCGATCCGCAGTTCGGTCCCACGGTTCTGCTCGGTGTGGGCGGAATTCTCGCTGAAGCGATCTCGGACGTCGTGGTTCGTCTGGCCCCACTAGCTGAAATTGATGCACTGGAGATGATCGAGTCGATGTCGAGCCAGGCTCTGCTCGGTGAGTTCCGGGGAGAACCGGCGGTCGACCGCGAAGCACTCTGTCGGGTGCTCCTCGCTCTCTCGGGAGCGATCACCAAGTCTGAATCGATCGTCTCCATCGATCTCAACCCCCTGATGATCGTCGACGGCCGCCCGATCGCAGTCGACGCCCTCGTCGAGGTCGACGAGCTTCTTGAGAAGAGAATCCGATGAGTTGGCGTAACGACCAGTTCTCGGCGCTGTTCGACCCCGCGGGGATCATTGTCGCAGGTGCTTCAACACATCCCGGGAAATTCGGATTCGTCGTACTTCACAACATCATCAGCTGTGGCTACCAGGGGAACCTGTACGCGACGAACCGGGAGGGATCCGAGGTGCTCGGTCGGGAGACACTCCGATCGATATCCGAAGTACCTGACGGTTCCGCCGACCTGCTTTTCGTCTGCACCCCGGCTGCTACGAATGTCGAACTTCTCAAGGAAGCCGCTGCGAAAGGCGTTCGTGCTGCATTCATCGCTTCTGCGGGCTACGGCGAAAGCGACGCTGAAGGGATGCGACGACAGGAGGAACTCGTTGCTCTGGCCGATGACCTCGGAATTCTCATCCTCGGTCCGAATGGGCAAGGGCTCGTCTCCACGCCGTCCTCACTCTGTGCCCAGATCGTTGCTCCGTACCCACCAGCCGGGAGCATCGGAATCGCCAGCCAGTCCGGCAACTTCGTTTCATCGTTCATGAACCTCTCACGTCAGTCCGGAGTGGGCGTCAGCCGCGCTGTTTCGGTTGGTAATGCCGCCCAGGTCGGTGTCCTGGATGCGCTCGAGTTCTTCGCCGAGGATCCACACACGTCGGTTGGCCTGATCTACGTCGAAGGTATTCCCGACGGGAGGGAGTTCGCTGATCGTCTCGGAGCGGTTGCTCGCCAGATGCCCGTTGTGGTGCTCAAGGGTGGAACCACGGCGTCCGGAGCGCTGGCAGCGGCAAGTCACACTGGTTCATTGGCAACGGACGACAAGGTGTTCGACGGGCTTTGCGCGCAGTTCGGAGTTGTTCGAGCGACCACGCTTACCGAAGCGTTCGATTGTGCCGCGGCAATCGTGGACCAACCGTTGCCCCGGGGGCCGCGGACCGCTGTGGTCACAACGGTGGGAGGCTGGGGCGTGGTCACTGCCGACGCTCTCTCCCAGACGTCTCTCGAGTTGGTCCCACTGCCCGATGATCTTCGGGACACCCTTGATTCCCTGCTTCCCCCGAGATGGAGTCGGAGCAATCCGATCGATATGGCTGGTGGAGAGACCAAGGACACCGTGCCCGCGGTTCTGCGAGCCGTCGTCGGTCATCCCGACGTCGACGCGGTGATCATGCTCGGAGTTGGCATCCAGTCGAATCAAGGAGCACTGGAACGAAACGGGCCGTTCTACCCAGAGCATGGACTTGAACGGATCGTCGCCTTCCATGATCGTCAGGATCGGCGGTACGTGGAAACGGCCGTGGAAGTGTCAGTGGAATTCGGCAAACCGGTGCTCGTGGCAACGGAACTTGCTATCGCCGATCCTGCGAACGCCGCTGTTGCCGCCATGCGCGAAGCCGGAAGGTTCTGTTTTCCGTCGGCGGATCGTGCGGTGATCGCTCTCGAACAACTCAATCGTCTCCAATCCTGGCGGGAGCGACGCGGACTCCCTCCGTTCGGTTCGTGATCCATCGGCGCCGGCGCTGGCAAGGCGCGTTGATTCTTGCGGCGGCATCGGTGATTCTCGTCACATCTGCTGCGGCGCTGCCCGCAGGTGCCGGGGGAGCGGTCACACCTGAAGCGACACCACAGACGCCACTGCTGTCAGCGCGGCGCCTGCCGAACGTGATGTTCGGAGCAGTCGCCGATCAGAAGTTCATACCTGCGATTGAGTCGTATCTCGACAAGGCAGCAGGAACCTCCTGCACTGTCATCGAGCAGAACGGTCGCACGATCTACGAGCGCAACCCGGAAGATGGTCTTGCTCCGGCATCAACCATCAAGCTCCTCACCGCAACGGCAGCCATCGAGGTGCTCGGCGGCGACACTCGGCTGCACACGAGCATCGTCTCGAATTCAACCCCGGAATCGGGCGTTGTCAGCGGAGATGTATTCGTCGTGGGTGGGGGAGATCCACTCCTCGTGACAAGTGGATATCGGCAGAGCCTCGAGGACCCCGATCAGCTGACCACTGATTTCGCAACTCTTGCCGATGCGGTTGCGTCTGCTGGTATCCGTGAGATTCGGGGCAACCTTCTCGGTGACGATTCGAAGTTTGACCGCACTCGTTGGTTGCCATCGTGGCCGACCCGCTACCAGATCGGTGGAGTGGTTGGCCCCCTCTCAGCGTTGATGGTCAATGATGGACAGAGTGGTTTCACCGAACAACCCGAGCGGTCGAATCCGGATCGGCGAGCCGGAGATCCCCCTGCGCTCGCTGCAGCCACTCTGAAGACTCTGCTCGAGCAGAGGGGAGTGCGGGTCACGGGTGTGAGTGGCATTGGCACTGCACCCGCCGGTAGTCGTGAATTCGCCGGCATCGACTCGGCGACCGTTGGCGAGATCGTCGGAGAGATGATCACTGACTCCGATAACACGACTGCAGAATTGCTGGTCCGTTCGATCGGTCTCGAGTCCTCCGGACGCGCAACGACCGCGGCGGGGATCGATGCAATCCGCAGCGTTCTTGAACAACTCGACCTTCCGCTCGACGGACTCGTCATCACAGATGGGTCCGGTCTCGATCCGGCAAACCGTGTGAGCTGCCACCTGCTCATCGCAGCTCTCCGGCGTCTCCCGGCCGATAGCCCCATCGTCACTCATCTGGCTGTTGCCGGACGGACCGGAACTCTACGCAAGCGACTTCTCAACACGCTGGCAGCTGGGAAGGTCCGAGCCAAAACGGGAACGCTCAACAACGTCAATGCCCTCGTCGGGTTCGCGGAATCCAAGGGCGGAACCCATATCGCCTTTTCGATGATCGAGAATGGGACCGACCCTCGAGGCACCGGAGTCACCGACGGTTTCGCCGAACGTATGGTCACATTCGGCGATGGCCCGCAGCTCCCAGCACTCGTACCCCTTCCTGCCCGATGACCATCACGATTCCGATGTTCCCTCTCAGCTCGGTGCTTCTTCCGTACGCGCCTCTTCCGCTCCAAATCTTCGAGCCTCGGTACCGGTCACTCATCCGAACATGTCTCGATCAGCCATCAGAGTTCGGCGTCACCCTCATAGCGAAGGGTCACGAGGTGGGCGGGGGAGATCTGCGAACGATGGTCGGTGTATTCGCGTCGCTCGAGGAGGCATACGAGGCGGAAGATGGGCGCTGGGCTGTGCTGGCGCAGGGGACCGAGCGCTTCCGTGTTCTGCAATGGCTTGACGACGACCCGTATCCGATTGCGGAGGTCGAACCCTGGCCCGACGAATCCAGCCCACTGCCCGCAGCCGACCGTTTCGTCACGGTCGAACGTCTTCGCACCGAGGTTGCTGTCATGGCTCAGTCCCTCGGCTACCAAGCTGTTGCAGCAACTCTCGACCACGATGCGCAGCATGCTGGGGCGGCGTATCGCATCGCTGCTGTCAGCCCACTCGGCGAAACAGATCGCTACGACCTCCTCTGCGCTCCAGACGCGATCTCCCGTCTCGATCTCCTGGAGCGGAGGCTCCTCGATCAGCGCATCCTTTTCGGTTCGGAACTGGCGATGGGTTCACAACCCCGTGATTGGTAGGGTTCGTTCGTTTCCGGCATCCGCTGGATTCGACGAGGTCTGAAATGCTTCCATCCTTCAGTTCCATCCAGGACACGGTCCGCGACCTCTGGCAGCTGTTGGTCTCCTACACGAAACAGGAGACCATCGACCCACTCCGAACGCTCGGGAGGTACCTCGCCTTCGGCCTCGCCGGGATGTCACTGATCACTCTCGGGGTTTTCATGCTCGCCATGAGCATCCTGCGAGCGATGCAGTCGGTGACCGGTGAACTCTTCTCGGGATTCTGGTCGTGGGTTCCGTATGTTGTCGCCATCATCGTCCTGAGCGCTGCCATCGCATTTGTCGTGTCCCGGATCAATCGTGAGACCCTCCACCACGAGAGCAGTGATCGCCAATGAGTCCACAGAACAGTTCCCGCATCACTCGTGACGACATCGAGTCGCGTTTCCGTGGGATTCAAGGCGAAGTTGTTGCCGTGGAGGACGAAGCTCGATCCTCGATTGCCGCCATAGTTGTCGTCGCCGGAGTTGCCATTGTCGTGATTGCGTTCGCTCTTGGCTCACGGCGCGGTCGCAAGCGACGGACCGTGGTCGAGGTTCGTCGATTCTGATGGATGTGCTCGCTACAGTTCGCCGCTACGGCATTGAGCGCGGCCTTCTCGGCAACAGCCGACTCTGGCTCGTGCTCGGGGTCGCAGCTTGGGGCATCAGGGGCTTTCGGTGGGCGTGGAAGCCCGCTCCGACACGGGTATTCAGTGGCACCCTCGCCGAGGGTGAAACTCTCACAATCACGCAACTCCCTCCGCGACCGAGCCGCCGCAAGCGCCGCCGAGCGGCTCGTCGGCTCCGTCGAAAGGGCTGAATGTCAACGCGGGCCCTGAAGCCTGCGAACATTGAGCCGTGAAGGTCATTCTGCGCAACCCACGTCGCGAGGTCGAAATTAGCGGGCCCCGGACTGTCATCAATCTGCTCGCATCGCTGGACCTCAACCGTGAGGCTCATCTGGTGATGAGAGACGGCGAGTTGATCCCCGGCGATGCCGCCCTGGACGATTCTGATGTGATCGAAGTTCGTCCGGTGATCTCCGGGGGTTTCCGATGAAATGCGTCACGTGTCGCGGTCCTGCGGTCATTGATATTCGCCGACAGAACGCCAACTACTGCGTTGAGCATTTTTTCGAGCAATGCCGTCGCCAGGTCGTCAAAGCGATTGACGAATGGAAGATGATCGAACGCTCCGATCGAGTCCTGGTTGCGGTGTCCGGCGGGAAGGACTCACTGGCGATCTGGGATCTCCTTATCGAGCTCGGATATCAGGCCGACGGCTTCTACGTGGGCCTCGGTATCGGCGAGTACAGCGATGTCTCCCATTCCCACGCTGCAGCCTTCGCTGAGTCACGGGGCCTGACACTGCTCACCGTCGACCTCCCGAGCGAGTACGGCTACGACATCCCGACCGGTTCAAGAGCAGCTCGCCGAGCTCCATGTTCAGCGTGTGGTCTCTCCAAGCGCCACTTATTCGATGCGGCTGCACTTGACGGTGGATACGACGTTCTGGTCACCGGACACAACCTCGACGACGAGGCGGCGGTGCTCTTCGGCAACACCCTCCATTGGCACACCGAGTATCTCGGTCGACAGCTCCCGGTACTTCCTGCACGCGACGGCTTTCCCAAGAAGGCAAAGCCTCTGGTGCGGCTGACCGAGCGTGAGACAGCTGCGTATTGCCTTCTCCGCGGAATCGACTATCTCGTCGATGAATGCCCGATGGCCGTCGGGAACCGTCACCTGTCCTACAAGGAAGCGCTCAACGACATAGAGGTGAAGTCTCCCGGGGCGAAGCATTCCTTCTACTTCGGTTTCCTCGATCGGGCATCGGCGCTCTTTGTTCCCGAAGCTGAGGACGACCGCGAGGGACTCCAGCCCTGCCTCACATGCGGAGCGCCAACACCTTCAGAGGTTTGTGCCTTCTGCCGTCTCGTCGACCGAGCAGGTGGCCATCAACCAGAACCCGTGCCTGTTGAGCTCGGATCAACCAGAACGAGGTCAACGTCATGAGTCGTCTGTTCGCGGTAGGGGATCGTGTTCTCCTCATCGATACGAAGAAGCGCCGGTATCTCATCACGCTCAAGGAGGGTGGTGAGTTTCATTCGCATGCCGGATTCGTCCCCCACGACACGATGATCGGCAATTCAGAGGGCACCACAGTGCGTTCAACCCGACACCAGGCGTACCTTGCGGTCAAGCCCACGCTCTCGGATTTTGTGCTCAAGATGCCCCGGGGCGCGCAGGTGATCTATCCGAAAGATCTCGGTCCCATCCTCATGCTCGCAGACATCTTCCCGGGTGCCAGGGTTCTCGAATCTGGTGTCGGCTCCGGCGCACTGTCAATGGCTATGTTGCGAGCTGGAGCCGACATCGTCGGATACGAACTGCGGGAGGACTTCGCCGATCGGGCGAAGGAGAACGTCGAATCCTTCCTCGGCGAGGAGGCGCTCACCCGGTATCGGGTGGAATTGCGGGACTGCTACGACGGGATCGATGAAACTGATCTCGATCGTGTGATCCTTGACCTCCCCGAACCCTGGCAAGTGGTCAAGCATGCCGAGAAGGCCCTTCACCCGGGTGGGATCCTTCTTGCTTACACGCCAAGCATCGTGCAGGCCATGCAGTTGCGTGAGGCCTTCGAGGCCAGCGCCTTCGATATGCCGGAAACCATGGAGGTTCTCAACCGAACCTGGCATATCGAAGGACAAGCAGTGCGACCGGACCACCGCATGGTTGCCCATACGGGTTTCCTCACCCACGCGCGTCTACTCGGGGGTTGATCCTCATCTGCCTGACCGGCACGAGCCACCGATGAACACGCTGGACATCTTTGTCCTCGCCACGGTGGCGCTCGCTGCGATCGCAGGTTTCCGGCTCGGTTTCGTCTCTCGAGTGCTCTCATGGATCGGACTCGGAGTTGGTCTGTGGCTCGGATCACGAATCGTTCGACTTCTTCTTCCGCATGTCGCCATCGGCAGCCAGACGACCCTGCTCGGAATCACAATCACAGCGCTGGTCGTGCCGGGGCTTCTCGGCCAGTGGCTCGGATTCGTTCTCGGTCGGTCGATTCCGATTCCTCCGATCGTCGTCTTCCGAGCCATCGACAGGGTGCTCGGTGCTTGTCTCGCTGCCGCTGGCGTGATGGCACTGCTCTGGTTGTCATTACCGACGCTGCTCGGAGCCCCCGGCACAATGAGTTCGCTCGCGTCCTCATCGTTGATTTCCCAACAACTCGACGATCACCTGCCGGCGGCGCCAGATGTCGTCTATGCGATTCGAAACGCGCTCGCCACAGATTCCTTTCCGGATGTCTTCGCGGCGCTACGTCCCACACCTTTAGTTCCGGCTCCTCCAGCTTCAAGTGGGTTGAGCGCAACGCTCGTCGAGCGTGTGGCCAAGAGCGTTGTGAAGATCGAAGGGGAGTCGTGCCGACGTATCCAGGACGGCACTGGATTCGTTGCCTCGGTCGACACCATTGTCACGAACGCCCATGTGGTCGCCGGCGATCAGGAAGTGTCCGTCATTCGTGATGACGGACGACGGTTTTCAGGACGTGTTGCTGCCTTCGATCCGGAGAACGACCTTGCGGTACTTGCCGTTTCGGGCTTCGATCGGCCTCCGCTCCCACTCGGGCCTGATGTGACTCCAACTGGTTCGGTGGGTGGCGTCTTCGGACATCCCGGCGGCGAGCCACTTCGAATCGCTCCCTTTGCCGTGGCTCGCACTCTCACTGCCGAAGGACTCGACATCTACGGAACTTCGCCCACATCGCGACGGGTCCTCGAGCTCGGTGCGTCACTGCGAAAGGGGGATTCCGGATCCGCCCTCATCAGCCCATCTGGCGAAGTTGTGGGCGTGGCCTTTGCCATCTCCCGTGACCGACCCGACGTCGCATACGCGCTCGCTGCCTCTGAGGTTCGAGCCCTACTCAGCTCCACGAACAATGCAGCGATCAGCACCGGTCCGTGTCTGGGCGGATGATTGCGGCGGCGCGAGTTCGTAATGCAGAAAGCCCCGAGCTCGATGAGCATCGGGGCCTTCGTGGCAGCATCAGAGCAGGTGCTACTCGACTTCGATGAAAATGCACTCTCCGGGGCATTCCTCAGCGGATTCGATGACACCTTCGAGTTGGCTGTCAGGGAAGTTCGCGAGACCGGCTGCGCCGCCCGGATCGGAGAACACCTTGGCGCCCTCCTTGACGTAGGCGAGGCCATCGTCGAGCAGCGTGAAAACGTCGGGGGCGATCTCCTCACAGAGTCCGTCGCCCGTGCAGAGATCCTGATCGATCCAGACCTTCATACGTTGAAAAACCTCTTCGTGAGGGGGATGGGTTCGTTAGCGCCGGAGATTCTGTCGAATCTGCGACTTCCACACTCTAGTGCTGCCCGACCCGCTACTCCCACTTCAGGAGCGGGATCACCCGCGAAGCCGAAACTCCTCGTCGCGCATCACCCCGGGGCGCCGTCGGCGAACGCTGGGGATAGGGTCCCGAACAGTTCATCTCGCCCTTCCCTCCAGAGGAGTCGATCCACCCATGGTCGAAAATATCCAACCGCAGGATCCCGATATTTCGGTGGAGGACCTGCACGCACAGATCGCCTTCCTCGAGGAAGAGGTGGCGTCGCTCAGACGTCGGCTGCAAGACGTACCGAAGCGTGTGCGATTGCTCGAGGAGCGCCTCCTCGAGACCAAGGGGCAACTCACCCAGGCGGTCACGCAGAACGAGAAACTCACCTACACGCTTCGAGAGGCCCGCGACCACATCGCATCGCTGCGGGACGAAGTCGAGAAGCTGAGTCAACCTCCATCTGCCTATGGAACCTTCGTCGGTAGGAATGACGACGGAACCGTTGATATCCACTCCGGGGGACGCAAGATCCGCGTTTCACTTCATCCTGAACTCGAGTCCGAATCATTGGTTCGAGGGGCTGAGGTAGTACTGAACGAATCGCTCAACGTGGTTCTGGCCCGCGCGCCGGAGCGGACCGGGGAGATCGTCACCTTCAAGGAACTGCTCGACGACGGCCATCGGGCAATGATCCTCGGTAGAGGTGACGAGGAGTTGGTCGTCGAACTCAGCGATGCGCTCATCGGATCACGGCTTCGGTCCGGAGACTCGGTACTTCTCGATCCTCGAGCAGCACTGCTCATCGAGAAGCTTCCCCGCCCGGAGGTAGAACAGTTGGTGCTCGAGGACGTTCCCGACATCGCCTACAGCGATGTCGGTGGGCTCGACTCCCAGATCGAACAGATCATGGACGCCGTTGAACTTCCGTTCGTCCACCAAGCGCTCTTCGCTCAATACCGCCTGCCGGCACCGAAGGGGATCCTTCTCTACGGACCACCCGGATGCGGCAAGACCCTGATTGCCAAAGCGGTTGCGAATTCGCTCGCCAAAAAGGTCGCCGAGGTCTCCGGGGACAAGCAGGCCAAGAGTTACTTCCTCAACATCAAAGGCCCCGAACTTCTCAACAAGTACGTCGGAGAGACCGAGCGTCAGATCCGGTTGGTCTTCGAGCGTGCCCGTGAGAAGAGCGAGGAGGGCTGGCCGGTCATCGTGTTCTTCGACGAAATGGATTCCTTGTTCCGCACCCGGGGTACGGGAATCAGTTCCGACATGGAATCCACAATCGTTCCCCAGCTTCTCGCCGAGATCGACGGGGTCGAGACCCTCAAGAACGTGATCGTCATCGGGGCTTCGAATCGCGAGGACCTGATCGACCCGGCCATTCTTCGTCCCGGTCGCCTCGATGTGAAGATCAAGATCGAGCGACCCAATGAGGAAGCCGCGATGCAGATCTTCGGTCGCTACCTCACATCGGACCTACCCCTTGATCGTTCTGAAATCGAATCCATCGGTGGCGGCGATCCGGAGAAGACCGTCAGATTGATGATCGAGTCCACGGTTGCTGAGATGTACCGAGAGGATGAAGAGAATCAGTTCCTCGAGGTGACGTACCAAAACGGCGATAAGGAGATCATGTATTTCAAGGATTTCTCGTCCGGGGCCATGATCGAGAACATCGTGCGCCGGGCAAAGAAGTTGGCGATCAAGCGTCTCATAGCCACTGGAACAGGCGGGATCCGCAACCAGGACCTCATTGACTCGATCCATCAGGAATACAAGGAACACGAGGATCTTCCCAACACGACCAATCCCGACGACTGGGCGAAGATCTCGGGAAAGAAGGGCGAGAGGATCGTCTACATCCGGACCCTCGTGAAGACTCTCGATGCCAACCCGAGCGGCGGCCGCGCCATTGAACGCATCGGTACGGGGCAGTACCTCTGATCCCGATCGATGTCATCGCCTCGGGCATCGCTAACGTGCTGCTGTGGCCATCGCGAAGATCTGTGGGATCGAGACCGAGTACGGCATCGTCTGGCGGGGCGTCGAGGAGCCTGACCCGATAGCCGCGTCGTCAATCCTGATCACCAGTTACGTGTCCTCGCTCGCTGAGGGTGCTGGAACGCCCGGGGCGGGTATCCGGTTCGAATGGGACTATGACGGGGAACAGCCGGGAACCGACGCTCGCGGGTTCGCACCGCTCGGCGCACTACCACCCGAGGTCGAATCACATCTCGTGAACGCAGTCCTGACCAACGGCGCCCGCTACTACGTGGACCACGCCCATCCTGAGATGAGCACGCCCGAGTGCACCAACGCTCGTGATGTCGTCGTCTTCGACAGATCCGCCGAGCGGGTGCTCCAGCGGTCGATGGTTGCGGCGAACCGACTTCTGCCGCAGGGCCAGGAAATCGTCGTGTACAAGAACAATTCAGACGGGAAAGGCAACTCGTACGGATGCCACGAGAACTATCTGGTTGATCGGGGTCTTCCATTCGGCGAGATCGTTCATGGAATCACGCCGCATTTCATCACCCGGCAGCTCTTCTGCGGTGCTGGAAAGGTGGGCAGCGAGGCCGGCCGAAGCCCAGAGCAGACCCCCTTCCAACTCAGCCAGCGAGCTGACTTCTTCGAGGAGGAGGTCGGACTCGAGACAACCCTCAAGCGCCCGATCATCAACACACGCGACGAACCTCACGCCGATCCGGTCAAATACCGTCGGCTTCACGTGATCATCGGCGACGCGAACATGAGCGAATTCGCAACGTTCCTGAAGGTCGGCACCACTGCGATCATCCTGGCAATGCTCGAGGATCATCGGGTTTCACGCGAGTTTCGATTCGCGACGCCTGTGACAACCTTGAGAGACGTCAGTCGTGATCTCACGCTGGCGTCGACGCATCAACTCGAGGATGGCACCTCAATCAGGGCAATCGACGTCCAGTGGTCGCTCTACGCAGATGCAGTGGCGTACGCAGAATCTCATGGTCTCGATTCTGTCGGTCAGGAAGTCGGTGAACAGATCCTTACCGAATGGCTCGACGTCCTCGAGGGTTTGGAATCGAACCCCGAATCACTTGCCGACCGCATCGATTGGATAGCGAAGCATCGCCTCATCAACGCCTACCGAGAGCGCCATGACCTCCAGTGGGGTGATGCCCGTCTCGCGGCTCTCGATCTGCAATATCACGACCTGCGCCCGGAGCGCAGCCTTGCCCCGCGCATCGGACTGCGAACCTTCTGCTCCGAAGATGAGATCGTTCGGGGAGTCGACCATCCTCCAACCGATACGCGTGCATATTTCCGTGGAACCTGTCTCCGACGCTTCGGCGACGAGATCATTGCCGCGAACTGGGATTCGCTCGTCTTTGACATCGGTGAGGAATCTCTGCGCCGCGTGCCCATGATGGAGCCGCTGCGCGGTACGGTCGAACTCGTTGGCTCCATCATCGAGTCGAGTGAGAGCGCTTCAGTGCTTCTCGAACGGCTCGGTGCAACCCCGACGACATGACGCGGCAGCTGCACTGCCAGCCCACCCGAGACGCCCAGACCCGAAATGAGTGATCATGCCGGAACAGGAACACCTGCGCCGTCCAGTAGCTGAACGGACGATTGAAGAGACCGAGGCCGCCACCACGGCAGGTGGAACCGGAGAGCGTCTCAAAGCCGAACTCGACGATCTTCTCGATGAAATCGATGAGGTGCTCGAGACGAACGCAGAAGATTTCGTCAGGAGTTTCGTTCAGAAAGGCGGCGAGTAGCCCCTCTTGCGTCCCCGTGGGTCCAGGACATCTGAGCCGATAGCCTCTCCCACTGTGCCCATGCCATTTTTTCCACCGAGCGAAGACCCGGGTCCAGACTTCTCGTCACTGATCCGACGCCTCGGCCTCGAACCTGTCCTGCCGGGTTCGGCGCTCGAAGGTCGCATCGCGGTGACCCACGCAACCACTGTCGTAGCGATCCGCCACCGTGATGGTGTGGTGATGGCTGGTGACCGCCGTGCCACCTCGGGGAACATCATCGCCCACCGAGCAATCGAGAAGGTCTTTGCAGCCGATCGACACTCCGGCGTTGCGATTGCCGGAGCAGCGGGCCCAGCAATGGAGATGGTCAAACTCTTCCAACTCCAGTTGGAGCATTACGAGAAGGTCGAAGGTTCACCGCTCTCACTCGAGGGTAAAGCGAACCAGCTCGCCCAGATGGTGCGGTCGAACCTGCCGGCCGCGATGCAGGGGCTCTTGGTCGTTCCGATCTTCGCCGGTTACGACACCCGCCGGGCAACGGGACGACTCTTCCAATACGACGCAACAGGCGGCCGCTACGAGGAATCGCACTACACCACGAGCGGCTCCGGTGGATCCCTCGCAGGGAGCGTCATCAAGCAGGGATACCGAGATGGCCTCGAGCGGAGCGAAGCGATCGACCTCGCAATCAGCGCACTCTTCCACGCTGCAGATGACGACTCCGCCACCGGCGGCCCCGATCTCATACGGGGCATCTACCCGGTGATCGCGACGATCACCGCTGAAGGGTTCCGACGGGTCGACGATGACGAGATTTCGCAGCGGTTCGCCGGGCTCGTCTCAACGCTCACCGGTCGCGAGTCAGGGTCTTCGCGAATTCCGGAGACCAGCACTGAGACCGGAGGATCTTCGCGATGAGCATGCCGTTCTACGTCGCTCCCGAGCAGGTCATGAAGGACCGCGCCGATTACGCCCGCAAGGGAATCGCACGCGGTCGTTCGCTTGTTGCACTTGTCTATGCGGACGGCATTCTTCTCTGTGCCGAGAACCCATCGGCAACGCTGCGCAAGATCAGCGAGATCTACGACAGGATCGCATTCGCCGGCGTCGGGAAGTACAACGAGTTCGATCAGATGCGAATCGCTGGCGTTCGTGCAGCTGACCTCAAGGGGTACACATACAGCCGCGAGGACGTCGATGCCAGAAGTCTCGCCAACAACTACGCCCAGATCCTCGGGCAGGTGTTCACCCACGAGATGAAGCCTATGGAGGTGGAGATCCTCGTCGCCGAGGTCACTGCCAATCCTCAAGACGATCAACTGTTCCACATCCTGTACGACGGAACGGTTATGGACGAGGAGCGATTTTCCGTGCTCGGTGGCGAGGCAGAAGCAATCTCCTCACGTGTGTCCGACGCATACGCCCCGGGCCTCGACCTCGCCGCTGCGTTACGTATCGCAGTTCGCTCGCTTGCCGGCCCGGATCGCGAACTCACACCCACGGACCTCGAGGTGGCGGTGCTCGAACGCACTGCTGAACGACGGGCGTTCCGGCGACTCGAGCGTGTCGAGCTACCTGCGTTGCTCGCAACTGGGGACTGACCCGGTGCAGCTTTGCAAAGAGGCGTTCGACACAGCCCACGCCCGATAGCGTCTCGGCATGGAGCGACGGATCTACGGCCTCGAGAACGAGTACGGCGTCACCTGCACGCTTCGCGGTCAGCGTCGGCTCAGCCCTGATGAAGTCGCTCGGTATCTCTTCCGGCGAGTCGTCTCCTGGGGCAGGAGTTCGAACGTCTTCCTTGCGAATGGTTCGCGCCTGTACCTCGACGTTGGCTCGCACCCCGAATACGCAACCGCCGAATGTGACTCGATCCACGAACTGGTTGTGCACGATAAGGCAGGGGAGCGGATCCTTGAATCGCTGCTGACCGGCGCCGAGGAGCGCCTTGCTGAGGAAGGGATCAATGGAGACATCTACCTCTTCAAGAACAACACTGATTCGGCCGGGAACTCCTACGGGTGCCACGAGAACTACCTGACCTCACGGGTGGACGACTTCTCGCATTACGCCGACGCCCTCATCCCATTCCTCGTGACCCGGCAGATCTATGCGGGTTCGGGCAAGGTGCTGCAGACGGCACGGGGAGCGAAGTTCTGCATCAGTCAGCGCGCCGAGCACATCTGGGAGGGGGTTTCGTCAGCTACCACCCGAAGTCGGCCGATCATCAACACCAGGGACGAACCCCACGCTGATGCCGATCTGTACAGACGGCTCCATGTCATTGTCGGCGATTCGAACATGAGCGAATACGCGACCTTCCTGAAGGTCGGCGCAACCTCCATTCTCCTGCGGATGCTCGAAGAGCCGAATGTCGTTCTACGCGACATGTCACTCGAGAATCCGATACGCGCTATTCGCGAAATCAGTCACGACATCACCTGCACGCGCCGGGTTCGACTCGCCAATGGGAGAGAGGCGACAGCGCTCGAAATCCAGTCGGAGTACCTGACTCGGGCGCTGCGCTATGCAGAGCGACGAGACCTCTCACCGCTTGAGAAGCAGGCTTTGATGATGTGGGAGCGTGCTCTGACCCAGATCGAAGAGGATCCACTGGGTCAGACCCGCGAAGCCGACTGGGTCATAAAACACAACCTTGTCGAGTCATACCGAGAGCGTCATGACCTCGCTCTGACCGACCCTCGCGTGGCACTGCTCGACCTCCAGTATCACGACATCCGACGCGACCGTGGAATCTTCTACAAACTCCAGCAACGGGGGCTGGTTGAGCGTATGTGTGACGACAACGAGATCGACGAAGCGATGGAGACGCCTCCCCAGACCACGCGAGCGCGGCTACGCGGGGAATTCATCCGTGTGGCGAAGGAACGCAAGCGCGACTACACCGTCGACTGGGTGCATCTCAAGCTCAATGATCAGGCGCAGCGGACGGTGCTGTGCAAAGACCCTTTCCGTTCTCACGACGAACGCGTCGAGAGCCTCATCGCATCGCTCTAGGAACCATGGCCGCCACTGCTGACAAGTTCGAACGAATGATGAACCTCCTCGCCGCCCTGCTCAACGCAGAACGTCCGATATCCGCCGAGCAGATTCAACATCGGGTGGCGGGGTACGCGTCAGAGAAAGAGGCGTTCCGGCGCACCTTCGAACGAGACAAGGACGAATTGCGCAGTCTCGGAGTACCCATCGAGGTTGGGCCGATCCCGGGCACCTTTCCCGAGACCGAGGGCTACATCGTCGACAGGCGTACCTACGAACTTCCTGATCTTGATCTCGCTCCCGATGAGATCGCTGCACTCCATTTGGCCCTTCAGGCCGTAAGCGTCGGAGGCCCGTCCGTTGAGGATGGCACCGCTGCTGCTGCACTCTGGCGGCTCGGCGGGTTAGACGACGCAACTCAGATCCTCGAAGAGGAGCACACCGCCGCAATCGCCGAAATCGCCGTAGATGGCCGCCAAAGCATCCTGTTCCGCGCCGTGCTCGAACGTCGTGTCTGCCGATTCACCTACACGACTGCGGGTGCGTCCGCAGAGCGTGAGGTTGAACCATGGCGAGTCGGATATGAGCGTGGCCACTGGTATCTCACCGGTTTCGATCGGGATCGTGAAGCGACCCGAAATTTCCGCCTCGACCGAATGGGAGTGGAGATCAGGATTGGTGAGCCGAACACGTTCATCGGTCCGGCGCCGGAGATACCTGACACTGAGTACCGCCCCTGGGACGACGGCGGCCCCGAGCAGATCCGCGCTCTCGTGAGATTCGATCCAGATCAGGCTCAGTGGGCGCTAGAGGCGCTCGGGCCGAACACTCTCCGCGAGGTCGAGTCCGATGGGTCACATCTCTTCGAGGTTCCTGTCACTGCATGGGAGCCGTTCCGATCCTTCCTGCTCGGCTACCTCGACCACGCAGAACTCCTCGAGCCACCTGAGCTTCGGTCAGATCTCATGAGTTGGCTTCAGCGATACGCCGAAGAGGACAGCCGATGACGCAGAAGCTCACCGCCAGAGAGACTCTCGAACGGGCTCTTGCAATCGTTCCGTGGATCGCATCTCAGGGAGGGACTGCTTCGGTGGATGAGGTGTGCCGACGATTCGATCTCGATGTCGACCAACTCAGTAGCTGCCTCGCCACCGTATCGATGGTGGGCGTCTATCCGTACACACCGGATGCGCTTCTCGAGGCATTCGTGGAACCAGATCACGTCTACGTCAACCTTCCGGAGTATTTCCGCCGGCCTCTTCGTCTCACACCCACGCAGACGTTCGGACTCATAGCGGCCGGTCGGGCACTTCTCTCCGTGCCCGGTGCCGATACTCACGGACCGCTGGCAAGAGCGCTCACGAAGATCATTTCGATCAGCGGGGCCGAGACTGCGGTGGCAATCGACATTGACACCGCTCCGAGTGACATCCTCATGAGCCTGCAGTCGGCGGCTGCTGATAACCGACAGATCGAGATCGAGTACTACACCTTCGCTCGGGACGTTTGGAGTGTCAGAGTCGTCGATCCATGGCGGGTGCAGTCCCTCGAAGGGAACTGGTATCTCGAGGGCTTCTGCCACAAGGCATCAGCCACTCGCGTCTTCCGAGTTGATCGGATACGCGCCATATCTGTGCTCGGTTCGGGTTTCCAGTTACCTGCGGAACTGCCACCACTGGACATCTTCCCGGATGACGTTGCGCTGCCGCGGATCACACTTGATCTCACTCCCGCTGGCGCGTGGGTGGCAAGCCAGTACCCGGTGGAGTCGTCCTTGCGGCTTGACAACGGCACAACGAGGGTCACGCTGGCGATCACCGCCGGTGCGTGGCTTGAGCGTCTCCTGCTTCGACTCGGCGACGACGCAACTGTGGTCACCGCTGGGCCTGGTCTGGAACACGCACGCGCTCGCGCATCGCGAAGGGTCCTCCAGCGGTACCTGAAGTAGCCTCACTGTCAGTGAGTGCCTACAGCAGAATGATTCCATGAACTCTTCGTCCTCAGGAGAATCCGAGTTCCCGGCTCCGGCTGATGACTTCTCCGATGAACTGAGCAACCTCCTGCGCGTCGAGGAGCGGTCGGCGCCGGGCAAGCTGGAGAGGCTGTTCGGGCCCACTGGAGCCACCATTGTCGAATGGGCAAGTGTCATAGCTGGAGCGATCGTTCTCGCGCTCGTCGTCAAGGTCTTCATTCTCCAGGCCTTCTACATTCCGTCTCCTTCGATGTACCCGACGCTCAAGGTGGGGGACCGTGTGCTGGTCAACAAACTCAGCTATCGCCTCCACGACGTGAACCGGGGCGATGTGGTGGTCTTCGAACGTCCAGCATCCGAGGAAGCTTCAACAATTCCAGACCTCATCAAGCGGGTCATCGGTCTCCCCGGGGATTCGGTCACGTTCCGGAATGGCCATGTGTTCATCAACGGGGAGCAACTCGCCGAGCCGTATCTGCCCGCCGGCGTCACCACCACGGCAGATTTTGCTCCCAACCGGTGCACCCTCGAAGCACCGTGTCTGGTGCCTCCGGGCGACGTCTGGGTCATGGGCGACAACCGGAACGATTCGAAGGACAGTCGTTATTTCGGTCCGATCGAGCAGCGCACGATCGTCGGCCGGGCGTTTGTGATCGTCTGGCCTTTGAATCGACTTGCCTGGCTCTAGAGCCGTTCGAAAGCTGCCAGCATTCGGTCGACGTGATCACTGAACACTCCGTCGATGCCAGCATCGAGGAGTTCGTTCAGAACACGATCGAATTGTGCATCCCATCCGAACGCAAGCATTTCGAACCGGTGAACGAGTGCGATGTGTCCGCCGCTCCACTCGCTGTGATGCAGATTGATGACATTGATGCCCAAAGCAGCCGATGCCGCCACATGTCGTTCGAAGCTGCCATCCATCTGCCGCACACGGGTGGACTCGACGAGACGGATCTTCGGGGAGAGTTCACGCCACGAGGCCACGATTTCCCGGTCCGGGTGACACATCCAGAGTCTCTCCTCAGCACCCACATCGCGCGCACAAGCAACGACCTCCGCTGCAGCGGCAGGATCTTTGATATCAAGCGAGAGATCGACCTCTGATCCGATCACCTCGAAGAGTTCGGCCAGTCCCGGAATGTGCTCTGGAAGGTCCGAACGCTCGCAGGAGTTGATCGGTCGCCGACGAAGACGGCCTCCGACAACACCATCGTGATCGAGTACCGCAGCACCATCGGCAGTTATCCAGACATCGCTCTCGAGGCCGGACGCCCCAAGCCGCAGCGCCAGTCGGAAAGATTCCATGGTGTTGTCGGGAGCAAGTGATCGGGCGCCCCGATGGGCGAATCCGATCGGATCGCGGGAAGAGGGCAATCTGGTCACATGCAGAGCATGGCCCAGAGCGCCCGAGGACAGCGAACCCCCGTGAGGTAGCGACATGGCAGTCCCGCACCGGCCGGTTAGCATCTCGTCATGTTCAATGTTGGAGGAGGAGAGATCATCGTTGTTCTCCTACTCGCATTGTTGGTGCTCGGGCCCGACAAGCTTCCGTCCACCGCCAAGAAGATGGGCCGATTCCTCCACGAGTTCCGGCGGATGACCTCGGGATTCGAGCAGGAGGTCCGCAAAGCTATGGATCTCGAGAGTCTTGGCATCGACAGCACCGGCATCACGACGGCGACCGATGCCGTTCACCGGGCGACCGATGGTCCGAAACTCACCGGACCGCGTCCGACGGGTGACGAACCCGCGTCGCCAACAAATGGCTCATCTGCGACTTCACCGTCGAAGCGGGCATTCGTTGCTGACCTCTCCGACCGTTCCGTGGCGGACGACGACGCTGCGATATGAGCGTGAGCGAAGCATCCGCCGGGCCAATACTCAGCGGACATATGACTATCTGGGAACATATCGGCGAACTGCGTTCGAGATTGATCCGGGTCATCCTTGCTGTAGTCCTCGGCGCACTTGCCGGTTGGTTCCTCTACCCGTACGTGCTCAATTTTCTGCAACATCCATTCTGCGAGGTGCAACCGACCTGTCAGTTCATCGCCACGGAGCCGTTGCAAGCCTTCGGCCTCCGGATCAAGATGAGCGCGTACATCGGAGTCGCAGCTGCGATGCCGGTGATCCTCTGGCAGGTCTGGCGCTTTGTGACCCCGGCTCTGTATTCGCATGAGAAGAAATATGCGATTCCGTTCATGGTCAGCGCTCTCACGCTGTTCGCCATGGGGGCGGCAGTTGCGTATTTCACGCTGAACCCAACGCTGGAATTCCTCACGACCATCGGCGGAAGCGACATCACGCCGTTCTACACAGCGGAGAGTTACGTCACGCTCATCATCTGGATGATGCTCGCGTTCGGAGTGGGCTTCGAGTTCCCCGTTGTCCTCGTAGCGCTCCAACTCACGAATGTCATCACCCCCCGGCTCCTCATGCAGTGGTGGCGGATGGCGATTGTGATCATCGCAATCATCGCTGCGGTCATCACGCCCAGCGGCGATCCCATCTCGATGATCGCCCTTGCGGTCCCCATGCTCTTCCTGTATTTCGTATCTGCAGGCGTTGGTGCTGTGCTTCTCGCTCTTCGCCGCCGCCGTCGTCGACGAAGTGAAACTCGGGCGGCGTGAGCGGGCAGTCGCTGACCTTTGGCGGCTTGCGCCGTAGCCTCATGTCGTGACCCTGGATCGGCAGCCATTCGAACTCGACAGATTCCAGATCGAGGCGATCCGATCCGTCGACGCCGGTCGGTCCGTATTGGTCAGTGCGCCCACCGGTTCGGGCAAGACAATCGTCGCCGAGCACGCAGTCAGGGTGGCGCTCGCATCATCAACGCGTGCCTTCTACACCACACCGATCAAGGCTCTTTCGAACCAGAAGTACCACGATCTGGTCGAGATCCATGGAGTCGATCGAGTCGGACTGCTCACTGGTGACACCTCGATCAACGGGGATGCGCCAGTTGTCGTGATGACAACCGAGGTACTGCGCAACATGATCCACACCCGCTCGCATGCTCTGGATGGTCTGAGCTGGGTAGTGCTCGATGAGGTGCACTACCTGCAGGACGCATACCGCGGTTCGGTCTGGGAAGAGATCATCATCCACCTGCCGAGATCCGTTCGTCTCGTGTGCCTCTCGGCCACGGTGTCGAACGCCCCGGAACTGGCGCAATGGATTGAAACTGTTCGTGGCGCAACTGATGTGGTGGTCGAGACACAGCGGCCCGTGACACTCGACAACTGGTTTCTCGCCGACGATCGGCACACCGGCGAACTCGTCATGATCGAGACACTCCTCGAAGGCGAACCGAATCCGGATGGCCACCGCTTCGACAGTGATCAACGAGATGTCCCGCGCAACACCAGAGGCGGGCGGCCCCAACGTCGTTGGGCCACACCGGGTCGTACCGCTGTGATCGAACTGCTCGCCGCCCGGGACATGTTGCCGGCCCTCTACTTCATTTTCAGTCGAGCAGCTTGCGAGGACGCCGTCCGATCCTGCATGCGATCCGGGCTCTCCTTCACGACTGCCGATGAGCGCTATCGCATACGAGAGATTGCTGAGCACCACGTGGCAAATCTCACCGATGACGATCTACGGGTGCTCGAGTACGACCGATGGTTGAGCGCGCTTGAGTCAGGCGTCGCTGCCCACCACGCCGGGATGGTTCCACCGTTCAAGGAGGCAGTTGAGAAATGCTTCATCGCGGGACTCGTCAGGGTCGTCTTTGCCACTGAAACTTTGGCGCTCGGGATCAACATGCCCGCTCGGTCAGTCGTGATCGAGAAGCTCACGAAATACACCGGCGATGGTCATGACTTCCTCACGGCTGCTCAGTTCACGCAACTCACTGGTCGAGCAGGACGACGCGGGATTGACGCCCACGGTCACGCAATTGTGCTCTGGTCACCATTCGTGACGTTTCAGGATTCAGCTCGTCTTGTGGCGAGTCGGAGCTTCCGGCTCACCAGTTCGTTCCGCCCCACGTACAACATCGCCGCCAACCTGGTGAGACGCCATTCGGCGGACGAGGCTCATCGCCTGCTCTCTCTGAGCTTCGCCCAATATCAGGCCGACGCCGACATCGTGCGACTCGAAGCGCATCTTGCAACACGTCGCGAGACGCTCGAGGAGCTTCAGTCCGAGGCGCGCTGCGATCGTGGCGATCTGATCGAGTACCGACGACTTCTGGACAGAGGCAGGGGCGGGAAGGAAGCCGGGGGATCGACTCACGGCCCGTCCTCCAGCATCGAGCAGGCATTGCGAAAGGTGAAACCGGGAGATGTCCTCGTGCTCGACCACCTCGACAACCATGTCGCTGTGCTGTCCGTCTCCCAACGGAGGGGAGGAGGCACACGAGTCAAGGTGATCTCACCGAGGCGGCAGGTCCTCACGATCGGTGCTTCCGATCTTGCTGAGCCGCCGGATGTCGTAGGCACAATCAACCTCCCGGTTCCGTTCACTCCCTCGAAGACCTCGTTCCAGAAGCAGGTTGTTGCAGGACTCACCAGAGTGAGTACAGGTCGTCCGAGAAAGCGGTCGAGCGACGGTGGAGCCGGACCAAGCCGGGGGATCGACGCTCATCCGGTGCACGGTTGTCCGAAGAGGGATGCACACCTCCGTGCGCTCAGACGAGCGACACGGGTTGCTGACGAACTCAAGTCCACTGAGGAGCGGATCCGTAACCGGGCGGACTCCCTCGCAGAGGTGTTCGACCGGGTGCTCCAGGTACTTGAGGAATGGGGGCATCTCGACGGATGGGCCCTGAGTGAGAAGGGGGAGCAGCTCGTGCGGATCTTCCACGAATGCGATCTTCTGATCGCGGAGGCCCTCGTCGCAGGACTCTTCGACGATGTCGACGCTCCGACGGTTGCCGGCCTCGCCTCGTGCTTCATCTACGAACACCGGAACTCGGCACCGGAGATCACCAAGTGGTTCCCCAGCCGGGATGTCGCCTCACGGGCCGATTCGCTGATGAACCTCGCTGTTGCCATCAATGGGACCGAGCGCCGGCTCGGACTGCCGCCCACCAGACAACCCGACGCAACGTTCTTCCCACTCGCACACGCGTGGTCGAGCGGCGAAGCATTCGATCGAATCCTTGACGATGACGACCTCTCCGGTGGCGATTTCGTCCGCACCATAAAACAACTCATAGACCTGCTTCGCCAGATGGGCGATGCCGCTCCTGTCGAGTCCACTGCGACCGCTGCGCGTGTTGCGGCGGATTCGCTCTTCCGCGGCGTGGTCTCAGCATCAGCCCCGGCCTCTGTTGCGTCCTCGTCGGTGCCGATCGAGAACGTCGACGACATCGATCCTCTCAGCGCTGCAGCCATATGGGATGGGGGAGCGGCTGCACAATGATCCGTCCCGGGGATGCCTACGGTGAGCGGTCATCGGTGCCTGATGAAGCGATCGAGGTCGGTTCCGATGCGGAGGCCGGTCGTTGTTTGGCGCTCGCTCGACGTTCGGGTCGGCCGCTCCCTCCGCTGCTGCTCCGAGGTGGTGATCTCTACAGGACCCTCGGTGGAGCACTTCGGTCCGATTCTGCGATTCGTCCACAGGCAACCATCGGGCTCCGAGCCCCCGTCGATCTCGGAATCCTCACGACGGACACCGAGGAATGGCTTTTCGTCGCCCATGCGGTTTTGCGCAGACCCGTCTGGTCCGGAAATTTCTTCGTCGCCATGAACGCCCAGTGGTGCGGTGATCTTGACCTCGGGCCCCGGTCGCATCCCGGCGATGGCCTACTTGACGTCACGGAGGGGCGCCTCGGGATTCGTCAGCGGCTCTCAGCTCGGTCACGAGCGCGCTCCGGTAGCCACCTTCCACATCCTCGATTGAGCACGAGGCGAGCCTCGGTGGCGGCAGTGTCGACGGAACATCCTCTCGCTGCACGGATTGACGGAGTTCGTCGAGCGGTGGTTTCGACGGCCACGATCAGCGTCATTCCACAGGCGTTCATCGCCTACCTCTGAGCAGGAACCCGGTTCCACATGCACGAGCGGTAGCGTTCGATCATGGATGCAGACTCTCTGAAGGAGTCGATGTGCGCGCATATCGACTCGATCGCTCCGCTTCTTCTCGAGATCTCACATGATCTCCACGCACACCCCGAGGAGCGGTTCGAGGAGCACCACGCCCACGACCGCTTGTGTGAAGCCATCGAACAGGCTGGTCTCGACATCGAGCGACACGCATTCGATCTGCCCACCGCCTTCCGATCTCGAACTGGTACCACTGGCCCTGACATTGCGGTTCTCCTCGAGTACGACGCGCTTCCGGGCCTCGGACACGCGTGTGGACACAACATCATCGCCGCTGCCGGCCTCGGAGCCGGGCTTGCCGCCGCAGCGACCTCAGCAGCGGCTGGTGGGAGGATCACCATGCTCGGCTCGCCCGCCGAAGAGGGTGGTGGCGGCAAGGTGTTCATGATCGATCGGGGAGCGCTCGACGGCGTCCACGCAGCGATGATGATTCATCCAGCTGATGCCGACCTCACCACCATGAACGCGATCGCCTACCACGGGCTCGATGTCGTTTACACCGGTGAAGCTGCTCACGCAGCTGCGCACCCCTGGCAGGGCCGGAACGCCCTCGATGCAGCTGTGCTCGGCTACATGAACATCGCTGCTCTCCGCCAGCACATTGCTCCTACCGAACGAATCCACGGCATTTTCACCGACGGCGGTGATCGCCCCAATATTGTCCCGGCGCGAGCAGCCATGAACTGGTACGTGCGAGCCGCTGACGTCGCTGCCCTGGAACGCCTCAAGCCGCGTGTCGTTGCGGCCCTCGAAGCAGGCGCCTCTGCCGCCGGCTGTGAGATCGAGATCACGTGGCGGGACCCTGTCTACGCCGATCTCATCGAGAACAGCGTGCTTTCGCAGCTCTATGTCTACAATGCGCGCAGGCTGGGACGAATGGTGGTTCCGCCTGAGGCGGCCACAGCGGTGATCGGGTCCACCGATATGGGCAATGTCAGCCACGTGGTCCCGAGTATCCACCCGATGATCGCCGTTGCCCCGTCCGGTGTGGGAATCCACACGCCCGAGTTCGAGATCCACGCTGGATCAGGGGCGGGGGACCGTGCAGTCATCGACGGGGCCAAGGCGATGGCCATGACCATCGCCGATCTCTGGGTCTCAAGTGGGGTCCTCGAGGCCGCCGACAGTGCCTTCAGCGGGCGCTGAGCTCCCGGTCTTTTGACTATCCGCGTGGATCGCTCGCGGGACCCGTACGCTCGCCCCTCGTGAGTGTGTACGTCGCTGAGGAGTTCAATGCCGAAGAGGCCGACATCCTTCGTAGGTATTTCACCAACCTCTATGGCCCGGTGTTCGCTCTCGTCAATCTCCCCGAGGTTGTGAAGGGCGCACTCTTCGCCAGATACTCCCGTTCGCCCAAGAGTCTCCGACGACTCTTCCTCGACGAGTTCGTCGGAGAACTCGATATCTCGGGAGACGTCGGTATCGACGCCACGGTGGGTCTGCGGAGGGCTGAAGAGCTCTACGACAAGGTGTTCTTCGAGTACGGCGATGATTCGGTCGCTCAGTTGGGTGGCGTTCATCTGGCTTGTGAGCAGGCGTCGAATCTGCTCACGAAGATCCTGGAGTGGGGCCGACTCATGGCCTACCTCGAGCAGTCCACGCGCTACATCGCGTACGACGCTCGTATTGGCGGTCGCTATCGATTCCATCGGCCTCCTGAGGTTCTGCAGTCCGCTCTCGGGACCCGCTACGTCGGCGAGATGGACAGGATGTTCGACACCTATGCCGAACTGCTCCCGATCGTTGTCGACCATTTTCGCGAAACCATCCCCAAAGAAGCCGGCGACAGCGACTTCGTCTACCGGCAGGCAATCAGGGCAAAGGCATTCGATTCCATCCGAGGGCTCCTTCCAGCCGCTTCACTTTCCAATGTAGGGATCTACGGAACAGGTCAGGGCTACGAGCAACTGCTGCTTCGTATGCGCTCTCATCCCCTTCCGGAGGCGCGCAGCTATGCCGATCTGATGCTTTCGGAACTGCGAAAGGTCATCCCGTCGTTCCTCAAGCGGGTCGATCTCGACCAGCGAGGCGTCGCGTGGAGCAGCTACTTCGAGACCAGTCGGAATGCGATGGACGACATCGCAGGGAGGTTGTTCCCAGCCGGCACCCCGATCGATCCGGCACCGGTAGTCACCCTCGTCGACTTCGATCCCGATGCCGAAGTGAAGCTCGTTGCAAGCGCGCTCTATCCGCATCTCTCGCTTCCCGAGACCCAGATCGAGGAGCAGGTGAGACGAATGACCACTGAGGAACGTCTCTCCGTCCTGAAGGCCTACGAGGGCGACCGCTCCAACCGCCGTCATAAGCCTGGTCGAGCTCTGGAGCGTCCGGGGTATCGATTTGATGTTCTTGCTGACTACGGAGCTTTCCGTGATCTGCAACGACACCGAATGCTGACCATCGATTGGCAGAAGCTCTCACCGATCCACAGCTACACCAAACCTGAAGCCGTCGACGAGGCAGGGGTCGGTCCCCGATTCGATGATGCGATGGCTCGTTCAGCCGCTCTCCACGACGCAATGCTCGCTGATTTCCCTGCCCAGGCCTCATATGCGGTGGCTCTTGCATATCGCGTGAGGTTCTCGATGGACATGAACGCCCGTGAAGCGATGCATCTCATCGAGCTCCGGACGACGCCCCAGGGTCATCCGGCATATCGAATTGTCGGGCAGGAGATGCATCGCCTCATCGCCGAACAAGCCGGGCATGGTGCCATCGCTGAGATGATGAGATTCGTTGATCACAGCTCAGAGCCAGAACTCGAGCGGCTTCAGGCGGAGCGTCGCTCCGAAAGCCGGCGACTCGGTTCCTGAAGCTTTCAACACCATTCGCGCGGAGTACCTCCTGAGGCGGTAGAAACCACTGCCTCATCCGTGCCTATGATCCGCCCACGACATCGGCTCTGCGATGTTTGACCGACCTCCGTACCACCCGCAAGGAACCCATGGCTGATAAACCGACTGACGACGAAGACTTCGAGATCGAGGGCGATCTGGAAGTCGAGATCGATCTTGATCTCGATGGCGACGACGACGTTCTTGAGGACGTACTCGACGACGCGCTCGTGGACGAAACACTCGAGGCTGACGTCATAGAGGACGATTCCGAAGAAGACGATGCCTCTCTCGCAGCGCGTCCGAAGCGCGAGGATGAGGACGACGACGAGGACGAGGTTGATCCCGACGATGTCGAGGCTGATCTCGATGCGATTCTCAAGGACCGCATCGCAGCCGCTGACGATGAGGATGACGAGGATGAAGACGTCGTCCCCGAAACCCGATCTGCGACTGATGTCGCCGAGGGCGTCACTCCCAAGAAAGCCAACGAGTTCACCTGCACCGGTTGCTTCCTGCTCGTGAACCGCGGTCAGTTCGGACCGGACGGCGCCATGCAATGTCCCGTGGGCGAGGCCGTGTGCCCGGCGATCGAGCAACTCGAGGCCACTCCGCAACCCGTGCTGAAGAACGCAGCGAAGAAGGCTCCTGCAACCAAGAAGGCCACAACGAGGAAGAAGGCCTGAGATGGCTGATGAGAAGGGACAGTCCGACCCGATCGAGCAACTACTCGACCTCCTCGTCTACGCCCCTCTGGGGTTGGTTACGCAACTCGACGAACTTCTTCCCGGTCTGATCGAACGAGGTCGTTCACAGGCAGTGATGGCGCGAACGATCGGGGAGTTTGCCGTTCGTGCCGGGTCCGAGAAGGTCCAGGGTCGCGCTGACGGCGCTCAGAAGCAGCTCGAGACCATCGTGCGATCGCTACTCGATCTCGCCGCTTCAAGGCTCGCTAGCGAGCCAACACAGCAGGAACCAACCGCGACGACCGATGAGCCGGTCGACGGCCGAACCACCGCAGAAGACTCGGAACTCCCGATCGCAGAGTATGACCAGCGCAAGGCTGCGGAGATCGTTCCGTTACTCGCGAAGCTTTCCGCCGAACAGCGGTCGGTGATCGGGGAGTACGAGGCCTTGAATCGGAACCGTCGGACGATTCTCAACCGGATACAACAACTCGGTTCCGACGAACCACGATGACCGACTGCGTCGCCCGATCCGCTGGTCCGGCAGACCTTGACGTGCTCTGTGATCTCGTACGGACCTGCATCGCTGAGCTTCGGACGCAGCGGGGTGGTGCGCTCTGGGCTGTGACCAGTGCCCGAAGTGAACCTCTCGAGGCGACTTTTGCCGAAGCGATCGCAACCCCCGGATCCCTCGTCCTCTGCGGCGACTACGTAGGCGCCACCGTCGGGTTCGCAGCGGCGCGACTCGTGCCCACGAACGACGGCAATCACATCGCCCGTGTGACGGACCTCTTCACTCTTCCCGAGGCACGACATGTCGGCGTCGGAGAGGCGATGATGAACGAATGCGTCGCTTGGGCACGCTCACACAATGCGATCGCAATTGATGCTGCGGTACTTCCGGGAACTCGAGATGCAAAGAATTTCTTCGAGGGCTTCGGGCTCACCGCCAGAGAACTGACGGTGAGCCTTACGCTCTGAACTGCTCGGTTGGGTCAGCGACCCTTCCATTGCGGCGCACGCTTCTCGATGAAAGCAGTGAGTCCCTCGGTGGTGTCCTCCGAAGAGAGCACACGTCCGAATGCCTCGCCAGTGATGCGCTGAAGCGTGGCTTCGTCCTCCCAGTCGGCGGCCATGATCAGTGCACGGCTCTCCCAGACTGCGAGTGGGGCGTTGGCAGCGATCTTCTCGGCGAGCTCAAGAGCGCTGGCAAGTGCCTGGCCAGGTTCCACAACGCTGTTGACCAGACCGAGACCGAGCGCACGCTCAGCCGACAGGGGCTCGCCGGTGAGTGCCACCTCGAGAGCGACGTTCTTACCAATGACCTTCGGGAGACGGTAGAGCCCGCCAGCCGCAGCGACGAGGTTGCGCTTCACCTCTGCGAGTCCGAATGCAGCCTGGCTCGATGCGATGATCATGTCGCAGGCGAGGGCGATCTCGCAGCCACCAGCGGTGGCGAGACCGTCGACGGCTGCGATTACAGGCTTCCGTCGGGCATACGTGGTGAACCCACCGAACCCGCCCTTGGCCGTGGCGAGTTCGCCGGCCTTCCCGGCGTTGATCGCCTTGAGGTCAGCTCCGGCGCAGAACACCGGACCGTTGGCAGCGAGAACACCGACCCAGACCTCGGGATCTGCCTCCATCTTGTCGAGTGCCGCCTCCATCGCCTGCGCAACCTCGCCGTTGATGGCGTTGCGGGCTTCGGGTCGGTTCAGTGTGAGCACGGCCACATGGCCTTTGACTTCGTATTCAACCATGGCGAGACCTTAGTCAGTGCGCGGATATCGGGCCGCCCTATGGCCCTGTGCGGAGGGTGAAGCACGGTTCCCGAGGTGGATCGACTGGTACCTTGCCGGAATGTCAGAGCGGCTATTCGCAATCTGTGACCTCGACGGCACGCTTCTCGATTCCGATACTGCTCTTGTCGATGCCTTCCTCGCACTCGGAGTCGCTCGCTCTGAAATCAGCTACGGACATGTCATCGCCGATGAGTGCCTGCGTTTGGGAATCTCCCTCGACGACTATGTCGAGGCCTACGACACTGAAGCGGCGGAACCGTTCTCCGGTGTGCGCGAAGTCATCGACATTCTCGACGAGTGGGCGATCTGCTCGAACAAGCATGTGGTGTCGGGACGCGCCGAACTCGCCCGTCTCGACTGGCATCCGCGTTCAGCGATGTTCGCCGATGTGTTCAATGGCCCCAAACGTCTAGCCCCGCTCCTCGTGGACCTGGATCTCGATCCATCACGGGTGGTCTTCGTCGGCGACACAGACCATGACCGAAGGTGTGCTCAGGACGCAGGAGTCGCATTTGCGATCGCCGCGTGGAACCCCCGTGCTGTCGCGACAAGCGGGGATATCGTCCTCGAGCACCCTTCGGATCTGATCGAGGTTCTAGGCCTCTGAGCCGAGGTCCTCGGCAGTCTCGATAACAAGGACATCGATCTCTTCAACGTTGATGACCTCGATCACTTCGGTCTCGGTGATGGTCGTCTCAGTGATCGTCGTCGCAGTGCCGTCTGCTTCGATGATGGTTGTCTCGGTGACTTCGATCTCGGTGACGTCAACAATGATGACATCGGCGTCGTCAGTGACGATCTCGATGGTTTCAGTGACCTCGACGTCGGTGACATCAACAACAACGGTCGTCTCACCGTCGGATACAACCTCGACTACCTCGGTGACCTCAACGTCCACCACGTCGACGACAACTACCTCGGTGTCACTTGAATCAGTGTCACGTGACTCGACCGCCGGGGTGTCAATGGCCGCGTCTGCGACTGCGTCAGCTACTGGAGGCTTCGGAGGGAGCGGCTTGGAAGTGGGGGATCCGCTGCGTGTTCGTCCCCGACCGGCCTTGGACGGTGCGGTCGACTCGATGCCGAAGAGGGCAGCAATTGCTGGAATCCGTGATGCCAGCTTGGTGACTGCGGCGATGAGCGCCTCGCCGGGCTCGGCGGGAATCCCGAGCGGTGTCACCTGCGAACGCACCGGGGCGTAGGCGAGTGCATCGAGGACGGTCGCATAGCGGTCAGGCGCGGTCTCCGCAGTGAGCGATGCAGCGGTGGCTGCTGCAAGAGCGGTGCCGAGTTCGGCGGGAAAGGGTGCGCCGGCCTTTGGCGGACGGGAGCTGACACGAAGAGCGCGAACGGTGCGTCCTGCCGACAATGTCTCCCGGACCTCTTCGATCCATGCGGTGTGCTCTGCCTCGACACGCTCGGAAAGAGCGGTCTTGAGCGCAGTGGCGAGTTCGCGGGTCTCCTCATCACGAGCAGCATCGTCGGCACCGACCACGACTGAGCGCAGATCACGCAGGTCGATCTCTGCGGCGCCGGCCAGAGCAGCCTCTGCCTTGTCTCGCCATTCAGCCGCGCGAAGTGCCGGCATCAGTTGCTCGGCAAGCGCAAGCAGGGGAGCGGGGCTGATCTCCGGGCGACCCTCTGCGAGATTCGCCTCGTTCTGCTTCTCGACAGCAGTGCGTACAGCGGGGATGCCGCCACGCAGCAACTGCTCGGCGATCGGCTTCTGCTCCTCCGGTAGTCCGGCGAGCACCGCATCGCGATGCGTCCGCTCCGCCCGCAGACGCTTGGCTTTCGGCTTCGGCTCAGGCGCTGGACGCTCCGCACGCGGGGGACGCGGCTTACGCTCACGGCGATCGGCACCAGCGGCTTCACCTTCAGGACGCGGCTTTCGCTCGCGGGGCGGTCGGGCATCGCCGTCACGAGGGGGCCTTGCATCGCCATCGCGACGTGGTCGGGGGCCATCGCCTTCGCGACGTGGCCGGCGATCGCCGCGATCCTCACGCTTCTGCTTCGGAGCAAGCGTCGTGGTGACCAGTTGATCGTCATCCTTGCGCGGCGTGCCGACCACCTCAATGCGCTCCGGTTCCTTCCGGGCGCCCTTCGGCGCAAGCACGGAAAGAATCACGATGCCATCCATCATGAAATCGGCGTCAGCACGCACGATGTCGCCCGCCTTCGCCCCTTCGAACAGAAGTGACCCATCGAGGTCACCCTTCGGAAGCTTGGCTCCGGCTGCACGCCAGGTCCAGGATCCATCGGGACGTGAGCTGGTCAGTTCGATTTCGATGCGACGAGACATAGGGATGCAACGCTAATCGGCTCCGAGGGTCTGGGCGAACGAGCGAAAGTTGCCGGCGTCGCTGCTACCTTCCCGTCCAGTCCATTGCAGCGTGCTTCATGGCCTCTGGACCCGGAACGGACGCCCGCCGCCGGCGGCTCGCACCATGTGGAGAGACAAACATGACCCCTGCCTCGGCAGCCGATTTCGGACAACGGCCCTACGAACCTCCGCCGGACGCCACGGAAATACTTCTCCTGAGACATGGTCAATCCGCGTCGTTCGTCGAGGGCCAACCTTTCGAGCTCGTCGATGGGCAAGGGAATCCACCCTTGTCGGCGCATGGTCATGAGCAGGCCCAACTGGTGGCCCTTCGTCTCCGCACTGTGCCGATCGACGCCATCTATGTCACGCCCCTGCAGCGCACCCTACAAACCATCGAACCACTGGCAGTGGCGATCGGAATCGAACCGGCAATCGAACGCGACCTGCGCGAGGTCCACCTCGGAGAGTGGGAAGGAGGCCTCTATCGAAAGATGGCGGCCGAACGTCATCCAGCCTTCGCCGAGATGAACGCAACCCAGGACTGGGGCGCAGGTCCCGGGGCTGAGACCTCAACACAACTCCGCACCCGCGTTCGCCGAGCGATCGAGCGGATCCATGCCAATCATCCTGGGCAGCGGGTCATCGCCGTGAGCCATGGGGGAGCGATCGGTGCCGTACTCGCCGAGGCAACCGGGGCGCGGTCACTCGCATTTGCTTCTGCGGATAATGCGTCGATCAGTCAATTGATTGTCCACGGTGACCGCTGGATCGTTCGCCGATTCAATGATGCGAACCATCTCAATGCTGGTATGAGCGGTGAGGCAGAGGCACCAACCTGATCCTGGGGTACCCGTCATGGATCGAGATTTGGACTCCTCCTTCGCCGATAATCCTCGTTATGTAAAGTTGTGTGTGAGTGGGGGGATAATTCACCCGGGTCTCTCCGAGGTGCGGGGCTCGATCCAGATCTCGGCCACGGGCTGCGCGTTCGAGCGCAGCCAGGCGAAGGCCTCGGCGATGTCCGGCGGCTCGGAGGAACGCTCGAGATCACGCTCAACGTCCTCCAAGGCTGCCTGCAGGCAATACAAACGGCTCTGGAACTCTTCGAGCTGCTGGCGCGAGATGATCAGGTCGT
>Ga0209084_1000158_pt1 | contig 65577 bp, 73 predicted proteins | sample C_130820_MF_Meta_FD_187309 | JGI IMG/M metagenome (GOLD analysis project Ga0209084, IMG submission 187309) | Freshwater microbial communities from Lake Croche, Canada to study carbon cycling - C_130820_MF_MetaG (SPAdes) (version 2) | ecosystem: Environmental > Aquatic > Freshwater > Lake...
GACGATATGCAAAAAGAAGCCATTGAAGCGGTGCAGCAAGAAATGATGCGTACCAGCATGTTGGCTGAAGCCAAGCGCAATGACCAAATACGTTTTCAGCAATTGCTGTTGGAAGTGCCAGAAAAGCCCAAGCCCAAGCCAGTGGTTGAGGTCGATCTAGAAGCTGAAGAAGCCAAAGCCAAAGAAGCTGCAGAAGCTGAGGCGCAAGTGCTTGCCGATGCGGCTGCTGCACTAGCTGCTGAAGGCGCTGCAATGGAAGGTGAGGCATTAGCCGAAGGTGCAAATGCAGAAGAACCTGCCAGCACTGAAATCGTGATGCAGGAAGGTGAATCTTTCGCTGATGTGAAAGAACGCATGAAGCGCGAGCAAGCCAAAGCCAAGAAGCCAACTATCCCGCCAGAGCTACTGAACAACGCGAACAGCTACGAAGACAAAGTAGGCGTGGTACGCATGGTGGTGCAAAACGACCAAAGCCGTGTGGCTGGCGTGATCCGCAGCATGATCCAAACACAATAACTAATTTAGAACTGTTCCATGCTTGATTTCGCACAAGAAGTAGAAACCACGATTGAGCAATTGCGCGTGCCAGACCCACAACGCAGTGGCACCTTGGTGCGTTTGGTGGGCTTGACTCTAGAGACGCGCGGCATCATGGCGCCCTTGGGTGCGTGCTGTGAAGTATTGGGCCAACACGGTCACCGCATTGAAGCCGAGGTAGTTGGTTTCAACGACCGCACTTTGTATTTGATGCCATTCACAGACCCTGTGGGCGTAGGCCCTGGCGACATGGTGCGTGTGATGCGCAACTCAGGTCAAGTGCGTTTGGGCGATGGATTGTTAGGCCGCGTGATTGATGGACGTGGACAACCTTTAGATGGCCGCCCATTACCTGAATTGCCAGACCAAATGACATTGTTCGGCAGCCCGCTTAATCCTATGGAGCGCGGGCCTATCAATTCCATTTTGGATGTGGGCGTGAAAGCCATCAACTCCGTGTTGACGGTTGGAAGAGGTCAGCGTATTGGTTTAGTGGCCGGTTCTGGTGTGGGTAAAAGTGTGTTGCTAGGCATGCTGACCCGATTCACCAAAGCCGACATTGTGGTGATTGGTTTGATCGGTGAGCGTGGCCGTGAAGTGCAAGCGTTTATCAGCGAATCGTTGGGGGATGAAGGTCTAGCAAAGTCGGTGGTGATCGCCGCACCTGCCAACGTATCGCCTGTGTTGCGACTCAAAGCCACCCATATGACCCATGTGGTCGCAGAATATTTCCGTGACAAAGGCTTGAACGTGTTGATGCTGTGCGACAGCTTGACGCGTGTGGCCCATGCACAGCGTGAAATTGGTTTGGCTATTGGCGAACCGCCGACTGCCAAAGGCTATCCACCCTCCGTCTTTGCCTTGCTACCCAATTTGATTGAACGCGGTGGCGTTGGCAGACATGGTCATGGGTCTATCACTTCGATCTACACCGTACTCGCCGAAGGCGACGACGCATCTGACCCTATCGTCGATATTGCCCGTGCATCTTTAGACGGACAAGTGATGTTGTCGCGCACATTGGCCGACCAAGCGCATTACCCTGCGATTGATTTGAATGGATCGATTTCTCGTGTGATGCAAACCTTGGTCGATAGCGACTCGATGCGCCAAGCTAACCGGTTTAGACGCTTGTGGTCTGTCTACCAACAAAATGCAGATTTAGTGCAAGTGGGTGCTTATGAAGCAGGAACCAATCCTGAATTGGACGAGGCGATTCGCCTACGCGAACAAATGGTGATGTTCTTGCGCCAAGACATGCATATCAGCGAAGACTATGACGTTTCCTTGAGTAACCTCAAACACTTGATGTCATGAAACCCCGCGCAGCTTGGCCTATCTTGGCAAAAAAAGCCAAAGAGAAATGCGACCAAGCCATGGCTGCATTGGTCAAGGGTCGCGAAAAAATTAAAAGCCTTGAGCAAAGTCGCGGTCGTATGGAAGCGCTTTATGCCGACTATTTAGCGCGGTCTATAGAAACAGAAAAAAAATCTCTCAGCATGCAAGAGACAGTGAATTTCCGAGGTTTTTTGCAGCAAATTCAAACCTTGATCAAGCGTGTCGACATTGACCTTCAACATGCAAAATTCGAGTTAGACATCTTAAAAGCCAACTTGCTAGCCGCAGAAAAAAAACGCATTCAAATGGAAACTTTGCAAGAGCAAGATGAGAGACGCATTAGAGACGCCGCCGCCAAGCGTGAACAACGTGAAATGGATGCTGCGGGTGTGATGCTTTTTAATATGAAGTGATCAAACTGTGACTCTGTCTAATGTGTGAAGTTGGCTTGTGAGTACTTAGAGTTTTATATTGATGATTGCCAACCAGCTTGCAACCAATGCCAATAGTGGGGCTTGAATTCCCAAGGTATCAGCGTGGTGGGTGCACTGTCTGCAAATACATGTGATGTGAGATGGTCAAACCAAATGCCTTGTGCCTGCAAGCTTTGCACCAAGGATTGGCTGTAAGTGGCGTCCATATCGCGTGGAAATACGCTGTGACGCATATCTTTGATGCGTTCATCTTGTGAACGCGCAACTTGTTGGGTAGGGCCTGACAACAAGTCATGCACGCTGCCCCAATCGCGTCCCGACAAAGTAGTTTTGAGTCCGCGGAGTTCTTTTTCTACTAGCGCTTCGACTCTGATGCGGTAGCGGTGTTGCCCCAACATATTGTCAAACCAGATACTGGCATGTGGGTGCTTTGCGAGTATTTCAGGCAAATGCGCCATGGCATCTTGTCGGTGGTGGGTGATTTGCGTGTTGCTTTCGCGCAGTGCCTGACCATGGCGCCAATTGAATAAGCGTTGGGCGAGTGGGTCGATATCGTAGGCATCAATTTGTTCAAATTGGGTGAGCCATGTAGTGGGCATCATCCAACCCGCACTGCAACCCATCAGCAGCAAATGTTTGTAGCGTGGCTGGCAATGCATTAAAAAGTTAGCAATATGCGTGACTGTGGGTTGCCAACGCTTGCAAGACTGAAAGGCGTGCAGATGCCAATTCAGCCCGCCGGTGCCTCCTGCGTTTACTAAGTCTTTCAGTATTTTTTTCAATCGCATGGGTTGGAACTATATCTGCGTGAAATTCCCCAAGCAGGTGCCAATTTGACCTGGCATATTGATTGCAAAGTCTATGGGAACAGGCACTTTAGGTGTCAATAAACCGTCATTGCGCACAGGAATTCATCATGCAAAGCTTCAATTGGGCCCAGTTCATCGCTAGTACGTTCAGTATTTTGCTGCTACTAGGTGTTGCGTGGTGGTGGGTTAAGCGCAACAAATCTATGGGCATACAAGGTAACGGCGAGCGTCGTATCCAGTTAGTGGAAGCACTGCCTTTGAGTTTGAAGCACAAGATGGTGTTGATACAAATCGATAACCAAATGGTGTTGGCAAGCGTCAGCCCTAGCGAAGTCAAAACTTTGCACGCTTGGACTGAGGAGACATCGCATGTTGCGTAAACCTGTTTCTTTCAAGCTAGCCTTTGTCTTGATGACATTACTTCTCATCGCCATGTGCGTGATGCCCATGATGGCGCACGCGCAAACGCAAGGTATTCCTTTGGTCAATGTGAGTGGCGGCAAAGGTGGCCAGCAGTACAGCATGAGCCTGCAATTATTGGGCTTGATGACAACACTCACGCTGTTGCCATCGATGTTGCTGATGATGACCTCGTTTGTTCGCATCATCATCGTGCTGTCTATCTTGCGCCAAGCTTTGGGTACTGCACAAACACCGCCCAACACGGTTTTGGTTGGACTCGCTTTGTTCTTGACTTTCTTCATCATGTCGCCCGTCTTCGAGTCGGTTTACAAAGATGCAGTCGGCCCCTATATGAACGCCAATTTGGACTTCGACAAAGCCTTAGCCAAAGCCGAAGTACCCGTTCGTGACTTCATGATGAAACAAACGCGCGAAGACGATATCGCGATGTTCATGCAAATCGCTAACCGCCGTGAGTTAGATAACTCATCACAAGTGCCTTTCACTACGTTGATGCCTGCTTTCATCACTTCGGAAATCAAGAGTGCATTCACGATTGGTTTCTTGATCTACATCCCCTTTGTGGTGATCGACTTGATCGTCGCCAGTGTGTTGATGTCGATGGGCATGATGATGCTCTCGCCCATGATTATTTCGATGCCTATCAAACTCATGTTGTTTGTGTTGATCGACGGGTGGACGCTCTTGATGGCGTCGCTCTCTAACAGTTTCGTTTTTTAAGGAAGTACCACCATGGACTCAGCAGCCGTAGTAGATTTAGCCCGCCAAGCGCTTTGGATGACCATGCTCATTTCGGCACCTTTGCTTGTTGTTGGCCTCGTAGTGGGTTTGGTAGTGGGTATTTTCCAAGCCGCCACCTCGATCAACGAGCAAACGCTTAGTTTTATTCCTAAAGTGTTTGCGATTGGCTTGACCGTGTCCATCATGGGCGGTTGGATGATCAACACGATGGTGGATTACACCAAAGGCATCTTTACGCGTATCCCCAGTTTGTTCATGTGATTCTGGGTTATGAACCTCGCGCTGATAGACATTCTTGAAAAGTTTTTGGTCATCATTTGGCCGATGCTGCGTTTGTCTGCGTTCTTAGCGTTCACCTCTATTTTTTCAATTCGCGCAGTGAATCTGCGCATTCGTATGTGTTTAGGCTTTGCTTTGGCATTCTTTGTCTCGCAGCAAATCGATATTCCTCGTATCGACCCGCTCACCGCGGAAGGGTTGCAGGAAATATTTCGCCAAATTTTGATCGGCCTGACCATGGGTTTGGTATTTCAAGTGGCATCGGCCACGTTGGTCGTAGCGGGTCAAGCGATTTCGGGTTCGATGGGTTTGTCGATGGCCAACATGATTGACCCCAATATGGGTAGCGTGCCTGTGTTGTCTGCGCTTTTCAACATCATGGGCACCTTGATATTTTTAGGAATCGGTGGCCATTTGATTGTGTTTGGCTTGGTGCTGGAGTCGTTTAAGTTGCTACCGATTGGCCAAGAGTTTTTTACCCAAGACATGCTGGGCAAGATGATCAATTGGAGCGCCATGATGTTCTTGGGCGCTTTATTGATTGGCTTGCCTGTGATGATGACTTTGTTGTTCATCAACATCGGCCTCGGATTTGTCGCCCGTGCTGCACCGAGTTTGAATATTTTTACCGTGGGCTTTCCCGCCTTGATCTTGGTGGGATTTGTCATTTTGATTTTTTCTATGGGCAACAACGTCTCACGCATCCAATGGGTGTGGGCGCAGGCGTTTCTGGTCTTGCGTTCATTTTTAGGAAGCTGATTAGGTAACCGATATGGCAGAAGAAAGCGGACAAGACAAAACCGAAGAACCCACGGCGCAGCGACTCAGCAAAGCGCGCGAGGAAGGCCAGATTGCGCGTTCGCAAGAACTCGCGCCTGCTGCCATGATGGTGATGGCTACCTTGTTTTTCACCATGATGGGACAGTACCTTTTTAACAGCATGGGCAATTTGTTTAAAAGCCAATTGCAGTTTGATAGAAAAATTACCGACAAAGCCGAGTTGTTGCCCGCTATTTTTGGCAGTGCCATCGTCGATGGGTTTGTCATCGTGTTACCGCTTGTTGCCATCATGGCGGTGATTGCAGCTTTGTCGACCACTTTATCGGGTGGTTTCATCTTCTCGCCCAAACTTGCTTTGCCCAATTTCGGCAAGCTCAATCCCATGAGTGGTTTGAAGCGCATGTTTGGAACCGACGCATTGATTCAGTTAGGCAAATCGGTTGCTAAGTTTTTGGTGGTCGGCGCTATTTTGTTGGTGTCGGTCATGAATAATTTGAATGACTTGACCAATATTTCACAAATGGATTTAGGCCAAGCGGTGAAGGTCGCTGGCACCATCATTGTGGATTCTTGTTTTTGGTTGAGTCTGGGCTTGGTCTTGGTGGCATTGGTCGATGTGCCCCTACAGCGCCACCAGTTGAACGAAAAACTCAAGATGACCAAGCAAGAGGTCAAAGACGAGATGAAGAATTCAGAAGGTAACCCCGAAGTTAAGGGCCAGATCCGCCGTCGCCAGCGTGAAATTTTGAACAACAAGATGATGACCAAAGTCAAAGACGCAGACGTTGTCATCACCAACCCAACCCACTTTGCGGTGGCCTTGTCTTATGACCCCAACGGGGACGGCGCGCCACTCTTGGTAGCCAAGGGCGATGACGGATTGGCCGCACGTATTCGAGAAGAAGCCACCAAGCATGGTGTCTATATCTTTGAAGCGCCGCTACTAGCCCGCGCCTTATACTTCACGACTAAGTTGGATCACCCCATCCCAGAGGCGCTCTACCATGCTGTGGCTCAGGTGATTGCCTTTGTGTTTAGTCTGAATCAGTCTTACGGAAGAGGCCAAGAAGTGATCAAGCCAGACCCGAAAATTCCTGACGAGATGAAATTTGACGCCAACGGTGTCTTGATGAACTCTTAATCTCAAATGTTGCCCGCATGACCGATATCTTCCAAAGCCCAGGGGACCGATTACGGTTTGAAATCCTGCTCAAATCGTTGACCGAAGGCAGCATCAATTTGGTTGTCTTGAGTCAGCATGATTTGGTGCTGGATTTTTATGGCAGTCTTTTTGAAGAACGCTTGCGCGCTGCGGGCGAGCAGAACATTGAGTTTTGCACCTCCACCAGTTCTGAGCAGTTGGTGCAAACCTTCAACGACATCTTGTCGGAACTCACCCTCAACCAAGCCACAGAAAAAGAAAAAAAATTAGCGCCACGCCGCTTCTTGCTATTTCGCGATTCCATTTTGATGCAAGAGTTTGAGTTGCAACTACTTGCACGATTGGTCAATGGATTTCCAGCTGGCAACATCAGCGTGATCTTGCTGATCAACAGCGCAGGTAACTACCGCAAAAAGTTAGAAGCCTTTGGCAAAAACCTATTGCAATGGGAAGTCGAAACCAAAGCCGGCGAACCCAAGCGTGTCCTGTCCGATTGGGTAGCCGATACACCTGATGAAGCGCTTGCTTCTGAGCCGCCGGTTTTACAACCGATGTCAGCTGCAGATTCCGAAGAAGCCCTCAAACAACTCAATATGCCCAAGAAAACCTCTTGGCGCATTCCAGGGCTAGGTAAAAAAGTCCAACCGCAACCGGCACCAGCTTCTGCCGCGACCACTGCAATGCCCGCACCGGCGCCTGCATCAACCCCCTACAAACCGCAAGAAGCTGCGCCCGTTTCTGCCTTTGACGCGCGAACGCCACGTGAACCAGTGTTGGGCGCGCCTGTTTTAGGTGCTACCGCTAGCGCTGTTTCCGCCACATCTGCGCAAGCAGCTGAGGCAGACGTTTTCAAACGCAGCGCGAGCAAGCCACGATGGGGTATGGTTTTATTTGTATTGCTCATGTCTTTGGCTATCTTTGGTTTTATGTACAAAGACATGTTGGTAGAAGAGGCTGAACTCTTTAAGAAATATTTGTTGCGCGGAACACCTGCAGCACCTTCTCCCGCGCCAGAACCCGTGGCCAGTGCGCCGGAGCCTGCAGCATCAAGCGCAGTAGCTGCTGCAAGTGACGTGGCCTCAGGTGCTGTTGACATGCAGACAAACCCAGCAAGCGGCAGTGTGGTTGCAGCGCCTGTAGCATCTGAACCCGTTGTGGTGGCACCCATTAAAGAAGTTGCTGTTAAAGAAGCCGTTAGCAAAGAAACTACAAACAAACAAGTTTCTGCCAAAGAGGTAGATAAAAAAGAACCATCAAAAAAAGAAGCTCAAACTAATTCTGCTCAAGCCGATAAAGTATCTGATGCAGATTGGATAAGCCAATTGCCAGATGATGGCTTTGTCTTGCAGCTCGCCGCATTTGATGTGGAAGACGAAATGCTCACCTTCAAACGTAGCCAAGCGGCGTATGCTTCAGCGCGGGTGATGCAGGTCAGAAAAAAAGATACCAACAAACGCTATTACATTTTGTTGGCTGGTCCATTTGAGACCAAGCCAGATGCAGATCGATTTATGAAATCAAGCCCATTGCTTGCAAAAGGGTGGTTGCGCAGCGTGAAGTCTGTTAAAGCACAACTTACCAAGGCCTAAGGAATAAGGATCGACATGAGTAGCAACGAAGCCGAAGTTATCTCTAGCAAAGGTCATGAAACCTTTGAGCCTGCATTCGAGTCCGATAAGGTGCCACGCCTTCAGGTGCCCAATGTGCCTGAGGATGCACAAGGGCTTTCTGCAAAAGAATTGGCCCAAGTCCCCACCCTGAACGAGCCGGAGGCCGCGCACACCCCTCTAGTGGCGAAGGTAACGGCTCCTAAAGCCGCCCCCATACCCTCCGAGGCCGAAGAAACCAGCGTTTCCGTCTTAGATGCCCTAGACGCTCTGCCTGTATTAGAGGATGTTCACACTCAAGAGATGCCTGGTCACGTCGATACATGGATAGAGGTATTCCAAAAACGTACTGAAAAGCTCACCGAAGATATCAAACTGCTGCACGCGCGGCTTGATGTTTTAGAAGAACAATCAAAGGGTTAACCATGGCGGAAGTTGAAAAAAATACGGACGACACAGCGGTGCTCGAAGCGCCGGTGGATGAAGTTGAAGCGACGGACGCTGCTGAGTCAGGTGAAAACACGTCTGAAGGTGCTGATGAGTCATTCTTGGACGTAGATGCCACTGCTGACCGTTTGACAGAAATCGCTAACCAGTCACTCAATAGCAATGAAGTGGCGCGCCAAATTGAAGAACTGACCTCAGTGGTTTTAGATTCGGCAGAGGTGTCCACACGCTCTGCATCTATCGCCGCCGATGTAAGCGGCGCCATGCGCATGGTGGTTGCAAAGATTGAAGAAACCAACCGCCGCAACGTGTTGCATTCCCGTGTCATGTTGGGTGCTATTTGCGTATGTTTGCTGATAGCTATGGGATTTTTCTTTGGCGTCACTTTAAAAATGACCAAGTCGATCAAAGAATTGGACGTGATGACATACGCCATGTCCAAGCGCATGATCGAGATCGACGGAAGCATCAGTGCCATCGGTAAAACCAATTCTGATTTTTCTGAAATCACAGACAAACAAGAAGAACTCAACACCACGCAAAAGAATGTTGCCAACCGCTTGGACGAAATTGGCCGCGTGATGTCCACCATGCCTAACTTGGTGGCCGATCAAAACAACAAGTTGATAGATGCAAAATTACTCGCGATGAATAAATCCTTGGCCTCTATGGAAGCCAAGCTGGTGGCCAATGCGGATGCGGACAAATTAAAACAGCAACCTGTGCAATTGGTACTGACTGAAATCCAAAAAATGCGCACAGAGATGAACCAAAGCTTGCAAGCGCGCGATAAATTGCAGGCCTCTGCCTATGAACAAGCTGTCAAGAGCGCAAGCAATGCAGCGGCCATGGCACAAAAAGCGGCTGACAACGCAGTTGCTGCAGAAAAAGCCGCAGCTGCAGAGCGTTTAACTTCTCAAAAAGCAGCTGCTGAGCGTGCTGCTGCCATGCGTTTTGCCCCGCCAGAGAAACCCCCAGAAAGAACACAGGCTGACAAAGCGGCTGCAGATAGAGCCGCCGCAGAAAGAGCTGCTGCCAAAGCCTCGGCTGAAAGAGCTGCAGCGCTCGCAGCAGAACGCGCCGGTGCTGCTGAACGTGCCGCAGAAAAAGCCCGTGCTGCTGCGCAAGCTGCTGCAACGCCCCCTCCAGCACCAGCCCCAGTGGTGCGTGAGCGTCCTATCCAATACCCAAGAGCGGCTGACTAAGCGTTCAGCCCGAACCGACTGGCACTCGCGTGTGCCCAGTCTTGGTAGGTCACCGGCAAACTGCTGATATCTTTTTGCAGCAATGCGAGCGGCGCAACCGTATCCACCAATTCCGATAAATGCAAAACCTGTGTTTCACTGACACGTTGCATGATGTGGCGTGGTGAGAGCTCATGGGGTTCATGCAAACCAGCGGCTTCTAATAATTCTTGCAATGCCTCTAAGGTGTTGCGATGGAAGTTTTCAACCCGCTCTGCTTTGCTAGGCACCACCAGCGCCATTTGTCGCTTGGGGTCTTGGGTCGTCACGCCAGTAGGGCAATTGCCCGTGTGGCAAGTTTGTGCTTGTATGCACCCCAGCGCAAACATAAAACCGCGTGCACTGTTACACCAGTCTGCGCCCAAAGCAAAAGCACGCGCCATATCGAATGCGCTGACGATCTTGCCGCTCGCACCTACGCGTATATGTTCACGCAAACCTGCACCCACCAAAGTGTTGTGCACCAAGCGCAAGCCTTCTTGTAGTGGCATACCTATATGGTCAGAGAACTCTAAGGGGGCAGCACCGGTACCGCCTTCTGCACCGTCGACCACCACAAAGTCTGGATAAATTTTGCTCTCGAGCATAGCTTTGACAATTCCAAACCATTCCCAAGGGTGGCCAATACACAGCTTCATGCCCACCGGTTTTCCACCACTCAAATCGCGCAGTTGTTGCACAAAATGCATCAATTCCAGTGGCGTTGAAAAGCTGCTGTGGCTAGAAGGTGAAACACAGTCTTCACCCATACCTACCCCTCGCGCTTCAGCAATTTCTTCGGTCACTTTGGCGCCTGGCAAAACGCCACCATGTCCAGGCTTGGCGCCTTGGCTGAGTTTGATCTCGACCATCTTGACTTGCTCAGACTTCACGTTCTCGGTGAAATGCTCTGGGCTGAAATGGCCGGATGCATCACGACAACCAAAGTAGCCAGAACCGATTTCCCAAATCAAATCGCCACCGTGGGTGCGATGGTGACGCGAGATAGAACCTTCACCCGTGTCATGCGCGAATCCACCGCGTTTAGCGCCAAGATTCAGTGCCAATATGGCGTTGGCACTCAACGCGCCAAAACTCATGGCAGAAATATTGAACCGGCTCATGCTGTAGGGTTGCTTGCAAGCGCTGCCACCGATTTCAATGCGAAAGTCGTGGCTTTTGAGTTGGGTGGTTGCGATGGAGTGGTTGATCCATTCGTATCCCACTGAGCGCACATCGAGTTGTGTGCCAAAAGGGCGTTTATCGCTTTCGCCTTTGGCACGTGAATACACCAAGCTACGTTGTGCGCGAGAAAAGGGTGTGGCGTCTGTTTCAGACTCTAAAAAATATTGTCGAATTTCAGGCCGGATGTATTCGAGCATGAAGCGCAAATGCCCGATGACTGGGTAGTTACGCAATACCGCATGGTGTTCTTGTTTGAGGTCATGCAAACCGACCAAACTTAAAAATAAAAATACAACAGGCCACCAACCGCTTAGGCCTGTGACGCCCGCACCGAGCAAGGTGAACACCAGTAACACCACAGACGCCAAAAACGCGGTGTAGCGCACCGGATAAATCTCGTTTAATTTTTCCAGCATGCGGCTAACTCCTATGGCGGTGGAAAGAATTATCTTCTTTGGTTCAATTTCGCCGCTAGTTTAGTTTGAGCCAAGGCGGAGACTTCTGAACGCAGGCGCGCAGAGGTGAGTTGTTGGTCGGCCACGTTTTGTACATCTTTGAGATGCGACATGATGGACGAGCGAAGATCGACCAAGTCAACCTCCAACTTGCGTGCGCGCTCTTGCAACTCGCGTTGCAGAGCCATACGCTGTGTCAATAAATTGACTTCAGCTGCAATCGTGCGCCATGTTTGTGTGAGTTCATCAGAAGGCGCGACGCGTAATTGGTCGAACAATTCACTGATCAGCGGGTCAAACAGCGGCGATGCAGTATTTTGCGGCTGCATAGGCTCTTGTGTTTCAGTCAAGGTGGGCACTTTTTCAGGCGCATAGTTGTATTGAGGAGCAGGAGGCGCTTCAGAAGGTGCAGGGGTAGCCGCCGCACGCGCATGCGATTGCAGCAAAGCATTGACCTGTCCCCAGCCGTCGTCAGGCGAATACTGCTTGAGGCCTTTGAATGACAAAAATTGTGGTTCGGTACTCATTTATTTGCTCAATATGCCCATGGACATGCGTTTAAGGAATTGAGGAATTCCCATTGAGGTAATGCTTGCGGTCTCTGTCACTACAGGATTTGCAGTGGGTTTCGTAGGTATCCCAGCAGTATTTACCTGTGCTGGTGTTTCAGTAGGTGGCGCACTGTCTCCCACCTTATGCAAACGGTGGCGACCTAAAACCGAGTATTGATTAGACAGAGTGCTTGTGCGTGCCAACAAGTTCTTGGCCGGCGCATTCAGTGCATTCGATTGGTTGGTGGTGCGAATGCCGTTGAGCGCATTGATACGCGTAGATGCTGTTGTCTGGCGCATGCCTTGCGCGCTGGCGCGCATCTCGCGGGCAGTGCACACGGCTTTGCCGAATTCAATGAAAGACGTGCCGCACTCGTCAGGTAAGTCCATCAAATAGCCACGCTCAAACATTTCACGCGCGCTTTGCGCTTCCAACACAGGCGGCGACAACATAAAGCTGACAGGAAAGCGCTGCTTGGTGAAGGTGTCGCTTTGCATTTGCTCGTTGTGCACACGTGTAGGACACACCAACAATGTGGGTGGCGTGTGGATAGCGGAATCAAACACCCAGCGGTGGCGGCTTAAAAAGCCTGCGGTAGCGGCGAGTTCAATCTCCGACACAGATGTCGGCACGATGACCAAGTCGTATTCAAACATCAGCTCGCCAGCAATCGAGTCAGTCCACGTCAAATCGCAAATCACAACATCAGAACTGCCAGCGGCGCGACGCAAATGCAAACGTGCGTCAAGAATGGGGCGGTTACCACCTTGGTCGAGCGGCAAGATGTGGTGCTGGACCACGATGCCGATATTGGGCGCGCGGTTCAACCAGGTGCTGGAGGATCCGTGGGTGTCAAAGTCGACCAAAGTCACGCTTTGGCCTTGACGGCGCATGTAAGCCGCCAAGTTGGCTGACACGGTGCTCTTGCCGACGCCACCCTTTTGACTGGTGACCAAAATTTTGAAAGTAGACATTTACTAACTCCAGATTCGAATGCCGCAACGCCTGAGAAACAAAAAAGAAGCGGGAAGTGGAATTTAGTAGGTAGTTACATAACCGTCAATATCGCTAATTTTGCGATTTAGTCGTCTAAACCGACAAAAATATCACTTTGTAGAGTTAATTAGTATTCAAAAAATTTCAAAAAGAAACTAAATGAAGAATAATTGCTATGTTGTTGATTCATAATGTTTTTTTAAGTAGTGTCAAAAAAAACAACACTTTCCAGCTTTTATGGATGTTTACCCTGTCACAAAGTGTGTAAAACCCGCGAGTAAACTCTTTATGTCTAAATTTTGTGAGTTCTTATAACTATGTCTTCTACACACATCTCCCGCATTGCTATGGCAATTGCTGTTCTGGCGCTTGCAGCATGCAGCACCACCAAGCTCGCAGAAACCGCTGACGTCACTGGCAAAGCGGTGGTAGCGGCGGCGGCGCCGGCTACCGCCCCCGCACCAGCGCAATCTGCTGTGGCCCCTGTGGTGGCTGATCATTTGAATCCGAGCAGCTTGATATCTAAAGAACGCAGCGTGTTTTTTGACTTTGACCAATTTGTGATCAAAGCCAATGACGGTCCCATGATCGAGCGCCAAGGCAAATATTTGGCTAGCAAGCAAAACTTGGCTATTCGCGTGGAAGGCAATGCCGATGAACGCGGCGGCCGTGAATACAACTTGGCCTTGGGTCAAAAACGTGCCGACGCAGTGGTGCGTGCATTGAAAGTCTATGGCGTTAGCGAGAAGCAACTCGAAGCTGTGAGTTTCGGTAGCGAAAAACCAGCGATGCAAGGTCACGACGAAGTTGTATGGGCGCAAAACCGCCGTGTTGATTTGGCATATCCCAACAAGTAAATTTTGAACGTATCGCCAAGACGTATGGGTTGCATTAGCTGATGCAACTCAACAACGAAGTCATCACCACACCACCGCGTGCTTCGGCCACGGTGGTGTTGTTACGTGATGCCCCACAAAAAGGGCTAGAAGTATTTTTATTGCGACGCCATACAGACTCTGCTGTATTGGGCGGCGCCTATGTTTTCCCTGGTGGCAAATTAGACGAAGCAGATAGCAGCGAAGACGTGTTGCGTCATTTAGACCAAGACCCTCTCGATTTGCACCGCTCGTTGGCAGAGCCTGAGATTCAAACCCATATGGCTGCAGGCCTGTATGTCGCTGCCATTCGCGAGGCCTTAGAAGAGTGTGGTGTGTTGTATGCACGCGCTCGCAACAGCGAAGCCTTGGCGCACGACACCTTGCAACGCGCGCAATGGCAAAAAAAATTGCATTCAGGAGAAACTTTTGCAGATGTTTTGGCGTCGGGCGATTTACAACTAGACACGCAGCATTTGGCTCCGTGGTCCAGGTGGATCACTCCGCGTATGCCGTCTGTTACCAGCAAGCGTTTTGACACACGATTTTTTGTAGCCGTGTTGCCGCCTAACCAAACCCCCATCCATGACGATATAGAAGCGGTTGACAGCATTTGGCTGTCGCCGCGCGAGGCACTGCTCAAGTATTGGGAACGCGGCATCAGCATGGCCCCACCACAAATCATGACCTTGGTGAACTTGTTGCCTTACAGCGATTGCGCGAGCGTATTGCGCGCCGCCCTAGCCAGAAAACCTTCTGCAGTGATGCCAGAGACATTTGATGCAGATGGCTTGCGCCATATTTGCTATCCGGGCGATCCGCAGCATTCGATTAAAGAAAAAGCCATGCTCGGTCCCACGCGTTTGCGTTTTATTGAAGGCCGCTTTGAGCCGAAAGATGGTGTGGGGGCTTTTTTAGATCCTGAAGGGATCTAAGCGATACAACTAGTGTCTTCAGTATGTACCGCGTGAATTTGGTGGCGCTTCACGGATTCGAACCGCGGACCTGTGGATTATGATTCCATCGCTCTAACCGACTGAGCTAAAGCGCCGAGCCGCAAATTATAGCGAGACTGCGGCGAGAGTTTTAAGGCAATGAGGCTATTGATGCCAACTAAGCGTTAACAGCGCTGGTAATTGCTTTAGACATCTTTGCGAAGTAAGCATCTGCTTCTTTTGTCGGAACAAGATATTTGGTACGACGATCCTTGCCTTCAAATACTTGTTGAATTAAACCTGCTTCACGTAACTCGTCTAATTTGCGGTGAAGCGTTGCAGGGCTTGCAATTTTATTGAACGCGAGGGCTTGCGAGACTGTCAAGGTTTTGCCGTCAAAGTGCTGCACTGCTATTTCATTTAACAACTGCAGCGCTGTGGAATCTATAACGTGACTGTCCTTTTTAAGAATGTCGATAGCACGTGCAATGCGAAGATAACGTAAATAAAGTTTACTCATCATCAATCCTTTTAGGAATTTTCTTCAATATATGCATATTGATGAATGTTGTTAACAACAAAACTATTATGGTCCCAAAAATATTTCCTGCAAACATTACCAATAAGCTGTTCAAAAAATCGTCGCTTTTGTTATTGTAAAAAAACCATACTTGATGAATGCTTGCGCTGATGAGTCCAAAAATAAGCGAAATTTGGACGATCAATTTGAAATTAATTTTCCGTAAATCTTCGTCCAATCCAAAAAAATCACAACATATTTTTCTAGCAAGCAGTGGCGATCCGCCTGAAATCAACGCAGTGATGGACGTCATAAAAATAGAATTTAAATAGTAGCTCTCTAATCCAATAAAAAGAGATGCCAAAAAAACACCTAACGCACCTTCAATTCCTGATAACAAAACCAGTAGTAACTGAATGCCACTGGGTATAAAAACCCAGTTCACGCCGTATGAGAATTCATAGTTATCAAACAAGAGTTTGTTGAAATAGAAAATAAAGTAGTAAGCCAATGCGCTTGCTAGTACTAATATGGAACTTTTAAGTATTGTCATTTCAAGTAATATTATATGGACGCGCCATTTTTTTCATGTCGCAAAGGTAAGACAATTAACTTTCTTGACGAGTTTGAATAATTTTGAATGGGTAAATAGTCCAATGTTTAAAAATATGCTGATTACGTCTATCTTTGCAATGCTGTTAAGTAGTTCAGCCATAGCGCAAACCAAAGATGCAGCGGTTTGTAATGTGGCCGATTTCAAAATGCTGGCTCTTGCAACCAACGACGAGCAAGCGCGCGAAAAGTCTGTCACCGATTGGTTAGTGAAGTTCGGTAAGGTTTGTGCGGCTGACCAAATTGTTTATATACGAGGGAATCTCGCGCCCTGGCTTGGTACGGCCAACACCATGAAAGTCAATCAAAGCATTGAGACTCTTTTGGCAGATAAAAGAGTCACACAAAAAAATTACGATGCAGATACAAGCGAGTTAGAAAAAAATAAAAATAATACGCCTGCTAACAAACCTCAGACAGAAACGATGTCTACAAGACGTTAGTTGGTTGACGGGTTTTTAATGGACCCCAAACCGCTGATTTAAAACCACCGTCGCATTGGTTTGTGTTTTTCTGTCAAGTAATGGGCTGTTCATCAACAGACCTGTAGCGCTAGATTTACCAACACCAATGACCACATCAATGTCTTTAGTAGCCTCCACCATAGCGCCCCACAAGGTGTTGCTGTAGAGCGTGCCCGCAGCTGTGGGCGTGTAGGCACTGTAGTTGTTGGAAGACCCGGCTTGCGCGCTGGTGACGCCGTAGTAGGTTTGTATGTAACGTTGGTTAGCCCAGTAGCGCGACACATCAATAAATGCATTCACTCTATTTACAACAGGTACGCCCAAGGTCACGCCCCATTGCGCCAAGGCACCGTTGTTAGTTCGCAAAGCGCTACTGTAGTTGCCATAGACAGTAACAGCGTCTTTCACGGGTTGCCATTCGCCCCATGCATAGGCAGCGGCAGAGCCCGCCACATTGCCCATGCCGTTGTAGCGGGTGTCGGCTGTTGCGTAACGCCCCATCATGTAATTGATCGAATAGCCCGCTTTGACTTGCTCATTTCGTACTAACCACAAACCCACGCCGTTTTGAACACTGGCAAAACCTTTGGCGGTTTCATATGTCACATTGATAGTTGGGTCGTTTTTGTTGGTGACCAATACGCCATTCAGCAAAGATTGGTTCGAGCGGTTCATGCCGTAGGTGACTTCGAATTTATCTGCAATGGCGGAGTCTTGTGCCCATGAAGGGGAAGCTGAAAGAACAGCGAGTGCACATGCAAATAATCGAATAGATTGAAACGGCATAGGTGGGTATGGAACAGGTGGTTATGGAATAGTTTTTTTAGCAATGTTTACTTATTTACAAAAACAGCAGGGCGCTTATTCACAAACGCGTCCATGCCCTCTTTCTGGTCTTGGGTAGCAAACAAGGCATGAAACAAGCGGCGCTCAAACATCACGCCGTCAGACAAGCCGCTTTCAAACGCGCGGTTGACAGATTCTTTCGCAGCGCGTGTCGCAACTTGCGAATAGCCGCAAATCATCAAGGCAGCGCCTAAGGTTTCTTCCATCAGTTTGTCTAGTGAAACGACGCGACTGACCAATCCTGATTTTTCTGCTTCGATAGCGTCCATCATGCGTCCGGTCAACGCCAGGTCCATCGCTTTGGCTTTGCCTACTGCGCGTGGCAAACGTTGTGTGCCGCCAGCACCTGGAATAATGCCGAGTTTGATTTCAGGTTGACCAAATTTAGCGTTGTCTGCGGCAATGATGAAGTCACACATCATGGCCAACTCACATCCACCGCCTAAAGCGAAACCGCTGACCGCTGCAATGACGGGTTTGCGAATCGAGCGAATGATTTCCCAGTTGCGGGTGATGTAGTCGTGCACATACACATCGGCAAAGCTGTAAGTGGCCATGGCACCAATGTCTGCGCCGGCGGCGAATGCTTTTTCGCTGCCTGTGATGACCATGCAACCAATCGCAGGGTTGTCGTCAAAGTCTTTGAGCGCGGCGCCAAGCTCTGTCATGAGTTGCTCGTTGAGCGCATTCAATTGCTTAGGACGGTTAAGGGTGACGACGCCTACCTTGTCAGCATCGATACGGGTTTGGATCATTTCGTAGGTCATATACATTCTCTAGAAGTGGAGTGGAAAAAAGCCATCAAGGCACGTAATGAAACACAGCATACCCAAATGGGAGTTGCTTAGGAAAACGCCAGCCTTGGCGTGTGAGGTCGTAGACGATTGGCGTGGCGTCTTGTTGTTGCGCTTGCAACCAGGGGATGGTTTTTTGGACGCAAGCGTTAGCAAGCAACTGCGTCTCTGTTGGATGCCCTTTGCCAAGATCACAAACAATCACACCGCCCTTGGATTGCCAATTAGCAACCGCAGAGACCGAAGCCTCTCGACTATCTGGCAAGTTTGGTAAAGCTTGTATCTTTGGATCGGCATAAAACCCCACCATTGCATTGAGTCCCCAGTCACCCGCAGACCAGTGCAAAGGAACATCAGGGTGGCGCTTTTGCCAATCGGACGCTATGTTGTTTCCTGCCATTTCAATCGGGCGGTAGTACTCTTCGTGACCTTCGTTGGCCCAATACACAGTGAGTGCCAAACCTAGGACTGCTAAAACCCAAAGGCCCTGCAAAGACCAAGCATGTAGCTTTGTTAAAACTTGGTCCATTGCGCTGGCAGATGATTGCAGCGACAAATTACGCAACCACATCAAGCTAAACGCAAAGCCCAGTGGAATCGCCCAAGGCGCTTCAGGCGTCACCACATCGCACACCCCAAATAAAACTGTGGTGACTACAGGCACCCAAGAAAACCAAAACAGCGCGTCACCCCAACCGTTGGGGCGTAAAGCCAATAAGAGATTTTTTCCAAACTGAACAAACCGAGCGCTTTGGGCTGCAGGGTTAGCCCAAGCAAAAAATGCAGCAATTGCTAACCATGCTGGAAAAACATAGAGCAGTGGCATGAAGAAAAATTTCAGAATCCGCAGCCACAAAATCGATTCATCCGATTGTTCGCTGGCATAAACAAATGTTGCAAAGTCGTGCGCAGCCAGCCATTGGTAATGTGGATACATGCCAGCCACAAACACCACTAGCGTGAGATAAGGCCAAGGTGAGAGCAGCCATGAACGCCCCTCACGTTGAAATACTGCGACCACTAACAAGGACAGCAAGAACACCCCGCTGTAATACTTGCTCAACATGCAAGCGGCTGAAAGCACACCTAAAACCAGAGCCATCAGCAAAGCTCGACCCCCTTGCGCAGTCAACGCCCGCAAAAAGATGACGGCAGTCCATGGCCAAAGCGATAAGAGTTGTGCATTGGCATTGAACTTTGCAGCCAAGGTGGTGTAGGGAAAACTCAGCAGCAACAAAAACACTGCGGCGTGGCTAAAGCGTGCCAAGCCCAGTTGACGCGCCAAAGCCACTAAGCCTGCTAAAGCTACTGCCACATTGGCATAGGCCAGTGCTTTGTAAGACAAATCTGAAATTGGAAAGATCTTGAACCAAGCGCCCACTACCCATGCAAAAAAAGGTGGATGCTTGAAAGTCCCCCAGGCCATGGCCTGCGACCAACCGTAGTTCTCTAGCATGTCGTAATAGCTGTCGAGATTGGGTTCAGATACCCATTGCACTAGCGTCCACAACACGCAATAGGCGACGATGACGGGCCAAGTGCGATAGGGCGAAGGGGCGTTAAATGCGTTTTGGTTTGACAACAAGGAGTCCAGTGAACGTTTCATGCATGCTTAAAGCGGCGTGAGAGAGCATCACGCGCAAAATACAGTCAATCTTACTGGCTGGGTGATACCATGCCCGCCATTCTTACCCCCATTCTCCTAAGCGCACCCACCATGAGTTCTACCCACGAACAGCCCAATATCCCCGAACAAGGGCTCACTTTGGCGGTCGTTATCCCCACCTTCAACGAATCGCTCAATGTGGGCGTGCTGATGGAGCGATTGCATGCCACCTTGCAAGGAGTTTCATGGGAGGCTGTGTTTGTAGACGACGATTCGCCCGACGGAACCGTGCAGCGTTTGCGTGAATTGGCCGCTACCGATGCGCATGTGCGCTGTATTCGTCGTGTAGGTAGACGTGGTCTCTCCAGTGCTTGTGTCGAGGGCATGCTTTCCACCAGCGCCTCCTACATCGCAGTCATGGACGCAGACTTGCAACACGACGAAACTTTGTTGCCCACCATGTTGGCCGCATTGCGCGATGAGTCGTATGACCTCGCGATTGGTACCCGCTATATGGAAGGCGGCAGCGTAGGAGACTGGGATGACAGTCGACGCAACACCAGCCTATTTGCGACTACTTTGAGTCAGCGCTTATTGGGTTTGACCATCAAAGATCCAATGAGTGGTTTTTTTATGTTGCGCCGCCATGTGATCGACGATGCGGTGTACAAACTCTCGAGTATGGGCTTCAAGATTTTGGTGGATGTGGTGGTTTCTTCGCCTAAGACTTTGCGAATCAAAGAAATTCCATTCCGCTTTGGCCTGCGGGTGGCGGGTGAAAGCAAACTAGACAACCGTGTGGCGTGGGATTACCTGATGCTCTTGGCTGACAAAACGGTTGGTCGCTACATCCCTGTGCAATTGGTGTCATTTGCCAGCGTCGGTGCAGTGGGAGTGCTGGTGCATTTGAGTATTTTGTGGACGGGTATGGCAGTGCTGTCCATGCCGTTTGTAGTGGCGCAAACCTCTGCGGTGCTTGTGTCGATGGTGTTCAACTTTTTCCTCAACAACGCACTAACTTACCGTGACAAACAATTACACGGCTGGGCGTGGTGGGGTGGTTTGGTAAAGTTCATGTTGGCTTGCGGTACCGGTGCAGCCTCGAATGTGGGCGTTGCTTCTTATATATATAGCGACTGGGGTTACTGGTTGTTCTCTGGTTTGGCCGGCATTTTGGTGGGGTTAATGTGGAATTACGTGACTACATCGCTCTTTGTTTGGCCGCAAAAACGCAAAGGCTGATGTGACGCGCTGGCCACCCAGAGTTGTGATGGGCGTTGGCTTGGGTGTTGTGGTGCACCTGGTGATGGGTGCGCTAATCGACTTGTCTCCAGATGAAGCGCATTACGCCCTCTACGCCTCGCACTTGGACTGGAGTTATTACGACCATCCTCCATTGGTAGGTTGGTTGCAGTGGGTGTTTTTGCAGCTAGGTGGGTCCAATCTGTGGATGCGTGTGGTGCCTATGCTGGCATGGGTGCTCACTGCTTGGGGTGTGATGCGTTTGAGTGATGCGTTGTATCCGCAAATCGCCAAGAGTTCTGTGTTTGGTGTGCGTGTGGATCTATTGTTGCTATTGCTAAGCCCTATTGCGCATTTGCTGGGTTTTGCTTTGACACCCGATGCTTTGTTGATGCCACTGACTTGCTGGGTGATGTGGTTGACTTGGCAACTGTGTCAGCCGAACAACGCGCCCTCTAAAAATAAAAAAACCAGCCAACGGCTTGCCATCGAGCATGCAGATATCAATTCCAGTCGCTTAGTGACTTGGCTTTTATTAGGGCTTGCTTTAGGCCTATCAGGCCTAGCCAAATACACCGCCGTACTTTTGGCTTTGGGCGTGGTGTTGGCTTTGTGTCGCTTCCAAGGATGGCGTTGGTTATTACAACTCGGACCATGGTTGGCATTTGCGCTGGCGCTGCTGTGTGTAATGCCGGTTCTTTATTGGAATGCGATGCACGATTGGGCTTCTTTTGTTTACCAAGCAAACCATGCGGCGGGTAGCAATGCATGGCAGGCGCGCAAGCTCTTGCTTTATGTCGTAGTGGTTATTGTTTCGTATGGCTTAGTTGTGCCTTGGGCTTTGAGAAATATTGCACCCCATTTCTTTGTTGCATCTTTTGGGCTTCCAGGTGTGTTGCTGTTGTTTTACCTGTCGGGCAGGGGCAGTACCTTGCCGCATTGGGTGGCGCCATTTTTTGTAGCATTATTACCCATGATCGCCGCGGGCGTGGTGGGTTTGATTGCAAAGCATCTGCGTGTTGTGCGATGGGTATTGGCCCTTCAGGCCCTTATTTGCGCAGCTATGTTTGCGCTGATGTTGACAGGTGGCTTCGCTTCAGAGAATGAAAAACAAGCACTTACAGCCCCAGGTGTAGGTGTCGATGAAGCCCCGAAAAATCCATTTGCAGATTTACATGGATGGTCGCAAGCGGCAGAGTATGGTGTGCGTTGGGCTAAAGAGAAAAATGTTTCAACATTGGCCGTGACCAATTGGACGCTCGCCAGCCGCATCGCATGGTATGCCCGCCCCATACCCGTGAAGGTCGTCAATGCCCATGGCGACCAATTCGATATTTGGTTCGGTCGCTTTGTAGCGCATGAAGATGCGATTTGGATCGATTGGTCTTTGATGAGCTTTGCACCGCCAGTCGGCGACACGCAGTTTGCCCGTTGTGATGTTTTAGAAAATTTACCTGTGCGCGTTGCGGGTCGTCAAATTGCGCACTTCAATCTATCGCATTGCCAAGATTGGCAGGGGCCAAGCGAATGAGTGCGGCAGTCGCTGCGATTGGACTTTTGCTTGCTATTTTTTTGCAAGTCAACCATGCAGAGCAGACATCCATATTTATGGCGGTCAATGCCTTGACGGTATTGAATCCGCAACTATGGGCAGGCTTGACTTTATTAGGTGATACCGCTGTTGCGCTTTGTGTTATGGCGCCTGTGTTACTTTTTCGCCCAACTATTTGGGTGGGTGTGTTGGCAGCTATTCCCGCAGGCGGAATCACTTCGCTGACCTTGAAGTGGTTTTTTGATGCACCTCGGCCTGCGGATATTTTGGCGTTGACCGACTTTCATGTGGTGGGTTCAGTCTTGCGTGGGCATAGTTTTCCATCGGGACACACCATCAGTGCGTTTGCAATGGCTGGAGTGGTGTGGGCTTGCGTTTGGATGGTACGCAGAAAACATTCCGCGCAGGTGGATGCACAAACTGATCAAGGCAACAACGCAAATTTCAGTGGATTGCCATGGATGGCGCTGGCTTTTGTTTTTCTTTTGGCCGTCTTGGTGGGCATCTCGCGCATAGCAGTAGGCGCACATTGGCCATTAGATGTATTGGCTGGCGCATGTGTGGGTTGGTTTGCTGGAATCAACGGCGCCTTCATTGCACACCGCTGGCAAAGTGCCTGGCAAACCAACAGAAGCGTCTGGTTGATGCACTTTTTGTGCTGCGCACTCAGTTTGGATTTACTCAATAGAACCTTTGAATCGCCTATCGGTGTGTATATGTTGTGGCTAGGCGTTTTGTCCGCATGGGGCGCACTGCTGGTGAAATGTTTTCAATTAGTAACTTCTGCAGTTAGAGATAAATAAGCCTCATCAAAAAGCACTTGCCATTTGTAAAGGGTTATCTGTAAAACAATCAAGAGAAAAGCAGATGTGTGCAGTCGGATTTCAAAGAGCAAGACTTAGCGCAACCAAGCTTTCACTTTATTAGCCTCGCCAATAGCCAAACGCCAAGTAGTATGTTCTTTGGCTTTTGGTAAGGTGAGTGGAATTCGCAAAATTTGGCGATCGCGGCTAACCAAAGCGGTTACTTTTTTACCCCATCCTACGTAGAGCAATACATCGTCTAATTTTTGTAGACGCCACATAGAACTCCTGGCTTCAATACCTAGCCACTCATCTGCCGGCGCAAATCCTGCCGTATGCGCAGGAGAGTCGTTGAGGACTTGCTTGATCACCAAGCCACGCTCTTCTACCACGCGTAAACCTAATGCTTGCGCAAGCTGTGCAGGGTCATGGTGGATGGTGACGCCGTGTGCGGTCAATAGTTTTTCAAGAGGCAATTCTCGTGTGCTGTGTACCCATGCATTGAGCTCGCTCCGCCAAGAGCGTCCTGTTAGTTCTTTCAGTACTTCTAACAAATCAGCTTCTTGCATTGGCCCAGCTTTGCAGCGTTTCCACAAGCCGTGCATCACGTCGTCCAAAGTGATGCTGTGGTTGCGCACGCCATGCTGGCGCAAACTCAAATCAAGACAAAGCGCTACCAAAGCACCTTTGGTGTAGTAACTGACTGTGAGGTTGGGGCTGTTGGCGTCTTGCAAGTAATACTTAGTCCACGCCTCAAAACTCGATTGCGCCACGGTATGCACTTTGCGCCCAGGCGTTTGCAGCACTTGGTTGATGGTTTTATTTAGCAAATGCAGATACTGGGCATCGTCTATCAAACCTGAACGGCGCAGCAACTTATCGTCAAAGTAACTGGTAAAGCCTTCAAAAAACCACAGTAACTCGGTGTAGTTTTCTTGTGCGTAGTTGTAGTGCGTGAATTCAGCAGGGCGTAAACGCTTGACGTTCCAAGTGTGGAAGTACTCGTGGCTGATGAGGCCAAGCAATGTGGTGTACCCGTCGCTAGGCTTTGTCACGGCGTCGCTGGACAAGCGGGGTAAGTCGCCCCGCTGACAAATGAGCGCTGTGGAGTTGTGGTGCTCTAAGCCGCCATACCCATCGCCCACAGCATTGAGCATGAAAACATAGCGTTCAAAAGGGATGTGCGAACGCTTATTGCCATGCCAAAAACTGCAAATGGTTTCGCAAATGGCTTGCGCATCTCTGATTAAGCGCGCGCCATCAAAAGAGGGCGGCGAGCCTGCCACGACAAACTGGTGCTCGACGCCCATTACTTTAAAGTGATCTGACCAGAACGCACCCATTTCTACTGGTGCATCAGCCAATAGGTCGTAGTTTGCAGCTGAGTAAGTGCCAAAACCTTTGCGATCTACCTTGACAGGTGTGAGACCTGTTGCAAGCTTCCAATCATTGGCATGTTTGGGAGACTGGATATCCAAAATATGTTTGGCACCATGTTGGCCATCGACTTGCAAACATAGGCTGGTCGCATTGAAGAAGCCACGTTGGGTATCAAGCCATGCGGTACGCACAGAATTGTCATGGGCGTGCACTTGGTAATGCAATGTGAGCGCTTGTGATGCATCGCAATCTATCTGCCAACTGCTTTTGTCAAGTTGCGAAACAGCAATATGTCGCCCACCTTGTAAGGCGTGAATGCCCATCAATTGTTTAGAAAACTCGCGCACCATGTAACTGCCCACAATCCACACAGGCAGCGACACGCGTTGCAGTGCGGCAGGCTGCGCAATGGTCAGCGTCACACCATATAGGTGTGCATGCACATCCGCCGCTTCTATGCGGTAGTGCAAAGCTGAAGGTATTTTTTTACTTGCTGGCATCTATCAACATTTTTTCAATTTGCACGGAATTGATGGCGCCAGGCACTCTAGAGCCATCTTGTGCAATCAAAGTGGGCGTGCCCGTAATTTTAAATTTACGACCAAACTCGACATTGCGATCCACCGCAGCCGTATTGCAGTTGGCGTTGGGGATTGTTTGCTCTTTAGTCATGACCTGTGACCAAGCAGTAGCGGGGTCCTTAGAACACCAAACATTACGTGACTTAGCCACAGAGTCATCTCCCAAGATGGGATATAAAAATAAATAAATCGTGACGTTATCTATCTTGGCAAGGTCTCGCTCAAACCGTTTGCAGTAGCCACAGTTTGGGTCTTCAAAGACCGCAAGTTTGCGCTTGCCGTTTCCACGAACAATGGTGATGGCGTCTTTAAAGGGCAGAGCTCCAAAGTCAATCGCACTGAGCTTGGCTTCACGCTCTTCCGTTAAGTTGCGTTTGCTTTTGGTGTCTATCAAACTGCCTTGGATCAAAAAATTACCTTCGGCATCGCTGTAATAAATCTCGTTGGTGCTCAGACGAATTTCGTACACACCCGCCATAGGGCTGCGCGTGATTTCTTCGATGCGAGGAATTTGTGGAATGCGTTCGCTCAAATTTTTACGAATCGTGGCTTCTTGGCCCTGAGCAAATGCATTGGCTCCAAATCCAACCGCAAAAAACAACATGCAAGTTTGTAGTACGAAGAAAATATGTTTATGTAGACGGTTCATATAAGCGTTATGTAGAAATTAAAACAAAGCATCTCATCAAAATTTAACGCATAGCCTGCTGCATCGTCCACTGTTTGAGTGGTGCAAGAGCATCAAAACTATTCATCCCCCAATTGCGCAGTGCTTGTACGCTCGTGTTGGGGTGGTCAAACAAACGTTGCAAACCATCGCAAGCTGCCCACGCGGGCAAGATGCCAGCTTTGCGGGCGCGCTCGTAGCGGCGCAAAAAATAGCGATCGCCAACACTGCGCCAATAGTCAGTACCTTGGCGCGCTTCCAAAACGTGGGCCAATTCCACTGCGTCTGCAATGCCAAGGTTCAAGCCTAAGCCTGCTAGCGGATGAATGGAATGGGCGGCGTCTCCAGCCAGCACCCAAGCACCGCCTTCCGCAAATGTGCCCGCCCATTGTTTTACATGTGCCAGTTGCAATGGCCAACCGGCACGCTCACTAATTAATTCAAAACTGCCCGCCACGTTATGGCTGGCCTTTTGCAAAGCTGATGTAAAGCTTGCGTTGCTCAGTGCCATTAAATCTTGCGCACGCTCTGTTGGCAGTGACCACACCACACCAAAGGCGTCACCTTTGGCGCCGCCGAGCGGTAAAAGTGCCAATATGTCTAAGCCGCTGCCTGGGTGCGCAAACCATTGCATCGCTTTTTGTCCATGCGGTGTGTTCGAGCGGATGCGTGTTGCAACTGCCGTTTGTTGGTAGGGCAGCACTTCGGTTTCAACTTGTAAGTCTTGGCGCGTGTGGCTGTTGCGTCCTTCGCACACCACGGTCAATTGCGCGGCATGTGGCGCATCTATCAAAGTAATGTTGTGTTGGTAACGCAAAGCATCACCGAGTTGTGCTTCAAGAACGGGAACATCTACGATCCATGTCAAGCCATCTGGGGTGGGGCTTTCAAATTGGACGCTTCCACCATCGTCGCCCCACACTTGCATATCCATTACTGGCGTGGCGTGAAGGGGATCAGGCCAACAACGCAAACTACTCAAGACATCTCGAGAAGCGCTGTTGAGTGAGTAAGTCCTGACATCAGGTTTGGAAGAAGTGGCTTGATTGACCAGACCAACTTGCAAATTTTGTCGCGCCAACAGCAAGGCAAGCGTTCGCCCCACAATGCCATCGCCCCGAATACAAATATCAAATGTTTGCGCCATAGCGACGATTGTAGGAGCGCATCAGCAAGGCCTGTGCTCGTTACAATCATGCCCTTTGCGCTTCACGACTTCACCTCTTTGCGCAGGAGGTGTTCCCGAGGAATTTCCATGAGTTTGAAATGCGGCATCGTGGGCTTGCCCAACGTTGGCAAATCCACCCTGTTCAACGCCCTGACCAAAGCCGGTATTGCGGCTGAGAACTATCCCTTTTGCACGATCGAGCCCAATGTGGGCGTGGTGGAGGTGCCGGACCTGCGTTTGCAGCAACTCGCCGACATCGTGGTGCCAGAGCGCACGGTTCCTGCGATTGTGGAGTTTGTCGATATTGCAGGCTTGGTCGCAGGCGCAAGTACGGGCGAAGGTTTGGGCAATAAATTTTTGGCGCACATACGCGAGACGGATGCCACGGTTAATGTGGTGCGATGCTTTGAAGATGACAACGTGATTCACGTCGCAGGTAAGGTTGATCCGATTTCAGATATCGAAGTCATTCAAACCGAGTTGTGCCTCGCCGATTTATCTGCTGTTGAAAAAGCGCTACACCGCGTCACCAAGACCGCAAGATCAGGCGACAAAGAATCCGCCAAGTTGGTCGCGATTTTGGAGAAATGCCAAAACGCATTGAACAACACACAACCTGTGCGCACCATCGACTTCAGCAAAGAAGAATTGCCTTTGCTAAAACAGTTTTTCTTGATTACTGCCAAGCCTGCGATGTTTGTAGCCAACGTGGCTGAAGATGGTTTTGAGAACAACCCACTACTTGATCGACTCAAAGAATACGCCGCCGCGCAAAAAGCCCCAGTGGTCGCCATCTGCGCCAAATTAGAGGCTGAGATGAGCGAGATGGGTGACGAAGACCGCCAAATGTTTTTAGAAGAACTGGGTCAAACCGAGCCCGGCTTGAACCGATTGATTCGCTCGGCTTACAGCTTGCTAGGTTTGCAAACCTATTTCACGGCTGGTGTGAAAGAGGTGCGTGCTTGGACTATCCATGTGGGCGATACCGGACCGCAAGCGGCGGGTGTGATTCACACAGACTTTGAAAAAGGCTACATCCGCGCGCAGACCATTGCGTTTGATGACTTCATTGCACTAAAAGGTGAGCAAGGCGCGAAAGACGCTGGCAAGATGCGCGCCGAAGGCAAAGAGTATGTGGTGAAAGACGGCGACGTGATGAACTTCTTGTTCTCGTCTTAATGGCTGATAACCCAGTGCGCTGGGAATACCGTCAATAGGCCAGCCATAAATATCACGTAGCGTATAAATTTACCTACGCACATATAGGCGACGCAAGGCCAAAAGGGCAAGCGTATCCAACCAGCCAAGATACACATCGGATCACCCACCACAGGTAACCAACTGAATAAACAGGCTTTGGGTCCAAAGCTGTGTAGCCAATTCAAGATGCGTGCATCGTGGCCAGAGGTTTCTTTTTTGGTGAGGGTGTCGCGTAATTTATGGGCGACATGGCCCGTCCACCATCCGAATGCGCCGCCCAAGGTGTTACCGATAGTGGCAATCATCACCACGCTCCAAAACATATCGGGGTCCACCTTCAATATGCCAAACATGATGGGTTCGGACCCAATCGGCACCAAGGTCGCTGAAATGAATGACATCACAAACACTGCAGACAACCCATATTCGGGCAATGCAAGTGTCGACAAAATCGTATTGAACCATTCGGGCATCAGTGCAGTGTAGTTTTACAAAATGACATGTGCTGAAATTTTGGGCATGTAGAATCGTGCCTCCTTTTTCAGCAAACCCTACTTTTAGTTTTTATTCTCCCCATGCATATCGGTTCTCTTGAATTAGCAAACCAAGTGTTTGTCGCGCCCATGGCTGGCGTGACCGATAGGCCGTTTCGTATGTTGTGCAAACAACTCGGTGCTGGGTATGCCGTGAGCGAAATGGTGACTTCGCGCCCTGATTTGTTTAAGAGCCTCAAAACGTCGCGCCGTGTAGACCACACCGGAGAAAGCGGTCTTATCGCCGTGCAAATCGCAGGCACCGATGCACCCATGATGGCCGATGCCGCCCGCTACAACATCGACCATGGTGCGCAGATCATCGATATCAACATGGGCTGCCCTGCTAAAAAAGTCTGTAACAAATGGGCGGGCTCTGCGTTGATGCAAGACGAGTCCTTAGCAGTGTCTATCGTGCAAGCAGTGGTCGATGCCGCGAAACCTAAGGGTGTTCCTGTGACGCTCAAGATGCGCACAGGCTGGTGCCAGCAACATAAAAACGCCGTCACGCTTGCAAAAAGATTTGAAGACGTAGGCGTGCAAATGCTGACCGTGCATGGCCGTACCCGTGAGCAAGGCTATAGCGGCCAAGCCGAATACGACACGATCGCTGCAGTCAAACAAGCGGTGAAGATTCCTGTAGTCGCCAATGGCGATATCGATTCCCCTGAAAAAGCCCAAACCGTATTGCGTTATACCGGCGCTGATGCCGTGATGATTGGACGTGCTGCGCAGGGACGGCCATGGATATTTAGAGAAATCACCCATTACCTGGAGACGGGTGAACACTTGGCGCAGCCGTTGGTGATGGAAGTGCGTCGTTTGTTACTTGACCATTTGCAAGACCACTATGCGCTGTATGGCGAAGACAGTGGCGTGCGCAGTGCCCGCAAACACATAGGTTGGTATGTGCACCAATTGCCGCAAGGCGATGCATTTCGCCGCCATATGAATACTTTAGAAAACGCCCAAGCCCAGCACCAAGCTGTTGCAGATTTTTTTGATGCACTGGCCGCGCAATTTGAGCGTTTACCCCATACCCTTGTTTCTAGTGAATCGTTAGCCTTTGCCCCCCATGAGTAAAAAACATATTGAAGATGCTGTGCGATCCAGCATGCAATCCTATTTCGATGACCTGAGCGGTACCGAGCCCAATAACCTGCACGAACTTGTGACACGCGTGGTAGAAAAACCCTTGTTGGAAGTTGTGATGCAACACGCGGACCACAACCAGTCGCGCGCCGCCGATTGGTTGGGGCTCAACCGCAATACCTTGCGCAAGAAATTGCTCGAACACAAACTCATCAAATAAGAATTTCCATGCAAGCACTTATCTCTGTCTCTGACAAAACCGGCATTGTGGAATTAGCCCAAGCCCTCCACGACCTTGGCATTGGATTGGTATCTACCGGCGGAACAGCCAAGCTCTTGGCTGAAAAGGGTTTGCCTGTCAAAGAAGTAGCAGAAGTCACGGGCTTTCCTGAGATGCTCGATGGCCGCGTTAAAACTTTGCATCCAAAAGTGCATGGTGGATTACTAGCCCGTCGTGATGTACCCGAGCACATGGCTGCTTTGGCAGCGCACGATATCGACACCATTGACTTGCTGGTGGTCAACCTCTATCCCTTTGTTGCCACAGTAGCCAAGCCAGACTGCACCTTAGAAGACGCGATTGAAAACATCGACATCGGCGGGCCTGCCATGGTGCGTAGTGCTGCCAAGAACTGGAAAGATGTGGCAGTGCTGACCGACGCAGGCCAATACCCTACGGTGTTGACCGAACTCAAAGCCAACGGCAAGTTGTCTGACAGCACACGTTTTGCTTTGGCCGTTGCCGCATTCAATGCGATTAGCAATTACGACGCGGCTATTAGCGACTATTTGTCGTCCATCAACTTAGAAGACGGTACCCGTTCACGTTTCTCTGCGCAAGCCAATGCGAGCTTTATCAAGTTACAAGATTTGCGGTATGGCGAGAACCCGCACCAGCAAGCGGCGTTTTATCGCGACTTGTACCCTGCACCAGGTTCACTGGTCACAGGCGAACAATTGCAAGGTAAAGAACTTTCTTACAACAATATTGCTGATGCTGATGCAGCATGGGAATGCGTTAAGAGTTTCGACACACCCGCATGCGTCATCGTCAAACACGCCAATCCTTGCGGCGTAGCCCTAGGCAAAGACGCGTTTACCGCCTACCAAAAAGCATTCCAAACCGACCCGACTTCTGCGTTTGGCGGCATCATTGCTTTCAATTGCGAAGTCGACCATTTGGCAGCTGAGGCTGTTGGCAAACAATTTGTCGAAGTGTTGATGGCACCAAGCTTTAGTGCTAAAGCGCAAGAAGTTCTCAAAGGCAAACCCAATGTGCGCGTGTTGCATATTCCTATGCCTGCACCCACTGGCAACTCTGCATGGGACCGTGGACAAAACATCGTCGACGTCAAACGCATTGGTTCTGGTTTGTTGATGCAAACCGCCGATAACCATGAGCTGCAACTCGCTGACCTCAAAGTGGTGACCAAGGTGCAACCTAGTGCTGAACAGTTACAAGACTTGCTGTTTGCATGGAAGGTCGCGAAATTTGTCAAGAGCAATGCGATTGTGTTTTGCGCCAATGGCCAAACCCGCGGCGTAGGCGCTGGCCAGATGAGTCGCCTTGATTCAGCGCGGATTGCCAGCATCAAAGCAGAACATGCGGGCTTGTCTTTGCAAGATACGGTAGTGGCAAGCGATGCCTTCTTCCCCTTTCGTGACGGACTAGACGTGGTGGTCGATGCAGGTGCGACCTGCGTCATTCAACCCGGCGGTTCGATGCGTGACCAAGAGGTGATTGATGCCGCCAACGAGCGCGGTGTTGCGATGGTGTTTAGTGGTGTACGCCACTTCCGCCATTAAGTAGCCTCCATTGACATTTGCTTCGCTGGGCTTGTCGCCCAACCTTTGCCTAGCCGCTGGGCGCGCGGGGTGGACCCAACCCACGCCTATTCAAGAGCAAGGCATTCCTCCCATCTTGCAAGGACAAGATGTGTTGGCTACTGCTGCTACGGGGTCTGGTAAGACTGCGGCTTATGGTTTGGGGTTGTTGCAAGTGTTGCAAGCTGCGCAATCCAGTGCGTCAATCTCTCCAAGCGCTTCTCATATTTCAGCGCAAAAGAAAACAGCACCGCATTCAACGCGAAGAAGTGCGCGTGTTTTGGTCATAGTGCCAACGCGCGAATTGGCTGTGCAAGTGGGACAAGTTTTCAAAGAACTGGCGCCTGATGCGCTTCGCGTCGCCACAGTGTTTGGAGGCGTATCGATTAATCCGCAAATGCTGGCATTGCGCGGGGGTGCCGATATCGTTGTAGCTACTCCAGGTCGCTTATTAGATTTGGTAGACCACAACGCACTGCATCTCGACAACGTTGCACATCTGGTCTTAGACGAAGTGGACCGTTTGCTCGATTTAGGTTTCACGGAAGAGTTAAATCGCGTGTTGGCGCTGCTTCCCAGCAAAAGACAAAACCTGTGGTTTTCTGCAACTTTCGACAACTCACTACAGCCCTTGGCTGCCAGCATGCTGCGCCAACCCGCGCGCGTGGAGATCTCGGGTTCAGCAAGCACTGAGCATATTGAACCCGCGATTCACCAACGTGCTATCGCCGTAGATGAAAAAAAGCGCACGCTTTTACTTCGCCACCTCTTCACCCAAGAAAAATGGAAACAGGTTTTGGTATTTGTGGCCACACGCTATGCCAGCGAACACGTGGCCAACAAACTCTACCAAGCGGGCATTTACGCGACGGCCTTGCACGGCGAGATGAGCCAAGGTGCCAGACAAACCGTGTTGCAAGAATTCAAAGATTCGCGTTGGGAAGTGTTGGTTACCACCGACCTTGCGGCGCGCGGCATTGATATCGCCAAATTGCCAACGGTGGTGAATTACGACTTGCCGCGATCCGCCACCGACTACATCCACCGCATGGGCAGAACAGGGCGTGCAGGCGAAAAAGGCGAGGTGCTGAGTTTTGTGACGGCTGCTGCGCTAGCGCACTGGAATGTGATTCAAAAGCGCCAAAGCAATGCGCTAACACTAGAAGTCATGGAAGGCTTCGAGCCGACAGACGCACCACCGCCAGCACCTAATCTAAATGACGGCACCGGAGGAGTCAAAGGTCGCCGCCCAAGCAAAAAAGATAAGCTGCGAGGCCTTTAAGACCGCAAAGGCATCTAGAGCCTCAAGGGCCTCTAGAGCCTCAATGTCCTTCAGTCGTTGGCTTCTTCGTGGCTGTTCGGAGCAGTATCAAGTTCAATCAGCTCACGCCCAGCCTCTATAGGGCGTGGAACACGTACCCCGTGTTTGGCCAAAATTTCGACATAGCAAGAAGAACCTTCTTCTTTGGCCACAGCATCCATGCGCTCTATCAGGTTTGCCAAATGCACAACTTCAGCGCCTTCTTCGGTCAAGCCAAATTTGCAATCGAAATCCCAAAAATCTACGCCCTCCGGTAAGTCTCGTCTACGCTCGCGTTTGAGATATTTGCGAATCTCATGTTTGGTGGCTTCTAGCACCCGTTCAGGGTGCTTGCCTTCTGGGCGCAGTGGGAATGTTTTTTTCACGAATGACCTAATGTTGCAAAGACCTCAGAAGCCGCTTGTACGGTTTCTGCAATATCGGCCTCGCTGTGCGCTGCGCTGACAAAACCCGCTTCATACAAAGCAGGTGCAATATAGACGCCACGATCGAGCAAGCCGTGGAATAGCTTGTTAAACCGCGGGCTGTCGCTCGTCATCACCTTGGCGTAGTTTTGTGGCAACTCAGGCAATAAAAAGAAACCAAACATGCCACCTTGGCAGTCTGCGCTAAAGGGAATATCGGCCTTCTTCGCAGCCGCACTCAAACCATCCACCAAACTTTGCGTGCGTTTGGATAAACCATCCCAAAAGCCGGGCTTGGAGAGTTCTTTCAAGGTGGCCAGACCGCAAGCTGTAGCCACTGGGTTACCACTCAAAGTGCCCGCTTGGTAAACAGGGCCTGTGGGCGCGAGCTGTTGCATGATGTCGCGCGGCCCACCAAATGCCGCGAGCGGCATGCCACCACCAATCACTTTGCCCAGCACCGTCATATCAGGTTTGAAGCCTGGAATTTGTTTGGCGTACACGCTTTGCGCACTTCCTAAAGCCACCCGAAAGCCGGTCATGACTTCGTCAAACACCAGCAAGGCGCCATATTGCGTGCAAAGCTCGCGGCAACGTTTCATGAATGGCACGCTGGCGCGCACAAAGTTCATATTGCCGGCGATGGGTTCGATCATCAATAGGGCGAGTTCTTTGCCATGCAGGGCAAATGCTTCTTCGAGTTGGGGAATGTTGTTGTATTCCAAGACCAAAGTGTGTTGCACCACTTCTGGCGGCACGCCTGCACTGGTCGGGTTGCCGAAAGTGGCAAGGCCAGAGCCTGCTTTAACCAGCAATGCATCGGCATGGCCGTGGTAGCAGCCTTCAAACTTGATGATCTTGCTTCGTCCCGTCGCGCCACGGGCAAGACGCAAGGCGCTCATGCCGGCTTCGGTCCCTGAGCTGACTAACCGCACCATATCCATGGAAGGCACTTGCGCGAGGATGGCTTCGGCCAGTTCGACTTCGCGCTCTGTCGGCGCGCCGAATGAGAAACCATCAACAGCAGCTTTTTGAACAGCTTCTAAAACAGCGGGATGGCCATGGCCCAAAATCATCGGACCCCATGAGCCGATGTAATCGATATAGCGTTTGCCGTTGGCGTCCCAAAAATAAGCGCCTTGCGCGCGTTGCACAAACCGCGGAGTACCGCCTACTGCACGAAATGCGCGAACGGGCGAATTGACGCCACCGGGAATGACTTTGGCGGCGCGCTCGAAAAGGGTTTGGTTAAGGTCGGTCATAGCGAGTTTGTCTCAATGCTTGGTTTCATGACGGGGAAGGGAAAAATCTTCGGCGGTGGGAATGCGGTCGTCACCATCTTCTTGGGTTTCGGTGCCATCTTCGAGTTCAGCCCAAAACAAACGGTCGGGCAAGATGTGGCCCATGCCTGGGCGGTAACCACTGTTGAGGCATTGGTCCAAAAACGCCAAGCCTTCGCGGGTGGCGGCTTCTAAATCAGTGCCGGAGGCTAGCAGAGCCGCTAGGGTAGCGCTCAAGGTATCGCCTGCACCTGAGAAAAGGGCGTCAAAGCGCTCGAACTTCTCTGTGACCAAAACCGTGTGCGGTGTAGCCAACACGTTTTCTACCTGTTGGTCTGGGTGGCTGATGCCCGTGACTAATACATAGGGCACGCCAACTTCTGCTGCGGCGCGGGCTATGTCGCGCGGGCCTGGGCTTTTTTCGCTACTCCAATCGGGGAGTAACCAGCGCCACAAAGTGTTGTGGTTGCCGACCAACAGCGTGGTTTGCGGCAGGATCAATTCGCGAAACGCGTCAAGGTAGGTGTCGATCGCTTCGTCTTCCCACCAAGACAAATTCGGCATATAGGCCACCACGGGCACTTCCGCATAGTCGGTCGCCACTTCGGCGATGACGCTGAGGTTCTCAGGATTGCCACAAAAGCCGACTTTGATGACTTGCACGCTTACATCTTCCAGAACGCTACGGGCTTGTTCGGCAACGGCTTCTTCGTCAAACGAGACATGGTCAAAGATTTCTGCCGTGTCACGCATATAAGCACCCGTGACTACTGGCAAGGCATGTGCGCCTACCGAGGCACTGGCTAGCACGTCGGCGCCAATTCCGCCTGCACCGCTGGGGTCGTTGGCGTTGAATATCAAGATGCAAGGAGGCGCTGCAGTGCTCTCATCGCTGAGGTCGTGGGGGTGGAGGGCGGGGGTGTTTTCTGAAGACATGGGGCGGTCGATACAATGCAATTCATTCTATGCGTTGATGAAAGCAGTACCGTGGCAAAAACTTGGATGTGTCTGATTTGTGGGTGGATTTATGACGAAGCTGCGGGAGATCCCGAACATGGTATTGCACCAGGTACCCCTTGGGATCAAGTGCCCATGAATTGGACTTGCCCCGAATGCGCAGCCCGCAAAGAAGACTTTGAAATGGTGCAAATCTAAGGCGCCCTAACGCGCTACCCAAACATGCAAGTTCGCCACGCATTTGAATCTCCAATGCTGGCTTTGCTGCGCCATCGGCCGCAGATCCATTTGCCTGCGGCCCAACAGTTATTGGCCTTGTGCCAAAACCAAACGGCACAAGAAACCTTTCCTGGTTGGATGACGTTTTGGTCTTTGGCCGCCCATTACTTCCACGGCCTGTGCCAAGCCAGCGAGCGCGAACTGACTTTGCAAGAAGTCAGTGCTTCCAGCCAAATCATGAGCGGCTTGTTGTTGCGCCAAAGCTTCGACCCCGGCCAAGAAACCTCGCTCGAAGGCTTGGACCTGATCAACCACCTCTTGTTTTTAGAACAAGCCGACGTGATTACCCAGCGTTTGGTCAGCATCTTGGATGAATGCTCGCAAGAGCAACAACCCCAAGTGCCTGAGGCCTTGCAGCTTGACGCCCACCACATGGCCCAGTTGGCGCAAGAGGTCTCTTTGAATTCTGTGCACGAAGTGGCCGACGCGCTGGCTTCGCAACTTGCCAGACTTCGCACCACGCGCATCGTCTCCGACATCAAAACCAGCTTGCAAGGCGCCCAAGAAGTCAGTCGCTTATTGCACCAATTTGCTGTGGGCAATATGCGGGCGCCGCAAGAGTCGGTGCTAGCCGCTTTACGCGGCGACTAGGCCGCTTTTTTCACTACCGCGTAACGCGCCAAGGTTTCAGCTCTGGCTTGGGCGTGGTCAACGATGGGTTCTGGGTAGTTTTTGCCAATTTCCACGCCGGCGGCTTGCAAGGCGATAGGTTTGGCAAGCCAAGGGGCATGAATATCTTTGTTACTTAGTTCTGCCAAGGCCGGCACATAACGGCGGATAAATTTACCTTCGGCATCAAACTTTTCGCTTTGGCTGATGGGGTTGAAGATGCGGAAATAAGGTTGAGCGTCGCAACCGCTAGAGCTTGCCCATTGCCAGCCACCGTTGTTAGCGGCCAAGTCAAAGTCATTCAAGTGGGTGGCGAAATATTGCTCGCCCCAGCGCCAATCAATCCCTAAGTCTTTCACCAAAAAGCTTGCCACCACCATACGCAAGCGGTTGTGCATATAGCCCGTTTGGTTGATCTGCGCCATGGCAGCGTCTACCAATGGATATCCGGTGCGTCCCTCACACCAAGCGGCAAAACGTTGCTTGGCTAGCTTGCCGTGTTCCCAGGCAATCGCGTTGTACTCTCGCTTGAAGGCGGAAGCCACCACTTGCGGATGGTGGTGCAAGATCTGGTGATAAAACTCCCGCCAAATCAATTCCGACAACCAGACCTCGGCACCTTTGGACCCCGCCAACATGCGTTGGTGACCCACGCCCGCCAATTCACGGATAGACACGGTGCCAAAGCGCAAATGAACGCCCAAATAGCTAGGGCCTTTGACGGCTGGGAAGTTGCGCGCTTCGTCGTATTTGTCCATCCGATCAAAAAAATCCTCAAACAATGTCTGGCCACCGGCACTGCCAGTGGGAACGGCCAACTGCTTTAAATTAGTTGTCTCAAAACCAATGTCTGCCAAGGTGGGGGCCGGCAGTTGCAGGTTCTTAGGGCGAGGCGCCAAGGCCTTGGCGAGCGGTTTTATCGCATAGCTCTCTAAATGCGCTGGCGTTAGCTTTTGCAACCAAGCATTTTTATATGGCGTGAAGACCCCGTAGGGCTTGCCCATTTGGGTCAGCACTTCGCTACGCTCAAAAATTACATGGTCTTTGTAAGTTTGCAAACCGATACCGGCATTGGCCAGTGCGCCACGCACTTTGGCATCACGTTCTATGGCGGCGGGTTCATAGTCGTGATTGGCAAACACCTCTTGCACGTGTAGTTCTTTAGCAAGGCGGGCGATTTCTTCCACTGCGTTGCCGTGGCGCACGATCAAGCCAACACCTTTTTGGGTGCTTAGGGCTTGCAGGTCTGCGTCCAATGCCACCAAGGACTCGCGGATAAATTCCACCCTTCGGTCTGCCTTGGGTAATGGGTCCAGGATGGCGCTGTCGAACACAAATACACAGTGCACTTGCTTGCACTGGGTCAAGGCGTGGTGGAGGGCGGCATTGTCAAAAGCGCGCAGGTCGCGCCGAAACCACATCAGGCCAGCGTCGACCTGTTGAATGGGGTGTGGGGAGCGTGTCATGTTCAGCCTTTAAAATCGCGTTATGACCGCAGATTCTGCCTCCATCAACCTGACGCATCACTTTTTGATCGCTATGCCCGGGCTGGAGGACGCGTCTTTTTCCAAAAGCGTGGTTTATCTCTGCGAACACAGCGAGCGCGGCGCCTTAGGGCTGGTGATTAACAAGCCCAGCGACTTGTCCATGCGTGGCTTGTTTGAAAAAGTTGAACTCCCCCTGCACCGAGCAGACTTGGTAGACGCGCCAGTATTAAAGGGCGGCCCCGTCCACACCGAACGCGGCTTTGTGCTGCACGAGGCGATGTTTGTCGATCCGCAAGGCGGCTCTTTCCCCCTGCAAGACGGTGCCGACCCTGTGCAAGGCACTTTGGACCTTGGCCTAATTGGTCCTGGGGGTTTGGCCAAAGATGCCGTCAACCCTTTAAAGAATGAGTCGGTCTACGCCTCCACCATGATGATCCCGGGTGGCTTGGAGATGACAACTTCTAAAGATGTTTTAGAAGCTCTCTCCACCGGCGCCGGTCCGCGCAATGTGTTGATTTCACTGGGCTACTCCGCTTGGGGCGAGGGCCAGTTGGAGTCGGAGTTGGCGGAGAACAGCTGGCTCACAGTCGGCGCCGATGCCGAAGTGATTTTTAACACCCCCATCGAGCAACGCTACGAGCGTGCCATGGGTTTGCTGGGCTTGCAGTCTTGGATGCTGTCTTCCGAGGCGGGACATTCATGAGCAACGCCACGGCCCTCGCTGTGTCGGCCCAGTTGCAATCGTTTTTGGCTTTTGATTTTGGTACCCAACGCACAGGCCTAGCGTTTGGTAGCCGTGTATTGCGCCAAGCCCAACCACTCCCCACTGTGAACGCCCAAGGCGATGCGCGTTGGCGCGAGATCGATGCGCGCATCCAAGAATGGCAACCCGACGCCTTGGTCATTGGAGTGCCTTTTCACCCAGATGGCGCTGAACACGACAACACGGTGCGCGCGCGCAAATTTGGCCGCCAACTGCATGGCCGTTTTAATTTACAGGTCTTCGAAGTCGACGAACGCTACAGCACCACCGAAGCCTTGAGCCAAGGCGCCAAAGATGCAGACGCTACGTCGGCGTGCATCATCTTGAACCAATTTTTTGCGGAGTTGCCATGAGCGGACGCCTATCTTTAGATGCTGAAAGCCTCTACCAAACCTTGTGCAAGGGGGTAGGCGCCATGTTGACCCCAACGAGTCGGCTTGTGGGCATCACCTCGGGGGGCGCTTGGCTAGCAACCCGTTTGCAAAAAGACTTGAGTCTCTCTGGTGAGGCTGGAAGCATTTCTTCCGCGATGCACCGCGACGACTTTGCCAAACGCGGTTTGGCAGACGGCGGTCAAACCAAACTGCCGTTTGAAGTGAACGCTGCACACGTGATATTGCTCGACGACGTGCTCTACACCGGACGCACCATCCGCGCGGTGCTCAACGAGTTATTTGATTACGGCCGTCCTGCCAGCGTGCAACTGGCGGTTCTAGTCGACCGTGGTGGGCGCGAGTTACCGGTGCAAGCCGACTTTGCTGCGGCGCGTATCGCGCTTCCCGCAGACCAGTTGCTAGCGCTGGCCAAAGCGGCAGACGGACGATTTAGTTTCTCGGTGGAAGGCTGACATGCTCTACAAGCGCAATCCGCAACTCAATAAAAACGGCGAGCTGATCCATCTGCTGTCCACCGAAGGGCTGTCTCGCGACATCTTGACCCATATCTTGGACCATGCGGCTAACTTTGTTTCGGTCAACGACCGCGAAGTCAAAAAAGTTCCCTTGCTGCGCGGTAAAAGCGTGTTCAATCTGTTCTTTGAGAACAGCACGCGAACCCGCACCACATTTGAGATCGCCGCCACGCGCTTGTCAGCCGACGTGTTCAATCTGGATATTGCGCGCTCTTCGGCCAGTAAAGGCGAGTCTTTGCTCGACACCATCGCCAATCTGAGTGCGATGGCTGCCGATATTTTTGTAGTGCGCCATAGCGAATCGGGCGCGCCGCATCTCATTGCTGAGCATGTCGCACCGCATGTGCATGTGATCAACGCGGGCGATGGTCGCCATGCACACCCGACACAGGGTTTGCTCGACATGTACACCATTCGCCACTACAAAAAAGACTTCAGCAATTTGACAGTGGCGATTGTGGGTGACGTTTTGCACTCGCGCGTAGCGCGTTCCGACATCCACGCGCTGACCACCTTGGGTTGTGCCGAGGTAAGGGTGGTGGGTCCTAAAACTTTGGTGCCCAATGACCTGTCGCAAATGGGTGTGCGTGTCTTCAACACATTGGAAGAAGGCATCAAAGGCTGCGATGTGATCATCATGCTGCGTTTGCAAAATGAACGTATGAGCGGTGCTTTGTTGCCCTCGAGCCAAGAGTATTTCAAAGCCTTTGGTTTGACGCCGCAAAAGTTGCAACTCGCTAAACCCGATGCCATCGTGATGCACCCCGGGCCGATCAACCGTGGTGTCGAGATTGACTCGGCTGTCGTCGATGGTCCGCAAAGCGTGATCTTGTCGCAAGTCACTTTTGGTATCGCAGTGCGCATGGCGGTGATGTCTATCGTCGCGGGAAATGACGCATGAAGACATTGATTCAAAACGGTCGCGTCATGGATCCCGCTTCAGGCTTGGACGAAGTGGCTGACATTGCCATAGCTGCTGGAAAAATCCTAGCGATCCTCAAAAAAGGTGAACCCCTACCCCATGGTTTTCAAGCCGACAAAATATTCGATGCCAAAAGCTGCATCGTGGCCCCAGGCTTGGTGGACTTGCAAGCGCGTTTGCGCGAACCCGGTTACGAGCACGAAGGCATGTTGGAGTCCGAGCTCAAAGCGGCGGTTGCTGGTGGTGTTACGAGTTTGGTATGCCCGCCAGATACGGATCCCGTATTGGACGAACCCGGCTTGGTCGAGATGCTGACCTTCCGTGCAGAAAAACTGCACCGTTCACGTGTTTTTCCATTAGGCGCATTGACACGCGGTTTGCAAGGTGCGGTATTGACCGAGATGGCTGAGTTGACTGAAGCAGGTTGCATTGGTTTTAGCCAAGCTGAAGTGCCTATTGCCGATACCCAAGTCTTGCAACGCGCACTGCAATATGCATCGACCTATAACTACACCGTGTGGCTGCGCCCACAAGATTTGCATTTGGGCAAAGGTGTCGCTGCCAGTGGTGCATTGGCGACGCGTTTGGGTTTGAGCGGTGTGCCTGTAGCGGCCGAGACGATTGCCTTGCACACCATCTTTGCTTTGATGCGTTCAACACAAGCGCGGGTGCATGTGTGTCGTATTTCTAGTGCAGAAGGCGTGGCCTTGGTGCGCGCTGCCAAACAAGAAGGTTTAAAAGTCACGGCTGACGTCAGCATCAACTCCTTGCATTTGAGCGAACTCGATATCGGTTACTTCGACAGTTGCGCAAGATTGATCCCCGTTTTGCGACAAGCGCGCGACCGCGATGCATTGCGCGAGGGGTTGAAAGACGGCATCTTAGATGTGTTGGTGTCGGACCATTCCCCAGTGGATGTGGATGCCAAAGCATTGCCGTTTGCCGAAGCCGAGCCTGGTGCTACGGGCTTAGAGTTATTGCTCAGCCTTTCGCTCAAATGGGCGCATGAAACAGGCGTGCCCTTGCTGCGTGCGTTAGATGTAGTGACAGCGCAACCTGCACGCATCGTTGGCTGCGGGCAAGGTATCGGCCACTTGCAAGTGGGTGGCGTTGCAGATGTGGTGGTGTTTGATCCGCAAGACCAGTGGCAAGTGACCTCAGATGGTTTGCACAGCCAAGGCAAGCACACGCCTTTCGGTTTTGCGCGCAGTGGTATGGCATTGCCCGGACGCGTCAAAGCTACTTGGGTGAATGGACATTTGGCTTTCGCGGCTTAAACGTTTCTGACATGCAGACCTTACGTGCCTTGGCCAAACTTGTACGTATGTTGTCATGGATTTTGTATACCTATTGGCGTATTCGCACGGTGTTTCACAAGTTTGGGCCCGAAGAGCATGCCCGAGCGGTAGAGGGCTGGGCTCAAGGCATGTTGTCTATCTTGGGTATCACAGTGCGCGTGCAAGGCGAACCCAGCAAGGGGCCGGTGCTGATGGCCGCCAACCATATTTCATGGTTAGATATTTTGGTGATGCATGCTGCTTGCTATTGCCGCTTTGTAGCAAAAGCTGAAATACGTGCATGGCCATTGTTGGGCGTGTTGACCGAGGGCGGTGGATCTTTGTTTATCGAGCGTACATCTAATCGCGATGCGATGCGTGTGGTGCACCAGATGGCAGACGCACTGGTGAAAGGGCAAGTGCTAGCGGTGTTTCCAGAAGGTGGAACAGGTGATGGCAAAACCTTGCTGCCTTTTCATGGCAATTTGCTGCAAGCGGCCATCGTGGCGCAAGCGCCTATTCAACCGGTTGGCTTGCAGTTTTTAGAAGCGCAAAGCGGTGAGAAAAGTTTTGCGCCTTGCTATCAGGCTGAGGACACGTTGTTGGGCTCTGTGTGGCGTACTTTGTGCGCACCACCATTGTTGGTCGTGGTGCATTACGGATCGAATGAAATGGCGCAAGGGCGTACCCGGCGTGCGTGGGCTGTGGATTTGCGAGAGAGCATTCAAAAATTGATAGTTTGAGTTACATTGCCAACCAATATGACCACAAAGACAACTAAAAAAGTAAAGCCTACCAAGTTGGGCGTTAAGACTATCAAGAAAAAAACCAGTTCTAAAAAAACAACCGATGCACTCGACGCGATGTTTGAATTGGCTGCAGAGACATTTAGAGTGATGTCAGCACCTATGCGACTGAAAATCATCAATTGCTTATGCGATGAAGAAAAAAACGTAGGGCAGTTGTTAGAAGAAATTGATACAACCCAGCCCAATATGTCGCAACATTTAAATACTTTATTCAAAGCCAAAATTTTGGGACGCAGGCGTGAAGGGGTGCAAATTTATTACCGCATCATCAATGAACGCGTTGTCACTTTGTGCCGAGCTGTTTGTACGCAAATTGCCATTGACAGTGATATGGCGCACCCTTAGCCATTCAGGTAAGTTGAAAAGGCTGCTGTAGGGGCCTTTTTTACGGGCTTAGGTTAGTTTCTATAAACGCAAGCCTAATAATGCTCGTAAGATTTGAAAACACTCAAGGAGTGGATTTGTATAAGCGCAAACCCCATCGCTGTTTGATATTTTTGTTGTTATGGCTTGGTAGCATTGGCTCTATTGCGCAAGCGCAATTGAAAGCGCAATCGCATGCGAAAGTGCAAGCCCAAGTCACAGCAGAAGCCGCCAACATCAAACCCTTGATGCAGGTTAAAAAAATAGACCCGCAGGTTTTTTATGTGCAAGGCGTTTCTGAGATGGGCTCCTCTGCGAACCAAAACTTCATTTCTAATGCTGGATTTGTAGTGACCCCTGCCGGTGTGGTGGTGGTGGATGCCTTGGGGTCGCCTGAGCTGGCACGAAGACTGTTGGCGGAGATAAGGAAGATAACCAAGAAACGTATCCACACCGTAGTGTTAACGCACTACCACGCTGACCATATTTATGGACTGCAAGTTTTCAAAGAAGCGGGTGCTCGCATCGTGGCGCACACTGCTGCACGCGAATATTTATTTTCAGACACCGCCAAATTGCGTCTAGAAGTCTCTCGTCAAGAGTTGTGGCCGTGGATCGATGAAAAAACCCGACTTGTGCCCGCAGATGTTTGGTTAACAGGCCCGCAGTCGCTGCATATAGGCGGCATACAGTTCGATATTGCGCCAGTTGGACCATCGCACACAGCGGAAGACTTGGTGGTGTATTTGCCGCAGAAAAAAGTATTGTTCGCGGGTGATTTGGTATTTCGTAATCGCATTCCCTATGTCGGTCAGGCAGATAGCAAGCATTGGATAGAGGCGTTACAAAACTTACTCACGTTCGACACCCAGTGGGTCATACCAGGGCACGGGCCAATCTCCAATGACCCCAAGGGGGATATGACTTTGACGCGCGACTATCTGATCTACTTGAGAGAATCTATGGGTCGTGCTGCCAATGAGATGGAACCCTTTGATAGTGCTTACGCAAAAACCGACTGGACCAAATTTGAGAAGATGCCTCTCTTTAAACCCGCTAACCGCATGAACGCTTACAACACCTATTTGCTGATGGAGCAAGAATCTAAATGAAGCCCTTGGTGCAACGACGTGAAGTTTTGCAAAGCTTAGTGGCCGGGCTGGCGATGGCTGGTGCTACTGATGCCCTGTGGGCGGCACCTGTTACTTTGCCAGTGACGGATTCATTACCCAATGCGCTAGCGAACGCTTTGCAAGTCAAGCAACCCTTGGTTGTGATGGCAAGTTTGCATGGGTGTTCATTTTGCAAAGTGGTGCGCGAAAACTATTTACATCCTCTACGTGACTCTGGTTTGCAGATAGTACAAATTGACATGCGTGATAGCAGGTCGATTGTTGACTTTGATAGGTCCTCCAGTACCCAAGACGCCTGGATTCGCAAGTACGGAATCAAGTTGGCGCCCACAGTTTTATTTTTTGGTAGCCAAGGTCGCGAGGTGGCTGCGCGATTAAAGGGCGCGTATTTGCCAGATTTTTATGGCGCTTATTTAGATGAGCAATTAGCCATTGCACGCCAAGCCGTTGCAACGAATAAGCCAAATCAAGCCGGTATCAAGTTATCCAACCCAGAGCTTAGGCGCATGGGTTAGAAAGCAATAAATGAAGCACCACACATTTTTTTTCCTGTTATTCATTGGCATTTCTTGCTTAAGCCCAGTGCAAGCACAGCAGCACCCAATCTTTAAAGAGGCTGATTTACCTTTGGGTGAAAAGTTAATTGCTGAAAACAAATGCAATGAATGCCATATCCGCCGTGTCGGCGGCGACGGAAATAGTATTTACAAGCCAACTGGCCGTATCAATACTGCGGGCGCATTACGTGGCATGGTCGAGTACTGCAATACAGAACTCAATTTAGGATTCTTTCCCGAAGACACCAATGCAGTTGCTGCTGTTTTGAACTTAAAGCACTACAAATTTCGCTAGCCGTAAATGCATGCGCTTGTAAACCCGCACCCAATTACATTCATAATCGTTTATATTAGTGATTGTTGATATATATTTCGTATGGAAGGAATGCCAGTGAATCGATCAGATGGTGCTTACTCCGGCCGCATTCAGAAAGCTCCAGAAAATTTCTTGGATCGCGAAGGCATTCGCACAGTCATTGCTGAGAGTAAAAGTGGGCGTCGCAATTTCATTCGGAATGCATTTGCAGCAGCAGCTACTGGTGCTGCAGTTCCACTGGCGATTGCGCAAAGCAATCCAGTGCCTAGCGAGGGGGGTGACCCCAATATTTTGAATCTACCAGAGCACTCCAAAGGTTTGGGTCAAGGTGTCGCTGCAGAAGGCGGATACGGTAGGCCTTCGCAATACGAAATCAATGTGCAGCGCAGACAAAGCCCTGGACTCACGCAAACCACACAGGCCTCTGTCTCCTTTGCACCTTTGCAGTCCCTGTTTGGCACGGTCACGCCCAGCGGCTTGCATTTCGAGCGGCATCACCAAGGTTGGTGGGATATCGATCCGTCTAAACACCGCTTCATGATCAACGGCATGGTGAAAACGCCCACGGTGTTGACCATGGACGAGATCATGCGCTTGCCATCTGTTTCGCGTTTTCACTTTATTGAATGCGGTGCCAACACCGCAGTGGAGTGGGGAAATGTGGCGGTGCCAACTGTGCAATACACGCACGGCATGGTGTCTTGCAGTGAATTCACGGGCGTGCCTTTGATCACCTTGCTTGAAATAGCTGGCGCTGATATTAAAAAAGGTAAATTTGTTTTAGCAGAAGGGGGTGATGGTTCGTCTATGACGCGCACCATTCCTATGAGTCTCATTACCTCTGGTGAAGTGCTGGTGGCTTATGGGCAAAACGGTGAAATGCTAAGACCCGAGAACGGTTATCCCTTGCGTTTGGTGGTTCCTGGTGTTCAGGGTGTTAGTTGGGTTAAGTATTTGCGGCGTGTTGAGGTGGGTGACATGCCTTATGCAGCCAAAGATGAAGCTATCCATTACATGGACCTGATGCCCAATGGCCAGCATCGCCAGTACGCCAATATCCAAGAATGCAAGAGTGTTGTGACAACACCTTCTGGTGGCCAAGTTTTGTTGGACAAAGGTTTCTACAACATCACTGGTCTCGCTTGGTCGGGCCGTGGCAAGGTAAAAAAAGTGGATGTCAGTGTGGACGGTGGTCGCAATTGGAAACAAGCGCGGCTAGAGACCCCCGTGCTGAGCAAGTCATTGACACGTTTTAATATAGATTGGGTTTGGAACGGAAAGCCGGGCATTATCCAAAGCCGCGCAACTGACGATACGGGGTTTGTACAACCCACTTACCAGCAGTTGCGGTCGGTGCGTGATACGCGGTCGATCTATCACAACAATGCTATTCAATCTTGGTTGGTGCAAGAAAACGGCGAGGTCAAAAATGTACAAGTGTCATAAAGCCATTTTGACGGCCGCCTTACTTTTTGCAACTGTTGGTGCATTTGCGCAATCTGCTGCGTATCCAGGTATTGGTCGACCAGCCACTACCAAAGAAGTTGCAGCGTGGGATATTGATGTACGTCCTGATTTCAAAGGACTCCCGCATGGTTCTGGCTCGGTGTCGCAAGGGCAAGATGTATGGGAATTGAAGTGCGCACAGTGCCATGGTGTTTTTGGTGAATCCAACGAAGTCTTCAGCCCTTTGATTGGTGGCACCACTATCGAAGACATCAAGAACGGCCGTGTCGCCAACCTCACTAGACGCGACTTTCCCGGCAGAACCACCATGATGAAAGTGGCAACGGTATCAACCTTGTGGGACTACATTAACCGCGCCATGCCATGGACTGCGCCGAAATCTCTGACACACGATGAGGTGTATGCAGTGACTGCGTATATGTTGAACTTGGCTTACGTCGTACCAGACAATTTTGTGTTGACTGACAAAAACATCGCAGAGGTTCAAAAGCGCATGCCTAACCGAAATGGCATGACAACACAGCACAACCTGTGGCCTGGCAAAGAATTCAGCGGAACGGCTAAACCGGATACAGCCAATGTGGCGTGCTTGAAAGACTGTGTTCCAGAAATAAAAGTCTCTTCTATGCTGCCCGATTACGCACGCAATGCGCACGGTAACTTGGCAGAACAAAACCGCATAGTGGGTCAACAAAAGGGCGCTGACACGCTGCAACCAGAGCAAAGGCCAGCAGTTGGCGCGAGTTCGTCATCTACTACGCCGCCTAGCGGTAAATCTGCAGCAAAGACAGTAGATCCAGCCATAGCGCTTTTGGCCAAACACAATTGCAACGCCTGCCATGCACATGACCGAAAAGTTGTAGGCCCAAGTTTTAATGACATGGCGAAAAAATATCTAGGCAAAGTAGACTACTTGACTGGAAAAATAAAATCTGGAGGAGCAGGTGTTTGGGGATCCATACCCATGCCAGCACAAAACGCACCAGATGCAGACATCAAAACCATCGCGGGCTGGTTGTCCGCTGGTGGGGCAAAATAACCTTCAAATAATTTATAGGAGCACTTCCATGCAAACTCGACGCGAGACCCTTAAGCACAGCGCTGCTGTTGCCAGCCTGCTGGCGGCTTCAGGCCTGTTTCCTCAATATGCACAAGCTTTTGAAAAAGCTGCATTTGAAGCCAAGACCATTAACGAAGCCATCAAATCCATGGGCGGTGCTGTTCCCGTTGAAAGCAAGGATGTGACCATCACCGGCCCAGACATTGCTGAAAACGGAGCGGTAGTGCCTTTCGGAGCGAGCACCTCATTGCCTAATGTCAAACGCGTTTTACTGCTGGTTGAAAAAAATCCTTCGGCTTTAGTGGCCATGTTTAACGTCAGTCCCGATGTAGAAGTGAACTTCGCTACACGCTCAAAGATGGGCCAATCTTCTGATGTATACGCAGTAGCCATTACCAACGATGGCAAAGCCTTCTTTGCTAAAAAAGAAGTCAAAGTAACACTCGGCGGCTGCGGCGGCTAATCACCTTTCCATTTATTTAGGAGTCACACCATGGCAGATCCAATGCGCATTCGCGCCCAAGCAGCTGGCGATAAAGCTACCGTTCGTGTACTAATGAGCCACGAAATGGAATCCGGACAACGCAAAGACGGAACCGGAAAAATCATTCCAGCCTGGCATATCCAAGACGTCACCGCAACGCTCAATGGCAAAACAGTTTTGACCGCTGAGTGGGGGCCTGCAGTCTCCAAGAACCCTTTCTTGCAATTCACCATCAAAGGTGCCAAAGCTGGCGACAAAGTTGGCATTATCTGGAAAGACAACAAAGGCGACACCCGCACAGATGAAGCAACTGTTTCTTAAAAGTTTCTAAAAGTTGTGGAGACACGCATGAAAAAAATAGTGATTGCTTTAGGGCTCATCGGCTTGTCAGCATTTGCCTTGGCTCAAAAATCATCGTCGGACAGTATTGCTGAATACCGTCAGATGTTGCAAGACGGTAATCCAGCCGATTTGTTCGAAGCCAAAGGCGAAGGTCTTTGGGTGCAAAAACGCGGACCTAAAAATGCCACATTAGAAAAATGTGATCTTGGCAAAGGCCCTGGGGTCGTCAAAGGTGCATGGGTCGAATTACCGCGTTATTTTGCAGATACAGGCCGCGTGCAAGACCTCGAGTCGCGCTTGGTCACCTGCATGCAAGAGTTACAAGGTTTCAACGCAGACGAAATTGCTAAAACACCATTTGGCAAAGATGAACAAAATAATGTCACGGCTATAGCGACTTGGGTTGCGGCCGAATCCAAAGGCATGAAATTCAACTTATCGCAAAGCCACATCGAAGAACGCAAAATGTACGAGGTAGGTAAGCGCATCTTCTTTATGCGTGGCGGCTCGCACGACTTTGCTTGCGCCACATGCCACGCGCAAGATGACAAACGTATTCGCTTACAAGACCTACCCAATCTCACTAAAAATCCTGGCGCTGGAAATGGTTTTGGCGCTTGGCCTGCATACCGTGTATCGAACGGACAAATGTGGGGCGCGCAGCTGCGTTTGAATGATTGCTATAGACAACAACGTTTTCCTTATCCAATGTTTGGAAGTGATGTGACGATTGCATTGGGCGTCTACATGGGCGTGAATGGCAAAGGCGGCGAAACTGTTGCGCCTGCTATCAAGCGCTAAGAAAGCAAAATATGCAAAGCAAATATCTCCTCTCTTTTACCGCTTTAGCAGTAACTGTTTTAACGGCGTGCACAACACCATTGCCTTCTAGTGCGGATTTGGATAAATTGACGAAAGACGTCGTTGCCCGCTCATTCAGAGCTGAAGGACAAGCACAACTCGATCGTGTCAATCCTGATGAAGACAATCTTTTGTGCGCACAAGCTGACCAATCTGGGACAACTATCGATGAAAAGCTAGCGACTGCGATTGAAGCGCGCAATATGCAAACCATCAAAATGCCTGCTGATGGAAAATTTTTAGGCGACTTCAAAGAAGGTGAAAAAATTGCCCAAAGCGGTTCCGGTAAAACTTGGACGGACAAGGCAGATGCGGCCAATGGTGGCAATTGCTACAACTGCCACCAAATCAGCAAAGAAGAGTTGTCTTACGGCACACTCGGTCCGAGCCTCTACAACTACGGCAAGATGCGCGGCGTAGCCAACCCATCTAGCCAAGAGTCAAAGCCTGTTGTTGAGTACACATGGGTCAAGATCAATAATCCACGTGCCTACAACGCATGCTCCAGCATGCCAAGATTTGGGCACAAAGGCGTGCTGACTGAAATGCAGATCAAACATGTGATGGCATTACTCCTCGACCCTGCTTCACCTGTCAATAAATAATCTAACCCTAAGCCGCAACACTATTTTTTTGTTGCGGCTTTTTTATAGCCATTAAATAAGTAGGTGCTGATATGAATTTAACCAAACGCGAATTCATGCAGGTCATTGGTGCGGGTAGTGTGGCCGGTCTCAACATGCATGCGTATGCCCAAACAGATGCGGCTACGGCAGCCAATGGTCTCTACAACATTCCCAAATTCGGGCAAGTCTCTTTTTTGCACATGACCGACTGCCATGCGCAGTTAAAGCCAATTTACTTTCGTGAACCCAGCGTCAACTTAGGCATTGGCAATATGAAAGGCAACTTGCCCCATTTGGTGGGCGAGCATTTATTAAAGACCGCAGGCATTCGCCCTGGCAGCGCACAAGCCTATGGTATGAGTTGTCTCAACTTTGAGACTGCCGCACGTCGTTATGGAAAAGTGGGTGGCTTTGCACATTTGGCAACTTTGGTAAAGCGCCTGCGGGCTAGTCGACCTGGTGCGCTTTTGTTAGATGGTGGTGATACCTGGCAGGGGTCTGCCACCTCGCTATGGACCAACGCGCAAGACATGGTGGACGCGTCCAAATTGCTCGGTGTAGATTTGATGACGGGCCATTGGGAATTCACCTACGGCATGGACCGTGTCAAAGAAATTGTTGAAAAAGACTTTGCCGGAAAAATTGAATTCATTGCGCAAAACATCAAGACCCAAGACTTTGGCGACCAAGTATTCAAGCCCTACGTGATGCGTGAAATGAACGGAGTTCCTTGCGCCATCATCGGTCAAGCCTTTCCCTACACACCGATCGCTAATCCACGCTATATGGTTGCAGACTGGGCATTTGGCATCCAAGATGAAAACATGCAAAAGATGGTCGACGAAGTGCGTGCAAAAGGTGCGCAGGTGGTTGTGCTTCTCTCGCATAACGGCGCGGATGTCGACTTGAAGATGGCAAGTCGTGTCAGTGGCATCGATGCCATCTTGGGCGGCCATACCCATGACGGAATGCCCGTCGCTACTTTGGTTAGCAACAAGGCGGGCAAAACCATTGTGACCAACGCTGGTTCCAATGGAAAGTTCTTAGGTGTTTTAGATTTCGAAGTGAAAAATAAGCGCATCACCGACTACCGCTACAAGCTTTTGCCTATCTTCGCCAATATGCTGCCTGCTGATAGTGAAATGCAAGCTTTAATCACCAAGGTGCGTGCGCCTTACGAGGCCAAGTTGAATGAAAAGCTTGCAGTCACAGAAGGCACACTCTATCGCCGTGGCAACTTCAATGGCACAGGTGATCAGTTGTTGTTAGATGCCTTGATGGATGTGCAAGGTGCTGATTTAGCGTTCTCTCCAGGATTTCGTTGGGGCACATCTTTGTTGCCTGGACAAGCGATTACACGTGAATGGTTAATGGACATGACAGCGACCACCTATTCATACGCGACCGTCAGCGAGATGACTGGTGAAACCATCAAAACTATTCTGGAAGACGTGTGCGACAACTTGTTCAACCCAGACCCTTACTACCAACAAGGTGGCGATATGGTGCGTGTGGGTGGCCTGGAGTATGTGTGCCGACCGAACGAAAAAATGGGTAACCGTATTGGCGATATGCGATTGAAGGGCAAACTGATAGATGCCAATAAAAAATACAGAGTAGCGGGTTGGGCGCCGGTAGCTGAAGAAGCTAAGAGCCAGAGCCTCAAGCCCGTTTGGGAAATCACCGAACAATGGCTCAAAGCGAGTGGTGGCAAAGTAGGTTCTCGTAAACCCAATACGCCTAAGTTAGAGGGTGTTTTGCCTAATCCGGGATGGTCTGGCTGACCTGCACTGCTAATGTGTTTGAACAACTGCTCAGCATCACAGCAGAAATAAATTAAAGTAAGCCCACCTCACCAGGCGAATAAAAAGGAGCAAAGCGTGAAGATCAAAAAAATAAACGATCAACTATCGGTAGCAGACCAAATCACCAAAAAAGATATTGCTGCTATTTCAAAAGGGGGGTTTCAATCCATCATTTGTAATCGCCCCGATGGCGAAGTACCAGGACAACCCGCATACAAAGAGATCGAAGAGGCAGCGAGCAAAGCCAATTTACCTATTTGTTATTTGCCAGCAGTGTCTGGCGCGGTAACGCCTGAGTTAGGCCAAGAGTTTGGCAAGATGTTGGAAGAATTACCTAAGCCTGTTTTGGCTTACTGCCGCTCGGGCATGCGTTGCACCACACTGTGGGCCCTCTCAAATGCCAAAACTATGGACAGGGCTTCTATTGTGCAAACAGCGGCCAACGCTGGCTATGACATCTCTGCCATCTCTCTGTAATACAACTCCACGCGAAGTTATTCATTTGCATGTGTTGAGCGAATGCGACTGCCATAGCAACCCATTAAGGGAAATGGTGTGACCCTTGTTCTAGTTCTGGGAATTTTTATAGGCGCCATCATGGGATTGACTGGCGCGGGTGGTGGCATTTTGGCTGTGCCTGTGTTGGTTGCAGGCATGCACTGGACCATGCAGCAGTCCGCGCCTGTTGCGCTCATTGCTGTGGCTGCGGGCGCTGCAGTGGGTGCTATCGATGGATTCAAGCATGGATTAGTTCGTTACAAGGCCGCCATACTGATGGCGATTTGCGGAATTCCAGTAACGCGGTTAGGGCAATATTGGGCACATCTATTGCCGCAATATTTGCTGATGGGTGGCTTTGCCTTACTGATGCTGGTGGTGTCGTGGCGCTTTTACAAACAATCAAAACAAACGAATATCAATCTCGAAGAAGACGCGTTGCGCTTAGCTTTTATTAGCGACGAAACTGGAAAATTCATATGGACGCCTGTGGCTGCATTGGTATTGGCAGCCATTGGGATGTTGACAGGAATGATGACAGGCTTGCTAGGGGTGGGCGGTGGTTTTTTAATCGTGCCTTTGATGCGACGTTTCACCCATTTGGCATTGCCAGGTATTGTGGCAACGTCACTGTTCGTCATCACTTTGGTGGGAAGCGGTGGCGTTGTCAACGCATTACTGGCAGGCGCCGAGTTACCGGTTGTTGAAACCACTAGTTTTGTAGGCGCCATGATCAGCGGCATGCTGATTGGCCGCCGCGTTTCTCGCAAACTGCAAGCATGGCAAGTACAACGCGGCTTTGCCTTGCTTTTGTTTTGCGTGTCAGGCTATATGCTTGTTAAAGCGTATTTGAACTTTGTAGTCTGACAGGTTTAGAGATGCGAAATTAATAGCTACTAGCTCAGAGTGTCGTTCCAAATATTTTGCGCCCAGTTCCATGCATAGATGGCCTCTAACTCGCTCGGTGCTGCAGACAGTCCTCCAGAGCCAGGAACCGTTTTATAGGTTTTGTCTTTGCTGTCATATTGGTGCACAGAGGCAACGTGCACAACATATTTGTCATTGACAAAGCTATAGCAAGTATTGGTTAGGAACGGTTCAGGATTCACCGCTATATCAGAGAGTTGCGCCACGATCGCTGCAGCCACCACCTTGCCGTGCGAGTTGGCCATATGCCCAGATTTGGGCATGGCAGGTGCCGGCATGATGGAGTCGCCAATGATGTGCACATCTTTGGCTTGCGTGGATTCAAATGTTTGGTAATTCACACCGCACCAGCGCGCGTTGGCATTAGCCAAACCAGATTGCACCGCAATACTTCCTGCGCGCATAGCAGGCAGCACATTGAGCACATTGGCTTTGATATCGTTTTGAATTTCGAATTTCAAGGTGCTGGTCTTGGCGTCAACCGCGGTCACATTGTGTTGCGGGATGTATTCCAAGATGCCTTTGTAGTTGTCTGCCCAAAACTTCTTGAACAGTGGCCCCTTAGAAGTCACGTCTTGGTTGGCATCCAAGATCAGCACTTTAGATTTGGGTTTGTTTTGCTTGAAGTAATGCGCGACTTGGCTTGCGCGCTCATAGGGCCCAGGAGGGCAACGGTACGGAGCTTCAGGAATGCTGATAGCAAACACGCCACCGTCTGGCATATCTACAAGTTGTTTGCGAAGGTTAGATGTTTCTGGTCCGGCTTTCCAAGCTTGCAAAATTTGTCCAGAGGCATTGGCTTGTTTAAGTCCTTCAATGGAATTGAACATGAGTTCGACACCAGGAGAAAGTACCAGCTTGTCGTAGCGGATGCTGGGGCCACTGGCTAGAGTTACTGTCTTTTTAGTGGCGTCAATGCTGCTGACATAGTCACGCACCACATTCACCCCATGCTTGCCAGACAAGTTGTCATAAGGCGTTGTGATGTCTGCCATGGTCTTGCTGCCACCAATCACCAAATTAGACATGGGGCAAGACACAAAGGCTGAGTCTGGCTCAATCAGCACTACATCGATTTGGTAGTTCGACAACATACGCACATATTTGGCAGCTGTTGCGCCACCATAGCCGCCACCTACCACCACCACACGGGCTTTTTCTGGAATGCGACCTGTCGTGGAGCAAGCCACCATACTGGCTAGTGAACCCATGGAGCCGAGCGCCAAAGAAGCTTGAACAAAATTACGACGTTTCATACGTGTCTCCTGCTTGATTTTTAATTTTTAACGTTTGTTGCTGGCGTAATAGCTGGCGATGCTTTCAATTTGCGCATCCGTTAAGCCTTTGGTGAGTTGGTGCATAACCGTCGCAGGGCGCGTACCATCTTTGAATGCCTTCATTTGTAAGACCATATAGTCTTTAGGCATGCCATTAATCGACGGTACTGCCGAGCCATCGACGGTTTTGCCTTCGGTGCCGTGGCAATTCGAACACATCGCAGCATTTGCGCGTTGGTGAAGTGCAGTTGCATCTTGTTGTGCGTAACTAGTTGAGACACTACCTATAAGAAGTGCAAAAGTGCTTAATGAAAATCGGTTGAATAGATTCATGTGCATAGCTCCTGAGTAAACGGGTTTGCATTACCAAAAAAATTATTATGTATGAAAAATACATCTGCTGATTTATCGTAAGCCCTATGTCGGCCTAGTCTTAACGAGTTCTGTTGGAGGCTTGCAGCAAATCCGGCTAAAACACCAGACGTTCAAGAAAGGCTTGGGTGCGCGTGTGCTGTGCATTTTCAAAAAAGGCCTTGGGCGGCGCTTCTTCAATGATTTGTCCTTCATCCATAAAAATCACGCGATCGGCTACGGCGCGCGCAAAGCCCATCTCGTGCGTGACGCACATCATGGTGACGCCTTGTTGGGCCAGACTTGTCATCACATCTAAAACTTCTTGCACCATCTCAGGATCTAGTGCGGAGGTGGGCTCATCAAATAACAAAATCTGCGGCGTGAGGCACAAAGCGCGTGCAATCGCCACCCGTTGCTGTTGACCGCCTGAGAGTTGTAAAGGAAACTTGTGCGCTTGCTCGGCGATATGGACGCGTTCGAGCTGTTGCATCGCGCGTTCTTCCGCTTGCTCAGGGTTGATCTTTTCTACCCAAATTGGCGCAAGCGTGAGGTTATCCAGCACACTCAAATGTGGAAATAGGTTGAACTGTTGAAACACCATGCCGACTTGGCGTCGAATGCGCTCGATAGCTTTTAGATCATCCGTCACCTCAATACCCATCACCGTGAGTTTTCCCTCTTGGTGTTCTTCAAGACGGTTGATACAACGTAGCAAGGTCGATTTACCCGAACCAGAGGGACCGCAAATAACAATGCGTTCGCCAGGGTGCACTTGAAGATTGATATCACGCAAGGCGTGAAACGTGCCAAACCATTTGTTGACGTTTTCAAATTGGATAAGTGGAGAGGTCACAACAGTTCCTTCATATATCAGCGGTGCAAGACCTGACGCTCTACCCACAAGCTATAGCGCGACATCGCAAAGCAAATACAGAAATAAATCAGGGTAATGAAGAGGTAGGCTTCTATTTTGAAGGGGCGCCAGTTGGGGTCGCCACTGACGGCTAAACCAAGTGCACCAGACAACTCATACAAACTCACAATAGTTACCAAAGAAGTGTCTTTGAAAATCGCGATGAAGTTATTCATCAAACTAGGCACTACATGCGCCAAAGCTTGCGGTAATACGACCTGTCGTTGTGTTTGCCAGTAACTTAAACCCAGGGTGTAAGTCGCTTCTATTTGTCCAAGCGGAATGGCTTGTAAACCCCCACGCACAATTTCAGCGGTGTAAGCGGCAGAAAACAAGGTGATGCCTATGAGCACGCGGATCAACACATCGGGTGATGTGCCAGTAGGCAATAACAAAGGCAGCATAAAACTAGCCATGAACAGCACAGAGATCAAAGGTACTCCACGCACCAGTTCCACATAAACAATGCACGCGCTGCGAATGGCGGGCATCGTACTTTGACGCCCGAGCGCTACTAAGATGGCCAATGGAAATGCAAGCGTGATGGATAAAGTGGCCAGCATCATCGTCAAGGGCAAGCCACCCCATTGGTCAGTAGGCACATAAACAAGCCCCGTGGGAATGCCAAACCATTTGCCGCCGCCCATCAAGGCAAAGAAGATTAGCCATACCAACAGCCAAACAACTGCTAAGTAGCGATTCCAGAATGCAGGGCTGCAACTCATCACCAAAAGGGAAGTGAGGATAAGCGTTGCTAGCAGAGGCCGCCATTGCGCATCAAAGGGATAGCGCCCAAACAATATCAATCGGTATTTTTCTGTCACCACACCCCAGCAGGCGCCGATATCACGTGCTGCTTGGCATTGGTCGGCATCTGCTGAGAAAACCGCATTCAATACCGACCACTCCAGCAAGGAAGGAATAAACCACAGCAAGATAAGAACAAGTAGCGCTGTGGTCACTGCACTAGCGGGCGTGCCCCACAAGTTGTGCTTAGCCCACTGACCAACACTGACGCTATGTACAGGTGCTTGTCTAGCCGGTAGCAAATTGCTTGCGTGGTGTTGCATCACCGTTCTTTCAAAGCTGCACGGCGATTGAAATAATTCATGCCGCTAGCAGTAAGCAATGACAACGTCAGATACACCGCCATGACGATGGCGATGCATTCCACGGCGCGTCCTGTTTGGTTCAAGGTGGTGTTTGAAATGCTGACCAAATCTGGATATCCAATGGCAACCGCAAGAGATGAATTTTTGATCGCATTTAAATATTGGTTGGTCAAGGGTGGCACGATCAAGCGCAAAGCTTGGGGCAACACCACCAACCGTAATCTTTGCCAGGGCGACAAACCAATACTCAGTGCCGCTTCCACTTGACCCAAAGGCACAGACTGAATGCCAGAACGAATGACCTCGGCCACAAAAGCAGAGGTGTAGAGCGTAAGCCCCCAAGTTAAAGCCAAGAATTCTGGCGTCAAGGTTAAGCCTTCAGACATGAGCCACGGCAATGCGAGGCCTTCTTTGCTCAGCAATACCCAATCGCGAAAGTGCAATGGCGTCTCTGTATCTGGCATCAACTCGACCAGCACCACGTACCACATGAGTAATTGCAGCAAAAGAGGTATGTTGCGAAACAATTCTGTGTAGACGTAGCACAGTCCCCGAGCAAGGGCATTGCCCGAGAGTCTGCCAATACCCAGCACAGTGCCCCACAACGTGCAAATCACAATCGCTATGCAAGACACGCGCAAGGTGTTGAAGAGACCCACTAAGAATGCTGTGCCATAGGTTTGCGTGGAGGTGAAAGTAAACACGCTCTCGCCAATATCAAACCCTGCAGGATCGAGCAAAAAGTCAAAGCCACTCTGGATGCCACGCATGCGCATATTGCCTAGGGTGTTGTGTAACAACCAACCGACTAGGACAATAAACACGCCAATCAATGCAACTTGGTAGCACCAAGCGCGGACGCGTTGACTGCGCCAATTCAACATATGCAAATTGAGGGAGAAAAGAAGAATTTAGCGAATTGGAATGGCGTATTGCAAACCGCCTTTGTTCCATTGCGCATTTAATCCCCGTTTGAGGCCGAGCGGAGTTTTCTCACCAAGGTGCTTGTCAAAAATCTCGCCATAGTTGCCCACTGCCATCACGGCGCGCGCCAACCATTCGCGGTCTAAGCCCAATAACTTGCCCGTATCTTCAGACTTACCCAGTAAGCGCAAAACTACGGGATCGGTGCTGTCATTCTTTAGGTTATTTACAGTCTCTGAAGTAATGCCGTACTCTTCTGCCTCAATCAATCCATAGACTGTCCATTTGACAATCGCCAACCATTCGTCATCACCGCGTCGCACCATGGGGCCTAGCGGCTCTTTAGAAATGAGTTCTGGCAAGATGACATGGTCTTTCGGGTTCTTGGCTTCTTTGGTGCGAATAGACGCTAATCCAGAGGCATCCGTGGTGTAAGCCTTACAGCGACCCGAGAAATAAGCGGCATTCGCCGCATCAAATTTTTCGAATACTACAGGTTTGATATCGAGTTTGTTGGCACGTGAAAAGTCGGTCAAATTCTTTTCTGTTGTGGTGCCCGCTTGTACGCAAACTGTTGCGCCTTTGAGTTGCTTAGCGCTTTTGATATTTGCCTTGGCTGACACCATAAAACCTTGACCGTCGTAATACGTCACTGCAGTTTGATGCAGCCCTAACGAAGCATCACGTGTCAGGGTGAACGTGGTGTTACGTGACAACACGTCCACCTCGCCAGACTGCAAAGCCGTAAAGCGTTGTTGTGCGGAGAGCGGGACATAGCGCACTTTGTCTGCACTGCCTAAAACAGCCGCTGCGACAGCTCGACACATATCGACATCTAGGCCACTCCATTTGCCTTGGCTGTCAGCTGCGCTAAATCCGGCGAGCCCTGTGTTGACACCGCACACCACTTGGTCGCGTTGTTTGACTGCATCTAGAGTTTTTCCAGCCCATGCGGGAAATGCTCCTACAAGTGCAGACAAGCAGACAAAGGAGAGAAGGGGTCGAGTAAAGGCGAGAGTTGGTTGCATCAGTAGCTCCAGTAAGAATCTGTCGAAAGTGTGTTTCTCTTAGACGTATTTTTTAAACCATGCCAAGGCACGCTTCCACCCATCTTGCGCCGCACCTTCTTGGTAACTAGGACGATAGTCGGCATGGAAGGCATGGGGAGCGTCGGGGTAGACCACAAAGTTACTGTCTTTGGCGGCCGCATTGCCTTGCGCAGCAAGTTGCGTGAGAGTAGATTTCATGCGATCTACAGATGCCAATGGAATGCCGGTATCGGCCGCACCATACAAACCTAATACGGGTGCTTTGAGGTTGGCCGCAAGGTCCAGCGGATGTTGAGGTATCACAGCAGATTTTTGACCCTCTAAGCGCCCATACCAAGCCACTGCAGCTTTGAGTTTGGGTTGGTGCATGGCGTAGAGCCATGAAATACGTCCGCCCCAACAAAAACCATTGATTGCCAAACGGTTGGAATTGCCCCCATGTGCGTCGGCCCATACCAAACATGCGTCTAAGTCGTTCATAACCTGTGCATCGGGCACTTTTGAGATAACTTCTGCTTGAAGCCTTGCCATTTCTCCATAACTGCTGGGGTCACCTTGACGGATAAACAACTCAGGTGCGATGGCTAAATAACCTTCTCTTGCAAATCGGCAAGCTACATCGGCAATGTATTCATGCACACCAAATATTTCTGAAATGACCAACACCACAGGCAAGTTGGTTTTACCTTTGGGCGCAGCACGATATGCCGGCATTTTGAAACCTTGCACATCTATCGTGACTTCCCCAGTCACTAGACCATCTTTGGATGTTTTGATAGCGGTTTGCGCCATCAAGGGCATGGCTGCAGCGCAATAGCCAATGCCTAAAGCGGTTTGAAGGGCTAATCGACGGCTGGGGAGGTGTGTATCGTTCTCAGATGCATTGAGTAATCCGAGAGTGTCTTGGTAGAGGTTGTTTGTCATGCTAAAAGTTGGAAGTTAAACAAAGAATAAACCACAGTATGCAGATAATTTTCACACGGTCAATCAGTTAAGCTGTGAGCATGAATAAAAATTTATGGTTGTTGAGTATCGCGCAAGGTCTTTTTTTAACCAACAACGTTACTTTTATTGCGATCAATGGGCTGGTGGGCCTGAGTTTGGCACCTGTTCCTTGGATGGCAACTTTGCCGGTCATGGGTTATGTGGTGGGTGGGGCACTGAGTACGGGGCTAGTCGCCAAGTCGCAGCAACGTTTTGGACGCAAAGGTTCTTTCTTATTAGGACTGCTTGTTGCCCTGATATCGGCAGGGATTGGCGCTTGGGCCGTGTTGCATAGCTCTTTTCTTTTGTTGGTGTTGGCAACCGTGGTAGCTGGCTATTACAGCGCCAATGGCCAGTTGTACCGGTTTGCAGCTGCTGAACTATGCGCGCCAGATTACCGAGAAAAAGCAGTCTCGTTGGTGATGGCGGGTGGTTTGATGGGCGCTATTATTGGTCCGAATTTGGCGATGCACACCAAAAACTGGTTGGAGTTTCCGTTTGCAGGTGCTTATGTGGCATTGGCGGGCATCGCAGTGTTGTCGATGGCGGTCATGTCTTACATTGAGTTCCCACCTGTTGTGGTGAAAAAAGCCAGTGACAACACGGGGCGCCCATTGAAGGAAATCATGCGCCAACCCGTGTTTTTGGTAGCGACGATCTCTGCAGCTTTGGGCTATGGCGTGATGAACTTATTGATGGCTGCCACACCATTGGCTATGCAAGTGTGCGGCTTGTCATTTGAAGACACGGCTTGGGTCTTGCAATGGCATGTGATCGGTATGTTTGCCCCTGGTTTTGTGACGGGGCATTTGATTAAACGCTTTGGTGTGCTGACCATCATGGGTGTGGGCGTGTTGCTCAACATTGCATGCATCGGCATTGCGCTGTCTGGGGAGGATATTCACCAGTTTTTGATAGCCTTATTCTTTTTGGGTGTGGGTTGGAACTTCTTGTTTACTGGAAGCACCACACTGTCAATGCAGGCCTACTCGCCACCAGAGAAAGACAAAGCCCAAGCAGCGATTAATTTTTGTGTTTTTAGCACCATGGCGTTCACCTCTTTTGCATCGGGCGCTTTAGTGACGACACAGGGTTGGACTTGGTTGAACTGGGGTTCGCTAACACCCGTGGTCATTACAGCCGGTGGCTTGCTGTTTTTAAAGCTTCGGTTTAAGAAAATTTAACAAGACTCAACAAGATTTAACTTTTGAGCTTGTGATGTATTCCAACAGCAGTGTTTATTACTCGTGTAACTTGTAATTGACTGTGAACTGAAAAGACTTGGTATGGTTGGTCGGTTCATAAATGGTGTATTTGCTGCCGTTGGACACAAAAGAATAATTGTCCGACGCACCAATTTGCCAATATTCATAGCTAGAGCAAAAGTCTAAGGCTTGGTAAGTTTTACAAATACCTGCCTTCCAACCAAAGCCATGGCGTTGTGTATTTTGTAGAGGTCCTTGCGACGCATAGTTGCCTCCTACGTCAAATAAATTGGAGGTTTGTCTGCCGCTCAATAAATAGTAGCCTTGTGCCGTCACACGCCAGTTCTCGCCAAATGGCCGCTCAGCGCCTAGGCTGGCAAATAAGTATTCACTCGTGCGTCGATAGCCACCATAGTTGGTGCTAGTGGTGCCGCGCGCATCGTTATACAAATAGCGATAGCCAATGCCAGGGCTAATTTGGTAGCCCTTGACCCATTCAGTATGCGGGCTCTCCATTTGTAATTGGTAAATGCTAGTGGGTTGGTTGGCCATGGTGCCGGAACCTGTGTAGTCGACATAACCAAATGTGGCTTGTCCTGAAAGGGTCAACGGCCAGTTTTTGATTCGTAAATTATCTGGCGCCCATTTAGCTTGTGCGATACCCAGCCATCCATCGTGTGCAACACCGAGAGAGGGTTCGCGGTAGCCGTATTTAGAAAGGCCAACGCCTACCGTTGGCGGCTCAGCGTGTACTTGTGCAGCCATTGCAAGTGCTAAAAGAATACAGACTGCATTAAATTGTCGGTTTATGAATTTAGAGTACATATCAAAAGCATACGACAAGATGCAGATTTTTTATCATTCAGCCTTGATGTTTCCTTCTTTGACAACTTTTGTCCATAAAGCAAGTTCTTGTTTGAGAAGCGTGTCTAAGTCGTTGCTACTTGAGGGGCCGGCTTGCATACCAAGCTTGGTAAATCGTTCTTTGACGTCTGGTCGTTGCAATATAGCGCGTAGGTCTTGGTTCATTTTGTCAACGATGGCGGCTGGTGTTTTGGCGGGCAAGAAGAATGCTATCCAAATGGTGGTCACATAGCCTGGCACGCCTTGCTCGCCAATCGTTGGCAAGTCTGGCAACTCAGGATGACGCTTATTACTAGCAATACCCAATGCTTTGACGCGGCCGGCTTTGATATTGGGTACTGCAGAATTAAAAGCGTCAAACATCAGCTGCAAATGGCCAGCCAATAAATCTTGCGCTGCGGGACCTTGACCTTTGTAGGGCACATGCGAAAGTTGCGTCTTAGTCATATTGGCAAACATCTCTGCACCGAGGTGGTAAGTGCTTCCTATGCCTGATGAGCCGTAAAACAATTTGCCAGGATTGTCTTTGGCGTAGCGAATGAACTCTTGCACATTAGTGACAGGCACTGAAGGGTGCACAACCAAAATATTTTCAATGGTGGCGACGGTGCTGACAGCCGCGAAGTCGCGGATCGGGTCGTAGGGAAGTTTTTGAACCAACGCTGGGTTAGCGCCCATGATGCTGCTGGTGCCAAACAAAATCGTGTTGCCGTCAGCGGGTGCACGCGCCACAAACTCAGCCCCAATGGCGCCAGTTGCGCCGACACGGTTATCGACGATCACTGTTTTACCCATGGCTTCAGATAACAAAGGTGCTATGACGCGCGCCGCGATATCTGTGGGACCACCCGTTGCAAATGGCACAACCAAGCGAACCGTGTTGTTTTGTGCGGATGCAAAAGAAGCACACAGCAATAGTGCTGTACAAAAAATTCGACGTGTAGTCATAAACACTCCTAGTTTTGTAGAGAAAACATCAGGCCAATAAGCGTGCACGGATATCAAGTGGTGACATCACCTCAAGCGGCTCAGTACCGCCATTAGGAATTTCTACTTGCGTAGCATTGAGCAACATGCTCACCATCACATAGGTGCCCGACACAACTGTTAGATCGACCACCGCTTGCTCGCCCATTTCTGCGATCGCGCGTTCCCACAATGCGTCAGAGACGCGGTGATTCAGCGTCAACTGCACGCAATAGTCATAAACCAAAGCCTCATCTGCCTGCATGCCTTGGGGCTTGTTGCAATGGCGAAGTTGTTCTATGACTTCAGCAGACAAGCCAGCGCGTTGTGCAATCGGCGCATGGGCCCACCATTCGTATTGCGCATTAGCAATTCGGGCTTGGATCAGGATGGCAAGTTCGTTCAAGCGTTTAGAGACCGAAGTTTTGAAGCGCAAATAATCAAGATGGTCAAAACACCTGCGCGCCATCTCTGGGCTGCGCAGTAATGCGTTGTAAGGCCCACCCAATGCCGCACTTGAAATTTTCAAAATATCGTCTGCCAAAGGCTGCACCTCAGGCGCAAGATTTTCATATTGAATTTGTGCGAACCGCTCGGCCATATGTTTATCCTTGTCTTTTACGTAAACCCAAATACATCACTGTCGACACAACTACCAATGCACCCGCCACTTGAATGGGCGCAATCGCTTGGTTTAACAACACCCAAGCCAGTACCAAAGCAAAAACAGGTTCAACATTCATGATGGCGGAATTTCCCACGACACCTAAACGCGGCAACACGGTGAACATGATGGTAAATCCTGTGCCATAGAAAAGCGACAACATACACAAACCCATCCAGCCCTCTGCCGCATCAGGCAAGTGAAGTCCTGTTTGAGTACCAATCATCAGCCAAGCCAAAATTGCCACGCAGGTCATGGTGCTAAATGTGCGCAAGCGGCCATCTAAGTCACCGGCTTCGTGCTGTGTCACAACCATGGCAATGCCAAACAAAGCTGCTGCTGCTAACGCAAAAAATACACCTTCACCAATCACTGCCCATTGACCTTGCGCGCCTAATCCAGAGGACGCACCCAAAACATCGAGTGCAAGTGCGAGCCCTATCAGCATGATGGGCATTACACGCAATACGGCAGGTTCAGGTTGGTGTTTGTAGAGCATGCGCGCCCATAGCGCGATCCACAAGGGATAGGTGTTAAAGCCCAACAAGGCCAGCGCAACTGGAAGACGCGCTACGGCTGAATACAGGCAGTAGCTTTGTATGGCAATTAAAAAACCGACACCCAATAAGACGCGTGGATGCTTGGGCGATAAGGTGAGGGACACCTTGGCACGCCACAAAATTAATCCCACCACCATGGCAGTGATGGAGCTACGCACTGCAATAGCTGTTGTGACATCTACCCCATGCGCAAACGCGAAACGCGCTGCGACATGGTTAGCGCCCATCAAGAAGGCAATAAGAAGAAGAGTGGCGAAGGCGGTGAGAGAAAGGCGCAATATTTATTCTGCTTTGATATTGTTGTCAGCAATCAACTTCGAATATTTGGCTTTCTCCGCAGCTAGAAATACTTTGAATTCTGCCGGTGATGTGGCATGTGGTTCAACGCCTAGTCCAGCAAAGCGATCTTTTAGATCGGGACTGACAGCAATTTTGGCCAATGTGGCGTTGTAGTTGTCTATGACTGCTTGGGAAGTTCCAGCAGGCAAGAAAACACCCCACCAGTTCAACGCCACGATGCCTTCTAGTCCCGCTTCTGTGAATGTTGGGATATCAGGAAATAGTACGGAGCGTTTTTCACTGGTGATAGCCAGTGCGCGTAAGCGACCAGACTTGATGTGTTGGCTGACAGGCAGCGCATCAGAGACCATGATGTGCAGCTGTCCAGAAATTACATCAGTCACAGCTTGGCCGCCCCCTTTGTAGGGCACGCTAACCATCTTCACACCCGCTTGGCGAGAAATAAGTTCACCCGCAAGGTGCGACATGCTGCCGGGGCCACTGGTGCCGTAACTCACTTTGTTGGGGTTGGCTTTGGCGTCAGCAATCACGTCTTTGAGACTTTTGTAAGGCGAGTTGGCGGGGACCACCAAGATGTTGGCGCCGGTTGCTGTCAAAGCAACTGCTGCGAAATCTTTGTCCATGCTGTAGGGCAGTTTGGACAGTAATGGATTAACACCTGCTGGCCCGAGATTGCCGATGACAAATGTGTAGCCATCGTTGGGTTGACGCGCGGCAAATTCCATACCGATGGAACCAGCAGCACCAGGCTTGCTTTCCACGATGACAGGTTGCCCCCAAATCTCGCTCATTTTTTGACCCATGATGCGGGCCATTAAATCTGAACTACCACCAGGCGGGTAGGTCACGACAAGTTTGACGGGCTTGTCTGGAAATTTAGTTGCCTGAGCTTGTGAGATGCCGTGCACAGTAAAAAGACCTAAAGCCAAGGTGGCGATAAGGCTGCGATGAACTGATAAAAAAATTGTGGCCATGGATGTCCTATAAAAAATACAAACAATTTAAAACTCGATAAGCACGAGTGCCCAAGGCCATATCTTGTATTATCAAACGATCATTTGCAACACGGTAAATACCCATGCTTAACCTGTCAACGCCTGGTGGTCGCAGCGACCAAACGCTCTCACACAACATGAAATTGCTCGCCCACCATGAGTTGGGTGGCTTTGGTGGAATGGGTGAGGGCATGTCGGTGCAGCAGACGTCGGACGGCCGACGCATCTTGTGGATGGCGCACGAATCTGCCCCAAAAAACTTCACAGGTGTGGACGTGACGGATCCGAAAA
>Ga0209084_1000159_pt1 | contig 65199 bp, 93 predicted proteins | sample C_130820_MF_Meta_FD_187309 | JGI IMG/M metagenome (GOLD analysis project Ga0209084, IMG submission 187309) | Freshwater microbial communities from Lake Croche, Canada to study carbon cycling - C_130820_MF_MetaG (SPAdes) (version 2) | ecosystem: Environmental > Aquatic > Freshwater > Lake...
CAAGCAACCAGCTTGCACAGCAAGTTCCGTTGTAGTCGGTTACGCCTCCGCTATAGCAAATCCCATCACATCCCTTATCCCAGCTTGCACAGCAAGCTCCGTTGGCGTCGGTTACGGCTCCGCTATAGCAAAATCCATCGCAACCAAGCAACCAGCTTGCACAGCAAGTTCCGTTGGCGTCGGTTACGGCTCCGCTATAGCAAAACCCATCGCAACCAAGCAACCAGCTTGCACAGCAAGTTCCGTTGGCGTCGGTTACGGCTCCGCTATAGCAAAATCCATCGCAACCAAGCCACCAGCTTGCACAGCAACTTCCGTTACCGTCGGGGAGATCATTGCTACCGCATCCGCAGCCAGCATCAACTACACCGCACTCGCAGTTTTGGGAGCTAGGGCTTGGGACATACGCAGGGTCTTGGCATAACATCTGTGCGTTTGCTAAATATCTTTTACCATCCCACCAACTATAATCAGGAACAGAACCTGTATAAGTAACCCCAGCAGGGATTGGATGAATCGGTTGAGTTGTCCCGAAATGGAACTCGGCAAGATTTAATGGCGTTGCGTAGGGGTCAGTTGCTAGAGTTCCAGAGGAATCTGACTGAATAGGTGATAAAACAAATACGCTGTCGCCTGAAACTGGCAGGATGTTATATTTGACATAGCTCCAAATTTTACCCATGCCTGGAACCACCTGCTTCCTATACCAATTCCCAGGAAGCCCCGCGTCTGTGGAGTTGTTGAGTGCGCCGATGAAGTAGAGAGTTTGTGGAGGTGGAACTACAGAAACCCAAGCTCCGGAAGACCAAATCTGGCTTTCCCACCTTCCAGTAAAGGGGGTTCCACCAGATGTTATGTTTATATTTGGGTATGTGATAGATCCATTGTTGGTGAATCCAGTTTTTTCAAATGTGCCTCCGCCATTGATAGAGTTGTTGTTGGTAAACCCACTTCCAGTAAACGTGCCTCCGGCGACATAACCGTTGTTGATAAACCCAGTTCCATTAAACGTGCCGCCGAAAATAACGTCTTCATTGGTAAACCCGCTTCCAGAGAACGTGCCTCCAGAAAGGCACCCGTTGTTGCTAATGGTCATCCCACTTCCAGTAAACGTGCCCCCGTTGATAAAGGTTCCACTACTTGTAAGCCCATCTCCAGAGAACGTGCCTCCGTTGATGGCGGACAAGTTGGCGGTAAACCCATTTCCAGAGAATGTGCCGTCGTTGATAGGGGTTCCATTGCTTGTAAACCCACTTCCAGAGAACGTACCGTCGTTGATGAAAGAGTAGTTGGCGGTAAACCCATTTCCAGAGAACGTGCCCCCGTTGATGGTAGTAGAGCCGATGTTTATCCCGCTTCCCGTGAACGTGCCGCCGCTTATGGTAGAGAACAAGACGGCAATTCCATTTATGTCACAAGAACCTGTTACTCCTTCCGCACAACCTTGAGAACCTAGTGTGATCCCAAAATCAGTAGCACTAACTAAGTTAGACGCAGAAGTTGATCCATCTTGTCCAGACCAAGGAATTTCCGTTGGATTACTGCCGCTTCCATCTGCGGCGGTATTCCAGTTAGATAGGGTTTCCCACAGCTCGTCTCCGCTTGCGTTGGTGTAGTAAAGGTTTGGCATAGCCTAAAACCTAATCTTGGAACACGCGGGTCAGTGCGCCATTAGCATCATAACTCAGGTCGAGATAATAGACCTCCGTGCCGTTCTGCTTGAACGTGATGTAGGTCGGCTTGGTTGGATACGAGCTGTTATTATACTGAAAAACGACATCGTTGTAGGGAGGGATTTGTAGTCCAGAAAGAAACGTGACGGGGAGAGGGTTTTGCGCGGAAGCGGCTACGGGATTCCCCTGCGGATCTAAGAATACCTCAGCATCAGCTCCTACCGGCTTCGTGAAACCACCTATTGTTGTGATGTCGCTCATGACTTATTCAGTCATGTCAACGATAGCTTCATTAGCTCACGGGCAACCCCACTGACCAGTAGCCTCGTTGTACACGAAGAAGACATCACATCCTCGCATCCTACCAACTTTCCCCCCAATACGGGGTGTCAGGGCAGTTATATTGACCAGTAGCGTCGTCGTATATCCTGAAACCGCGCCCGCATCCGCAGCCGTACTCAAAATTGAAGCTGTTGCAAACCCCATCGCAATACCATGTCTGTTCGTTATTACAGCAAGTTCCATTAGCGTCTGCTACAATTCCACTATTACAAACACCATCGCAGCCCCTATCCACATTTGCGCAATCCGCGCATCTAGTATAGCAAGTATATCCACACGAATCGCCATAGACAGACTCGGGATCTACCCCATAAGGGCAGATGTCTGGATTAACACCACCATCCTGGCACGGCGTCCAGTAATCGCAAGGATTGGGCCACCACGGGAAATAGCAGTTTGTAGTGCATGCCGTAGTTCCGCAGGCCATATAGTCAACGGGATACTGTCCTGTGTTATAGCAGTTGTTTTGATCAAACCAACCGGAGGGGCATTCCCCCCCAGAAAGGCAAGGATCAAGCGGTGGCTCGGCGCATTCGTAGCATGTGACCCCCCTGCAGCCAGCAAACTCTATAGGGATTGGGGTACTAGATGTGCCATACGGGCAATCCGGCGAGTTGGGGGAGTGGAACCCACCCTGGCATGGACAATCAGACTTGGGTAGGCAACCACCATAGCAAGTGTTGGAATAAGTTGAGCAGGCGCAAGAGGGATAGGCAGTTGCCGGATCAACCCCAAAGGTATTTGGCCCATAGCAGTCGCTATCTGTCACAGAGCTATCAGGGCAATCACACGGACACTCTGCCGGAACTATGACTGGAGCTGATGTAACGGATCCGTACTTACAGTCTGCCGTGAAGGTATATCTACCTCCCGAACCAGAAACGACGCTTACGGCCTTGCCGAAAACTTGATTTTGCCCAGGTAGAAGCATGCAACTACCAAGCCCATGAACACTCACGATCACCCCACCCGATGCCCTGCCGCCAATGACTGTATCCACCGTTGTGCTCAAGCTAACTGTTATTTCGAGATGCATCACTGCATAGCACGAAGTATCGGATGTCAGGCAGCTATCGGCGCTTTCTGCGTAAATGGAGAGGGTTGGATATTGCGTTGGTTCCAAGGGAGGGCGCTTTGGCACTTCATTGCCACCGCCACCGCCACCACCACCTGCTGTTCCACCAGACCCATCTCCTCCTCCTGGCGGGTTATTCGCTCCACCGCCACCACCAGAACTACCACCAGAACTACCACCTCTGGGTGGATTTGGGTCAGCTCCCAGTTGTGGTGATGGAATACGCGGTTGCGGGGGGATGACTGGAGCGGCGATAACCAGAACTACTGCCGAATTGCCTTCTGCATCTATAGCTTCAACATTGTAATTGAGTGACCCATCAGTAGGTTGAGAGTAGCTCCAGTTTCCAGAACTATTGACCAACACAGAATGATCTACCCCATTGATGGTGAGCGTAATGGTGGAGTTGGGAGTGGCCGTGCCAACGATTGTCAAAATTCCTCCTGCAACTACAGAAGAAGTAATGCCGATCTTAACATCTGTTTGAGAGGAGTATGAGAGATCAATATTATAGCTGGCACCGCTGCTAGAGGGTTGGGAGTAGCTCCAGTTTCCAGAACTATTGACCAACACAGAATGATTTACCCCATTGATGGCGAGCGTAATAGTGGAGTTGGGTGATCCAGTCCCAGAAATCACCAAATTGCCGCCCGTCACGACTACTTGAGTAATCACCGGAGGCGTTGGGAGTGGCGGAATAATCTGACCAGGATACGCATCGCTTGTCCAATCAGCGGCCCTCAAGTCATCTTCACTAATTTCAACAGGAGACCCTGGAATACTACCTCCATTTGGGCCTATCGAAGCATTAGCGACTAAGCCAAAGGTTTTAACAACATGATTAGGCGAGCTTTTGACCCAGGCCCCACCAACCCAATAGATCCATCCTGATGACCATGCGGCGCGGCGGATAGGGCAACCAGCAAAGCGCGCTTCTCCCCACAGATGCGCGCCAGCAAGTTGTGCTGCCGTTAGGCGCGTCATGTGCCTAGCAAATTACGGGTAAGGGTTATAGGGAATGATGGAGTTATTTTTTTGAGAATAACCGGAAGCCCCGCAATCCTGACAGCATGATCGAATCTAATCTCCGCAAGTGCGGAGAATGATGCTATAGAATCTTCAGGGCCTTCAAAGACGCTATTCAAGCGCTCTCCTCGAAGCCCAAGATTGATTTCATAATGGCGAACCGTAACATCGCCAAGAGGTGTCCATTCACCCGTGCTCTCAAAGATCGTTTCCCCCGTGGAAGGATCCTTCATGACCAGTCGGAGCGTCCCAAGATTTAATACAAGCAAGTTAGGAGTAGATGCTCCATCGAAGAAGGCTATATCCAGGAGGATGTCTGTATCTGTCTTGAACGAAAACGATGGCGGCGTCAAAATCTGGCCATTTGTGGCATCTATCTTAACCTCGATTGAGGCAGGATTGTTCCATGCGCCGGCGTAGATAGAAATGGGCAACTCGTAAGCGGCGCTCGATCCAGAGGAGTTGGTTGCCGTAACTGTAGCGATCCAAATCCCCTGCACATTTACAGATCCTCCTATGGCTCCCGTTGCCGAATTGGCATAAATTCCAGGAGGCAAATTCGTCCAAGCCCACGAGGTAGGCGATTTTGTCGCGCGCGGCTGAAAAATCCATGTGTCATTGATGGGGAATTCAATGACCGAAGAGGAAGAGGAAATGACGGGCACCATGGCGATGGATAGAAATGAAGTCGTGACTTGGGCCGATGGTAAGTAGGTCGCGTTTCCATCTTGGCTTGCTGTCAACACTACCGTTCCCTCACCAATCAGTGTGATTGTGTTCCCATCAATCAATGCTGGGCCGCTTTGGACGGCAACGGTTACTGGCAGCCCAGAGGATGCGACTGGTGGAGTGATCGTCATCACCGGCGTGTACGGAGGATTAACGATGGTGGCAAAGGGAGCAATCGTTTGAGTGAGCTTGCCAACAGAGAAGGATGTCGTGACTTGGGTGGCCGCCGCCAGATTGGCATCTCCTGCTTGGTTAGCCGCAAGCACGACAGTTCCAGAAGCCCCCGTTAGGGTAATTGTATTGCCACTTATTGTAGCTGGGCCAGATTGGACATTTACCGTAACGGGCAGGCCTGAGCTGGATGTGGGCAGAATTATCGTGAAAGGGGCAGCTCCTGGCGTCTTGGCTGCGATGGTGGCAAAGGGAGTAATCGTTTGCACTTCATAAAAAAACATGGTGGGCCATTCAACGCTCCCTGCGGGTCGGATCGAGCCTCCTGAATCCATCCACCAGTTTATAGCGGATGCGCTAAAGATTGCTGATGGTGACGGGATCGGATTTGTTGGTACTAATGATCCGTACACGCCGACTGGATTTCCATTATATGAGACTCGCCCACAAGCTAAGGCGCTTCTACAAAATGCTAAACCCGTAACTCCAGGAACCTTTACTGCTGCGTCAGCAAAATCAATATCAAGAAGATCATGCCCAACGAGTGTGCTTAAATCAAAATCACTTAACCCATATATGCTTAATGCGTTGGGAATCGAAAGGTTTAAGTAAGCTCCAGTAGCAGCATTATTAGAGTAGAATATAACAATTTTCTTCTCTACATCTGCTTGAAGGGTTACTGATATATTTTGATTATATACAAATTGGCTACCATTAGCCCCCGACCCAGCATACCATGCAAAAGTGTCATCTACACTGATGCGTGAAATAGTGTATGTACCAGCGACAGACGATTTAACGTATAATGGTATTACGGCTGAGAAAAGCGTATCGCCCCTAAAAAGAATGCCAATCTTAGCCATGACTACTCCTATTAACCGAGGCTGTCCGCCTCTTTAGGGTTCGCCGCCACGTTATAGGCGACATATCCTGATGGGTCGGAGATTTGGTTTTCTATATCGAACTGAGACAGACGAACTCTCAGCACAAAGTCATCCCCGACCGGAGTAGTTCCTGGGATCAGGTTTGGAGTGCGGGAATAAAGACTTCTAAATCCGCTAATCCCTTCAACGGTTCGCCTGAACGTAATGCCAAGTGAATGATCTGTGGTGACATCGGTGATGACCACCTGCTGATCGATTGCTGGAGGAAGGTACTCGTAGGCCTTCAAGTTAGGCCCGATTGAACCTGGAGACACATCATCAACCCTCTGGCCGAATTCCATAATCACACTCCATACGCACGCGCTTTGAGCGCTGATTGAGCGGAAGGAAAAGACTCGGGAGAGCTTGAATTGCTCGCCTACTGGTAATCCCTGAAGTGTGAATGGAAACGTATAAATAGTCCTCTCGAAGGCTGTGGGGTAATAAGATGAGGAGGATTGCGTGTGGATCCACCCGCCCGATCCGCCTCCGCTAGAGGCATCTGAATAGATGACACCATTGGCATCAGCAATCTTGAAAGTGGTGCCGCTTGATTCAGCGATACGATACCGAACCCCCGTGCCACTGAAGTTGATTGATTGCCCATTGCTGGTCATGGTCGCGTTTACAAAACCGTGCAGCTCCAGCGTCTCCCCATTGATAAAAAAGTGCGGCTTGGCTGTGGTGAAAACTCCCGCTTCAAGGGATACAACCTGATAAGTAAGGCTAGGCTTATTCTTGAGTCGATAGAACCCCATGCCATTACTACTGAAGTATTCTCCATTACGGATCGATCCAGCAGGGAAGTTCCCTTGAGCTGGCAGATTGATCGCGTTTCCAGTTGCGTTCTTAAAAAGCAGTCCGGTAACTTCCTGTGGATTGGGAAGCGTATACACCCCACCCGTCAGGATAATGTCCATTGCGGTTGTCGCATGAACAGCAGGCAACAGCCCCATCGAGGGCTGAGGTAGCTGTGTGATTTTTGAGAGGCCTCCAGTAAGTAGCATTATTTTGAGATGGTTAGTTGGCTCGGTGGGACATGGAGACTGAGTTGCCCCGTAGAAGGAGGATTGCTGTCGGTCTCAAACTCCTTGAGCGCAATCACCAGCACGACATCCCCTGATGGGAATGGAGCACCCGCTTGCTTTACTCCGTAAGAAGTCAGGGTGGTCTTTGATTCTCCCTCCCCGTCCGGCCTAGATACCGCTAAGGAAAAGGAGCGTGTCTCCCTGGACTGAGAGAAGCTCAGCTCGGTGCTGGCAAGAACTACAGGAGCCGAGACCAGCGAGGGAGATGCCGGGATCGCCAGAACTTGCAGGGAGTATCGAGCAAATAGATCCGTCTTCAGGGAATCAAAGGTTGCTGGAGAGAGAAGGGCCGTCGTGCTCCATGAGAACTCCAAGTTCGAACCCGCAGGGAATGCCCTGGAGGAAATGGCGACCCTTGCGATCTCGCGATCCATCTCGACGGGATGCCAGAGGGAATCACCCCCAAGATAGACAGGGTAAAAAGTATCCCCATCACTGGCAAAATATCCCCCCGCAGGGATGGCAGCGGCCTTTCTCCCCAATGAAGAAGGGAGGGTGATGCCACCCGATGTCCGATAGACGGCGGCGGGAGTAATATTGGGGGGAGTGATGGCAGTATAGTTCACGGCGGTTCCAGCTAAGGCCCTTAGCAGTGTTGGAGGCTGGTTCTTGCGTAATGGCGGCCATGCCACAGGTAGGGCTGCCGTACCCAGGGCGAGAGTCTCCATGACCGTGATGATAGTCTTAGTGACTGCCGTAGCCCCATGGGCTGCGATCGCCTTGGCCTCTTCAATGGTGGCTCCAGCGGCTGTTGCATCGGCCACCGCTTTCTTTGCGGCATCGAGTTGGGCTTGGAGTGCGACCAGAGCGGCGGCGTTTGTGGCAAGTTGCTCTTGCAGGTCGGTACCAGGCACCGCAGCCACTGCGCTGGAGCCTTGATTGGTCATAACCTGAGACGAGATGGAAAGAGGGCTATCTTCTAGGGATGCGTCAGGTAAAATTTCACCGAAAGAGGCCACGCTATTGACGGCATTTGGGCTTGCCGACGTGGCTGCAGGCGCGATGACTTGCGATGGAACAAGCGACATCAGGTAGGCAACCATGCCGCCTAATGAATCAAGCGTTGTTTGCAGGTTTGTTATTTGCGCAATCGTATGTGTATGAGCTTGGAATACAGAGGTCGGCCCCGCTGCGGTAATAACGATAGCAATAGACGATGGGCTTGGTGGTGCCGCAAAAGCTACCGTGAGCTGGCTGGCGCTATCAAACTCCAGGGTATAATCTTCCCCGATACGCAAAATGGTACCATTGGCTGCATTCTGAAATAGAAGGACATTGGAGAGGTTGGCGGTCTGAAGGTTATGGATAACGTGAAAAACAGTCGTCGATCCATCACCTATGGTAGTTGTGTAACTCTGTTGGCCCGTAATGATTTGATCCTTGGCGAACGGGACGTAAGTGTTAGTGGGAGGTTTTACCCAATCTATCTGATCAACTGATGCTAGGGCTGGAAAAATCAGGGGCGGCTGAATTGTTACGTTCGTACTCCAGAGTTTTCTAGTAACGGTTCCTAATGAATGATCAGAAGAGATGTAAAAGTCCGCCTCTGCTTCAAAGGGAATGGTTATATTGGCTCCAGCAGCATCTCGTAAAGCTGACAGCATCTCCACTGTGCCAAGATCCAGCGTAAAGGTCAGATCACCTGGAGGCGCCGCAAACACTTGTACATTTAGAAGTGGTAGTGGCTGCGCTGATAATGTTCCGCCAAACTCAATATAGGCCACATTCGAGGTTGGATTTGTGACGATGGCTCTTCCACCTTCTGGGGCAAGCATTGCATTGAGCGCATTCTGGAGTTGCGTTGCCCCATCCGTAATGTCCAAGAGGATCGTTTTCTCGAAGTTCCTTCTAAGCTGATAAGTCCCCTGAAAGTTAGGGTTAATGGTAAGCGACTGAACCTCGTTCCATTTCGTGATGCCATCAGGCGATACACCGCCAGCTTGTACTTCAGCGATCTTTGGAGCCGGAGCTGCTATAAGCGAAGCGCCATCTGTGAAAGCTAGTGGAGCTTGACGTAATCTGACCTGGTAGAAATTAGAACCAGAAAACTCTTCAGCATCCACAACACCAAAGCTGATTGGCAGGAGTTTGTTTCCGACGATTGATAAGTTTATTACCGATCCATCTGTGCGGCTCACCATATAGCCGCCTGTTACGCCAGTGCATACGAAAGGATTTCCTGCAGCAATAGGGAGGGCATTAAGCGCGGAGGCAACAGTAGAGAATGTTGCATCAAAGGGAATGGGGGGCGTTGTATTTTCTGCAGTGGAGACGCCACCAGATGCTTTTAGCTGGTAGGTTCCTCTTGTGGGTCGCATATCTTTGTACCCCATGCCGATGCGGACTGCCGCGATCTCGGGGTACACTTGTTGGTAGCTACCCGTGTATTCAATGAACCTTAGGGAATAGATTTGGCGGCCTCCGGCGGTTAGGGTCGGGAAACTATACGCCGTTCCTGAAGCAGCCTTGCAAACTGTGCCTTGATATAAATCGCAGTACAGCAGGGTGGAATCCATATTACCTAACCCCATGTCAACCGATCCCAAGGCCTATTTATTGCAGTGGAGCAAGTATGAGGTAGGCATCACTTCCAGACATGGCTTTTTGCCAGATCGAGGGAGGGATGGGGTTTACAATAAAAGGCCATGGTGGGTCTAGCGCCAGTTGTGCATTAGCCTCGTTTGTTGCGGCTGTATTTGCTCGCAGCCTAGCCAGCTTATTGAGCCCGTAGGCATCTGAGGGGAAAGCTGGAGCCGGAGGTCGTATGGTTACAGGCATGACTTAGATAGTGTAGAAGCTGCCGGCGTTAGCGTTATCATTGGAGACAGCATCAATGATGGCTTGTTCGGCAGACTGAGCTGCCCCATATACCCCAGCCGCAAAAGTATATCGCCCAATAAACCACGCCAAGAAAGGATCTAGTTTATTCTGTTGGAGATTAAACGGCACGATATTGGGCACCTGATAGCCGAGATTCCAAAAACAATTATGCTTAACAAAAGGCATCCACGAATCGTCTAGGTTGGCACTGAAGTGCTCGTCATCTTGGTTCAACGACAAGAAGTAGACTGTTGCAATTAGGAAAGAATCCGTCCCGTCATCACCATAGGCCCCAGCCACGCGCTCCTCAAGTGTGGCGGTTTTCTTGTCAGGCATAAATGCTCCCGTCATCAGCCTGACTCGCGATCCGAAGGTATCTACCGATTTTGTGTTGTAGGTGACCGTATAATCTACCAAGTCTCCTGTGACTAGATTTGCAGGTATGTCCACTGCTACGCTGAATGTGGCCCTAGCTTGCATCACCCATATTTGACAGCTCATGAGGAGCTTCCCAGCAGTTCCTGGGCAGCAACCAGAGGCAACGATCGGCCTGTCGGTAGTTAGGGAAAGATTGCCCAGAGCTGCACCACTGGTGTTTAAGGTAGACTCATTAGTGGGAACTGCCCCTAGCTGCACGAAGAATGGTGGGATTTTTGAAACAGCCTGAACTTCGTATATGGGAATATCAGGATTATCGCATAACCCCTGATTTGTGGGCTTGTAGAGAGGATCGACTCCATTCACGAACCCAGGAGAGATATTGGCCGTCCAGATAGCCGTCGTTTTTCCATCCGGTTTAGTGAAGTTGCTATACTTCATGTTTACCGCCCAAGGGTGAGTGGGCCGCCGCGACTTGGGCGGCATATTGTAGACTTTAGTTCGCTGGCTCTCCGTCGTGAGAAGTTTCATGCAGGAATGATCATGTGGCGCCAAAATGCACGCTGCTTAAATGTCCCCCATTGATAATCGAAGTAAGAAATCTGGATAAGTCTCCCATCTTTCATAATTACGGCGATGGGATGGAAGTAGGCCGATCCATCGGCCGACGCAATATATGGCGAAGTTTGAATTGTGATCGTCATATCGCTCGCTTGAAGGTTTGCCTGAGTTGAGTTTTTAAGACTCCCTGTGGCGGAGTCGATAGTGATGAGGATTCCAACCCATGCCCTCCCCTCTTCATCATACTTTGCTTGGCCGTAAATAGATGGTGGCGAGGATTGGCTGTTTCCGTTGATGGGGACAGGATTGGAGCCAACCACAGGAATTAGTCCGTTGATGTATCCGCGATCAACTTGCACTTGCAGAAAGGCGGAAGTGCCAGCCCCCATGATACCTCCCGTCACAAACCATGCGCCGCGAGATATTCCCGTTGGTGGAGTATAGAGAATCGTTTCCCCGTTGGCAGATGTTGAGAGCAACCCCTTTCCGGCGATGGGGCGCTGCTTAACTGTAATGGGAATGGGATATAAAAACATGGGATTACCACGATCCTCCTGCGCCTGCGCCACCTGTAGAGCCCCCGCCACCCACGAAACCTGGAGATGCCGATGGGCTACCTGTTGTGACAGCAGATCCTGCGCCACTGGCACTAGGGGTTTGCAATCCCATTGGCCCACTAGATGAGCCCCCTAGAGCACGGGCTGCGGCTGCACCTGCTACAGCGGCGCCTGCATAAGATTTAGATGGTGAATTCGCCGTGGGCGTCCAGTTAGGATCGTAGATCGGCTTTGCCCAACCACCAATGCCGCCAGAGCGCCATGATTCGGTAAGTTCAAGATCCTGACCATGCTGATTAGCAGATGCTTCGGATTTGATCCAGTTTGCGTGATTGCCATCAGCCGCCACGGTAATAACAAAAGGGAATTGCGGGGGCGTATCGATATATCCCAAGCCATACAGCTCGTCTAGTGGCAGGGAATTGCCGCTGGTCATCTTGGTGCGTTTCAAGATGGCCTGGGGAGCGTAGTATGAATCTACTCCGTAAAAAGGATTAAGGTTGCCAAAGTAAGCGCCGGACTTGTCGTACCCAGACCGCTTTCCGCTATAGGTTGGATCGAGCGGGGGGAAGATAAGTTGCCCTTGTTGCATCGAGCCGCCGTAGGTACACAGGAATTGTTGGATCTTTGGGTGCGATCCCAATGGCGTTTGAACAACTGTAGCGTCCATGCCGTAAATGTAATTTTTATCACCAGCAGGGCGATTGTCATCGGGGGCACATGGCATTCCAGCGAGTCCGGCTTCGTAAACCCACCTGACCACATAATAACCTTCGGGCATTTTCTGCGCTACCTTACGAACGAGGTGCCAATTAGTAAGAAGCCCTGTTGTAGCATTTGATGGGATCACAGGGTCAGCACTGGTGTGAGGATTCAATGCCTCAGCAACAAACTGCAGCGTTGCCCTACCTGGAAGGCGGATGGATAGCCTCTCAATCCTTGCCTTTGGCAAGGTTCCATGGACTACTAATGGGCCTCCGGCTGCTGAACTCATGGCGCGTAAATAAGTGGTTCCCAGCCGCCGAAGCCGCTGAGTAGATAGTTTTTCCTTACCACAAAAGCGTCACCAACCTGAAAAAGTCGCACTCCTGAATAAAGCCAGTTGCGTTTCATATTGGCCCCTGAAGCGGGGATAGTTCCCAGAGCGCCGGCGCCGTTCACGTCAGGGGGATCGGTAGAAATATATCCCAGCGTCGAAACGAGATCAGCCGGCAGAGCGTCTTTGGCGAAAATATTCTCGTATGAATAGCTGGCCGTGCTTGCCAGATATGTTTCAACGCCATAGAGGGGCGAGATGTTATTGACTACCGTATTGCCATTGGCTTCCAGCCCCGTGCGACCTCCTCCGGCGCCGTCAGGATCCGTCTGTTTCCAGACAAGTGTGCCACCATCCCAGCTCTGAAGGTACTTGGAAATGAAATCATTGATTTTTGGGTGAGCCGTTATTGGCTCTTGCTGAGTCTCTCCATCGATCTCTAGTACTGGAAAATCTGCAGGGAAGAAGAGATCCTTTCTAGCGCTCTGATATGTCCAAACATAGTGCGCTACACCGTCACGGAATTCGGCCTCAATATCTGTGAGCGGCATGCCAAAAGTTGAGTTTGGCACATAGCTCAACGCCACAGGGAGGTCGTCATTGAGTAGCTGGAAAGTGCCCAGCATGGTGGAGGTCGCGGTGTATCTATCCTGCTGATAATCCCCCAGCACAATGGAAGCAACCGGCGCTCCTGTTATGGTTTGAAGGCTCATTTTTTGGCGGCTTCTGCAGTGAGTCTCTTTGCCTCTGCTGAGGCTGCTCTTACGTCCTCAAAGCCCTTGGCCGTAGTCTCTTTGATTATCCGAACAAAATCAGCGATGTGATCAAGCTGCTTTCCGTCCGGCCCTCCAACAACACCTGCAAACCCAGCGCTTCCACCCATCCTGGCGATGTCGCTCATCTGGGGCGCCCCCTGCTCCGCAATATCGCTTTGGACTCGACTTAGCTTCACTTCGTTCGACGCAAGCAAGGAGGCGTGTTCATTGGTGTAACCCGAGCGACTGAGTTCATCAGTCCTTTTCCGCAAGGTGATTTTATCTTCAAGATCATCAGCTTCTTTCTTAAAGCCCATCCTAGCATCTTGGTTTGGCGCATACTTTTGCTGGGTTCGTAGGGCTTTGATGTTCGTTTCTACCATCATATCCCTAGATCCCTGGCCGTCCTTCGCAGTATTCAGGGCGGCCTTTTGGAAATCATTTAAGGGGCCAGCAGCTTCAGCGCTTTGATCTATAATTGCTTGAAGTGATTTCTGTCTTTCGAGGCGCTGCTCGATGGCGCGCTGCTCATTTCTTGCATTCTTGAGTTCACTGTATTTTTGCGCTGACCCATCGACGCTGAGAAACGGATCCCTATCTGGCTTGAAATCTCCCTCCTCATCTTTTCTTCCTCGGCCCAAGAATGTCCCAAATTTATTAGGCAAATACGCATCATTCGCCTTCTTAGCCGCGCTCACTCTTTCTTTGGACTTGGCTAGGGCATCTTCTGTGTCCGAAAGCATCCCAGCAATCTGCCCTTGCGCTACGGCTTTTGAATCAGCGCTACTTCCTGGAGCAATGGCCGTCTTCAGCGCGTCCGTTTCTTTTGCGTTAAGATCCTGATCCTCCTTGAGTCTGAGTTTTAATTCTGCAGGGCCGGCTTGGATAGATTTCCAAAGGTCATAGAATCGAGTAGCTAGGACTGTCAGTTCGGCGGCAAGTATAGTGGTTTTGCCAGCCGCCGTTCCTATCCAGCTAGTCCATTTAGCGCCGGCCACGGCCATAAGCTGCATGGCCGTGGACACTCCCGCAATAGCTTTGATAGTGGTGTACGCCCACACTGCAAACTGACCTCCCGCAAATATCAACCTTCCAACCATTGCCCCCAAAACGGCCACAGCCACTTGCGAGAGAGTGGCGAAGGCCACCTTTAGCGTTTCCAGGACAGGCGATGAGGAAAGCAGGTTTGCGATCCCTTCCTTGATTGATTGAATACCCCCTACAACTGGCGCAAAAGCTCCACTGCCAATGTCATTGATGGCTTCCCTTATCCTTTCAAATGCTATGGAAGCACGGGCTCCGGCCTTTGCCCCTTCTTCAAACATCTTGCCGATCTTAATGTTTTGCGCGTTCTCCATGCCGGCTAGTTGCGCTTGCAGCCCCTCAAGCGTGCCGGCCAATTCCGCCGATGCCCCCTTGGTTCTCGAAATGTCTTTTTCAAGCACCTTGAGCGAGGACGCGCTATTTGCTCCGGCTGAAGCAAATCTTTCAATCTGAATGGCTGTGTCTTGGCTGATAACCCCCATGCTAGCCAGTTGAGACGCTGCCTCGCCTGCGCCAGCACCTCCCCGCTTCAGGCTTTCATACAGGGCTCCAAGTGACGCAGCAACATTCTGAACTGGTGCTCCCGTTGCCGCAGCCGCATCCATGGCCTTGCGAAGGTTGGCGTTGGAATTGAGAGCGGAGCCCCCAATGCTTTGAAGAACTTTTGATGCTTGTCCAAGCGATGAAAAGGAAAAGGCACTTGAAGAAGAAAGTTTGGCGATTTGCTCCACCTTATTTCTGGCAGCCCCAGCCGCCATTCCTATCCCTTCCAGTTGTTTCTGCAGAGCCTGGGCTCCGGCGCTTGCAGACAGCGCTGCCTGCATTTTTTGGGCATTCAGAGCGGATCCCGCTAGAGCCTTTGCAAATTGCCATGCTCCGTACTCCAGCGCCGCCAAAGGGCCGATGGTATCCTTAATCATGGCGCCAGCGGAAGCTAGCATGCTCCCTGGAGCGGTTTTATCTCTATCGTCAGCCATACCCCTTCGGCCTTTCGTCAACATTAGAAACAACCCTGCTCCAATACTGCACATCTGCCTTGGCGTGGGCTAACTCAGGGGATATGCCCGGATGCTCAGCTAGAACTTCCTGTGCAATAGCATCGATGGATGCTGCTCGTTTTACTAGGTGCCTCTCAAAGCGCATCTGATCAGTCGGCGTCCAGATTTCCGACTTACCTCCCTCCATCTGATAGAAGACCGTATTCATCCAATAAAGCTCACCGATGCCCATATTCCATGCTTCTTTGGATGAGCGGCCGGCGGACTTGCAGTAATAGGCAACAGCCTCTAGCGAGTCATCGATCTGACGGTCGGCCCCCTCGCCCATGGCAGCCTCTGCATTGGCTCCCCTTGCTTTATTCAGGTCGCCCTCGTCCTGAGTGATGGCGTAGAGGGCTTCGTAGGCTTCGGCAAGTCGCTGCTTCGATGTCGCGCAGGAACTCCAGAGCTTAGGCGGAGAGTAGTAATCGTTCAGATACTTCGTGAACTTAACCATCTCGCGATCCCACCTGGTTCCGATGTGGCAGATGTTCCACCATAATTGCCACCAACCAGGCATCTTTGCGGATGGCAGCTTGGCTGGATGAGGGTACTCGCTTTGGCACACTTGAACCGCAAGCCAGAGATCCCAGTTGCCGGCCCCGCCTAGGAGGATCTTAGAGTTTACCCATTCAAGCTGGAGCTTATGCCAGGACGAGAAAGCTTTGAGCCTCTTTCCTAGAATCGCGTGGGACTGAGAGTGCAGAAAGGCTTCTGCAAACCTCTCATCAAAGAGGTAGGTACGCTCCTCCATAAAGGAGGATTAAGCACCACCGCCACCACCACCACTACCACCGCCGGACTCGACTGCTTTTCCAGTAACGCTAGCTTTGGCGAAATCTTCAGCCGTAGCCTTGAGGTTGGAAGAAACGATCTTTCCAGAGATTCCGGCAACGGTTATGGCGCCAGAAAGGGCCGGAGGCGCAAACGTGCTGACATATCCGGTGGCGGAAAGGGTTCCCACTTTCTTGCCAATTAGCATTGCCTTGAGTTCACCTTGGCCGTCCTTAGCCTGAACGATTGTCTTAAATTCGACTTCAGCCGATGACGACGTGACTTCGCTGAGGCCAGCTACGGTAGCCGTATTGCCAACGGCCGCGCTTGTTCCTGCAATAGTAGTGAGAGCCATGAGATTAGAGGGTAGGAGCGCCTAGTCCTTCGTAAGTGACCTTGGTGAAGTCTTCGTTGGACTGAGAGGTGCTGATTTTTGTTGGATAGATATTGCCAAGCCCAGCGACTGGGTGAGTGAAGGTGCCGGAAGAAGTTAGGTCGCCAAAAGCAGCGGTGGCGCTTCCGTATCCGGTAACAGATACCTTCTGGATTTCTCCGCCAATCAAGACATCATCAAGGGCGCCATCGGAAGTCATGTGATCGATTTGGATCGAATACTCGCGGTCGGCAGTGAACTCGATTACGTCAATGCCAGCGGGGCCGGTTGCGGTTGCTCCATTATTGACGCCAAAGGCCCAATTTTTAGTTCCGAGCTTAGAAATTGCAGTTGCCATACCTCTTGATGGGTTCGTCAACTACAACGCTGACGCCCCAACCTTCAGCTCCAGGATCTCTGCGCGAGAACGGGACGCAACCTCAGAGCGTTGTGCTGGGAAGGAGCTTCCATAGATCAGAAGGGTTGCGCTTTCGTAGCCATTTAGGGGCTCACCTGCAGTTGTGGCCCAATCATGCAGGATTCGCACTGCCCCCTGTGCCCATGACACAGGATAGCCGTCCACGGGAGCCACTACACGAAGCTCTAAAGAGACAAGGAAGCGTGACCCCCTAGGATCAGCATTGCCAGCAACGACGCTGACATAGCGATCTGGACGCTCGGCATCGGCGGCCCCAGCAAAGGTTGGAACATCGAGTATTCCAGCGTTATTCAGAAATGCCGCCAACTCGCCCTCCAATGCAGCTCGTACATCAAGGCTCATTAGAATTCAGCTCTCCCAGTGCCGGCCGTGGACTCGCAATGGAGAGCGAGCGTGCTGCCAAGGTTCTTCATGAAGACGATACGGAAGACCCCTGGTGATGCCCCTAGATTGATCGTGACCGGCATCCCGACCGAAAGGCCTCCCCATGCGGCTCCTGCAGTCAGGTCGGAAAGGCGAACCTCTACCCGTAGGGACTCAGTACGCGAGATGCCTCCATATTGGTCTACCTGCTGCCCTTTGGATTCAGGAGACACAACACCGGTCACTGCATGCGTGCCGACCAGGATGGCCTCTCCGCACTCAGCAAAGGCCGAGTCATCAGACAAGGCAAGGGCTGCATCGAAGGGGCTCATATTCTCTTACCCCTTTCGTCAACAGGCACGAAAAAGCCCTCCGGTTACTAGAACCAGAGGGCTTAATCTATGCGACCTACACAAAAGTGACAGAGGTTGGATTTGAACCAACGGCCTTCACGGTATGAGCGTGACGAGCTACCAGGCTGCTCTACTCTGTGTTAATTGTTCAGTTTAGGCCCACTGAGTACCGATCAGGTATCCAGCATTTGGGTTGATGATCTTGGTGACACGGTTGCTGCGAACGCGGATTTTGTCTCCACGGCGAGCCTCGTCACGATACTGATCAGTAGTGAAGAGACCGCCTTCGCTATCTCCGTCCCAGATGATCGTGCGACCAACACCGCCGGCCATGAAGTCTCCACCCTGGACATCTCCAAGGAACATGTAGTTATTGCCCCAGACAGGGAGGATGTTCGTCTTGCCCTTAATGGCGTTGTCGTAAGTCTTGCGAGCCACGATGACGTTAGGGATGCCGAAAGCATCTCCGAGCACCTGAGTGGTGATATTCGATCCACCCTGAGTCGTGTTCAGGAAGCCATACAGATAGGTCTGCATGAGCTTGCTGCGCTTGATGCGGTTGAAGAGAGAGAGTGAGAGAACAAGGGTGTTCGGGGTCTCACCAACGCTCGACAGGGACTCAAGAGCCGCATTGATGTCCTGGGGAACGTCAATGGTGTTCAGATTAGCCTCGGTGTATGCGACCGAACCGTTGGTGGCCGTGAACTGAGAGGGATCCATGATCGTCTGAGCACAGGCAAGCTCGTAATCAAGCATCACCTTCTGCATGCAGAAATCTGCAGTGATCATCTCGGCGTCGAAGAAGTCTTTCATCTCCTTCTTAACCTTGTCGTCCACACGCTTCTCGTGGCCGTACTCAGAAGTCGTGTAGCTGTCCCACTCGAAGGACTCGTCGCTCTCGTTGTAAGTACCGGTAGCGTTGCGGAGCTGGCTCTGATTCTTCAGAAGCTCACCCTTGGCGATACGGAACTTAGGATAACGGCCGACTTCCTTTGGGCTGTCATAGACAGGGAGGAGGAGCTGACCGATATAGTGCTCTTTCTGATGCACGGCCTCCATGAGGAGAGTGCTGATGTCCTGACGAGGTACTGAATCTGTTGTATTGAACATTGTAGTGTTTTCCTAGTTGAGTTGATTGATTAGATGAACAAGACGCGAATCTGGCCGCCTCCATTGCTGCCTGCAGGAGCGGACTCCCAGGCGATTGCGACCGAAGCACCAGTTGTCTTCTTGACAAGCGTTCCGTTGGCGGACTGCTCAAGCAGATCGCCGGATGCGATTGCCGTTGCGTTTCCGACCTGAGCGAAGGAAAGACCATTGGCTTTAGTGAGGAACACTGCGGCAGCAGCACCGGTGACGGCGCCACGGACAAGGGTTCCGATGACTAGATCAGAAGCACCTGCGACATCGACGCCGGTAGCAGTGATCTTGAGGAGGACTCCCTCTTTCCCCGAAAGGTCAGAAGCAGCGATTGCAGAAACAACAGTATTGTAGTTCATGGTTTTTTTATTTGGGGTTGAGGATTAGAGAGAACGGCCTTCGTTCTTCATGGAGAGATACTTGGCGTGGGCCTCGGGGCTCTCCTTGTGAGCGAGGCGGATTGCCTCGGCTGCGGTTTTGCCGTTCGCTTTATGCTTAATGACAGTCTTCTCGAACTCGGTGATGTCCTCGTTGGAGTTGCTGAAAACAGCTTCTCCAGTTGCAGAGAATGCAACGGGGCGGGTTCCGGTACGAAGGGCGTGGGCCTGGGCGTCGCAACGAGTTGCGAGCTTGGCATTCAGCTCTTTGAGTGAGGCGTTCTCGCTGGAAAGCTCGGTGAGCTTGCCTTCGATGGCGGCGAAATGATGCTCGATGAGTGCGTTCTCACTTGCGGCGTCTTCGCGATCGAAGCGGGAAGAGAGTTCACGAACTGCACCTTGGAGGGCGGAGAACTCACCGGAAGCTGCACCAACTGCGGCGCCTGCTTCGGCTGGAGCACCTTCACCTTCTGCAGCCTCTTCGGCTGGAGTCTCGGACTCTTCGTGACCATTGAGAGCTTCGGCCTGGAGGCCGTGGATGCCAGCAGCGTCCTCTTCGGAGATGTGACCCTCCTGGACAAGCGTGGCGATCTGCTCATGAGTGAGGGTCAGAAGATCCTCAATGGTGATGTCTTCGTCCTGCTCGTTCTGCTCATCCTGGGGAGCCTCTTGCAAGGCCTCCTGAAGCTGGGCGTTGAGTTGCTCCTGCGCTTCAAGGCGGCCCTGAAGAGAGGTGAGTTGCGCGAGCACGTCCTGGAGGGAGGGCTCGGCTTGGATAGCTGGGTTGTTAGTAGTGCTCATGTGAGTTTCATTTAGGTGTGACGTGTCAACGGAGGAGCTGAATACCGCCTCCAGTAATCCGTTCGGATTCGCAGCGGGATTCGCCACGACATCCACGGAAATTAGCTCCTTACAACGAGCGGCCGTCTTGCCGTCAGCCCTCTTCTCATCATCGCCCATGAAGGCGGCAGAGAGGCCGATGCACTCAGGCATACGGGTAGCAAGTTCAATGGCCTGCTCGTATTGGGCGTGTGATTTGAGGAGATGCCAGTCACCCAAGAGGCGGTTGCCCTCGATGTGGAAATCCGAGAGGTAGCCGCAAACTGCGTCGGCTCCGCTCCGGTGATTCCACTTGACCGGCACCTTACCCATCTTCTGGGCGCATTCCTTGAGCTGAGTCAGCGTCTTCATGTCCACTTCGAGGTCATGCCCTCGTGCCGTAACGCCGCCCGTTATGATCGATACGTCATGGATGACGCCTGAGAGGGAATCAACACGACCAATAAGCTGCTGAAAAAACTTTGCTTCCATGCCCAAAGGGGCATGCGTCAACTGGCTACCCAGCGCTAGGACTGGTTACTAAGCGCCCGCTTGAGCGCGCTATGGTGATGAATGGCGTCGGCAAGCTCTCCAATAGCGGTGCCTACTAATGCAGGTGCGATCGGATTGCCTACCGGTGCTCCAAGCACGGCTCCGGCACCGGCCCCAATGTACTTCCCAGCATTGCGCTTTAGGTGCGCTGCAACTCCCTCTCCTTTCTTGAGGCGAACCATAACATCATTGCCTAGCGTACCGGCTTCAATGCCATCATAGGCCTTAGCAAACTCCTTGGCCTCGCATTTAGCCGAAAGCTCTACGAGAAGCCGCAGGAAGTCATTGCCCATCATGGTCGAGGATCCAGGTGAACTATTCGGCACTGTAGTTTCGACGCCACGGGCGACATTGCCTTTGCGGCGGATCCTATCCATTACCGGCGAGACTTGGGATTGCTCCACCTGTTTACGCTGCTGGATGATGGCTGGATTGTAGGCTGCCTGCATGGTGCCCGACCCGATACCATCACCGGCTTCTGGGGAGAACTGACCTTCGGGGTTGCGGGGGCGGGAATCAGCCATGGCAGTATGTTTGCTGGAATTGGAAATTAGATGGCTGCGGCGACCTTGCCGGCGCCAGCGATGAATCCCTTAATACGAGAGGCTAGGCCTCCAACCTTCCTGCCGGCGACGTTGCCGAACTTTCCGGCTGCGGCAGCATTGGTCGATTCGCTCGCGATACCTGGATAAGAGGCGGGATTAAGGCCGGCTCCGAAACCGGATTTCACGTCTTTTCCAAAAGCTCCGTAAGCGTCAGATGTTTTTCCGCCAATTACGCCGTAAGAGTTCTTGATCGCATTGTTCGCAAGGGCGGCGCCTCCAACCACTCCGCCGGCAACTGCCACATCAGCGGCAAGCCCCGTAGGGTTGGCCTCTGTCTTCACTCCTGCGAATTGGCCGTTAGGGTTGTATGAAGGCACCTGCTTGGTCGGGCTAAAGAAGCCAAGCTCGATCTTACGGGACAGCTCGGTTGCGCGGTCGAGCGCGGATAGTAAATGCTTATTGTCGCGGATCTCTTGCGCTGACCATTTGCGAAGGGAGCGCATGTGCGCTTCAGCGTCTTCTGTCAGGTGATGGCCTGGAGCGCCAGCGGAAGTCCCCCAAAACTTGTTCATTGCCTTGCGCACATTCTTGGCGTTACCGCGAAGAGCTGGAGTTGTCGTTCCCTCCACCCCGATATTGGCGAGGAGAGAGCCCTCGTGGGTGATTGGGATGATCTTTTTTAGCGCAGGGATGGCGAAGTCTCCCCGAGCAAGCTCTTTAGCGCGGTCGAGGGCGGACAGATTGGTTTGATCCTGATTATCGGCGATACGCTTGCGGTTGGATTCCCGTGCCCACTTGTATCCTCCGGCCGTACCTAAACCAATGCCAGCCAATCCGCCAATGACCGCGCCTTTGAGGGCGCGATTTTGAATTATCATCGGGGAAAGCATCAAGTCGCGCCCTGCTCGTTTTGCAAGTTTTTGCTCGATACCATGAGCCGCATAAGAGGCGCCGGCTCCTATGCCCGCTCCTACTTGGGAGCCAGCAATTATGCCGACATTTTGTTTTGTTCCATCAGTAAACGCATCTCGCTTGCGGTAAACCTGACCAGCCGCCCTGGCCTCGCCGGCGTTTTTTAAAGACACGGGAATCGCCGCTGGGCCACCCCCAATAGTCATATTGATGCCAACTGCTCGGGCCGAATTTCCTTCAGGAGTCTGACCCTTTTGGCGGGCAAGCTCTTGGGCTGTGATGGGAATGCCGGAAAATTCTTTAGTAGTGCAACGGGCGGAAAGTTCGACAAGGCGTTGAATGGGATTCATACCCAACCGCCGGCCCGTCAACTAGGTTGCGAACCTCTTCCTGAAGTAATAGACATCGCTACCAACGTACTTCACGGGAGGTGCGTAGAGCTTAAATCCGCATGTGATGAGAGAATTCGCAGAGGCAAGATTCCAATCCATGGCATAGGTGACGATTGCCTTGAATCCCATCCTGGTTGCCATATTGATGCGCGACTTGATCAGCTTCTTCTGGATGCCATTGCCTCGATGGGCCTTCAGGACGCCAGAGCGAACCATGTAGGCCATGTCCTTATGGCAATCCATGACTGCGGCCCTCATGGCGGCATAGGCTATTGCTTTGCCGTCATCGTCACGGGCTATCCACCACCAAGAATCCTTGAGATCAACTTTGGGGGATCCTGCAAAGATGATCTTATCAAGGCGTACTACCTCCTTCTGCACCGATGCCGGCATGTGATCGGGTGATGCTTCGCATCGGATCTTCATGGCGGCAAAGAGATGTAAGCAAAATCACTTGAGGCGAAAGAAAGATGTCATTCGCCCTTTCTGCTTCTCAGTGCGCATCTCAACCAATCCTAATTGAACCTTTCGTCGTAAACGCTTATCAACTGAATCCCTCGTAGACCCTTCCGCTGCAGCAACGGCAGTTGATGTGAACCATCCATCGTCAGCCATTTCATCTTGGCTAACGCCACCTATCTCTCTCGCTAAAGCGGAAAGGGCGGACTCTCTTATTTCATGCGCGGATGGGCGTGGTTTCATTGGGCGTGTAGGTAATAGGAATGACTGCTGGCAATCCGCCTTCTGGGGTGGCTGACCAATCCAGCATGGTGACTCCACAAGAGCAGATGGAATCGCCCACGACCTTGTGGCCGTAGCGGGTTAGCACCTGCCAAGCCGGCGTGACGATAAAGAGCCCCCTGCCGTCAGAGTAGTGACCACCCGTATGGCGATGGCCTCTTGCATAGACCTGAGGGACGCGATGCCCGGATCTAGCATAGTTCTGGCGAGCATTGCCCATGGTGATGGACATGGCGCCTGCCTCTAGGTACGCCCTTGAAGAGGTAGCCATGTGATGGGCGACATCGATCAATGTGCCGTTCACCTCGATTAGGGCCTTGTCGCCGCACCATTCACCCTTGAGCTGGGCACAGATCATCTTCTCGAAGTCGCCAACATGACACTCTGTACCCGCGATGAAGAAACGTCGCGTGGCTGCCGCTGCAAGTTTTGAAAGTAAAACTACCGCAGCGGCCGCATGTTCGGTGTTCTTGGAAACCACGATTTCCGTTGTGCCATGATGCCGACCCTCCAGAAGGTCTCCATTGCAGATGAGGTAGAAGGGGCGACCTGCAAAGTGACTGAGAACTTTCTCTTCCATGTCTTGCCAGCAATCCCACAGCCAGCGCTGATGGAGATTGTTCCCTATACCAACGGTGTTGCCGGTATCGGTTTCGCAGTTATCGGGCCAGACAGCGACGGCGCTACCGCAATGGGTATCAGAGATAAAGACTACCCCTGGCTGTTGATGGATTTTGGAAATTTCGACTACAGCCTTCTTTTTTTTCATAAAAATTAGGGTGCAGTCTTATTTTTATCAGCTTCTAGGCTATCTCTCGCTCAACGATATGCAGTCCCTTGCGGCGAATTTCTTCAACGGCATCTCCGTGATGTCCGGTGGGGTAAGAAGTAGATTGATACCTAGGCCCTTTTGCAGCGGCGGCAACGGGCTTCCCTTTGAGATCGAAGATCCCTTTTCCTGCATTCTTGAAAGGATTGATCGGGAGGCCTGCGTGTGCGCGTGCTCCAACGATGCCTGCGCCAACACCGGCGGCTCCAACAGCGCCAGCGGCAACCTTTAGAAGAAGCTCGCGGTTCTCCTTTTTCTCATGCCAATCCTTTTCACGACGAACTCGAGGCCTGGAGCCTGGAGCGAAAACTCGGGCGCTACGGCCGCGAGGGTCGCGAACATCCCATCCATTGTATTCGGCCCACTGATCAAAAAGCCTGACTCCGTACTTCTTTCCGAGATCGTCGGCTTTCTTGACTAGCGGTAAGATATGTTTGCGGCCAACTGCGGTGTCCTTAGTCACTTTAGCTGCTCCGTATAGAGCGGCAGCCCCAGCGGCAGCGCCTACTGTATTCTTGAACCAAGCCTTCTCCCACTCACGTTTGCGGGGGCGACCGGCTGCATCGCGATCGCGTGGGTTACCAGCAATGACAGATGTGGCGTCACCCACGATTCCCGAGCCTCGACCGCCCCAGCGGTGGATGGCCTTTCCTTGGTTGTAAAATCCCTGAATGGATTGACGCACAGGGACTGCAGTTCCCGCATCGTCATCAAGCCCTAGCTTCTCTCGGACAGGATTACGCCATCTGCCTTGAGAGTTTCGGGTCTGGTCAGAATAACCGAATTCTTTGAGTAATCCCTGAACCTGAGATTGAAAAGTCTTGGGTTTTTGCTCTTGGATCGCATTCACGGTATCCACTTCCTGCCCCTCATCGGCAGCGTGCGTTCCGCCTATGATTGCTCCTGCTCCAGCACCGGAAAGTGCCGCTGCTGGAAGCGATGCATTCTTTACGAAAGCTGCTGGGCGCCAGGTCTTAGCTAGACTGCCAAGATTCAAGCCCGCTGCTTTTGCAATACGAGGAGCCTTGCGGGCCGCCAAGACGCCGGCGGTTCCGAGAACTCCACCGGCAATAGCTCCGCCAAGGGCAGCACGTTTCATGATAGGTGCCCCCTCTCCCTCTTGGGGATGCCCAAGGATTTGTGTTCCAATCGCTGTCCCGCCACCAGCTAGGGCTCCTCCTAGCAATGCTCCCTTACCAATGCTCGCCGCCGTACCCGCAAGAGTTGAACCAATCTTTAGTCCAGGGATCGCTCCAAGGACTACTCCTGATCCTGCGCCTAGAAGGGCTGCCTTGAGGGCTGGATGGATGTTTGTTTTAGGGTCAGCCTTCTCGATGGCCGCAAATAGCTTGGCCTTCTTGGCCGCAAGGATGGCAGCCGCTGCTGCTCCACCTGCTGCGGGCACGGTCTCTGCGGTCTTGGCCCAACGAGGGCGGTCTCCGTAAATGTCACGCTTGTGGTCGGTAACGGCGCGCACACCGAGCACTGATGCCCCGCCTGCGGCAGCTCCAAGGGCTGCTCGGATACCAATCCCTAATTTCTTAGACGGCACCAGGGCTCCTGTAACTGCGCCAGCTACACCAGCGTTGCGCATATTGTGATCGCGACGATCAAGGTCAGACTCACGGATCTGCTTGATAAAGCGATCATGAGCCACGCGCCCATTGAGTGGAATTCCATCCTCGTCCGTCTGGAGCGAGAATTCATTTAGCTCTGGAATCATTGGTGAGTTGTCGCTTGGGCAGAACACAACCTGTTGCTGAACTCGGTGATAGGACTTTTCAAATCCGCACTGAGGGCAGTAATAAACACGGGAGCGAGAAAACTCCTTGAGCTGGGCCTTGAGATTGGCCGAGAGAGCCCACTTTGGGCGGGTTTTTAGCTGCTCGACCGGCGCATTGAATCCAGAGACAAACGATTGCTTGGCGTTCTTGATTCGGGTCATCAGAGAATCGCCTGGCTTACTAAGCGGGGTTGCGGCTAGTCCTGCCTTCCATCCAGCATGGGTTTCCTTTGCCGTGTTTACGGGATCCAAGATGTTATGGACGGCTCCCTTGGCACTCTTGTAGAGCTTGCCCATATCAGAAGATGGGGCGACGGCATGGGCCGCCTGCTCTCCGGTCACCTTCAAATGGGAGGCAGCAAGGGTGGCTTGATCGAGGGCCGCATTGACTTTGCTGGAGATGGCAGGTGCATGCTCACGAACCGCAGATGTTATTGCCTTGGCAGCACCGCGAGCTTTGAACCCTGCGTACCCTGCGGCACCGAGAACGCCAAGGCCGCCAGCCAGAAGGGCACCGTCGCGAGCCTTGGAGAGGCCATCACGCTTTTCGCGGATCACGGTATCAAATTCGGTAGGGGCTGCGTTGGCTTCCTTCCAGCGGGCATGGGCGGATTTGAACTTTTCCTTCTCACCCTTGGTAAGGTTGGGGTTTTTGGCGATCTCACGAATGTCCTTGGCGTAGGCCTTACCCTTAGCCTTGAAAGCTCCCTTGGCTTCTTTAGCGGCCTGCGCTTGGGCCTCTTGCACTACACCCTCGCGGGCGATCTTAGCATTGCGCTGTGCGGTGACTACGCGATTGACGGCGTTGCGAGCTGTCTCGTTCCTCGCGGCTTTGCCGGCCACGCCTCGTAGGGCGAGAGCCCCAATCCCTGCACCTGCTGCGATGCCAGCACCTAGGATGCCTGTCTTGATAAACTCCCGACGCTCGCTGGAGTCGGGCTGAGTTGCATAATCGTGAGGGAGCTGAAAGTTCTTCAAGGCCATACCCAAGGTCGGGTGCGTCAACGCGCCTTCTAACCACTTGGTTAGGCCAAGGGTTTTCCTTCCTTTGTTGGTGCTCTCAATCGTTCCTGAGATCAATTTGCCGATCCGCGCGCCGATGGGCATTGATTTATCTGGAGCCTTCGGCCCCAGTAACTGCTTGCTATAAGCCGTAAATTCTTCACCGGCCAACTTGGCTACGGTATCGGCAGTGCCGCCACGGCGCTGCTGGAGGATGCTATGGACGATCTCGTGCCGCCTCAGTGCCTTTCGGGCTACTGATGGGTTTGCATACGATCTGACGACTCGTCCAACAGACCCTGTAGAATCTGACAGCTTACTCGTCGGGGAGAGATTGATGATGCCGCCCCTTGCGATGTTCTTAGGCTTAACTCCGGCTGCACCTGCCGCATCGATGTAGTAACTTCGCAGGGAGTTGCCAGACTTGGCAGAAGCCTTTTTAACATTTTTCTGAACATCGGATGGGTTTAGGTAGGACGCTAATTTATCAGCACGGGTTTCATCAAGAATCCCAGGGCGAATATACCCGTCTGGCAGCATGCCCGCAAACTCTTTCGCCGGCCGTTGGTAGATATGAACAAGCCTTGATGCTTCCTCTCTCAACTTGGGCGTCACGCTGTATGGAACATCTGGATTAAATCGAATGTCATGAATCTTGATGGCCTCATGTTCGGCAAGGCCCCTGACGCTTTTGGCATACTTAAATGCGATTTCGTGAGCCTTCTGCAGAGGAGTGATCTTCATTTCACTTTAGGCGTCTTGGATGGCATGGTCGGTGCTGGGGCGACCGGCTGGGGAGTGGGCTCATCTGGCACCATCTTCTCAACCTCGGACTTCTTGAGGCCGTAGAGCTGGATGATGGAGGCGACCGCACTTGCTCGATCCATCTTGCCTTCACCAACTTGCTTGAGGATCTCCAGGAGGGGCTTGGCGTCCACCTGAGCTTCGACAAGACCGGCAGGGGGAGCTGGAGGTGGCTCGTTCATGGCCGCAAGGAGTTGGGAAGGGTTGTTGAGGCGGTTGGTGAGGAGTTCGATCGGAACGCCTGTCTCAGATGCCACCTGCTGCATGTAGGTGATCTCGCTGGCAGATTTGCGGACGACTTTCTCAAACGTGCTGCCTCTCTCTGCGATGATGTCGCTGGCATTGATGATGCCGGCCGACAGCTCCTGCATTTTGGCGGCCATGTCGTTGCCATAGTCGCCAGTGAGGGTGGCACCAAAGGCCCAGCGGCCTTTCTTCCAAAGGGGGTGAGATGGCAGGATGCCGGCAGCGATAGCGCTTCCCAGTACCGTATTGCGGACAGGGTTGAGCCATGTGCGAGAGATGAGGTTTTGGTTGCGGACGATGCCGCGCATGGCTTGCGCTACCTCGATGCGGCTGCCATGGCCTCCTAGTTCGGAGATGTCGTGCAGGAAGCCGTAGGGATACCCGTTCTGTGTACCAGCGCAGATTTCCCTGATCATCGTCTGCACGAGCGAGAGGAAGGCTCCATTTGGCCGGTTGGTTCCAGGTGCAAACTGTACCTCGTCGCCTTGGTTGAGCCGCAAGACTTTGGCGATCTCCATGCTGATCGTGCCAGGGCCAGCATTTGGCGTGTTGCCAGGAGAGCCAGGGGTTGCCCCACCCGTCACGCCATTCCAGGCGTTGGGATCCGACATGTTATAGGGATCAGCCTGACGCACAAAGCCAGCATGCCCCACTTGCCATTTAGCAGCTTGCTTCTCGGCCTCGTAGATTTCGTAGAGGTCGCGCGCTGGCGCAATGGCAGTCGCAAGTGCTGTCACGCCGCGATACTGATCTACTCGCTGGGGATCCATCAGGTGCAGGAACTGAGCCGCCGGCACGTCGCGATCAAATGTGTACTGAGATGTAAGCCTGTTCCTGTTGTAGATCGAATACTCCGTAGGCGCTCCATTGTCGTCGATCGTGATCCCTCCGATCTTGTTCTTCTCCGTCGTCTCGGCAGGGTTGAGTACGTTACCAATGCGATCAGCCTCGATCGGCTGGATGCGGACAGATCGAGCGTCGCTCGGATCGACGTTCAGCATGTTCCAGCCGTGGTCGCCATCCACAAGCTGTGACCAGAACCCCATCCAGCAGAGTTCGGAGAGGGAATGCCGGCCGGTTATGTCGGCGGCCTCGGCCCATTCCGCCATGTAGTCCTGATAGATGCCATCGATCGTATCGTCGCCGGTCGAGGAGACATACTGAACTTGATCGACGGTATACTGGACGATCTTGGAGACGATCCCCTTTAGGAGGCCGAAGTTGCGGACGACATCACGGGCATCCCACATGAGCAAGACGCGATCCCGATTGGAGCGCCGGTTCTCGGGAGAGCCATTCTTAGAGGCGCCCCCTGAGTAGCCACGCTTGACGCCAGGGGTAGCGGCATCATAGCCAAACATCTTCAGGCGTTGGCGAGCCATGACCCTACCAACAGCGGCTTCGGGGTTAAAAACTGCGACGGCGCGATCGAGAAAATTCATCAGTTGATTCCGTTGGAAAAGTCAGGGACGGCGTAGTTAGGGGATCCTCTGAAGCGCCACTCATTCCGCACCCTGGTAGCGGCATGGAGGCGGTTCGTGACCAGCATCAGATCCTTGGTGTGGGACTTCTCACCGACCGACTGAGAAGTATAAAGGGTTGCCTGTTGCTTCAGCAGAGTGATCTCTGCCTGCAACTCCTCACCGGAATACTGCCGGTAAATTTCCATCCATTCGGTCGATGCCATACTTGCAACACCGGCAGTCAACGGACGGACGAGAAAACCGGACGGATCGGCCGGCCGATCCCGGCTCCTGGGGGAGATTCTTCCTGGGAACACCGAAAATGTTAGGCCGGCCCTGGCACCACCTTTTTACTGCGGATGAGGTGATATACATACTTAGGAATAAGTATGTATATGGGAGATTGAAGAAGTGAATTGATTTTCCCTTATTAGTAGATGAAAGGGATTGAAAATAATTAAAAGGAAAGGTTGAAGAAGTGAATTGATTTTCCCTTATAGATGAAGGAAAGAAGATTGATAATTTCTTCAGAAAAAATCTGAAGAAGTGAATTGATTTTCCCTTATAGATGAAGAGAAAAAGGATTGATAAATGATCTTTTTTCCCTTATTTTAAAACCCTATGAAAACACAAATTCAGTTCACAAATTCAACCTATAACAAGGAAAGCATGGATAAGGCTTTCAAGTACTTAAATGCTCCGGATGAGAAATCCGGAATCCTAGTAAATGCAATAATTGCAAGGTTGGAAAATCCCGATTCTCTCCTCACTGGCAATCTGATAAAGGGAGAGAATCAATCAGAAAATCAGCGGATTTCTGATAAGATAAAACGGGTCAGAGAATCCAAAAAAGGATTGATCTTTAGAGAAAAGCACAAAGGGAATTTCACAAAAGGTCAAAGCAAGAATGCGAGAATGAAGAGAATGCTTTCACTTGAAGACAAGCAAGATGTTGCGCAAACGATTTTTGCCATGCTTGCAAGTGGGATTGACCCGCAAAAATACTACACTCAGAAAATCCAAGAAACCGGAGAAGAGAAAGAGGTGCTTGGACTGTATTTACTTTTTCGGGCTTGCAGAAAAGCAATCCGTATCAACGGAGGCAATCACGATATAAGTAAAGCGGAAAGCATTGATAATATGACAGAATTTGACTTGGATAATATGATTGATGTCAATGCGCATCCTGAAGAGCAAATCATGGGAAGGCTCGATTTGAGCGATCAACTCGAGGCAATGCGCAAATTGTGCAAAGTAGCCTTTGAAAATGATCAATCTCGCCAAAAGGCGCAAAAGTACAAGAGCGCATTAGCAAAAATCGAAGCAATCGAAGCAGGTTTTAACCTGCTTTCAGAAAAAGTGATAGTTGCGAAAAATGCTACTGCAAGAATCAACGAAAACACAAGGTTTCTGGAATATCTGAAAGCAGGAGCGCAAAAAATCAATGCTGAAGAACTGGAAGACGCTTCCCACTCTATGAAAATGGCGATGACGAAATTATTCTAAAAAATCATAGGGAAAGCAAAACGGCCCTAGGCGGGAAACTGCCTAGGGCTTTTTTGTGCCCTGAAAGCACCATCTAAGAAAAAAAACATCCAATTATGAAAATTCAATCCATCCGAAAAATTCACAATCCATCGGTTGCTCTGATGGATAACGCAAGGGAAGCCGCCCCTGCATGGAGCGCAAAAGACGACAAGCGTGCCGCCCTTGAAAAGCGTGCCGCTTTACTTGTCCCTAAAATCCCACCAGCGGGACAAGGGAAAATCGTCGGCCTTCCCTACCGGCCGCATGGCCCTGGCCCCTTTGCAATCATTGCCAGCAAGACTCATGTAGTCACGCCTGGCCGGTATGTAAATTCCACCGGCTCGCATAGCAAGCGCGGATACCATACTCCCTCCCGTCTCTATACGGCCGGAGTTCCTTTGTGCCATCGCAAAGATGAAGGCGTCTTTGTGACGCTCGAAAAATCAGTCGCTCCTATTGATTGGAGCGGAAAAAGACTGGAGCCATTTATTGCAGGGTAAAATCCTCAAAAGAGGGCGATTAAATTCGCCCTTTTTTTTGAGACCTCTATCCGTCCAAACACTTTTGGTGTCCCTAACAATTATGCAAATCAAAATCAGCAAACAAGTTAGCCAAACTCTTTATTACGAACTGGAAAGCGGCAAGGGGGGGTCACTGACATCTTCCAGCCTGACCAATGAGGCCATCACTTCCTATCTGGAAGAGAAAGTGGACGAGGACGGATCGCCCGTCAAAAGCGCTGTCCTGCACACCTTAACAGAGGAAACCATAATCTAATATGGACACTTACAAAATCATTCGCTTTTACGAAAAAGACTATCCATCGGAAACGATGGCCGAAGGGCTAACCCTAAAAGAAGCCAAGGCCCATTGCCAAGATCCTGAAACCAGTAGCCGAACAGCAACATGTGTCGGCCACAAGGGGGCATGGTTCGACGGGTTCGAAAAGGAGTAAATCTATGAAACGCAACTACGAAATCGACGACACGCTAAAAGAGCGTGCTGATGGAGCTATCGACGAGGTGAAGGATGAACTCCTTCGCTATCTGAAAGAGAATCCCGATACGGATTCCCTCCCCTGCCTCAACAATGACCTCGACTACTCGGGGGCAATTCACGAGATCGTGGACACTTCCGTACCGGTCTACAACAGCGAGATCGCCGACACCTGGTATCTGCACTCCAACGACCTGGAGGAGGCCTATGAGAACGCCGGCGTCGGGGACAATCCGAGGGAGAACGACGGGATGGCCGCCATCTACTTCTACATCATGGACAAGGTTCAGGAGTGGTACAACGACCACGCCGAAGATGTCTTTGAGGAGTGGCTCGAAGCCAACCCTATTAAGGAAGACGAGGAGGAGGTTGAGGCATGAAGACTTACGACGCTGAAATTGATGGCAAAAAAATAGCCTTTTGCGAAGAAACGGACTTCCTAGTTCAGGTGGGGCGATGGAAAGGGAGCTATCAAACTCGATACTCATTTAAGGGGAACCTTGCACAAGCCGTCCTATACTATCGTGGAATTAACATAGGCAACGGATACAAAAAAAGGCTTCTAATGCCCTCCTGCTCAAAGCGTCCCGTCTTGGCGCGATCATTTTCATGACACCTGATCATTATCGGCTAATTCGGCTCACCTGCATCCTGGGCTTTATGCTGACGGCGCTGGCCGTCCGAATTTCTTATCTAATTACTAACTAATATGAGCATAGAAATCGCAAAGTGGAAAACAAAAGGCAAGGACTTTTTGGATCTATTTAACACCTATCTGGAACATCCAGAAAAAGGACAGATTTACCAATATGTCGGCAACGGGTGCGGAGGATGCTTTTTTGCATCTACTGACCAAGAAGCCATTGAGCACATGGAGCGGTCATGGGGATACCCAGGCGGCGCAGGGCAAGCAACCGCCCTGCGATCCGACCGCCCATCACTAAAAAGAATTAAATGAAATACCAAGTCATCGTTGGGAATATCGGGACAGTCTTTGATGGCGACGACCTGAAAAATGCTAAAAGCACATTCAAGGTGTATGTCGAGCAATCGAAGTCGGAGTTCGGAAGGGCTTCTGGCGAGGATGTTTGCATGATGTCCGATGGCGAAATCGTCAAAGAGCATCAAGCGCGGCCAACTCCCCCCGTCTTACCAACAATCAAAGATTTATCAGCCCTCATAGTAGAGCTGAAAAAACAAATAGGCGACGAGTATCGCGCCTATGACGACTGCGATGAGGATGATGTCACCCCATCCATGCTCCTGACTATTGGAGCCGACGGCAAGGGGCGCGACTCCTGGGGCTGGCAAACGGGAGACAATTCCTACACCGGCGGGGCTTATGGATACGCCAACTGGGCGGTTACAGCCCTCGATCGTCGCTGCAACTCAAAGGAAGTGGCGCGAGGCCTGATCGAGCAACTTGAAAACCTAATTTACGAATGAAAGACCTGACAAACTCAATCACTTATGCGGTTCGTTTCCTAAATAATATGTACGGCAAGGGGACGGTCACTGAAGTAGGCCTATTCTTCAACGGAGGCGGATTCTTTGTTCGGGAAAGCTATGGCTGCAAGCCTGAGAGGCGGTTGTTCCGACTCTCTAAAAACGGAAAGAGCGTCATTGCCCTTGATCATCAAAAACACCTTATATGAAAAATACTGACCCTACAAAAGTATCGGCATCGCTGCCGATGTTCCCTGGATTTTACAACTCCATCCTCGATCACGCTATTGATTCCGAGATCGCGTCCGAGCAATGCGAAACTGGCGAGGAATATGACGCCATCATGGAGCGCTACGATATGGGCGATGCCATGAAAGCCATCTCGAAAGACTGGTCATGGGCCTACGCTCGCCGCACCGGCATCTCGATGGAGTTCGAGGAAGTCACAAGCCCAAAGGAATACAACTTCACGACCGACCGATGCTTTGTCCTGATTCCAGTCGATGAGATCGAGCGCGTCGCCAAGGAGGTGGATGAGACCGTACTGAGAAAGGTGCTGAAGGACATGTTCACCTCTTACGATGGATTCATGTCGTTCTACTCAAATTCCTTGGAACATGAGGAGTGGCAAGCGCCCGTGAGTGAGTGGGATCACAACCAACTCCAAGCCCTGCTCTTAGCCCATCTATTGACGACCGATCCTGACATCACGAGGGACGAACTAGAGATGGAAATGTACGAGGCTTCTTACGAGGGCGCCTATGCGGGATGGATCAAAGACCGCCCAGAAGTTTTAGCCGCCTAACACCCAACCCAATACCAACAATGCAAACTGAAGCAACTAACGCGATCGTCACGGCGATCATCAATGCCCTAGCAGATGCGGTTTATATCCGTGTGGATGAGAAACTGAAGCAAGCGGAGTCTGTCATGCCCGATCACTTGGACATGGAGAAGCTCATCCGCCGATTCGAGGATCTTGAGAGCAACCTCTCCGATGTTAAAGAGAAGGCCCAGGACGCTTACGATAAAGCCGATGAGTTGGACGGAAAGCTCGATGATGTCGATCTGTATGATCTGTCACGCATTGATGTTAGCGAGCTTGTGACCGAGGAGGACATTCCCTCACTCGTCCGCGAGGCCCTCTGTTCCATCCTACCCACCTTAGTGATCCAAGAGAAGAAGCACTAACCGATTCATTTTATGACTACTACTGCACTTAATGAGGAGGATCAGGAGACTGATCGGCCAACCAACACCTCGTTTGTGAATGACTTCATGAACTGGGGATCACCAATGAACCAAGTCTGGCTCATGGAGGCCTGCCATCGCTATGCCGCACAGCTCGTCGATAACAAAGAGCAAGTTCTGAAAGACATGGAAGGCGCATTCATCAGCGGCCCAGCTTGGGTGGCGTGCGCCGAGAAGTGGCAGAAAGATCACAAGGAGACATTTGAATCATGAGCATCATTGTAGAAACCGAAGTCTTTGATCTCGCGGAGCTAAAAGAGAAGCATCCTGAAGGATACGAGAGGGCTTTCGAGGATTATCAAAAAAAGACATGGGAATGGGAGACTCCATGTATTGAAGAAACCTTCAAGAGTATTGAGTCCGTTATCGAGGCGTCTGGATTTTCCATGAGAAATTGGAGTCTTGGTAACAGCAGTAATCGAAGCCAAGACATATCGCTCCGAGAAAATTATTATCTCGACGATCTGGCCGGCCATAAGGCGCTGGCACACTTTCTAAAGGTGCTCATCAAGCATGGGTACGAACGCCCTAAGCACTTCAAAGAAATGCAGTTCCCAGGCGTCTGCGGATTTACCGGCTACTGCTTTGACGATGATTGTGCCGAGGCCGTCTGGAAGGATCTCTTGTCGGGATCTTCCCTGAGAGAAGCCCTTTCGGGTCTCGATTTTGTATATGCCAAGCAGATGGATGCTGAAGAGGAATATCAGCGCAGTGAGGAGTCCTTCGAGTGCTGGGCTGACGGAATGACCTTCACTGCCGAGGGAGAAGAATTTTAACCAACCAATTATGAGCGACCCACTATCAGAAGATCCAGAGGACGGCCCTGAGCCGCAAGATAATCAAGTGTGGATCTCCGCTTGCGACCTAAACGCCAATTACTCGAACGAATAACCAACCAATTATGACAACACTGACCGACAACGAAACACTCGACCGACATATCAACCAGGCCGGCATCACGACCGGCCCCGCCAAGCTGGATCTCATCCGCAAGGCTTGCGAGCTGCGAGGCCTTCCGCTCTTCAAGGACGATGGGAGTAGCAGCCCTGTTGCCAAGGTGAAGCTCTTCGATCCCACGGGATCGTGGACATGGTATCTCTCCGAGTGGGATGGAAAGAACGAAGCCTTCGGCCTTGTCGACGGATTCGAGAAGGAACTCGGATACATCGACCTTCAGGAACTCTCCGAGCTCAGGGGAAAGCTAGGTATCGGCATTGAAGTCGATGTCTGGTGGACGCCCGAGGCATTGGAGGAACTACAGAAATCATGAGCAATCCATTCACTCTCTGGCAAGAAACCGACGATCATATCGATTATGAGGCCGCCCTGGAGTTGCCGGCCCTGCCTAATGGTCAGGAGTGTTCGGTAGTTGTTCGCCTCACGCTAAATAAATCCAGTAACGAGGCCTACACGAGCGTCACTTACGAAACCGAGGGTGCGCACATGAGAATCAGCGATGACTCATTTCCTGAAGATACCTTCCGAAGCATCGTCGGCATGGAACCGACACGAGAGCGAAAACTGGAAATCCAAAAAGCTGAGTTGCTAGAAGCACTGCAGGACTGCTTGGCCCTAATAGTAAACGGCCCCGAGGGATCTCAAGATTATCAAGAACGAGTCGAATCACAGGCTCGTGCCGCAATTGCCAAGGCAACAACCAACTCCTAACACCTATGCCCACACAACACACACCTGGCCCTTGGAAAGTGGCCGAGGCATTCATCAACAATCAACCCAACCGCCTCTTTGTTAGCGAGGGGAAGTGGGGCGGCAAGAACATTGCGGATTTAGGAGAGGCAGACGAAGCGAACAATGCAAACGCACGACTCATCGCCGCCGCACCCGAACTGCTGGCCGCTTTGCAGTCCCTCATCCAGTACCTCCCCGAAGAGGACATTTACTATGAGGATGCGTCTTCGTATCGGCAGATTCAACGAGCCGTCGAAAGAGCCGAGGCCGCAATCGCCAGGGCAACCCAGCAACCCTGAACACCTATATGAACGAAAAGACTTACACCCAAGAAGAAGCCGAGGAGATGGACGAGCTTATCCATATACTCAGGCCAGCTCACATGAGGGCTATAGAGTGGATGGATCAGAATCAGGCTCGCACCTACCGCCTCATCCATTGCGTTGAGACAATGATGGAAGCTGGAGAAGACAACGCTCTTTGGGCTTATCACAGAGACCAGACCCGCAAAGCCATCGCGGAGATGCTGAAGGACGACATGAACGATGCCGAAGGACGGCGTGTGATCGCCAAGGCAACTCAACAACCCGACGAAAAGTTAATCGACTCGGGTTTCTGCCCTGCTGATCCGTACAAGGTCAAAGCAACCCAACAACCCTGAACCTATGAGCAAACGCAAACCACTAACAGCAGATAGACTTATTAAGAATCTGCAGAATATCTGCGATGCACAAAATGTAGATCCTAAGAAGGTAATTATTATGTATCGCCGCACTATGGATAGCGATCCCATGCCCGTGACATTCGCTGGCGAGGATCTCTTCGACTCAGAGACCAACAGCGTCCTGGAGAGCATCATCCTCTGCAATGACCCAAGGGAACCCTGAACCCATGAACCCAACCGAACTTAATACCCTCCTGCGACCTTACATCCAGCGCCAACAAGCGCGGAAGGATCGGGAGCGTGAATTCTTAATCGCCTCCGCCCTTGTCCTGGCCCTTCTGACCGCAGCCTTCTCCCTTACCTTCGCCTTCGCACTCAACCATTAAGATGTCATGAAACGATCCAACCGAAGGTTAATTAACCGGCTGAATAAAGCCGCTCGTTACCGAAGGTGGGACGAACTGGCAACCGCAAACAAAACCCGTTGCAGGGTGTGGATTGCAAAACTCAATAACCACTGGGTTATTGGAAGCAAGGCACGGGAAGATGAATCGCAAACCACAAATCAATTAAAATTGAAACTATGAAGACCTATACATCCAAAGCAGGGGGCAAGCTCCTGTACTCCCATCCATCCGACGAGCGCCGTGATGCCTGCGGGCGCGTTCATCTTTTTAGCGGATACGCCGAAGTGTATCTGACCCAGGATGAGCTGGAGGCATTTGAAGAGCAGTCCGGCATCCAGATTGATTCTGACCAACTGCCATCCAGCCGCATCCAGCAAATCGTTCAATACTTGCACGAGAACGATCTACTGGAGGGGGATCCTATAGCCTACCCTTCAGATCACCCCGAATACATCGGGGACATTATTACTGACGCCTTGTTGCGCTCCGCTATGAAGCACGGCCTCGGCACGACCTACGAGATGTTGCGCTCTGCTGTGCGCGCCTTTGCGGCTGAATACGACAAGACCAAAGAGGAGATCGACGCCCTTCCTGAGCCAAACCAAGAGATTCTCAACGCAATCATCACAACACTTTGCCGCGAATAACCCAACCAACCCGACGCAATGAAGAACCGAACCACCACCACCCACCAGGAAGGTAGCCATGAGATTAACATCTCAAGGACTGACGGCGTACCCTACGCCTTCGAGATTTATCACAAGGACACTACCAATGACGCCGGCTATCACGCCGAAGGCTGCCTTGAAGTCATTGAGGGGAAACTTGAGGACTACGACGGCGTGTATTGCCTCCCCAATGCTGTCGCCAAGATCCTGCGCGCCGAAGGGATCTTTGTGTCGGACGACTGCCTCTCAATCACCCATTAAATCATGACCACCAAAACCCTCTCCTTTCAGTCACCCCCAAATCGTGCCATGGTGAAAGCCATGAATACGATCAGCCACATCTCAGCCTATAGACTGCCATACGACCGGTCATTCTGGTGCTTTGATGACGCCCGATTCGGGCTCAAGGAGGAATTGTTTCTCAATGGCGCCTCTGACTTTATCTCGCGTATCGTCGGGGATTCCTGCGAAAAGGCCGGCCTTATCTTTTCCACAAAGCCATTCCCAGGTCAGAATGCCGTCTTGATTTCAGAGTGGTCTGGCATCCTCCCTGACGAAAAAGGATGCGCTTATCACGGGATGTATCCAACCGAGCAGCCAGGAGACCCTTATCTTCCTAGTACCGTGGATGAGGAGCTATGGCTATGCCCTGCCATGTGCCATTACTTCGGCACTGATAAGGCGCCCGACCGGATCTACGCCAAGATCACTCCTGCTTCTTAGGCGGCAAGAGGAGGTGTTGTCCGAAAGCACCACCAGACCGATAGCGAAAACCGCTCTTGGCTGCACCCTTGATGTAGTGCTGATTGAGTTTTTCAACATCTACAATTCCTGGCTCACCTTCAGAGGCCATCGGTAGTGGGTCATACTTGAGTCGCGTCTTATTCTTTGCGTGATGACGCATTAGAAAATCCGAAAGGTTAGAGGCGCTCTTGCCTCCAGTGAATGTCCCCCGAAGGGCAGGTCGATCCTCGAATGGAAGCTCTTCAAACCCGGGTTTCTTTATTGGGACGTGGATCATTCCGATCTCCGTATATGGCTTTCTCCGTTGTCCATGATAACTGCGTTTAGGATCTACTTTGTTGTAGTTCGTCCACGTCCCAAGTTTTGGATCTTTCACAACCGTCGTCATCTTAACTCCCTGTGCTGCCGCTCCATCCTTCAAATGTTCCCCTGTGGCAACGATAAATTTGTAGCCATTTGCAAGCGTTCCGCCTTTCAACGCAAACTCTACACATCTCTCCAATCGCTCCATGAAATCCATACTAACTACCAACAGGTCAACTTTATGACGACAGACACACCACCGAAAAAGATCCGCATCTGCGGGATCACCAACACTGCCGGCATCAAAAAATACGCCTTTGATGTCCTAGCTGATAAAGGGCGTCTCCAATTCACGCAAGTGAGCAAGGAGTTTACCGACCGAGCCGAGGCGCATCTGCGCTCCTGGATCCGCAATGAGCTTCACATGCACCCAGCAATGGGGAAGACAATCCGATGAGCCTATCCATTCCACAGATTATTGAATGCGCGTCTTTACGGGGATTCTCACTAGGAGCCGACGACGCCATGGACATTATCCAGTTTGCTAAGGCCGGCGAATCGGCTGAAAGCGCAACGTGCGAGTGGCTTTTGATTAACGAAACCTGTGACCCCAACTTAGAAGTGAAGTTCGGATTGCCAGCCAGTACATTTGCATGAGCTTTCAACCCACCAACGACATCAGGCTCACCGCCTCCGAATTCAACAAGCGCAACGGATGGGACATAAATGCAGCCATCGAGCTTGCCCAGGAAGTCCTCACCGATACCAACGCTCATCAGGAGCGCCGGTATCTGGATAATGGCGAGGAGATGTGGGCTGTCCTCATGAAGGTCTATGAGGATATGTGCCCCTACGAAGCACGGGATCAGGATGAAGAGGAAATATACGATCGCGTCGCTGATGTGATTCGCAAAGTTAAACCCAATTATGATGAGCCAGATTTATGAGTACGCAACCCCACACCACAATCCGATGAGCCCTCAAGACAAGAAGCACTACGAGAAGAACTTCAAGCGCATGCACACGCGCGAGCATGAACAATGCAAAGACGAATTGTTCAGGACGATCGGCCTCTTCTACGGAACCATCCGTGGAATGAAGGCGGATATTCATGATCCCGACATGGTTCAGGATCTTGAGAGTGCAGTGGAAGAATTAGATTTAACTTATTCCAAGTTATGAAAGCAACTCACACGCCTGGCCCTTGGGGAGTCCTAGACGAACCTGGACACCCGCCACTCATCACCGCTTGGAATGATGCGGATGGCAGCACCGACGACATTGCAGAAGTTTTTGAGGAAACTACTCAGTCCTTTGCAAACGCTCGACTCATCGCCGCCGCACCCGAACTGCTGGCTGCGTTAAGGGGTGCTCGTGATTTCATTCTCGGCTTCCGTGAAGACGAGGCTCCAGCCGGACTTCTTGACGAAGTTAAATCCGCCATTGCCAAAGCAACGCGAGCTGACCCCTTTTTAACCCCCAAAGAATCCTAAGACAAAAACCAAGAAATAATTTATGAAAACAACAACTAAACCCAAGTATCGCTGGAAACTAGCCTTCGGAAACCCCGACAAGGATCACTCTTACTGGCTTGACCAGGACAGCGGACGCATCTCCCTCAAGGATGAGTCCGGAGACCTGCCACACCAGGCCGACGATGGAGTTCTATGGTTAGACAAGAACAGGTCTCTGGTCGCCCATCGGCATGACGGGAAAACCTATGTCTCTATCCCGCTTACGAGTGAGAAGAATAACGAGGAGACCAGCTCAATCACCAGCGTCTCTAAGGCTATCCGCCTAGCCGAACGCTTCCACATGAAGCTCGTCTTCAAGGATGTGTTTGCGATGGAGCTGAAGGCCCATCCACTGATAAGCGCCGCCCGCAAGGGCGAGGACTTAGTAATCTCGTTCTCCTGATCCCAACAACACTATGCCACTAACAACCGAAGACCTAGCCAACCGAGTAAACATCGACGACTGGGAGCCGAATCTCGACCCGTCTGAGTACGCAGATGAGGCGCGAAGGTACGATACCTACGGCACAGACCTTGCCGAAGTTCAAGCCGCCGACCCGAAACACGTCTGGACGTGTATCTCCTGCGATACCTGCGACCGATGCGACGAGGCGCTGCAGCCCGACTGTGACTGCACCCCGCTCCGAATTGTGGCGGGACTTCACTACGTCAATCGTGAGTATTACATCATCACCAAGAAGCCCTGGGTCACTGGGCATGAGTGGGAGTAACCCTAGTATTTATGACCCGAAAACAAACCCCAGTAATGCCTCGCATTCACCTACAAAACCAACCAACAATGCCCAAGCGTACAACACGCATCTATATGCCCGAACCTGAACTGACGCCCGAACAAGAACAACATAGAATGGAGCTTCTCATCCTTGCCGCCGAAGCCTCTGGCATCGGGTCGAACAAGTCTCTCGATCAAGTCCTTCGTGAAGCGGAGGAGAAGTGCATTGGCAACCCGCCGGCGCCCAACCTCCACGGTGAATGCCCTGGTGAGGAAGTGTATGTGGCAGTTCCGGTATGCGTGAAAGACGCGATCCGCGATGCCGTGGAAGCTGGGCGCCTTCCCATGGAAACCCCTTTCATCACATGGATGGAGAAGAAGGTTGCCGAGTTCAATCTAGTTGATCCTGATTGCATCGCCGCCAGTCACAGCATCTTTAATACCGGCAAGAGTTGGTCGTTCTGCCCAGAGATTGCCGACATCTGCACCGGATTCACCTACTACCCACCTGAGAAATGAACATCCACCTAACCAAGCTACAACTCGAAGCGCTCCAAACATTTGAACCCCAGGAAGGCACATGGGAAGGAGCTGCTGGACACGAACAAGTCGAAACCTTCGTCGCTGATGAGATTAAGCTCCGTACCGGCCTTAATGTCTCTGTTCAGCTCTTCCGAGAAAACGGGGAGCACCTGCAGGGTGATGAGCGCAGTGGGACAATGCTGATCACTCGAATCTAAAATATGAACCCTACATTCAAATTAAAAGTAACGCGCCTCGTTGCCGGCAAGGAGGAATCGGATTTTGTGCGCACAAAGTACGGAAAGATCCGAGAGATGAACCAGCAAGAGCTGGATGAGGAACTCTCCAACCAAAACCGCATCATGTACCAATGGGAGTCCGAACTGCCGACGCTGGAGGTGCAATCATGCTAAAAGACAACTACACCAGCGACACTCTTGTTCTCCCGCCGCCCCTGGAAATCACCCAGTCTCAGATGCGCAAAATGCTCACTGAGCTGAATCTTGATACGGAGGGTTGCCGCCAAAGTGTCCGATTGCATCGGAGATATAAACTTCATTACAAGGCTCCATATATTCACGTTTATGATCCTGACGAACCAGAGCGCGTTGCTAGGTTTCTGGTTCAGGCAATGGCCTTGGCTGAGTTCCATGGGGAAGTAAAACTGAAAAACTCGCCGATAAATAAAAATATAAAATGAAACCCAACACAACAACCCGCAAGCGATCCACCACCCCGCGAAAACCCAAGGCAGAAAAAGTTGCCGAGCCCAAGCTAGAGACTCTCGCGCCGGCGATAGTGGAGGAAGACCTCAGCAAGCTATATCGCGGTATTGGGCTTCTCCTAGTATCTGTCCCTCTCCTTCTCCAGGGACACAAGAATGCCGGCCCCACCCTCCTCGAAGGAGCCATGAATATCATCGATCATATCATTCCTGATATGCCGAAAGAGGTACTTGCAAAGGTAACCGGTTGACCTGCCCAGCAAAAATCGGGGGAAGCATTGAGGGGGGAAAAGTGTGGCTGAAACGATAAGCCATACGGATTACCAGCGACCTGAACTTCCTCCGACCTTTTGTTAATAAAACGAATGCGAATTCTTAACAGACACTACAGTGGATAGCGCCCGATACATCAGGCAAGTGTAGTGAGTTATAGCTTGATGTTTCATCGACACGTTCCTGAAACGTGTACACGAAACGGGTTTTTATCAACACGACTCACTCCACCAATTCCTCGACCTTGAAAGCTGCTGGCACGTTCGCCAGATCCGCATCGTCCTGTATCACTCCCCCACTCTGGCCCATGACCAACTGCATGCTCTCGCAATCGAATAAGTGGTTATCCCTCCTCACGCGCTTCCAGTAATACGTCATCCTCCCCGTGATCCGATTCACCTTCACCTCCCTCCGCTCTGAGTTGAGCTGATGGATGTAATCCTTGGAGATTGTATTCGGGACATGCCACCTAGCGGGATCCGCATACCGCATGACCTCCAAGCGATCCTTGATCCGATCGTTGCTCCAGAAAATGAACATCGCCTTGTTGTTCTGCTCGCTCTGCAGCACCGTGCCCAAGTGAGGGTCGCGGTATTGAACCGGCGAGTATTCCTTGAGTACCCGCTGCCCCCTACCCTGACTATGAGTAAAACCACCCTTGTCGCTTCCCCATAATCCACGCCACCCATTCTTTACCAGGAGGGCGCTGACCATATTCGGTCTGTGAGCCATATCTAGCCCCACCCTCCTAGCCTCCACGCCAAAGTCGATCTGGAGCTTTTCCAGTTCTTCCGGTGTCTCCACCCTGCCCTCATACAGCAACCAACTTTGCTGGCCTCCCTCAAACTTAGGATTGCTCCAGCTCCGAATCACAACCCAGAAGTGATTCTCCTGAACATCCACCGTCATGATGTTGATCTTGTCGCTAGGCAACTGAGCCGTCACATACCCCGTTGTGCTGATTGGCTCGTTGTCGATGCTCTGCTCGTCATCATACGGCTCTGCTAGCGTCGAGTTGATGAATGCCTGTCTTCGAGTCATGCTCGTCTTTGACTGGATCCATTTCACGGCCAAGATCCCCCATTGGCATTCCTTCAGCGGAGCATACAGCGAGTTCAGGTGATAGCTGCGCCGGCCAAGCAAAGCGTTAGGATTCGTGGGGATCCATTCTCCCTGCTGCAGCATGTCCAGCTTCTGGTGATCCAAAATCTTTCCATCACACTCCTGGCACCGGTAGTAGGTATTCCTCCTGACCTTTTCCTCGTCCCAGTCGCCATTCGTTTTGCTCTCGCTGGCGTCCTCATTCCACCACCTGACCTGACCCCACTTTAGTGCAATCATCTTTTTGCAGTGAGGGCAGGGCAAATGAAAATACCTTTGATCTCCCCTCTCAAACTCTTGCCAGATTTCTCCAAACTTTGTCGTCGGAGTCGAAGTTTTGACCCGCAGCGGGTAAGGAAAAGTTTTTGTTCGCTCCTCGGCATTCTGTAGGGCGCCGGCTTCCCTAGTGCTTTTCTGCCCCAGCTTATCCGTCTCATCAACCAGGAGGAGTCCGCATGGACGTGACGCCAAATTTGCAGGACTGTTACTGCCGGCGAAGGTCAAAATTGCCCGATCAAAGTATTGCTCTAAAATCTTGAAGTACATCCGATCTGTACTCTTTTGTTTTTTCAGCGGGGCAATCGAGTCTATGAATGGGATCCACCGGCTCTTGGAAAAGCTCTCAGCAAGGTCAGTGTTGGGCATCACCCACAACGCATTCATTGGGTCGTTGCAAAGTTTCCAAGCCGCCCCTCCCATGACCGTCAGCGTTTTCCCCACCTGCGTTCCAAAACACAGAACTAAATCCGTCACCTGCTTGTCCTGAAAACAGTTAAGTGGCTCCCTTACATAGGGGCGCGAAGATGTGTTGAATTGCCCTGGAGAACTACTCTCCCTCTCCGACAAGTACGCATTTTCCTCCAGCCACTCCCAGACACTGAGCGGCGGGGGTGACGAGAGAGTCTCAAACATCGCACTCTCAACGCGATGGATGGAATCTGGATCGTCTATCGGTAACTCTTGGAGGGGATGGCTCAATCTAGTACCAGGTCGTTGTCGTGAATGAGATCGTTCAGATGCTTCCGAGTAGCAATCAGAGCCTCATGAGCGTCCTCAAAAGTATGCCCGTACTTGATCCAGTTGCGGAGTTCTCCCTCTAGCTCCTGAAGGCAGTATCGAAAAGTTCCTCCATTGATGGCGTTGTAATGTTCGGTCTGCTCGTCCGGTAGATTAAATTCGAGTGTAGCTTTCATTTAATTAGAATGTTGTAGGCGAATTTCAGCATTACGATAGTGAAGGATGAAAGTAGCCCCAGAAGGATGAGAAGCATCCAGCCCATGACTAAGTGACCGACGATTATCGTGAGTTTATCTTGCCAGTTCATTTGTTGGTTTTTTTGAAACGCTCCATAGCGTCTTGGTAATAAGTCGGGCAATAAACACGGATTACGTTTAGGCAATCCTCTGTGAGTTTGGATAGCCTATCGACTTCGGCCTCGTGCTTTCCTTCCATTTCCTCGGCTTCGTATGATTTGCCTTTCCAAAACTCAACATCGGCTTCTGCTTTCTTTGCTCGTTCTTGCTCTCGTTTTGCATGAGTGCCGTAGTCCCAAGCATCTAGCTCTTTTTTAAGCCTCTCAACCTCGGCCTCTGCTTTCTCGGCTCTTTCCCTGCAAGGATGAGGGCCGAGGATGTGTTCGTAACCATCCCACGAAAGCCCAGCAATTGTGCCTCGCAACGTGTTGATGTGGACTGCAGATGGATCTTTTAGGAGTGTCTTAATGTGTTCAATCTCTGCTTCTGCTTTCTCGGCTCGTTCTCTCCACTCGTTCCGTTCCTCGATCTCACAGCAAAGCGAGGATCGTGCAGGATGGCATCCCTTGGTGTGGTAAGTGCCGCAGACATACCAAGTGCGGTTTCCTTCTGTATTGTTTTCCATACTGCCGCAATGAGGACATACATCAGTTCGTGGTGTGTCGGTGGTCATATTAAGCGGTAGCATATCCCTTCTGGCCCTCAGCAATCGCCAGCTCGATCTCTTTCCGAATCGCGGCCTCGGCCAGGATGTCATTTTGCGGGTTTGCCAAAATTGCTGCATTTCTGGGGCAAGCCCGTAATCTGGACAAAAACGGCCCCCATACACGATTTATGATGCCACGGGCCGCATCATGAGTAATGAGCGTTCCTTTCTCCTTTTGGATCTGCATGACCCTCTTCTCGGTATCCATCCGGTTCGACTGAGCTTTGTTATATGCGTTGATTGCGGTCAGGAGTTTCCCTGGCATTCCGCTCAACCGCTCTACTTCTTCGGCGCAATGCCTCTCAATCCGAATCGCTTGCTTTAGGCTCCCCTCAATCGTCGAGACATCGATCCGGCTACTCCTTTCCTTTTGCATCCTCTTCTGCTGCTCTTCATAGTTCGCAAGTGACTTCTCCTCATACTCTTGCTTTATACTCTTTACGTCAGGCGCAGCGTCTTTCGTGCGGTATCCGACGCCCCTTGGAGAGTTTGCATCTCTCCACTCGGTAGCTTTTAATATCAAATCCTCTATGCTTTGGCCCTCACTTAGCGTTACTGGGCATCCCTTTTTCCTGCATGCGTAGACATAAGTTCGGCTCGTGCCCCAGGCGGCAGCGATTGAGGGAACCGGACTTAGTGTGGTTTCTGCTAATGTGCTCATGATGTGTAATTTATGAAATAAATAATGTTATTAAAGATAAGATGACTATGCTATAAGCAGACCTATTGATTTGCTATTACAAAGAGATTCCTTGCCCACCATGGTGGATGACATCTCTCATTGGTCAGAGTTAGGGTCATGTGTAATAGAGTGTAACTGCCCGTTACAGATGCGATCATAACATTCAGACGTTAGTGCCTCATCTACCCATGCAGCGAGGCGCTTGGTCTCATGCATCTCGACTGCCTTGCCGGCCTCGATAAGGCAACGAGCAAGCCCATTACATCGTTCATGCTTAAAGGTAGTGATCAATTCTCGATTGATTCTCACCTCATAATTACGTTCCCCATGTGGATCAGACGCATCGCCCCCTCCTATGTTAATTATGGAGATCATAACATCAACTCATTATCGAGCGTCTTCAGCGCATCCGTAGCCGCTGCGAACGCTGCATAGTTCGAGTAGTTCGAGTAATCTCTAGGGAATGAGGATTGCTCGAACATGCGAGCAATCTCCATGGCCTTATCTCTCTGCTTCTCAATCGCAGTGATTTTGTCGCGAAGCCTAAGCAACTCGAAGAGAGGTGCTTCCCCGCTTGGGCCAAAGTTGATGTTGCCTACATTCATGGCTTTTTTTTCCTTGTGCTGTTGTTGTACCGGACACTTTCCGCATTCTGGCGACTATCCACTATGCCCCTATCAGCGAAAAATCGACTGCATGCCCTACAGACCTCGGCAAACAATCGGGCATAGTAATTGTACTCCTGGGTCGCCTCCCTAGCCGTGTGCTCCCACTTGCTATGAGGCGTGTAGTTGCGGTAATAATCAGGCTTCTTCATGCTGATTAGATAAACAGGGCTTTGATCCATCCGGTTGCCTGAAGGAGCGCTTTAAAAGCGGGATTCATTGGATGGGCATCAACCATACTAGCCAGCTCGTAGTTGTCCTTACGGCAGGGGCCGCAAATACGAGGTGTATCAACTGCAGTTGTACGGCGTTTGTTACCGCAGGAGAGGCAGGTATAGGAGCGTGAGCGTTTGGGTGATACCTTGGGTTGCTTTTTTTTCATGGGATTCTTATTTGATGGTTATTTGATGACCGACTTTAAGTGTGCCAGAGCTATAATGGCTTGTTTCTCTTCCGAGTATCCCTCCTCGTCTTCGAGGAAGCGTTGGGATTGCTCGCGGTGCTGCAAATGGTATCGGAGAAGGGATTCGAGCTTGTCGGCAATCGCAAGAGCACTGTCACGTTGCTTCCGTGCTAGGCAAGCCGGACGCTTGCATTGTGGGCCGCAAGAATGGATGCCGGCAGCCCACAGGTTATCCATTTCCTCTTTGAGATCCTTTAACTCGATCTCCAGCTTACGGACAAGCGCCTCAGAAGTGTCAGCCTTCATTCTTTGTTCCTCCATTCGTTCTCCTCCATCGGCTTTTCGGGCCGGCAAAATCCGATGTCGTAGAAGCCCATGGCGAGCATGTCCTGAATGGTAAGGGTTGGATCGACAAACCGGCTCTCGCCCTTGCTGTTCACGAACTCGATGGCGTTGGGGCGCCTCAATGGGTAGGCAATGTCTGGTGTCATGTTAATGTTATATCTTTATGGCCGCAGCGGACGCATTGAATAAGATTCATGTTTTGGTGCCAACGCTTCATGATCCACAGATGTCCAGATACAAAGCATTGAATTTTGTTAAAGATGTTCATTTCTCAATCCCTTCGCATTGGGCGATACAGCGAGCATAGCCACATATATCAACGATATTATCACGTTTAGGCGTATTGACGTGACGAGCTATCTTGGTCAATAACATCATAAAGCCTGTATCGACGGCATTGATGGGGGCTGTAGTGTCCTGCCTGATGCCAAGGTATGAGTTCCATAGGGATGCTAGGCGATCAAAGTTCACCAAGGGATGTCCATAATCCCTCTGACGATCCCCACTTGTGATGCGGGCTGCCTCTTCAAGAATGGATTCTGGTTCAGGACTTTTCTCCAACATGGGATTCTCAGCAATCATCAAGGGGGTCTGATATACGACATGTAAGCCGATCCACTTGGCTACTGCCAACTCTGCCGTAGCACCCTTGGATTGCTGCCAGCCATCCAGCATGAAGATGGCGTCACATCCAGCAATGGCCTCCACATCGCGAACTGCCACGCGAGCTAGGAAGGCCCTATCGATGGCGTCTGGCGGAAGTGACTCGACATCGGGGTTGTGTTCGCGATCGATGTCTGCAGGTGAGATGGCTACATCCCATCCGATCTCCTCTAGCCATTTTTTGGCTAGGTCGAAGGCTGGGAAGTTGTATTTTTCGTAGCCGCGCATGGGGCCGGCGATATAGATGGATTTGTGCATTGTGTAGGGTTGTAGGGTTGGTAGGTTACAGATTGATTTCGTACACCTGAATCTCTGTGCGCTCGTCAATTCTGGGGCACTTTTGTTGGTGAAACTCCATGGTTACAGCGGCGGGATTGTCATCGGTTATCAGTTCTGCTCTCCTGATGGCGTCGATAAGAAACTTGCAGCCGCCGGCAAAATTGTCGGCGTCGAGAAGTCTGCTGGAATACCTGGTGATGATAAGGCGGTATGGGGGCGCCTTGGGCTCCAGGAGGGCCGCATTCTTCGTTTTCCCCTTAGCCTTGGGCTTTACGGCTCCATATCCCTTCTCGACCTCCACAGCGCCGCCTGCGCCTCCGCCTTGGCTTTTTGGATTACTGACCAGTGCTTTCGTAGCAGTTGGTTCAGGGAGGGTGTCAGGTAGCCGGTTAGTACGAGGCTGTGTTTGAGAGTATACTGAGGTGGGTTTGTTAGTGTCATTAGTAAGGTGGGGTGAGTCATAACTTCCATCGGGATTTTTTGAGAAGCCCATGGATTGCAGTTGGTCGTGAGTTAAAGTCATAATAAATAGGTCTGCGGAGTTTGCGGAGTTTTAGGGGGTCAATCAGCATCCTCTATATAGAAACCCTTTTTTTAATACCTCTCTACTTTGATAAGTTGTGAAAAGTATTGTGAAACTCCGCAAACTCCGCACTTTTTGGGTGTTTTTGGGTGTTTTGGGGTTGATGGGTTGGTAAAAAGGAAGAAATGTCCGGTCGGCAAGCATGGTCGAAATTCCAACGCTGGCCGGATTTTCTGAAGTTAAGTATGTAAAGCAGTTCATGGGATTAGATAAGATCCGAGTCCTCATATCTCTCATCCTTTAACTTGAGCGCCATGACCATCGGATGCTTGTTCCTATCTGGCTTAATAACATAGTCTCTTTCCTCCATTACTTTTCGTATCTTTCTTGTACCATTATAGCGGGGAGTTTCGCTGTTCCTTTCGCACCAAGCCTTATAGGCTTGTGAGAGACGCTCGATCTTGACGGCGGCTAGGACATCATTATCGGTACACTCGGAAAGGAATGTGCCGAACTGATCGCTCTCCTCACGATACTCTCGGGTCGCCTCGACAACCTGCTCTGGGGCACAGAGTCCAATGTCACGGGATTCGATCAATCCCCTTATAGCCCAGTTAAGGATCCCGGCTGCCTCACGCGAGAATTCGGTCATCAGCTCATGACGTGGCCGGCGCTCGCTCTCCTTAATGGTGACAAGGAATGGGATGGCATTTACACGGCGCCATATACCCTCATCAGTACCCTTGACCTCTGGCTTGTGGTTACCCATGAGCCAGAGCTTGTGGGTGGGAATGAAGACATAGGGATTCTCGAAGGGGCGACGAGCATTGATGGCGTCTCCTCCGGTAATGGCTTTTACCTGAGAATCTTGCAGAGTACGTCCCTCGGGAATCTCATCGGTGAGGACGACACGCTTTCCCTCCATGGATGCCTTATGGTAATCGAAGTTGCTATCCGACTTGGCGGCCAAGAGGGCAGCGATCGGCACAGTAGTCATCAGGTCTCCCAGGAGGATCTTGAGGACACCAAAGAAGGTGGATTTGCCATTGGCTCCCTTTCCGTAGGAGAAGAACAGGGCGTCATGGTTTACAAGGCCGGTAAGGCTGTATCCAATGGCCCTTGCTAGATACTGCTGGGTCTCTACGTCAGGGATGAAGCGATCGAGGAAGGCATCCCACATGGGGCACTCTGCCTCGACATCGAAGGTGATAGGACTACGAACAGTGGCATTGTCTACAGGACGATGCTCACGGAAAAGACCTTCCTTGAAGTCTAGGGTGCCATTCTCGACGACAAGGATCTCAGGGTTCGAGTCGAAGTCGGTAGCTGGGAGCGCGAGATGGCGCAGGGCAAACTTCTCAACGCAAGTGACGTAGCTCCAATCGGCCAGTGATTTGACACGAGCTTGGATAGTGCTGATCTCCTTCTCGCGCGGATCCTTCTTAGCATCCGGTGGGGGATTGGCTGCAATCTCGTCATGGATAGATGAGATGACCGACTTGTAGAGGGAAGATAAGGTTTCGCTGATGTCCCAAGGAGTGCTGTTCGACGCATCGCGGCGCCAGATACCATCACAATAGATCATCCACATCTTGGCATGGATATTCCACACACGATGTCCAGTTCTGAGTTCACACCATAGGGCGGCATCTCCAATCTGGCCGTTGCGATAGGCAGTCATGATACGCTCGCGGGTGACTTCGATCGTGACCGGCTCTAGGTCATCTTCGGCATCATCCTTATGGAAGGGTGAACGCTCAGAGTCAGCGAATCGGATACGGCCAGCCCATCGCCGGCGTCTATAGGCTTCCTTGGCATCAAAGCCATGCTCGGCTGCCATCATGGCAAGGGTGCCTACACCGATCTGGGCTAGGCGAGCTTTGTGCTTGCTGACATATTCTCCATCCCTCTCTTCTGGTGACCAGGCATTGAGTAGCATGGCGCCTTCGAGCATGGGGAGGACTGACCAGACGGCTGATGCGATCCGCAGCCATGTGTCATAGTCTGGGCGCGACGGGATATAGTTGAGCATCTCCTTGATGTCCTCGGCCGTGCTTTCAATGGGAGGATGCCAAGTGGAAGCCTCGACCTCTACCTGATCAGGGACAGGCAGAACGGTGTAAGAGTCAGAGACTTCTGCAAGGGGGTCATGCGAGACGAAGCAGAGACGCATGGGATCCTTGGTCGCCTTGTCGAGGCGTAGGTTATGCTTGTCTTTGAAGTAGAGTTCGGCAGCGAACCATGAGTCCTTGTGACGGGTGGGATCGATCTGGACGACAGCCTTGAGGCCCTGACCGGATGGGCCAACGAAGACGGCACAGATATAGGGATCATTGATGAGGGACTCGCGCATCGCCATGGCGGTCTCGGGATCATCAAGAATAGGGTTGTCGGCTAGATCGAAGTCAGCCTGGAGCCAACCTGAGTGAGTGATCGACTTGGCCTCCGGCGAGAGTTCTCTGGCGCGCGAGAGGCAATGACAGGAGATCGTCACTGCTGGCAGTAGGCGTTTCTTGGCGTCATATCGGACACGATCATCGCGGCGAATATGTTCACGAAGCGGCGTGATTATTGATGCCCATTTCCCCTTGATAACATCATCAAGGAATGAGGAGAGAGGGATAGCTTTGTCGGGCTCGCTAGCGAGGGCCGATGGGAAGATTGAGATAAGGGACTGCATATTATTGAACTGCTGGAGTAGGCTTGGCTTGGGATGCCTTGATGGATTCGTAAAGGGCTAGGAGCTTCGGCTCCTGTTGGATGATTATCTCGGGTGCGCGGAGGCCGATGAGTTCGATGGTCTCGGAAAGGATGAGGATGGCTTGATCTCGCTGGCTCTTCATGAGGCTTAGGGTCTCAAGGAGGGCGTTGAAGTTCTTTTCGGAGAAGGCAGTCATGGGATTAGTAATCGCGGGCTTCGAGGCGCCGCTTCTGGCATTGAGTCTTGTGCTCGTAGAGGTCGTTCATATTGCCGGCAAAGGTGCCTTGCCTGATGCTCAGGGGATTGCCGTTGAGTCTGCCGCCGCCGATGTCGTGGTAATTGGGAAGGATGACTACCTTCTCCATCATCTGGGGCAGGTAATAGGTTGGGCCGTAGTAGCCTGAAGTACGGCGCCCGTTCATAAAGCGCGGTAGAAGCCGATAGCCTCTGGAGAGACATGGATGCCCTTGATCCATTCTTTTAGGTAGAGGCCAGCGAGGGATTTGAGTCGGGATAGGGCGACATAGGCTTGTCCAGGCTCGCGAGCGGCGCGGATGTCGATCACGGCAGAGTCAAGGGTGAGGCCTTGGCTCTTGTGAATGGTCATTGCGTAGGCCGGCCTGAGGGGAATTTGCTCCATACTGGCGGAGTCTTCCCGCTGGGGGTCGAACGTCCATTTACGAGGCTCCAGCATGATCTCTGTCCCATTGTCAAGTGCCACCTCGACGCATCGCTCGTTCCAATCTGTTACAGCCCCAAGCTGCCCGTTTACAGCCGCTAGCTCGCTATGCTCGTTGATGATATTGGCGGTGACCATGACACGGGCACCGGCCTTGAGTTTTAGGATATGGGGAGTGATGGAGTTCTTGCGGAGGAAGTCCGTCTCATGCTCCGCCCCTGAGAACGTGGCATTGAAGATGGTCTCTGGCCCCTCGATCTCTCCGATCTGATACTCGTTCCACTTGTCCACTTGGACGTTGTGCGTCATGAGGCGGATTATCTTGCGATCGGTGAACATCTTGACTCGGGAGGCAAGGACATCGGCTACTGCCTGGGAGATGCGACCCTCTCGGAAGTTGTTGAGCGCCTCGATGAAGATTGGCTCGTCTTGGCGATGGATGTTGGTCAGGTAGGCGTTGCGAAAGCCGCCGCCATGCCATGACTTCGACAGGAAGGCCCAATCGTAGAGGCCGGTCTTGGAGACGGGCGGGAGCTGTAGGAAATCGCCGACGAGCACCATCTGGATACCGCCAAATGGCATCTCAGAGCTGCGGATCTTGCGGAAGTGGAAGTCGAGATAGTCGAGAAGGCGCCCTGGGAGCATAGAGACCTCATCAATGACAAGGCATTCTGCGTACTGAACGCGCCTGAAAGCATTGCCACGAGAACGCGACATGTTGTTACTCAGGAAGGCGAAGTAATGCTCGAAGGACTGACCTGGGGCTGGGCCTAGGGCTATACCGGCCCATCGATAGATCGTATGAGCTGGCAGCCCCATGCCGGCCTTCTCGCGGAACTGATCCTGCAAGTTGAGGGCCGCGATGCCGGTTGTGGCGCAGACATCGACCCGCTGATACGCTTGGCCGATGAAAGCGATGAGGGTGGCGGATTTGCCCGTGCCAGCCATGCCGGTTAGGAAGACATTGCCTCCGCCTTGCATGAGATCGATGGCGCGTTGCTGGCCGGCGTCTGGTCTAAAAGTCTTCGACGGTGGCGTTGAAGAAGTGGATAAGGGTCGCGATGTCTGCGACTTCTTGTAGGTCTGATCCGTTAAGCCAGCCCATGTTGTGGGCGGCTCTAAGGTTGCGAGCGATGCGGTGAGATTCTTCATCTTCCGTTAAAAGGGTTGGCCTGGTGAGGGGCAGTTGAGGAGCGGGAGCTTGAGGAGTAGGATCGGCTTTGGTAGGCCCTGTGGCTTTACGGCGATCCACCCTTGGGCGGCTATTGGATCGATCACGATCCCGAGATCCGTGTCGAACGAGTGCAGTGAGCGAAACCACTGCAGGGCGTCTTCGGCACTGCCCTGTGGCGGGTAATCCATTGGGAATGTCTCCCCCAGTTGAGTGTTCCCCAGCTCGCGGGGAGCTGGGGGTAAGACTTTTGGGGCTAACTCATCCAGCGTGTACTTGATGGAGGCAGCCATCTTTGCCTTCTCGTCGGAGGCGCGGATAACTACTCCAGAAGACGGAGGGACTGCGGCTGCAGCTTTTGCAGCCATGATTTCGGCTAGGGTTGGCATGGCCGTTATTTCTCCTGCCAATCCCCGCAGTAATCATCGTGGACGACCATGGGCCATAGCGCACGAGGCTGATCGGGAGCCGTCTCTTCGGTTACGGTCGGCCTCGGGGCGAATCGATGGCAGGAGAAGTAAGCGTCTCCCGTCTTGCCGTCAGCCCACAGGCAAGTGCAGCACATGGTCATGAGGCGCGGCTTCTTAACCCATGTGACAAACTTCCCGTCCTGATCAACCTCCTTGCCGTAATGCATGAGTTCGGGAGTAAGAACGATACTGTTGTTTGGATCTTTTAATGCGTGTTTCATAGAATCGTGGTTAGGGATCACTTAACGTCTCCAGTACAGATGCAATGGAGGTTGCGGAGGTATCTCCCCCATCGGTTCCAACAGACGTTGCAGCAACCATCTGCTGGGGTTTGCGGCTTATTGAGAGGTCTCATAAGTGTTGGATTAGTAATCGAATTGAGGGATCCGACTTGGGATCATCACGGGGATGATCTTCCTGCCCGTTAGTGAGCAAGGGCGCCTGTCGCACTCGACAAGCCGGCCCTTCTTCTTCAGGCCGTTGACTCGACCTGAGACGGCATTGATTGCGATCCCTGTCAGATTACTCAGTTCCTTGAGTGAATAGTTCCACGAAGGCTTGATGACATGGAGAATGGCTTCCTCCTGATTGGCGAGCTGACCTTCACCGCGAAGGGAAGCGTATGACTCATGAGAACTGCTGCGGACGTTTGTGTGTAGGCGCATGGTTTTTAGTAGTCGTATTTCTCGACCTTGATTACGGGAGCATTGCGAACGACGGCTGATGCTTCAGACCAAATGCGGAGTCCTGGGATGGGCTTGCCATTGGTCGTCTTGATGATTGCGCGGATGGCCGCGCTGGATGGCTCGATGACGCATAGGTCAGGACGTGCGGCGTAGAGGGCTTCCACATCGCTCACCTCGAACTTCCAAGTGGAGCGGGTTGTGATGTTGTCTACTCGCGGCCCTTGGGCGGCTATGAGTGCCAGTTGGCTCTCGGCAATCTTGTCGGCTGCCTCGGCGCGCGCGGCATCTGCTGCCTCTGCATCGCCGGCCTCTACGGCTGCGCGCTGCTTCTTCTGCATCTCGATCATGGCCTCGTTTTGGGCATGAGCTGCTATCTCCTTCTCCTTCTCCGCCTTGCGGCGGTTCGCCTCTTGATGAGCACCTATCATGGAAGACAGACGGCCGGCCTCATCTTCGAGGGGCATCAGGTAATCCTTGGCGATCGAGTCAATACGACGAGAGACTTCGAGAACCGGCGCTTTGACTTGCTTGCGCGAGTCTTCAATGGAGCGAGTGAGGCTCTTGATGGCAGTCAGTGCGGAGGCCGCATTGTCCAGATCGGTCACATTCTCAATGACCGTGATAGATTCGGCCGTGGTGAGAGCCACCGCCCGCGCATTATACGCAGACGGGGCTAACTCGACCTCGGGTTGTGGCAGGGAGCCACAAACGATGATCTCTAGGCTGTTCACAGGGAAAATTCCTCCTGTGCTGGATTCTTGACCGAGCACTCAGCCTCATCAGATGTCTTCTGAGAGAAGGAGAGCTTGGCATGCAGGTCGCGGTTAGCTCCTGAGTGATCTAACTTGAGCGAGATGGAGACGCTTCCGGTGCCATCTTCACTACGAGCGATCGTTGTGAGGATGCCGTGCCAGTTGCTATCCAGAAGTTCTGCAATCAGCGTTTGGGCTGTCTGCAATTCCTTGGTGTTGAACTCCTGCGCCAGAAGCGCAGGAGTTATATCAACCTTCTCCCCTGTGGGGGACGTGATGGATACGGTGGTAGACATCTTAGTAAGGAGATGACTCCGTTCCGATGGCTTCGACCGCCAGCTTGAGAGCCGCAGCGAGACGCTTATCGTCGGCCGTTGGCTTCTTGTTGGCCGTGTGAGATGGCAACCAATTCTCGTTGAGCTTGGTGATGGCCTCGGCATCGAGATCGCGCATCTCTACTCCCGAGTGCTGACCAACGTGCACCTTCACCTTCGTCCAATCGGAGCCGGCAGCGGTATCGTCGATCGACTCGACAGATGCCATGCCTTCGGACGGCTTTGCAGCACCGCGATAGGCAGTGCCTTCGCCGCCCTGATCCACCTTGGCCTCCTTGTCCTTCTTGCGGGTGAACTTACCTGTCGCTGCCATGGGCTCGCCCTTGTGGGGAGTACAGGCGGCGATGTTGGCATAGACCTTTTCGCCCACTTCCTCGTGGACGATCGTAAGGCTAGCGTTCTTGCCGATGAAGGCCTCGGTATCGAGTTCCTTCTCTTCGGCGGCAGTGAGGTCGCGGCCATTCCACTGGCGCAGGAACTTCCTGAATGATGCCTTCTCATTAAGGCTAGGTGTGAATCCCCTGCTCCAGATGAGCTGCTTACTACCATCCTTGCGGAGCGGCGCATTGGTCTCGAAGACCAGGCGGAACTCTTCCTTCGGGCCAAAGTTCGTCTGGCGTGTTGTCGGCGGGGTGACATCGACGCAGACCCCGATAAAGGTTCCGTCGTCGTGTGGGAGGAAATCCCCTCCTCCTGATGTGCTTAGTTTCATAGTGTTGCGTTGCGTTTCCTTGTGTTATGCTCTGAGCCGGTTTTTCCCGACATGGGCGTTTTGTTGTTCTGCTAAACTCGGGCTACTTAACCCGAGAAATTGGTTTAATTGGGAAGGCCGTGGATCGAATCTTCAGCCCTGTTTTCCGCTGCAGGTCAGCCCTCTCAAACCCTGTTATGCGCTTGTATCCATCCCACATCCGAGTGAACCAAGCCGGTTGTTTTGAGGGCGTCACTGACATCGGGTAATTAGGCCTCCTGATAGAGGTGGAACTCTTCGTCCTCACAAAGATCAGTGTAGGTGTCGTAATTGTCCAAGGCGTCCTGGACGAATTCCGAAACGATTCCGTTTACATAGCCTCCAGCCATCTGGAGGGTGGATAGGGCGACGGCGAGGTCACGGGCAATGACTTCTAGGTCGAATTCCGCGTCGCAGATGATGTCTTCGACTTCGATAGGGGGTGCGGGTTTTGATTTGCAGCTCATGGTGTTTACTTGGTTGGTTTGGTGTTGGACTGACGAAAGAGAAGCTCCTGCTTGACGGCTTCGATGGTGGAGTGGACTTTCTCCACATCGGCCACCCAGCGAGTAAGCACGTCGGTGGGCCAGGTCTTGATGGCCTGGGTGCCGCCAACCTTGTTCTCCCAGCGCTCCCATTGGTTCACCATGCCGTGATAGTTCACGATGCCGCTCCCGCGACCTGATAGCTCTGCAATCTCCTCCTTGGTGATGATGCGGCCGGCCTCGATGGAACGCTTTAGCTCCATGGCGTTGAGCTTGTGATCAAGGGACTGTTGGAGCCATCCGGTCTGATCGTAGGTGGATAGGCGGGATACGACGAAGTAGTGTTCGGCGGTCAGGCTTGGATGGCGCAATCCTTTGGGCACGGTGGCTATGCCAAGGGCCTTGCTGACCTCGACTGGCGATATGTCGATCTCGACGAAGACACCCTGCAGCTCTTCGAGCATGTCTTTGCGATGGGCGAACTCCAGAATGTCAGCCAAAGCGATCGAGCTGATATTCTCCCATGCTGCGAAGTTGCGTAGGAATGAGCTGATCTCATCGATTGTCGTCTCCTCTGGGATGACGACTTGGTTCTTTTCCCATTTAAGGATGGGGGCGTTATTGCCGAGTAGGGACAGTTCCATAAGATTTCTTTCTCCAGTGTTTTGTTTTTTGAGCCTCGCTATACGCTTGGCAGGTTTTCTCATCTCGCATGTGGCTACCACCAAGCAGCCCCAGCTCTCTCTTCCATCGATTTGCTACCTTGCTAACGGCCTGACGGCTCAGTCCGTGCTTGCGAGCCCATGAGTCCATGGAGCCCATCCCGTAAACGAGTGCCAGGTCAGCGGCATAAGCGAGGCCGGCGGCAGTGAGGCGGACGTTGGAGTCTCTTAGAAAAACCCCTGCAAATGTCACAATCAGAGACGCCTTGCTGGTCGTGGCCTCACGGGCCAGAAGCGCCTCATGCCACATACCCACCTTGACGACGACATCGCGTGGCACTCCCATCTCCAGCAGCTCGTCTAGCTTGGTATCGACTGCGGCAGCCATGTCTGGGCGCTCGCAAGCAAGGGAGGAATCAGCGGCATCCTTGGTGATGCCCATCATCATGCGGTGAGACCCAGTGACGGCCTTGTGCTCTTCGATTTCGGGGGCTACATGGCGCATGGCACCAGAGCGAAGTAATTTGGAGCGCTCCTCGGGAGTGAGGGCAGCCTCGAAGCGCTCAAATTCGATGGCATAGAGGGCGTTGGAATGGATCACATGCGTCTCATAATCGCCCGTAGGGATTTCCATCTCCTCCTCATCCATGTAATCGTCGTTCATGGTTAGGCAGAAAGGTTGGCCTCAAAGAGGGCGTCCAGATCGGTGGACTTGAAACGGGTGACCCCCCTCCCCTTGCCGGCCGGCTTGATCTTGTAGGTCTTGATGATTCCGGCATCTACCCAGCGGCAGATGGTGGACTTTCCGACTTTCGCCCATGCAGCGGCTTCGTCGCGGGTGAGCCAGGGTGATTGGATCGCCATACTATTAAGCAGCAAGTTCCTTGATGAGGAGTTCGCGGATGAGACCTGAAAGACTACGCCCTTGCTGGGCGGCATGCTTGCGGGCGCTGCGTTGAAGGGGAAGTGGGAGGCTGATGCCAGTCGTCTTAGACTTCTTGTGGTCGGGTAGCTTCGGATTCGCCATACACAACGGATAACAACCCTTGTGTAGGGTTGTCTAGGTGAATCTAAGGGTTTCCATTAGATTCCCAACTATTGACAATAGTTATTGAAGTGCGAAAATATCCTTGCAAAGATGAGTGCCAAGAAAGATCCCAGCCAAAGAGCTATTCCGCTGACCATATCTCTTCCCCAATGGCTCTGGGAGAAGATTGACGCGCAAGGAGAACCAGGAAGCCTGACTACAGGCCGATCTGCAATCGTAAGACTAATCTTGGAGAAATCAGTTGAGGGCGATTACTACGAAGTGACTTCTCCAGATCCAGGCGCAAAAAAAGCGCCTTCCGTGAAAAAGAAGGCGCCTTATCGGGCTAAAAAATCCTAGCTGGATCTATCTGCGGAAGTATTCCGCGAGGATTGATTGGATGTATTCGTTGAGTTCCTGCCCGTTATTGATGGCAGCATTTCGTGTCTTTAGGAGCAAGGGCTCAGGAAGGGAGATTCGTTTGGCAACACCATCCTTGGTGTTTATACCGCTGGTTTTTTTGGCAAGTGAGATGGAACGAGTAATGTTGTGAGAGGGGTGGTTTTGCATAGGGGAAATCTGAGGGGTTGGAGTACCTGAAAATACCACCCCCAAGTCAACACCTTAAACACTTTTATAGTTATATTGTATATCACAAGGCCCAGTAGCGGGAGGCCTCATCGCGTGTCACTCGATTTGCATAATCGCGGTACACTTCATCGGCACTCGTGTGGCCCATCTGGTAGGCTGTCTTATCGCCGCTTTTGTACTGCGATAAATGGAAGCTGGCAAAAGAATGCCTCAGAGCGTTGTGCGGCCAGCGTTTAAGACCTAAGGCATCGAGAACTTTTTTCCTTTCTTTATCCCAGGCAGTACGTTTGACCTTTTCTTTAAGTAGCCCCTTGCCTCTGGGCATGTGGCGGCTCAGGGCTGGGTAAATCGTCATCGATCGAGGACGCGCTGCTTCCCCTTGCTTAGAATCCTCGTAGCGCACATTGATTTCCTTGCGCTTGTAATCGAAGGCCTCGTGACTCATGCGCTCAAACTCAATGGTTCTCATGCCGCAAAAGGCTCCCGCTACCACCCAGCTCTTGAAGAAACTCTTCAGGGGGAGGGCGAGAATGATCTCCATCTGCTCGACGGAAAAGATCGGCAGTCGCACTCCCCTCTTCTTCTTGGGCGGCGGGTCACGGAAGGGATTGATGGGTTGGAGGTCGCGCATGGTTCCCCAGTTGAAAAAAGTGCGGCCGGCGCAAAAAACATTAAAAATCCCCCGAGTCTCCAAATTGGGCAGACTTTTAATCCAATCATCTCCCATGCGTGGGGTGAGTTCCTTGGGGTCGAGCGAGCCGAAACGCCCGTTCACATAACCTAGTCCCCAGGTAAGCACCTTAAGATTGCCCTTAGTGGCGTCATTCTCGCGCATAGCGAGGTAGGCGGCGATGAGTCCTGAGATCGTGTTGCCCGACTGCTGGGGGCCGTCAGGGATGCGGGTGCCTCTTCCTTGCTCCATTTCCCCAGCAATGGTTGCGGATGCCAGCAGGGCATCGCTTTGGTTCTTAAAAAAGCGCCGCTGCCGTGTTCCGGCAACCGAAGCGGGGAGGTCAATAACCCACCTGCCGGCATGGGGTTGGTAGAAGGGGGCGAACGAGTGCTTGCGAGGGCGACCTTTGCTCATAAAAGTACCATTGCCCAAATTGGCAGAAAGTCAACAAATGCCCCGTTACCCCATTTTACCCCATCCTTGTCTAAGGGCTTAAATACTAGCTCTGCGGGTTTTTCCATGACAGAGAAAATGGCTCCAGCGGTAGGACTCGAACCTCCTATCCTACAGAGAAGCTAGTACGATATTGCCCAAAGTCAGGCACAAAATCAAAGATAATGGCTTGGGGCGACATGGAATCATGTGGGTACTCTACGTCCCACTCGCCGACCTTGGCAAGGAAAAGAGACCTTCCTCAGTCGTACCTCAGACCCTTGAAGATTGGTGCATGAGGGACTCCCTTTTCCGTCTTACGATTGTAGGCAATCGTGGCTGGCATCCCTATCGGGTTATCCTTTACGACATGGGATGGTGCCTGCACCTTGAATCCCCTCCCCTGGGCGTCTTGCACATGGAGGATCCCATGGGCTTTTCCATGTTTGGCGTGGGTGACTTGGAATTCTTCATCTTGTAGCGGCTTGCGCTTGAGAAGCTCTCCATCGGGCGTCTGGATAACCTGCCCCTCGAAGCCAGCGTTAAGCGCAGCCGAGTAATGTTCATCTGCCTCACCCTGAGTTCGCACGCGAGCCGCATGGATATGGGAGATATTGCCGCCGGCACGAGGCTTGGGCTGGTTGGTTGGGTGTAGATGAAAGTCTAACTCCCCCTTGCCGCTCTTGAGATCGGATACGATATGTTCTAGGGGCGCCCCATGCCGGTAGAGTTCTCCATGCAACTCGGATTGCGGGTGCCGCTGAAAGTGAGACTTGAGGCGCTCAATGAGATGGGGCTGAGTTCCAATACTGATGCCTGCCTTAGAGTAAAGCCCGTCCTTAGTGGCCCTTGCGTAGACGCCATCGAGCTTTGGTGAGACAAGGCTTCCAGGCTGTATGGGGTCGGATTCGGAATGTGTCTTCATGTTAATCGTGTTGGTAAGCTCGTTGGATTGATTTTGGCTCAGTGACTAGGAAAAGGCAGATGGCAATGTCTCGTGGTGTGGCATCTCCTGAGTGCAGCATGCGGGCGAGGATGCGCACTGTTTCGTACACCTTTTTGGTGTCTTTGCAGTGGTGGCATTTCTCATTCATGGCTAGCTGATGGGTGGGCCGAAGTTTGGGGTGATTACTAGGGACGGAGGATCGGCTTCTGGATCTGAAACCCCAAGGATCTTGGCGGCGCCCAGGATTCGGAAGCTGACGTTCAATCTTCCTGCCTTTAGCTTACCGCCTAATGCCTTGAAGGCGGCTTGCGTTAAATCGATGGCAGCAGTGGCTTGCGGAGGCGCCGAAGGGCCTAAGTCGATCAGTTTCACATGCACATCTATGCCGGTATCGGCACTGGTCACCACAACACTGGTAAACCATGGTAGCTTGGGAATAGGGCTCCCTGCACAGGGATTGTGATGGGAGCGGCCGTAATCCATAGGAAGGGCGCAACCCATCATTTGCGGGTTTGACTTGGTGCTCATGCCGCTAGCGGTAGAACCATCGTCTATGGGATCATCACTACCGCCAAACCATGTGGCATGTACTCCTGTGACAACAAGGTCATTGCCATCTATGGTTGCAGGCCATGGGTAGCGAGCCCCAGTGAGTATGTTGTTGTGTCGGCTCATGGAACCTTATTGTCGATGGAATCTCCCCACTTGATTAGCGCGCCTAAAAGAACTGGGAGGCCTCCCATGAATACGGCAAATGCTGAGTCGATCATGGGGCAGGATCCGGTGTAAATAAGCCTCCAAGTGACAGCGTTGATGAAGATACAGACAGATAGGACTACCAGACTAAGGAGTACGCGAAGGATCGACGCATTGCCGCTACGTCCAGAAAAAGCGGAGATCCAAAAGTTCATAGCGCAAAACGCCAAGTTGTTTTTAATCCGATATACCCGGCTACACATAAGATTCCCGAAAGTGCGATCAAACGCCATGTCCACAACTCTTTCAGGGCTTTTTGATGCTTGCCTTGAAAATAGAGAACATCGTTTTGTGCCTTGGAGAGATCCTGAGCTTGCTGATCAACCTGGACTTCGTAGGCAGTGATGGCAGATTCAAGGTTGCTAATAGCCTTTTGGCCTTCTGGACTAGCGAGAGGCACAAGTGGCTTGAGTCGTTCGATGGAAGACCGCACGGCCACCACGGAAGGTGCAACGTAGCGAGCTTTTTCTTGGTGGGCGCAACCTAAAGTCGTAAGTGCGATAGCTAAAGTCGCAAGCGCGAGAGTTAAAGTCGTATGCTTCATTTTCTCTGGATGAGCGTGTCCTCTATCCTTTTGGTGCGCTCGTTGATCTGAGTCAGCGTGGCGATGGCTGCCGCTAATAGCTCGCGCCTTTGGGCGGCATCATTGCGAAGCTCGACAATCTGAGCATCGTGAACTTTATCATAAGCCTCCAGGCGATCTACCCGCGCCGGCATCCCCAGATATATGGTGAGAAATGCAATGATCGCGCAAAACCCGCCGCCGCCACCAAGTAGCGCAGAGAAAAAAAGAGGCGCGTTGTTCTTAGGTGTAGGTTCGCTCATGATATGGTGAAAAGTTTTGAAACCCCAGACAGCTCACGCCCCACTATTAGTAGGGCGTGGCTATCGTGAGATTACTTGGCGAAGCGGACGTTCAGGACACCGGAGCCGTTAGGCTGAATGGTGACATTCACGGCGATGGCCTTGTCCAGGGAGTCACCTTCAGGCAAGGAGATCACGGGAGCGACGGCAGCAATCAAGGCAGCCACATCATCGGCAGCGAGTGAAGCAGATGCGGTGACGGGCGAGGGAGTTAGTTTGATAGGCATTGTTGTTTTGTCCGGTTTTTAGTCAGTTGGACTCGTCTGTTTTCTTGCCTTGGCGGGGCCGTTCATCCCGACCGCTTTGCGGTAAGGGCTAGGGTTGTCCGTTGTTGGCTGGAAATTCGTTACCATTTTGGGGGAGTTGCGGCACAAGAAGCTGATCGGAAGCCCGTTTTCGCTTCCATATTGCAACCGCAGAGAAGGCATCTGCCGTTGTCGTAGTAGTCGCACGGAATACAGATCGAAAGACGAGCGTGTTGTTCGTCTGCCGTGACGGGATCTTGTCCGTTGAGGATAGCCCCAGCCTCGGCTACGAGAGCCGCGCCGAACGAGGCAATCTGAGCGGTGATCGGTGGAGGTGTTGTGGTGGTCATAATTGAATAAAGGGCGGGAGGCCGATGAGTTGGCCTATGTTGATTGGAGGCACTTCGACATTTCCCCCGCCACCGACGCTAAGTTTCTGCCATCCGTAGCCGAGACTCGGGCGACCACCTACAGTCCATCCACCCGTACTGACTAGAAGCCATAGGAATCCGTCCTCGCTAATAACATCTCCTTGGTAGTAGTTGGCGTAGTTGTCCCACTCCTTTGGAGCGTTCGGACTAACAAGCACTCCGCACCCATAACCGACATCGACGGCTCCGCTGAAGCAAATGCCATCGCATCCAAGCAGGTTGGGACAGCAATAAGTACCATTGACATCGGGAGATGAACTGATGCCGTAACAAAGTCCATCACAAGTTCCACGCTCACCATTACCGCAACAAATTCCATTCGGGTCGGGCGAGACTCCGCTATAGCAAAATCCATCGCAACCAAGCAACCAGCTTGCACAGCAAGTTCCGTTGGCGTCGGTTACGGCTCCGCTATAGCAAAATCCATCGCAACCAAGCAACCAGCTTGCACAGCAAGTTCCGTTGTAGTCGGTTACGCCTCCGCTATAGCAAACTCCATCACAACCAAGCAACCAGCTTGCACAGCAAGTTCCGTTGTAGTCGGTTACGCCTCCGCTATAGCAAATCCCATCACATCCCTTATCCCAGCTTGCACAGCAAGCTCCGTTGTAGTCGGTTACGGCTCCGCTATAGCAAAATCCATCACATCCTTTATCCCAGCTTGCACAGCAAGTTCCGTTGTAGTCGGGCTGACTATTTTGATCGCACCCACAGTACCCACCCATAGAACCATAACAAAGGTTGTCGCATCCAATCTGCCAGAAGGGGCAGCAAGTTCCGTTGGCGTCAAAAGCATTGAATGAATAGCAAAGTCCATCGCAGCTTTGTGTTTGTTGGTTTCCACAGCAGTTTCCGTTAATGTCGGGTATCCCTATAACACCACATCCGCATCCAGTATCAAAAACACCGCACTCGCAGGAGCCGGAGCCTACATAAGCAGGGTCTTGGCATGGCATAATTGCGTTTGCAAAATATCTTTTACCATCCCACCAACTATAATCAGGAACAGAACCCGTATAAGAAACCCCGGCAGGGATCGGCGCAATCGGTTGGGTTGTCCCAAAACTAAAAAAGTTAAGATTTAATGACGTTGCGTAGGGGTCAGTTGCTAGAGTTCCCGAGGAATCTGACCCAATAGGTGATAAAACAAATACGCTGTCGCCTGAAACTGGGAGGGCATTATGTTGGACATAACGCCGAAATAGGTTGTTCGTCCTCGTGTACCAATTCCCCGGAAGCCCCGCGTCTGTGGAGTTGTTGAGTGCGCCGATGAAGTAGAGAGTTTGTGGAGGTGGAACTACAGAAACCCAAGCTCCGGAAGACCAAATCTGGCTTTCCCACCTTCCAGTAAAGGGGGTTC